>Ga0256864_1000633_pt1 | contig 11840 bp, 7 predicted proteins | sample RVTome_11_FD_187336 | JGI IMG/M metagenome (GOLD analysis project Ga0256864, IMG submission 187336) | Soil microbial communities from uranium-contaminated site in the Upper Colorado River Basin, Wyoming, United States - RVT147D111 HiSeq ... | reverse complement strand
CCCCGACCGCCTGCGACGACATCAGCAGCGCGCTCTCGCGCCACAGCGCGACGAGCAGGACGAAGTTGGCGACGTCGCACACCCAGAGGAAGTTGGCCGGGCCGTTCTCGGTCCAGTAGACCGGCACCCAGAACGCCATCCAGGCGGTCCAGGCGAGCTTGACGGCCAGCGGCAGGCGCCGGTCCGGCCCGGCCGCCACCTCCCTAGAAATCGAACCTGATCTGCCCGATCACCTTGCGCTCGAGGATGTCGCCGAAGACGTGCTGCTGGATCTCCTCGTCGGTGGCGTTCTGCGCCTGCACCGAGAGCGTCACCCGGTCGTCCGCGAAGCGCACCCCGGCGCCGAGGTTGAGCTGGGTGAACGCGTCGGTCGGGCCGTGGAAGCGCGAGTCGAGCACGTCGGTCCAGAACGCCTCGTCCTGGTAGTTGACGTTGCCGTTGACGAACCAGCGCCCGGCGTCGTAGCCGAGCGAGAAGTTGGCGCGGTGCTCGGGCGGCAGGTTGACCTCGTCGAGCGGGATCCCCGTGACCTCCGGCTCGTCCTGCCACGAGTAGTTGAAGAACCACGACCAGGCCGCCGACGGCCGCTGCTGGAGCGAGATCTCGACCCCGCGGTCGATCACCTCGCCGACGTTGCGGTAGCTGAACGCCGAGGGGAAGACGCCGCCGAAGCCCGCCGGCGGCGGCGGCCCGAGGAAGAAGGCGGGGAACGGCCAGTTGGGCGGCGGGTTGGCCGGGTCGTAGGTGCTCGCGGTGAAGAAGTCGATCGAGTCGGTGGTCTCGTTGCGGTAGACCGCGGCGGTCAGGGTCAGCCGGTTGCCGAAGGTGCCGGTATAGCTGGCCTCGTAGGCGTCGAGCTGCTCCTCCTCGAGCGCGGGGTTGCCGTCGACCGCGCTCGGGAAGATGAACGGGATCGGCGCCGGCGAGAGCGGCGGGATCGCCGGCAGGACGACCTGGTTGAGGATGGTGACGTCGAGGAAGTTGTTGATCACCGACGGCGCCCGGAACGCGCGGTTGTACGACAGACGGAAGGTGTGGTCCGGGCTGGGCGAGAGCATCAGGCTGGTGCGCGGCGAGACGACGGTGCCGATCGGGTCGATGTCGTCGACCCGCGAGCCGACCAGCCAGCGGACGCGCTCGCCGAGCGCCAGCTCGGCCTGCAGGAACGCCCCGAGCTCGTCGCGGGAGTCGCCCAGGGGGGCGATCGAGAGGTCGAACTCGCTGGTCCGCGCGTTGGCGCCCCAGGTGACCAGGTGGCGGCCGCCGACCGCGACGGTGTGGGTCAGGCCGAGGTCGAAGGTCTCGCTCGAGAAGCCGAGCGGGATCGGCTCCCCGGTCGGGCCGACGGTGAGCAGGTTGTCGGCGTCGCCGTCGAGCACGTTGGCGAAGGCGGTGACTTGCAGGGTGCCCCGGTTGTAGCCGACCTTGGCGTAGGAGAGCGAGGAGCCGCGGTCGATGTCGAACGGCCCGATCCCGGAGTGGATGATGCCGTCGGTGCCGGCGTAGCCGGCGCCGAAGGTCCACAGCGAGTCGCCGTCGGAGTCGTAGTCGAAGCGGACGTCGGCCTTGGGCTGCGCGGTGCCCTCGTTCTCGAACGGCGGATGGGGCGTGGTGGTGCCCGGGATCAACCCGGTCGGCCGCGGGTAGGGGTCCTGCTCGTAGTAGCCGCCCGAGAGCTTGTAGCCCCAGGGACCGCTGACCCCGGCGTGGCTGATGCTGCCGAACGCGGTGCCGAGGTCGCCGGCGCCGAGCAGGAGGCTGGTGCCCGCCATCTCGGCCGGCGACTTGGTGATCAGGTTGATCACCCCGGACAGCGCGTTGGCGCCCCAGACCGCGCTGCCCGGCCCGCGGACGACCTCGATCTGCTTGATCTCCGCCGGGTTGACCGGCAGGAAGTCCCACATCACGAAGCCGAAGAAGTCGAGGTAGAGGGTGCGGCCGTCGAGCAGCACCAGCTCGCTGGTCGCCAGGCTCGAGGTGGCGCCGCGGCCGGTGAGCTGGATGTCGCGCGCGCTCATCTGCGAGACGTTGAGCCCCGGCACGTTGCGCAGCAGGTCGCCGTAGTCGTCGGTCGGGATCGCCGCGATGTCGGCGGCCGTGAACACGGTCATCGAGGCCGGCGCGTCGTGCAGGCGCTGCTCGCTTCGCGAGGCGGTGACCACGAGCACCTCGGTGACGGTCTCGGTCGGCTCGGGCCGGCCGGCCTCGCCGGACTGGTCCGACTCGGCGGCGGCCGCCTCCTCCTCGGGCGGCGCCTCGTTCTGCGCCGCGGCCGCGGCGGGCACGGCGGCGAGGATCAGGCTCAGGGCGGCGATCGGGACGGCCTCGACAGCGAACTCGGCGATGACGGCGAACGTGCCGCGCGAACCGCGGCGCATGACGGGATCCGGTCGGTCCACGGTACACCCCTCCTGCCCGGGCCGGCGCGGAGGACATTCTCCGGCCGCCGGGCCGACGCGGGCCGTGACGGCACCGCGGTGGTTGTGACAGGCGAGACGCCAGTTGCGGGGATTCTACCAAGCCGCGGGCGCCCACGCGATGTACTGCCGCGCGCGCCTGTACAATCCGCGGTCGTGAGCCTGCCGCCGCTCTTCGCCGAGCTACCCGAGCCGTTCCGCGAGCGCTTCGACCCCGAGAAGCCCTGGGAGCTGCTCGGCGAGGCGCTCGACGAGGCGCTGGCGGCGCTGCCGGCGGACGCGATCGAGATCCCGCTGTCGCCCGACTTCCACCTCGCCGGCGACCGGATCGCGATCGGAAAAGGCACCCGCATCCACCCGGGAGCGGTGATCGAGGGGCCGGTCTTCATCGGCCGCGACGTTCAGGTCCGCCCCGGGGCGTTCATCCGCGGCGGCTGCTGGATCGGCGACCGTGCGGTCATTGGCGCCAACACCGAGATCAAGCGCTCGATCCTGCTCGCCGGCGCAGCGGCGCCGCATCTCGCCTACGTCGGCGACTCGGTGCTCGGCGTCAAGGTCAACCTCGGCGCCGGCACCATCCTCTCGAACTTCCGCCACGACGGCCGCGACATCGCGATCCCGCCGGGACCCCACGGCGAGGGACCGCGCATCGCCACCGGCTGGCGCAAGCTCGGCGCGATTCTCGGCGACCGGGTCAAGACCGGCTGTAACAGCGTGCTCCACCCCGGCGTGGTGGTCGGCCGCGGGACCGAGATCTACCCGGGGGTGATGCTCCGGGCCGGGGTCTACCCAGCCGGGAGCGTGGTCAAGCTGCGGCAGGAGCTGGAGGTCGTCGAGGTGGTGCCGCGCGGGACGGCGCCCGGCGCCTGAGCGCTCGTCAGGGCGACCACTCGCTCCAGAAGCGCGCGTCGCCGCGCTCGAAGTCGTCGACGAAGATCAACTCCTCCCAACCGGCCGGGTACTGGAACTCGACGAGGTCGGCGACGACGACATCGCGACCGAAATCGAGCGCCGGAAACGTGCCCATCGTGTAGACATCGCCCTCGGCGACGCCGTCCCGTCCGCGAGTGCGGATCGCGACCAGCGGCACCTCGAACGGCGGGTCGGGATCGAAGTAGTAGTCCCACGGATGACCCCAGGGGTCGAGGTCCGGCACGCCCGAGACGAAGACGAAGGGAGCGAGAACCGCCCGCAGCTCGGCCGCGCTGATCTGCTCGTAGAGGGAGAGGTCTACCACGGTCCCCGGGAGGGGAGCGGGAGCGGGGGCGGGCGCCAGCGCCTGCGGAAGCCACTGGATCCACAACCAGCCGATGATCGTCTCGTGGAAGATCGTGATCTGCTGCAGCACTCGGAGGTGGGCCTCGGTCAACGACCGGAACGGAGCGCCGAGCTGCCGCACAGAGTCCCCGTCCCAGCGCAGGAGGTCTTCGGACGGCTCGAGCGTCTCGCCGAGGTCGTAGACCGTGCCCTCGAAGACGCCGTCCGAACCGGCCGAGCGCACCCCGCCGTAGGAGCCCGAGCCGCTCCAGGACGGATCGAACCGGTACTCGTAAGGGTTGCCCCACGGATCGAGGTCGGGGATCTCGTCGATGTAGTCGGGGACCAGGATCGCCTCCAGCGCGGCGCGCGAGATGACCGGCACGGTGGAGACGTCGACCGTCGCCGGCGGCGCCGGAGGCAGGTCGTCGGACAGGTCGAACGACCAGCCGAACATCGCGCCGCCGACCGCCGACACGTCGCCCTGCGCCTGGTAGAGCTGCCTCAGCTCGGCGGGCTCGAGGGCCGACGCGGGCGCGGCGGCCAAACCGAGGGCGCCGACGAGGAGTACGGCGCCTCCCGTTCGAAGCGGAGACACGGGAGGACGCGGTGGGGTCGGATTCGGCTTCATGCGGGCCTCCCCGGGCGCGTCTGCCGCCCGAGATCATCCCGCCAGCGTCCAGCCGCGCTCGTCACGTTCGTGCCGTGCTACGTCTCAGCGTATCACTTCGACCCACCCGGCGGGCGTGAAGCTCCCGTGACGCGACCTACTCCGGCCGCTTGACCACCACCACCGTGCGGTCGTCGGCGACCGGTCGGTCGCCCGAGAACCCCTTGACCTCGGCGAGGATCGCATCGACCAACTCCTCGGCCTTCAGCCCGCGGCGGGCCCGGCAAAGCTCGACCAGGCGGTCGAGGCCGTACTCCTCGGGCTGCTCGCCGGGGGCGGCGTCGCTCAGGGTCTCGGTGATGCCGTCGGTGTAGAGCACCACCAGGTCGCCCGGCTCGATGCGCAGGAAGCCGCGCTCGTACTCGGCCTCGCGCAGCGGTCCGAGCACCGGGCCGCCCTCGCGCAGGTAGCGGACCTCGCCGCCCGCCGCGAGGTGGAACGGCCAGACGTGGCCGGCGTTGACGTAGATGAAGTTGCCGTTGGGCTCCAGCTCGCCGTAGAACATCGACACGAAGCGGCTGGTCAGCGTCGACTGGTGGATGATCTTGTTGAGCCGCTCGACCGTGCGTACGATCTTGTAGTCGCGCGCCAGCCCCATCCGCAGGCCCATGTAGACGTCGCGCACCTGGAGCGCCGCCGGCAGGCCGTGGCCGGAGACGTCGGCGATCGCGACGCCGAGGATCTTCGAGCTGATCCGGATGTAGTCGAAGGTGTCGCCGCCGACGCTCGCCATCGGCTCGTTGCTGCCGGCGATGTCGAAGCCCGCGTAGTCGGGGCTGCGCCGCGGCAGGATCGAGAGCTGGATCTTGCGCGCCTCGTTGAACACCCCGGCGACCCGCTCCTGGCGCAGCTTCTGGTTGACCGTGTGGCGCAGGATGCCGAGCGAGAACAGCACGTCGTCGCGGTCGTGGCCGGCGGCGACGTCGAACGACAGGATGTAGTCGCCATCACCGACCTCGATGGCGACGAACTCCTCGACCCCGAGGCTGCGTTCCAGCTCGGGATCGCTCCGCGGGTCGTCGCGGTCCATGTAGACCGCCCCCTGCTCGAGCACCAGCTCGACCGGCGGGTAGTTGCGCGGCAGGGTCAGGCCGAGCGGGCTCGCCGCCGGCTCGCCGAAGGTGCGGTCGAGCACGTAGTCCTGCCCGGTGCGGCGGTAGAGCCGGCCGGCGAACAGCCCCAGCTCGTCGCGGAACTCATCGAGGAGCCGCCCGACCGACGCGTGGACGGTGTCGCACAGGTCCTCGGCCTGATCGATCGCCGCGACCACGCGCTCGACCTTGCGCATCAGCTCGCGATAGTCGACCGGCTTGGGCGCTGTGGCGGTGGTCACGGGGGCTCTCCGGAGGTGGTGGCGCGGGCGTTGCGGCGGCCCGGCGGGCGTGTCTGGAGTCTATCGCGGCCGGCCGGCCGCGGCGGCCCTAACCGCCGTCGATGATCGCGGCGACGATCTTGTCCTGCAGCCGGCGCGCCTCCCAGGCGCTCGGAACCCGGTTGCAGAGGATCGAAAAGGCGTAGAGGCGGCCCGAGAGGCCCTTGGCGTAGCCCGACAGCGTCGACACGCCGAGCAGGGTGCCGGTCTTGGCGAAGACGTTGCCGCGGTAGGGCGGCTCGGCGAGCCGGTCGCGCCAGGACAGCTCCTCCTCGCCGCTGTAGGGCAGCGAGCGGATGAACTCCGAGCCCCAGCGGTGGTGGACCATGGTGCGCAGGAGCGTGGTGAGCTGGCGCGGGGTGAAGCGGTTGCCGCGCGACAGCCCGGAGCCGTCGGCCATCGACCAGCTCCCCGGCTCGAGGCCGGCCTCGGCGAGGAAGTCGGCGGCAGCCCGCAGCCCGGCCTCCCACGAGCCGCGGCCGCAGCTCTCGGCGCCGAGCAGCTTGATCAGGCTCTCGGCGTAGAAGTTCTGGCTCCGCTTGTTGGTCACCTGGACCGCGGTCAGCAGGTCGCTGCGGTGGACCGCCACGCCCTCCCAGATCAGCCCCGGGAGACGTTCGACCGGCACCAGGTCGCCGTCCACCGCCACCCCCTCGCCGGCGAAGGAGTCGATCAGCGCGGCGCCGAAGTACTGCACCGGGTCGGCGACCGAGACCCAGGTCTCGAGCGGGCCGGCGCGCCGGTAGACGGCGCCGAACACGGTCAGCTCGTCGCTGCCCTCGGCGCGCCGTACGCCGGCACTGTGGCGCTGGGCCGAGGCGGTGGTCGAGGCGCGGTTGGTCGGGCCGAAGCGCGGCAGCGGCGGCACCAGCTCGACGCGCGCCGGCGCGCCGACCCGGCTCGCCGGTCTGATCCGCACCATCACGCAGTTGTCGCTGAACGAGAGCGCCGCCACCGGCGCCTGGTACCACTTGTCGCGCCCGCGCTCGGGCCAGTCGGGGTGGGTCACCGGGCCGGCGAACAGGCCGTGGTCGAGGTAGAGGTCGCCGCGCACCCTGGTGACGCCGCGCGCCCGCAGCTCCGCCGCCCACTTGCGGAACACTGCGTAGGCGTCACCGTCGAACTGGCGGCCGGAGATGTTGGGGTCGCCGCCGCCGATCACCGCCAGGTCGCCGTCGAGCGCGCCGCCGGCCACCGCCCCGCGCATCAGCAGCCGGGTCTCGAACATGTGCCCCGGCCCGAGCGCGTCGAGCGCCGCGGCGGTGGTGATCAGCTTGGTGTTGGAGGCGACGATGTGCAGCTCGTCGGCGCGCCGGTCGACCATCTCCTCGCCGGTCGACAGATCGACGACGTGGACGCCGAGGACCGGCGCCGAGAGCGTCCGGCCGCGGATCGCGCGGTCGACCGAGGCGGCGATCGCGCGGGAGGTGCCCTCCGGCACCGGGCCGGGGGTCAGCGGCAGCGCGGGTCGGGCTTCGTGGGAACGGACCGCCGGCGTCGCAGGGTCATCCGCGGGACCGGCGATCTGGAGCGGCTCGGCGGGAACCGCCGCCGCGGTCGCTCCGGCGGCCGCGAGGGCGCCGGGCACGCCCGCGGGCGCCGCCGTGACCCCGAGCGCCAGGGCCGCGCCGAGCGCGACCAGCGCCGTTCGCAGGCCGGGCCCTCGCCCGGGGCTGCTCCTCGGCGCGCGTCTCTCCCTCGGCTTCCCGTTCACTTCCGGCCTCCGGGCATTCGACGGTCCGCTGCTGCACCGGTGCTAACTATGCTTGGCGACAGCGTCTACGGCGTCGGAGAGTAGCGCAAGAAGGGACCGGAGTCCAAACCCGCGACGCGCCGGTTCCGCCGCCGCCGTCGCCCGGCGACGGATCGCGGCGGGCAATAGGATGCAAGCCGTGGTGCGCGTGCTCGAGCTGTTCTGCGGCATCGGCGGCTGCGCCGCCGCGCTCGCCGGCCGCGTCCGGGTGACCACCGCGGTCGACGTCAGCCGGGCGGCGCTCGAGGTCTACGCCCGCAACTTCCCCGCCCACCCGGCGGCGGCGCGCACGCTCGAGTCGATCGGCGCCGCCGATCTGCGGCGCTGGCGCGCCGAGCTGTGGTGGCTGTCGCCGCCGTGTCAGCCGTTCACGCGCCGCGGCCACGGCCGCGACGACGACGACCCGCGCAGCGCCGGCCTGCTCGCCCTGATCCCGCTGCTCGCCGCCGAGCGGCCGCCCTTCGTGGCGCTCGAGAACGTCCCCGGCTTCGCGGTGTCGCGGACCCGGGCGCGCCTGATCGGCGCCCTCGACGGCGCCGGCTACCGGGTCTGGGAGGGCGAGCTGTGCCCGTCCGCGCTCGGGGTGCCCAACCGCCGCCGGCGCTGGTTCCTCGTCGCCTCCCGCGAGGGCGACCCGGCGCCGCCGCCGCCCACGGCCGACCCCTCGCGCCTGGCCGACCACCTCGACGCCGAGCCGGCGCCGGAGCTGGCGGTCGACCCCGATCTGCTGCGCCGCTACCACGGCGCACTGGATCTCGTGAGCGCCACCGACCCGGCCGCGGTCACCGCCTGCTTCACCGCCGCCTACGGCCGCTCGCCGGTGCGCAGCGGCTCGTATCTGGTCGAGGGGGGCTCGATCGAGGGGGGCCTGGTCGAGCAGGGCCTGGTCGAGCAGGGCCGAGCCTCGTGGAGCGGCGCCGGGCTCGGTCTCGTTCCAGGGGGCCGGGCGCGCCGCTTCTCCCCCGCCGAGGTGTTGCGCCTGCTCGGCTTCCCGCCCGACTTCACCCTGCCACCCGGCCTGCCGCGCGCCACCGGCTGGCGGCTCGCCGGCAACAGCCTCTCGCTGCCGACGGTGCGGGCGGCGCTGGCGGGAGTGCCGGGGCTGGCACCGACCTAGCAACGAAGGAGCCGGCCGCCGCCGCGCGCGGGACGGTACGATCGCCGTTCATCACACGCTGGAGGTCACACCATGCTCCGCTGCCTACTCTGCTCCTCCGCCTTCGTCCGCGCCGCCGCCGTCCTCGCCCTCGCCCTCGCAGCAGCGGCCCCGGCCGCCGCCGGGCTCGGAAACCTGCCGGAGCTGGAGCTCGAGCCGCTCGCCACCGGCCTTGCCGGCCCGGTGGCGGTGACCCACGCCGGCGACTCGCGGCTGTTCGTCACGCTCCAGGACGGCCGGATCGTCATCCACGACGGCTCCGGCGTGCTGCCGACGCCGTTTCTCGACATCCGCGGCCTGGTCGGCGACAGCGGCTTCGAGCAGGGGCTGCTCAGCGTCGCCTTCCACCCCGCCTACCCGGCGGTGCCGTTCTTCTTCGTGAACTACACCGACAACGCCGGCGACACCGTGGTCGCGCGCTACATGGTCGACCCCGCCGATCCCGACCGTGCGCTGCCCGGCAGCTCCCTGACCCTCCTCGAGGTCGACCAGCCGTTCGCCAACCACAACGGCGGCCAGCTCCAGTTCGGGCCCGACGGCTACCTCTACGTCGGGATGGGCGACGGCGGCTCGGGCGACGACCCGCAGTGCCACGCCCAGCGCGGCGGGTCGCTCCTCGGCAAGCTCCTCCGCGTCGACGTCGACGGCGCCACCGCGCAGCAGCCCTACGCCATCCCGCCCGACAACCCGTTCGCCGGCCCCGGCGACCCGGCGGACGAGATCTGGGCGCTCGGCCTGCGCAACCCCTGGCGCTTCTCGTTCGACCTCCAGACCGGCGACCTGTTCCTCGCCGACGTCGGCCAGAGCTCGCGCGAGGAGATCAACCACCAGCCGGCGGGCGCCGGCGGCGGCCGGAACTACGGTTGGAAGCGGGTCGAGGGGACCGTGTGCCGGGACGGGGTCGGCGGCTGCCCGGCGGGCGTGCCGCCCTGCGGTTCGGCGGCGCTGACGCCGCCGATCATCGACTACAGCCACGCCGGCGGACGCTGCACGGTGATCGGCGGCTATGTCTACCGCGGTCCGGCGATCCCCGGCATCGCCGGCCTCTACTTCTACGGCGACTTCTGCACCGGCGAGCTGTGGGCCGCCGAGCGCCAGGGGGGTTCCTGGCAGAGCGAGCTGCTCGACCTCTCGCTGCCGGCGCTGACGAGCTTCGGCGAGGGCGCCGACGGCGAGCTGTACCTGACCTCGCTCTCGGGCGGCCTCTACCGGCTGACCTCTCCCGGCGGGCCGCCTCCTCCTCCTCCCCCGCCACCGCCACCGCCCCCACCGCCGGCCGAGCCGGGGGCGCTCGAGCTGACGCAGGCAGCCCACGAGGCCGGCGAGGGCTCCGGCGCGCTGACCGTGACGGTGCGCCGGGTCGACGGCTTCGACGGCCAGGTCTCGGTCGGGTTTGCCGCCGAGGCGGGGACCGCCCTGGCCGGCGAGGACTTCGAGGCGGTCTCCGGCACCCTGAGCTGGGGCGACGGCGACTTCGCGCTGAAGACCTTCACCGTGCCGCTGATCGACGACGGCGAGATCGAGCCCGACGAGACCTTCACCGTCCACCTCGCGAACCCGACCGGCGGCGCCGTGCTCGGCTCGCCCGCCGCGGCACAGGTGACGATCCTCGACGACGACCTGCCGCCCGGACCTTGCGTCGACTCCCCGACCGTGCTCTGCCTGCTCGACGGCCGCTTCCGGGTCGAGGCGGTCTGGGAGGACCATCAGGGCGGCAGCGGGCCCGCGCGCGCCGAGCGCTTCACCGGCGAGTCGGGCTGGTTCTGGTTCTTCAACCCGCTCAACACCGAGCTGGTGACCAAGGTCCGCGACGCCTGCGTCCCGCCGTTCCAGCGCTTCTGGTTCTTCGCCGCCGGGCTGACCGACGTCGGCGTCACCCTCACCGTCGCCGACACCGAGGCGCGCGAGGTGCGCCGCTACGAGAACCCGCGCGGCACGCCCTTCCAGCCGGTCCAGGACACCGACGCCTTCGACACCTGCCCCTGAGAGGGCGGAGAGGGATACGATCGCTCCGCCACCGCAACCGGAGGGCCTCTGATGACCGACGATCGCCGACGCCGCCGAGCCGCCCCCGCGGTCCTGACCCTCGTGATCCCGCTCGGCCTGGCGGCCGCCGCGCCGGCGGCCGCCGGGCTCGGCGAACCGCCCCTGCTGGCACTGGTGCCGATCGCCACCGGCCTGGTCCGGCCGATCTCGGTCACCCATGCCGGTGACGAGCGGCTGTTCATCATCCTCAAGGACGGGCGGATCGTGATCCACGACGGCTCGCAGGTCCTGCCGGAGCCGTTCCTCGACATCCGTGGCCTGGTCCGCTCCGACAGCCTCGAGCAGGGCCTGTTCAGCGTCGCCTTCCACCCCGGCTACCCGGCGGTGCCCTACTTCTACGTCGCCTACACCGACCTCGCGGGCGACACCGTCGTCGCCCGCTACGAGACCGACCCGGCCGACCCGGACCGGGCGCTTCCCGACAGCGCCCTGACGGTGCTCGCGGTCGACCAGCCGGACCCGATCCACAACGGCGGGCAGCTCCAGTTCGGGCCCGACGGCTACCTCTACATCGGGATGGGCGACGGCGGCCCGGGGAACGACCCGCAGTGCCACGCCCAGCGCGGCGAGTCCCTCCTCGGCAAGCTCCTGCGCATCGACGTCGACGGCGGCACGGCGCAACAGCCGTACGCCATCCCGCCCGACAACCCGTTCGCCGGCCCCGGCGACCCGCTCGACGAGATCTGGGCGCTCGGACTGCGCAACCCGTGGCGCTTCTCGTTCGACCGCGAGACCGGCGACCTGTTCCTCGGCGACGTCGGCCAGGCCTCGCGCGAGGAGATCGACCACCAGCCGGCGGGCGCCGGCGGCCGGAACTACGGCTGGAAGCGGATGGAGGGCAACCTCTGCCTCGACGACACCTCCGCTTGCCCGCCGGTGCCGGCCTGCGGCTCGCCGGCGCTGACCGCGCCGATCTTCGACTACGCCCACGAGGAGGGCCGCTGCGCGGTGATCGGCGGCTACGTCTACCGCGGCACCGCCATCCCCGAACTCGCCGGCTCCTACCTCTACGGCGACATCTGCACCGGCGAGCTGTGGGTCGCCGACCTCGACGGCGCCGCCTGGCGGAGCCGGCTGCTCCCGATCGACGTCCCGCTGCTCACGAGCTTCGGCGAGGACGCCGCGGGCGAGCTGGTCCTGACCTCGTTCGAGGGCGGCGTCTACCGGCT
>Ga0256864_1000629_pt1 | contig 11865 bp, 7 predicted proteins | sample RVTome_11_FD_187336 | JGI IMG/M metagenome (GOLD analysis project Ga0256864, IMG submission 187336) | Soil microbial communities from uranium-contaminated site in the Upper Colorado River Basin, Wyoming, United States - RVT147D111 HiSeq ... | reverse complement strand
ATGGAGATCGGGATTCTCGGCCTGCCCAAGGCCGGCAAGACCACGCTGTTCAACCTGCTGACCGCGTCGCGGCGCGAGACCGGCAAGTTCGCGGCCTCGGCCGAGACCCACGTCGGGGTGGCGACGGTGCCCGACGACCGCCTGGCGCGCCTCAACGACCTCTACCGTCCGCGCCGCTACGTGCCGGCGACCGTCCACTACGTCGACGTCCCCGGCCTGCGCCGGGGCGAGGGGGCGGAGAGCCTCGACCTCGGCCGGCTGCGCACCGCGACCGCGCTGATGCACGTGGTGCGCGCGTTCGCGGACCCGGAGCTCGCTCATTTAGAGGAAACCGTCGATCCGGCGCGCGACGTCGAGACCGTCGACCTCGAGCTGATCCTCGCCGACCACGACCTGGTCGAGCGCCGGCTCGACAGGCTCGAACAGGCGACCAAGCGCGGGCTGACCCCCGACGAGCAGCGCGAGGCGAAGCTCCTCGACGAGACGATCCGCCCGGCGCTCGAAGCCGAGCGGCCGCTGCGCGCGCTCGAGCTCGATCCCGAAGACGAGCGCCGGCTGCGCGGCTTCCAGCTCCTCTCGGCCAAGCCGATGCTGATCGTGATCAACGCCGGCGAGGGCGAGGTCGCCGGCGCCGGCCCGGAGCGCTTCGGCGTCACCCCGGGACCCGGGACGCGCGCGATCGTCGTCAGCGCGCCGATCGAGGAGGAGATCTCGCGCCTGGCGCCCGACGAGCAGCGCGAGTTCCTCGCCGATCTCGGGCTCGCCGAGCCGAGCCTCGCGCGCGTGATCCGCGCCGGCTTCGAGCTGCTCGGCCTGATCTCGTTCTTCACCGTCGGCGAGGACGAGGTGCGCGCCTGGACGGTCCGCCGCGGCACCCGCGCGCGCGAGGCGGCGGGCGCCGTCCACTCGGACATCGAGCGCGGCTTCATCCGCGCCGAGGTCGCGCGCTGGGACGACCTCCTCCGCCTCGGCAGCCTCCCCGCCTGCCGCGAGCAGGCGCTGCTGCGCCTCGAAGGAAAGGACTACCCGGTCGAAGACGGCGACGTCATCCACTTCCGGTTCAATGTCTGAGGGGGGTGCGCTGCCGGTCCGGGCCGTGGGCGCTCCTCCCCGGCACCGGCGCTCGCTCTCGTGATTTCAGGGGCGTTGCTCGCGCCTGCTCTTCGCCGCGCGCGGGGTTCGGCGTCGGCGGATGAGACGGCTCGTGCTGCGCTTGCTCAGGGCTGCCTGGGAGGAGCGCCCACGGCCCGGACCTCCTTGCCGATGGCGGGCGAGCGACGCTAACTCGGTCGCTCGGCAAGAGGGGGCACCAGCTCGAGCTGGAGGCGGCCCGTGCTCTGGACGCCGGGGCGGTAGCGGACCGTCCCCCCCGGGGTGATCACCCGCGGGCCCGGCGCGGGCGCGCGCTGGAGCGCCGGTTGGCCGGGGACGATCACGGTGCCGGGGGCGACCAGGGTGGTGGGGGCGCGACCGGCGGGGTCGTCCTCCGGCGCCGGGCGTTGCCAGGTGCGCGCCTGGGACTGGGCGGCCGGGGTCTCCGCCGGCGGGCGGTAGCGCGAGCGCGAGCGGCCCACGCCCTGCGGCGACGCCTGGTTGAGGCCGGAGCGCGCGTCGAGGTCGTCGCGGGAGAGGGTCTCGGCCGCCGCCTCGACCGGCGCCGGCTCGGCCGCCGCTTCGGCCGGCTCGGCCGCGGCCTCCTCGACCGCCGGCTCCGTCCCCGCGGCGGGGAGCATCAGGTCGCGGATGCGCCCCGGCTGCTCGAAGACCTGGGGCGCCAGCGGGCGGCCGCGCTCGGCGCGGTAGCCGGTGAGCATCGCCTCCTCGAGCAGCCGGTTCTCGATCACCCCCGGGTTGAACTCGGGGAACGCGAGCCGGGGCTCGAGCGCGAACGACTCGCCGTACCAGCGGACGGCGCGGCGCTCTTCGCCCCGCGCCTCGTAGAGGGCGCCGATCTGGTAGCGCGCCCAGGCGTGGGCCGGATCGTACTCGGCCACCGTCCGGTACTCCGCCAGCGCCTCGCCGCGCCGGCCCGCGCGGTGCAGCAGCAGGGCCAGGTTGTAGCGCGGCGAGACCCGCTCGGGCGCGCCCTCGAGCGCCCGGCGGTACGCCGCCTCGGCCTCCTCCGTCCGGCCCGCGAGCTGGAGGAGGTTGCCGAGGTCGTTGAGCGCCGCCGCGTCGTGGGGGTCGGCGGCGACCAGCCGCTCTTGCTCCTCGAGCGCCCGGGCGAGGTTGGGGGTGGTGGCGGCGGCGGCCGCGCCGAGCGCGGCGGCGCCGAGCACGGCGGCGAAGATGAGGCGGCTGGGCTTGTTCACGTCGTCTCCTTGCTGCTGCGGGTGCTGCGATGGTGCTGCCGATGATGCACGTGCCGACGGGATCGTTGGGCGCGGGCGGCGTCAGCCGGCGACCGGTTTGGCCTTGAGCTTGATGCGCCCGCCCTCGGAAGCGAGCCGGAAGCGGACGCCGGTGCAGCCGGTGCGGGCGCGGATCGCCTCGGCCTGGCGCTCGAGGTAGCGGCGGAAGCTGCCGAAGTCGAAGCTCGCCGCGCTCTGCGGGTCGCGCGCCAGCCCCTCGTAGAGCGCCCGCGCCACGGCGTCGGCGACCGGACCGGTGACGACCACCCCGCGCGCGGCGTCGGGCTCGCCGGCGGGCGCCGCCGCCGGCCGAATCGGGCCGCGCCCTTCCTCGCGCTCGCGCAGCCGCCGGTTGAACAGCTCGCTGTAGCTGTTGAAGCGCGCCTCGAGCTGGCCGATCCGGAAGTTGTCGGCGAGCTGGGTCGTCGGATCGGCGTGTAGCCGGCGCAGGGTGCCGCGGATCCGCTCGCGCAGCTCTTCCGGCGGCGTCTGCCGGACGCCGGCGAAGAACTTCTCGAACTCGACGCGGAACGCGTCGACCTCTTCGCCCAGGCGGTCGATGCGCTGCGACGAGCTCATGGTTTCGATCTCCGGCGCTCGGACGGGCCCAGCGTACCCCGCGGCCGGCCGCAGTCGCGCGACCGGTAGAATCGCCGGCGCCGATGTCCCCCACCGACCCCAGCCCCCGGCGTCCGGCACGCCGGCCGCGGAGCGACGAACGCCCGTTGGATTATACGGAGCGCCCGGCCCGCGCATCCAACCCCGGCGCCCGCCGGATCCTGATCGTCGAGGACCGCGACTCGCTGCGGCGGATGCTCTCCGAGGCGCTCTCCGGCGAGGGCTACGAGGTCGAGGCCGCGGCCGACGGCGAGGCCGCGATCGCCCGCCTGGGCGAGGCCGCGTTCGACCTCGTGCTCACCGACCTCAAGCTCCCCGGCGCCTCCGGCCTCGACGTGCTGACCGCGGCGCGCGCCGCGCAGCCGGCGACGCCGGTGGTCGTGCTCACCGGCTACGGCACAGTGACGGTCGCGGTCGAGGCGATGAAACGCGGCGCCCTCGACTTCCTCGAGAAGCCGGTCGAGATCGAGGACCTGTTCCGCCTGGCGGCGGCGGCGACCGCCGCCGGCGACCCGGGCGCGGCCGCCGGCGGCGCCGCCGGCGCGGTGTGCCTGGCGCCGCCGGGCGCGCCGCCGATCGTCGGCCGCCACCCGCGGCTGCGCGCCGCGGTGCGCCTGCTCGAGCGAGTGGCGCCGACCGAGAGCACGGTGCTCTTGACCGGCGAGAGCGGCACCGGCAAGGAGCTGTTCGCCCGCGCCCTGCACGCGCTGTCGCCGCGCCGCGCGGGACCGTTCGTGGCCGTCAACTGCGCGGCCATCCCCGAGGCCCTGCTCGAAAACGAGCTGTTCGGCCACGAGCGCGGCGCGTTCACCGGCGCCGACCGCCGCCGCGAGGGGCGCTTCGAGCTCGCCGCCGGCGGCACCGTGCTGCTCGACGAGGTCGGGGAGCTGTCGCCGGCGGTCCAGGCCAAGGTGCTGCGCGTGCTCGAGGAGAGGACCTTCGAACGGGTCGGCGGCGGGCGCACCCTGCGCGCCGACGTGCGCCTGGTCGCGGCGACCAACCGGGATCTCGCCGACATGGTCGGCGCGGGCGCGTTCCGCTCCGACCTCTACTTCCGCCTCGACGTGTTCCCGATCGAGCTGCCGCCGCTGCGCGATCGCCCGAGCGACCTCCCGGCGCTCGCCGACCACGTCGCCGGCCGCATCGCCGAACGCCTCGGGCTGCCGCCGCCGCGCTTCGACGCCGAGGCGCTGGCGCTGCTCGCCGGCCGCCCCTGGCCGGGCAACGTGCGCGAGCTGGCCAACGTGCTCGAGCGCGCGCTGATCCTCGCCGAGCCGTCGGCGGGCGGAACCCTGCGCGCCGCCGACCTCGCGGCCGCGCTCGGTCCCGGGGCGGTGGACGAGCCCGGGGCCGAGGCCGGCCGCGGCGAGCCTGCGGCCGACGAGCGCGAGGCGGTGCGCCGGGCGCTGGTGGCGGCGGGCGGCGACAAGCGCCGCGCCGCCGAGATGCTCGGGATCAGCTACCGCACCCTCCAGCGCCGCGTGCGCGCGCACGACCTCGAGGGGGTGCCGCGGTATCGATCTTGAGCGCTACGGAGCCGGCGTCGGCGGGGGCTCGGCGGCCGCCGCCGCGGCGGGGCCGCCGGGCTCGCCTTCGAGGAAGCCGACACCCCGGACGTCGAAGCGGGCGGTGGTGACGCCGTAGACGGACAGGAAACGGGCCTCGAAATCGAACACCCGGTCGGGCGCCATCGGGCCTGGCGTGACGTCCGCCGAGGTCCGGCCGAGCAGCGTCCCCGACGCGTTGTAGACCAGCGCGTCGACCGCCACGCGGGTGAGGAGCTGGTCGCTGACGTTGCGCAGGCGGCCGGTCACCACCGTGCCGTCGAAGTCGTCGGGGGTGGCGGCGTTCCAGTCCGTGACCACCAGCCGCGGGTCGCCGCCGGGCGGCGCGGCCGCGGCGGCGGCCGGCGCCTCGCCCGCGGCCGCCGCCTCCTCCCCCTCGGCGGTCGCCGGGGACTGGGCCACCGGCGGCAGGTCCTTCTCGGTCAGCACCACCCGCGTCTTGCGCTTGGGCACCGCGGCCGGCGCGGGCTCGGCCGGCCGCTGCGCCGCCGCGGTCGCCGCCTCGCTGGCCGCGAGATCGACCTCGGAGGCGCGCAGCGACGACAGCGTCCCGTTGGCGAGCGTGAACACGATCAGCCCGCCGCGCACCTCCCACGGCCCCGCGGTCTCGACCCGGCCGCCGTCGGCGAGCACCAGCCAGTCGGCCGCCGCCGGCGCCGCGGCGAAGGCGAGCGCGGCGGCCACAGCCGCCGAGCGCTTAAGGGTTCTCATCCCACGACGGCGGGCCGCCGCCGAGATCGACGGTTTTGGCGCTTCGGACTAGCCCGAAGGCGCACGCAGGTCCGCGTCCACGTCACCGGTCGGCGTCCGCGGCGGCTCGAAGGTGCGGTAGTGGGGCTCGAACTTCGCGGCCGCGAAGTCGAAAACGCCCACGAAGTCGACGCTGAAGTTCGCCCGCGCATCCACGGGTAGCTCGGTGCGGGTGAGCTGCGCCTCGCGGCGGTCGATCAGCACGCCGTCGGCGGCGTAGACCAGCACCCGCATGCCGGCGTTGGTCACCGTCTGGCGACCCTGGTTCTGCAAGGTGCCGTAGATCTGCAATCCGTCGCCGCCCGGGCTCTCGACCCGCTCCCAGGACAGGACGACCAGGTTTGCGTCCCCGCTATCGACCTTCGTAGACGGCGCGCCTTCCTGTCCTCCGACGTCCGCATCGCCCCCCGGGGAAGTCAGCGAGACGTCTCCCCGGGGGATGTCCGCGTCGGTGATCACGATCTTCGCCTTCCTGGCCGCCGGCGGCTCCGCGACGGGCTTCGGCGCGGCAGCGGCAGCCACGGCCGCCGCCGTCGCTTCGTCGCTCGCCGCGAGGTCGACCTCCGCGAGTCGCAGCGACGTCAATTGCCCGCTCGGCAGGTCGAACACCACCACCCGCCCCTTGACCTGCCAGGGCCCCTGGGTCTCGACCTTCGAACCGTCGCGGAGCACCAGCCAGTCCGCGGCCGCCGGCAACGGTCCGAAGGCGGCGAGCAGTGCGGCCATGGCCGCCCAGCCGCAGCATTGACCGATGCTCTTCGTCGGCAGTCTCCCACCCGCCGAACTCATCAGAACTCCTTCCAGTTCTTCTCGACGATGCAGATCGGGACCGGGGCGATGAAAACCACTCCGGTGTCCGAACGGATCGTCTTGATGTTCAGCGTGAAGTTACCGAATCGGCAGTCATCGGGGAAGAGCCCCTTGAGGGTCTCCATCACCTCGCGCAGCGCGTCGGTCAGCTCGTCGGCGTGAGGCCCGCCGCTGGTGTCCGGCGGGTTCTGGGTCGCGCTCTGCTCAGTGAACGGATCGGTGACGAACTCGCTGACCTCCCAGAAGCGCGTCTTCTGCTCGTCGAGCGTCAGCACCGCGTTGGCGCTGTCGGTGTACACCACGAAGATGCGGCTCTCACCGGTCTTGCCGCAGACCGGGGCCTCTCCGGGTTCGGTTCCGGGCGGCGGCGGCTCGTTGCCAGGTCCGGTGGGAATCACCACCGTCTGGGGGATGTAGGAGGTGAAGAACGTGACCCCGGACAGGCTGAACGCCTTGGTGATCACCCGCTCGTCGGTGCCGAGGGTGATGAACCACCCCGGCCGGCGGCCGGTGTCGGGGGTGAGCAGGAAGTTGCGCCCGGCGTCCTCGGCACCGACCGCCGGGATCGACCGGTACTCGCTCTCGGTGAGCGGCAGGAAGACGTCACCGCGGGCGAAGCCTTCATCGAGGATCAGGTAGAAGCGGCCGGGCAGCAGGGTCTTCGCCCACAGGTCCTCGCGGTCGCCGGTGCCGAAGCCGAGAGCGAAACGCCCGAGCCGGGAGACGAAGATCACCGCGGGCGGGAAGTAGATCGGCAGCCCACCGGTGTTGAAGATCCGGAACGGCTCCCAGGCGACGTCGTCGATCCGCCGCACGGTGGTGCCGAGGATATCGACGTCGTGGAGCTCGGCCGGGACGCCGACGTCCACCTTGTACATCCACCCCGCGGTGGTCCCGATGTAGATGGTGTCGAGGTAGCCGTCCTGGTTGGTGTCCACTGCCGCCGGCTCGCTGGGCGCCGATCCGAGGAGCTGGCGCTTGTAGATGGGTTTGCCGGTCTCGACATCGACGATGTAGAGCCAGTCGCCGGCGGAATCGACCTTCTGCGGGTCCATCCCGCCGCCGAACACCGCGACGAACTTGTCGACCAGCTCGCCGTTTTCGGTCACCCGCAGCCGGCCGGTGTTCGCGACCGACCAGGTCTCGCCCAGGTCGCGCTCCCCGTTGGCATCCTCGTCGGGAATCTCGCCGCCGGTGAACTCCCACAGGACCGCGGGGAAGCGCAGCGGGCCGCAGTCGGCGGCGGCGTAGTTCGTCAGGCACGAGGGCACGTAGCTGGTCAGGTACTCGGGCAGGAAGAAACCCTCCCCCAGCGGGCCAGGCTGGAACTTGTCGGGCTGGGTGAGGTCCACCGCGAGGTACGCGGCGCCGCCCTCGCGCAGCCCGGTGATCGCGACCGTCCGCCACTCGCGCTGGTCGGGGTCGGGGCTGCCGTTGTGGACCGGGTCGATGAACACGTCGTCGAGCAGCGGCGTGCCGTCGATCCCCCAGTCCTGGCGGTTGCTCTCGGCCAGCCGGCGCGCCGTCGGCAGCAGGGTCCGCGGGATGATCGAGAACATCTCTTTCCCGGTGCCGTTGTCGAACTCGCCCTCGACACGCCCGTCGACGACCGCGCCGTCGAACCGGCCGGCCTCGAAGGCGTGGAGCTGGGTGTCATTGGAGCCCACCACAACCATCTTGCGGCGGTAGCGGTGGCGGTTGAAGAAGCAGCGGTAGCCGCGGTTGGGGTCGGTGGTGTCGGTGCACGGATTGCCGTTGCCGTAGAGATCGGCGGCGAAGTAGCGGAAGCGCTCCGGGGTCGACGCCACCGACGGCGTGGAGTGGAAGATATCGCCGAGCACGTAAGTGATGGGCGTCGGGACCCCGTTGATGTCGATGGTGTCTTCCTTCTGTTGCAGGGTGAATCGGATCACGTCCCTCGCATCGTCCTTCGCCGCAACCAGGTTCGTCACGTCGAAGGGGATACCCATCCCGGTGATCAGGTCGAGCCACAGCGCCACCTCGAGATCCTCCGGCGGCAGGAACAGGCGAGGGGTACGCGGCACCCCGGAGCCGGAGGGGGCGAGTGGGTAGAAGACCCGGCGCTCGGCCGGGGCGTCGCCCAACCGGTAGGTGTCGGCGAGCACGTCGGTCTCGGTCGGCGCCTGGGTGAGCAGCTCCTCGCCGGAGTCCCACGCGTGGCAGGCGGTCGCGACGCCGCTACCGCACGCGCGCGCCTCGTCGGGGCGGCCGTCCTCGGTCAGCGGCAACGGCCTGAGATAGGCGTCGACGTGACCGTCCCACACCGAGGCGGCGTTGAGCGGGGTGAAGTTGGTCAGGTAGATCTTGTCGGCGACCTGCGCCTGAACCGAGGGCACCGCCGCCGAGGCGAACGAGCGCGCCTCCTCGGAGATCTCGCCGAAGATCAGGGTCAGCGCGTCGACGAGCTGCTGCTTGTTCTGCGGGAAGACCGGCTCGCCGGTGCCGCCGTTGTTGGCCATGCATGTAAGCACGTTGGAGCCGCCTTGCACGCCGAAAGCGACGACGTAGGTCTTGATGGACTCCTGAGCTCGCAGGGAAGCGGTGCCGTTGCAGGCGTCGTCGCCGCCGCCGCAGGTCTCGTCGCCGTCGGTCAGGACCAGCAGGAACTTCCGCCGGCACCCCCACTCGGGGTCGTGGTCGGCGGCGATCTCCTTCCAGCCGGTGTCGACCGGGCAGGTACCTTGCGGGCAACCCGCATACCAGGTACGGAAATCCTGGATCGACGCACCGAGCGGTGTCGCGCCGAAGCCGACCAACGGCCGCGCCGGCTCGTCCCTGAGGGTGAGGTGGTTCGCTCCGGAGGCAGGAATATCCTCGAAGTAACGCGCGGTCCGGAAGTCGGGGATCAGCTCGCCGAGCGCGAGGTTGGGCGCCAGCCGCCGGAGGATTGCCTGGCGGTGGTCCGCCTGCCAGGAGAGCGGCAGCACATCACCCCGGTCCAGGTCCGGGCTGAATGTTGCGTCCGGGGCGGTAGGCCAGCGGAGGCTGTAGCCGTCGAACTCGTCCACGCCCGTGTCGTCGTTGGGATCCCAACCCGCACAGGTCGCGGTGGCCGGAGAGTCCGAAGCATCGGCCTGGCGGAAGAAGCCGCGCTGGCGGGCGTTACGGTCGACCCCGATGTCCCAGGAGTCGAAGTCGCCGATCCGACGGAAGGTCACCGTGGCGCTGGCGGTCTGGGTCCGGTTGCTGCAGGAGCTGTTGTCGCACCTCTCGTGGGTGATCTGGACCCCGACGGTGGCGTCGCCGAGGGTGCCCGATGCCGGATTGTAGGTGATCCGGTAGACGGTGCCGCCGGTACGCACGAAGAACCGTCGCAGGGTGTTGAACCGGATCCCACCCTTCGACAGCCGCTGGACTCTGGCCCGCTCCCAGGCGTCGTCGAGGTCAGCGGGATGGTTGGGATAGCAGCCGATGTTGTTGTCGCTGGTGTCGTCGGGGTTGGTGTTGACGTCGCACGCCCAATCCAGCCCGAAGACCTCCTGCACGCCGATCGCCGGGTAGGCGCCGAACCCGGTAATGGTCGGCCCGGCGCCGGTCGCCTCGTACAGCCAGTGCTTGGCGCGCATGCGCAGTTCGTCCTGGTTGTAGGTGGCGAAGCCGAAGTCGATGTCGTCGATGTCGTCGAGGACCTCGAACAGCGCCTCCTTGGCCTGACGGAGCTTCGACGCCGGATCGTCGCCGTTGAGCGGTGCGAAGCAGTCGCCGGTCTCGCACAGGAAGTCGCACTCGCCGGCGGCCTGCTGCGCGGCAGTGCACTGCGGCGTCCAGTGCATCGAGCCGGAGGTGTCGAAGATGATGAAGACGTAGGGGCGACCGGTCGACGTCCGCAGCAGATCACGGTCGTCCGCCGACGCCGACGGCACGAGCGAGGCCTGCACCGCGAACAGGAAGAGACCGGTGGCGAGCAGTGTCGAGCGGTTCGGTTGGCTCACGGCGCATCCTCCTCAGAACTTGATCTCCGCCAACTGCTCGGGGGTGAGATCCAGCGACTCCATCGCCTCTGCGGTCATCTGCCACGGCTGGATCTCGATCATCACCCCGACCGTCTTGCGCGCGAGCTGCGGCGAGTCCGCGGCGGGTTCGGCGCCGGTCCAGCCGACGCGCGTCGCGCGCACCGTCACCGCATGGTTGACCTCGAAGTAGTCCTGCCCCTGGTTGATCGAGCACAGGTTGCAGGGCGCGTCGAGGATCGGGTGGAAGGGCGAGAGCTCCACCCGGTGGCCGAGGCTGAGCTCGCCCATGCCGGCGTTGTCGCGGAGCACGAAGTCGGTCGCCGTGTGATCGTTGTTGACCAGCACCCGAGCAGTGGCGATCCCTACACCGGCGTCGGCGGCGTAGAACACGCGGGTCGTGATCCGCTCGTTGGCGCCGAGTTGCATCTCGGTCTGAGTGATCAGCACCAGCGACAGGCCGATGATGGTCAGCACCACCAGCGCCAGCAGGGTCACCATGTAGGCACTGCCCTGCTGGCCGGTACGACCGCGGGTCGAGCGCGAAGCGGACAGGGTGTGCTTCATCACAGGTTCCTCATATCGACAAGGGTCCCGAGCACCCGGCGGCGGAACATCCGTTCCTGCCGCTCGGTCTCGTCCGCGGGCGCCGCGGGCTCGTTGTATAGACGATCCTCGATCGCCGCGATCGGCTCGGCGACGTACTGCCAGTCGGGTCGCTCGGTGCGGGCCAGAGTGCTGATCCGCAGGTAGGACAGCTTCCGTCCCGCGGGGTTCCAGAGCATCGGATCCTCGTCGTCGTCCTCGTGGTTGAACAGCCACTCGTCGTCGGCGGCGGCGGTATCGGGGACCGCGCCGTCGGCGTTGAGGTCGATGCCGAGCGCCACCTGGAGGTCGAGGATGTTGTCGGCGATGTCCATCGCCGCCTGCTGGAGACTGGCGGCGTATGGGACCTCCGAGCCGGGGAACATCCGCGCCACCGCTAGCCGGGGGCGCAACTCGGAGGTGTCGTCGCCGGGGATGGCGCGCTCGGCACGGATGTAATAGCGATACTCTTCCAAGATGCCGGCGAAAGCGACGCTGGTCAGCGCCGATGGGAAAGCAGCGCCGCCGGTCAGTTGCTGATAGGCGTCCGTGTTCTCGCCTCCCGAGTACTTGAAGCCGATCAGGAGGTTGTCGGGGTCGCTGACGTCGCTGGCGAGGGGGTCGACCTCGATCACCGCGAAGATCTGATCGTCGAGCGGACTGGTCAACAGCAGTGCCTCCGGGATCGGGTCGCCGCCGGTCAGCGCATTGACCAGCGCCTCGGTCGCCTGCGGGACCCCGGTGTGGCTGATGCTAGTGATCCGCAGTGTTCCGGTGATCGGGTTGCTTGAGGCGTTGACGGCAAACGTCGTCGAATCGGTGTGGTTGATCTGCCAGATCGGCGCCGAGAAGATGCCACGGACGGTCAGCACGTCGGAGCCTGGCACGACGGTCGGCGAGTCGGTGAACCCGGTGGCGATCTCGCTACGAGCGCAGGCGGGATCGACCTGGGCGTTGTTGCAGACACCGATCGCCACCCCTTGCGGCAGGTTCCCGACCGGCAGTTTGCCCCGGCCCGCCATCCGCACCGTGCGCACCATCGAACTTTGCGCGACGCGCACCGACTGCTGCATCTCCGCGAGGTTGGTCTGGGCGCGCGCGAGCTTGTTGTTGAAGTCGAACATGATCAGCACTCCGACGAGCACCAGCACCGTGACCGCGAGCGCCACCAGCAGCTCGATCAGAGTGAAGCCGGCGGCGCCGCGGGCGGCGCGG
>Ga0256864_1000625_pt1 | contig 11881 bp, 22 predicted proteins | sample RVTome_11_FD_187336 | JGI IMG/M metagenome (GOLD analysis project Ga0256864, IMG submission 187336) | Soil microbial communities from uranium-contaminated site in the Upper Colorado River Basin, Wyoming, United States - RVT147D111 HiSeq ... | reverse complement strand
CTTATCTACCCGCCCTTCGAAAACACCTTCTTTACCCCTGATTTTCTTGACCACGAGCGAAGGGTGAAAGGGCGGGTAAGGCTGCCTTTTGAACAAGCCAAAGGCTTTACGGGCTTTACCTTGAACGTTGGGGGGCAGACCGTCAAACGATTTCTGAAACCGTTTGCTCTTCTGGAACTTCATAACGAGGCGACGAAATCATCTGCGGTTTCAAATTCCTCGTAGTCGCCTTCGACCCGGTTGCGGTCGGCTTCTTGCTCCATAGTTTGCCACTCGGTTGACCAGTACCAGGCCTGGTCGTCCTCGTTTTGCAGGGCGCCGATGAAGTTCAGCACGGCCTCGAGTTCAGCGGCGGATAACTCCCAAAGCACCTGCTGGGCGTTTTGCAGTAGGGTGTATTTGTCGGTGGTTTGAACGGTCATTGTTTTACCTCAGTCTTGGTTCAGGTTGGCCATAGCCTGTTCTTGGGTCAGCAGGGGCGAGTCCATGGCTTCGTCCATAGCCCGGTTGAGCGCTTCTTCTTCCATCTCCTCGGTGAGTCTTTCGATTTCATCGACCAGGGCGTTCAGGCGGGCGAGCATTTGTTGCCAGGCGTCAAAGTCGATCTGGACGGCTTTTTTGTGGCCGGCTTCGTCGACCAGGTATTCGAGAGGGGGGAGTAAATCGGCGATGGTCATAGGGTAGCTCCTTTCTTTGGTGTGGGTGCGGCCTCGCCGTGTTCGATGCGATCCGCCAGGACCCGTAGAGCCAGCGCCAGTACCTTGCTGGTCGCCTCGGCCTGTGTTTTGCCGTAAATCAGCACGCCCGGCAGTTCCAAAACTTCGGCCAGCCAACGGCCGTCTACTTCTTGCTCAGACTCAATCGTAAAATTCATAAACTTACCTCGCTGGCGTACACCCTTTCTCCGGTCCTTCAGGGTGATATTATAACACACCGTAACACACTCTGTCACATCCGGCCAATGGTTTCTGTTGACTATCAACAGGCGTCAATAGTTTTTCCGGTCAATCCCCTCGCCGGCAGGCTCTCAAACCGTTTTCAAACATTCTTGCAGTACAATGGGTGGGTAACCTGCCCAAAAGGAGGATTGAACCGGGGCGGGAGGTATGGTACACTTTTCGAGGTGGACATTAACGACAGATATACGCCTTACCGAGGCCTGTTGCGGCTGGCCTGGTGGCAGATTTTAGCGATCGACGCCAAGTTATCCTCGCTGTGTTCGTACACAGAAGAAAATGGGGGTGAGGCGAGGCTGGTCATTATTGTCAAGAAGGGCAAGATCCGCCATATCGAGCGGGTCCTGAGTGACGAGTTGACCCCCCAAAGTTAATCGAGTTGTTGTTATGCCTGACAGAGTGAGCAATTCACCGGGGCGCTCCGAAATTTCGGAGCGCCCCTTTTTTTGTGCTTTGACAGCGCGGGAGGTCGAAGTCCTGAGCCTGAGAGCCACCGGCCTGACCGGCGGCGCGATCGCGCTGCGGCTGGCCATCGCCGAAACGACGGTCAAGGGCCACCTGCGCAACGTGCGGGACAAGCTTGACGCATTCGACACGACGCATGCGGTGGCGTTGGCCATCGTGTGGCAGTTGATCGACATCGAACTATTTTTGCGGCGCGAGCCGCGTGAGCAAATTGGAGACCGGGGCCTGAGTCTACGGCCGTAAAAAACCGGGGGATAGGGTGGGTATTTTAGTATGAGTGATGACGTGAGCCAGGACAGACCGAAGATGGTCATCAAGGACCAGGAGCCGCCACGGCTCTGGAGTCCCGGTGAGGTCGAGGAAGCCGACGACCAGGAACCGATGGTCGTCGGCCCGGATGGCGAGCCGATGCCGGCGAAGGGGCTGGTCCTGGGGATCGAGAAGTTTCGCCACCCAGGGCCGATGTACTTTCGGTTGATCTGGATCGACCAGATCAGGGGTGAGTCCTGGCTGGCCGAGGAGAACACGACCGAGTTTCGGAAGAAACACGGTGACGGCGGCATTGTCGAGGTTGGCCAGGAGCTGGCCCGGCAGGTGGGGGCTAAACGGTTCAGTGAGGTGACACGGTGAGCCGTCGAGCCGAGTGGTTGGTGGTTTTCAGTCTACTGGCCGTGGGTGCGCTAACTATTGTCACCGTGGGCGTCATCGGAGTCGCTGCGTTCGCGTTTGCGAACAGCGCGCCCGCCGGCGATCCGGAGGCCGAGTACTATCGCGGCGTCTACGATGTGTGTATCGCGCAGACGCAGCAGACCGAGGCCTGTCGAGACGTGACGGCCACGTTCCGGCAAAGGGGCTGGTTTGAGAAGCCCTCGCCGGGGTGGGCCTGGCCGCTGCCGGCAGCAGGGTCGGTGTCGTGAAGGACATGGCCGAAAATGCGGATTTGCGGCCATGACAGAGGTTTGGCAGTAACTTGACAGATATCGGATAGGAATCGGTGAGATGGGCAGGAAATTGCCGACGTGGTTGACCGAGCCTGAGCGCCGGCGGCTCCTGGCGCTGGAAATGACGCCCAGGGACCGGGCCATCGCCACGCTATTTTTATACAGCGGCCTCCGGAGCAATGAGCTGCGGATGCTCGATGTTCATGACCTGGATTTTGAGGCTCTGAGCGTCCACGTCCGATTTGGTAAGCGGTCTAAGGAACGATTTGTACCGCTGCACGCTGAGGCAGCCACCGCGCTCGATCAGCACCTGGCCGGCCGCCAGTCCGGACCGGTATTTTGCAGCAGCCGGGGCTGGCGCATCAGTAACAGGCGGATCAGAAGCCTGATCAAGGAACTGGGTCACGGTGCGGGCCTGCGGAAGGATTTGCATCCGCATTCGCTGCGGCACTCGTTCGCGGTGGCGCTCCTGGACGCTAACACTGACCTGGAGACCATCCGGGACCTGCTCGGCCATGAGGATATCACAACGACCAGCATATACCTTCATTGCAGCACGGCCAAACGGCGCGCTGCGGTGGATCGGATTTGAGGAGGTTTACATGAGACCCTTCGCCTTGATTATTGCGATTGTTTTGTTGCTGGCTGCCTGCCGGCTGCCTGACCCACCGCCGGCGACACCTACACCGGCGGCGACGAGTCCGGTGGTGACACCAACGACAGACAGCCCGTTGCCGACGCCGGAGGGGTGAGATGGCCAAACCAACTGTATCGCAAACCAAACAGATGGTTGAGGAGCTATTGAACCTGCAATCCTCGTTCGAACGGTACCGGGAGCTCGAAAAACAGGTCAAGGCCAACCTGGTTGCGCTCAAGTATCACGAGATCAGTATCCCCGGCCGGGGTCGTGTTTTTATTTCCGAGTCACACCGGGTGGCGATCCCGGTTGGCCTGGCCGAGTTTGAACTGGGCGATGCCATGGCCGCAAAAATTATTCAGGTCAAAAAGTCAGTCTCAAACAAACTGTTTGAGGCGTTTGTCGAGGCCGGTGAAATTAGCCAGGCCAAACGAGATCGGATTTTAGCGCAGGCCGAGCGGACGCCGGTCGTGTCGTTGTATGTTAGGCCATTGAAATAGGAGGTTGGCATGGCACCAAGAGCAAAAGTTTTAGCGGCTGCATTAGGTGGGGCGCTGGCGACCATCGTGGTTTGGGTTATTCAAACCTATGGCGGGATTGAGATCCCCGGCGACGTTTCGGCGGCGCTGGCGACCATCTTCGCCTTTGTGGTCGGCTATCTCACACCGGAGCCTTTCCCGGAGCCTGGCGAGGGGCAAGGCTACATCGAGGTTGACGTACTGCCCGACGAGCCTGGATAGGGCAGTGTCTGACCTGGTTCACTGGCCGGTCCGCATGGTGACCATCCTGCCCGTGCTATACCTGGGCCTGATTCAGTTTGATGTTATTCCGGACACGGCCTGGGCGCAGTATCCAATTGTGCTGCTGTTCATCGGGACATTCGTCGTGATGACGCGGTACCATTTGATCGAGCAGGATAAATGGCGCGACATGCTGCGGCAGGAGCGAGTGGACGCGCAGAAGGCGCTGGAGATGATGCTGCAGGAGCAGCGTCTGTCTCAGGTCGAGCTGCTCAAGTTAATGCAGGCGTCGAGCCAGGAGATGTTCCAGGCGTACTCCAAAGTGCAGGTCGAGGCATTTGAGGAGGCTATCGATAAGATCGCGGCGAATTATTACGGGCTGCTGCGCGAGCAGCCCAGGGGCGAAAAATGAGTTGCTTTCTCAGGCGGCTGCTGGTCGCGTTCGCCATTGCGAACACATTCCTAAATGTAGTCATGTTCATCCTGATCATCCTGCCGCGCGAGCGGACGCGACGGATCAGGCATACCCTAGCGCGGTTGGCCATGGCCGGCTGGGCCGGGACGGCTCGGGTATGGACCATGGTCCATGAGGATCTGTGGCAAGGTGGCAACGGTCACGGGTAGATGCCGAGGCGAGCGCCTAAACCCTGTCCGCCGGGCGGACAGTCGGCCCTCAGGGGCTAGGTAAAAATAGGTATGTCAAGCCAACAAGAGCGGGTCTGGCTCGCCGAGTATTACCAATGTTGGAATTCGACTGAGGCGGCCAGGCGAGCCAATTACAAGTGGCCGAACAAGATCGGTCCGGCAAAGAGAAAGAAGTTTGCCCAGGAGATCGAAGACCACCTCGGTGAGCTGACGATGTCGGCAGACGAGGCATTGATGCGCCTGTCGGACCAGGCCCGAGGCACCATGGCCGATTTCGTGGACATCAGCCTGTCGGGCAGGGTCACTATCAACCTGCAAAAAGACGCGGCGCTGAACAAGCTGCACCTGGTCAAGCGGCTGAAGGTCGGCAAGGACCTGGTCGGCAATGACACGCTCGATATCGAGCTGTACGACGCGCAGTCAGCCCTGAAGTTCCTGGCCCAGAAGGCACCCCCCGAGGGCGCAGGGCAGGACAGGTTGAAGCTGTGGTTGAACGTTTTGATCGGGGTAAACAATGAGTCGATGGCCAAACCGGGCTCAGAAGTGGAAGACGTTCCGGTTGATGGGCCACGATCCCAACCCGAGCCAGGCCCGGATACATAATAGCCAGGCCACCGTTCTGCAGCTGGTCGGGGCGGAGGGGGCCGGCAAATCGCACGTTTCGGCGGCTGAGATCACGGCCTGTGTGCCCTGGTCGAAGCTGGTTTACCTGGTCGGCCAGACGTATGACAACACGCACCCTGAGTTCAACTACCTGGTCGAGAACCTGACCCGGCTGGGGGCGCTGGACGCCAGGCGGGTGAGCCAGCCGAAGCAGGGGTCGTGGTCGTTAGAGACACGGACCGGCTGCCGGGTGACCACGCTGAGCGTGGACCGGGGCGCGTCGAGCATCATCGCCCGGGGCGAGCAGCCTGACATTATCTGCCTGACCGAAGCCGGCATCATTGACAGCTACAGCGTGCTGCTGGCGGCGGCCCGCAGGGTGACACGAGTGCGAGGCCGGGTGGTCCTGGCCGGAACGCTCAAGGACAATTTTGGTTGGTATGCCGGCACGGTCGATGAGCTGAGCGCCAGGGGGAACGCCTGGAACGGCGAGACCTATAGCCTGCCGGCCTGGACCAACCGGGTCCTGTACCCGCTGGGCCGGGACGACCCGGAGATCAAGCGGCTCGAGGCGATCCTACCCGAGGACGAGTTCAAGCGGACGGTCGCGGCGGAGAAGGTGGCCAGCCGAGCCCTGGTCTTTGCCAGGGAGTTTAGCTGGAGTCGAAACGCCAGGCCCTGCCCATTTGACACTAGCCTGCCGGTCACAATCTGGGTCGATCCGGGCTACGATCCATCTACATACGCGGTGCTGGCGGTGCAGTTTCACGGCGGGGAAGTGTGGCACATTGACGAAATTTATGTCAATTTTCACACGCACGAGCAGGTGATCAGGATCGCCCAGCAGCGCGAGTGGTGGCCCAAGGTCGAGCGGATTGTGGCTGACAAGGCGGTCCGGCAGCATCACGCGCAGAAGAGCGCCGAGGAGATCTGGGCCAGCCTGACCGGGCTGAGGCCGCGCAGCCAGGCAGTCGGCGTCCTGGATGGGATCGACCGGCACAAGACGTTTCTGAACGGCCTGGGCGGGCCACGCCTGTTTCACGACCCGGACCGGTGCAAGCACACCCTGGCCGAGTATGGCCAGTATAGAAAACCGACCGACCGGGACGGCAACCCGACCGACGATAAGCCGGTCGACAAGAACAACCACGCGATGAAGGCTATCGCGTATGGCCTGGTCGACAAGTTTGGGTTTGTCAAGGGAGGTCGCCAGATGAAGAGCGGACGGGTCGACTTCTACGGCCAAGCGCCTCAACTGGGGCCAGCGCCGGCGCCGGCCCGGACTGACGAGGAGATCGAGCGACTACTGGACGACTATGGCGACACAGAGTAGGCAGCGCAAGAGCATTTTTGACACCGACGAGTTCAAACCCTTCAAGGGCCGCTGGCAAGCGCGGCTGAAGGAGCTGGATCGCCGGCGCAAATATTACGACGGATCGATCTACAAGGCGGTCCGGGAGCAGGTGGGCTGGCTCTGGCCACGGCTCTACAAGGGCATCAAACCGCTGTATTTGCCCCTGGCCAGGGCGGTCGACGTCGACGCCGGCATCGTGCCCGGCGGCTGGGCGCTGCCCGACGGCTCGACCGAGCAGCCGTTCAACGCGGCCTGGCAGCCAGCAATCAACCGGGTGCTGGACTGGTCCGACTGGGATCGCGATGGGGTCCTGTACGTCCACTTCGGCGCCCAGTACGGGGTCAGTGGGCTAAAAATCAGCGATCTGAGGGATGCGGGCCGGGTGATCGTGAGGCCAGTCAAGCCCACCTGCTTTTTGCTCATCGAGGCCGGCGACTACGACGACACGCCCCAGGTGGGTATCTACGTCGAGATCCGGCTGGACGCTGCGGGCAAGGAGTATGAATACGCCGAGGTCGTCACAGTCGAGGCCGTGCGCACCTTCAAGGATGGCCTGGCGCAGGAGTTTGGCGGCAGGCAGCCTGAGTACAAGAACGAGCTGCTCTTTGTGCCTTTCGTCGAGATCGAACACATCAAGACCGGCGAGATGTGGGGCGAGTCGACCTATCAGAAGGCCATCCCGCTGCTCGACGAGGTCAACCAACTGGCCTCCTACCTGGCCGATATCATCGGCAAAAATGCGGAGCCACAGTGGGCGGTGGTTGGGGCCGAGCCGAGCGACCTGGTCAAATCCGGCGACAATATTTGGTTTTTACCAACAGGTGCAGACGTCAAGGCGGTATTGCCCAGCGTGGATATCCCCGGCATTCTGGACTTCGTGCGTGAGATCAGGGACCAGGTCCATGGCGCGCTGCCGGAGATGGCCTTTGACGAGCTGCGCAAAAAGGACCAGATTGCGACGGCGACGCTTGAGCTGCAGCTCCTTGAGCTGGTGCTGAAGGTCAGGCGCTGCCGGCCCAATTACGACCACGGCCTGGCCGACGCCCTGCGGATGGCGGGGCGAGCCGCCAGGACGATGACGGGCCTGGCCGAACTGGGGGTCCTGGACGACGAGGCCCTGGCGTTCGACAAGGAAAGGCCGGTGCTGCCGCTTGACCCGGAGACGGCGATGCAGTTGGAACTGCAAGCGCTGGCGCTGGAGCGCGAGCGGAGCATGCAGATCCAGGAGGGACAACCGCCGAAGCGGCCGCCTGAGCCCAGCCAGGGCGGTGATCCGGACGACGATGATGACGGGTAGGAACATGAGCGATGCCTGACCTACGACCAGCCGAGACGTTCAACCGGGACATGATCCGCCTGGAGGGCCGCTATCTGGACGCGGCCCAGAAGCCGGTGCAGGCGGCCAGGCTGGTCCTGGTCGACCGGTTGACCGGCGCCGGTGCACGTGATCCGGGGCTGCCGGCAGCGATCCGGGCCGAGCTGGACGCGCTGCGACCGCAGCTGACCCAGGTGGCCCGGGAGCACAGCCAGGCCCTGGGCGAGGTGGCCGGAACCCTGGCCGAGACACAGTTCGAGCTGCTGCAGCGGTTTGATCCGGGCACGCCACCGTTTGCCGGGGTCGAGGCGGCCTCGCTGGCCGAGCGGCAGGCGGTCGCGACCGGGTTTATCGACAACGCCACCGGTTGGGTCGACGTGGCGCAGGCCAGGCTGCTGGCCGAGCTGGCCAGGCTCAGGGACGAACCAGAGTCAGTCATCGTCGAGCGGCTGTTCGCCGAGCAGGTCCGGGACCGGGCCAGCGTGTGGCGGCATGGGATGAATTTGCTGGCGGCGAACACCATCCTGGATATGTGGTCGACGGCGGTGACGACGACGGGCGTCTACTACGCCACCGGCCAGAGCCAGGCCGGGCAGCAGTGGCGAAACCAGGTGATCGCGGCCATCGACGAGCGAACGACGGACTGTTGTCTGCAGGCTCATGCCCAGATCCAGTTGCTCGACGAGCCGTTTGTGCTGACCGGGACGCCGCGCTTCAGCGACGAAAAGCTGCACCCACCGTTTCACGACTTCTGTCGCACGTCCGAGGCGTTGTGGCTGGAGCATTTTGAGGAAGTGGGTCCGACCACCGGCGAGATGAGGGATGCCGCCCGGGCCGAAATCAAGGCCCGGCAGGAGACGGGACGGCGGGTGGAGATCCACCCGGCCCACGCGACCAGCAGGAGACGATAACCGGGGCGTTGCCCGTAAAAAACGAAGGAGAGACGATATGTTATTTAATCTATTTGGCCCACGCATTTTGTGGCAAGGCGATGGCGGTGGTAGCGCCGACCCGCCCAAGGTTGATCCGCCCAAAGCGGACCCGCCGGCGACACCTCCACCGGCCACACCGCCGGCGAGCGACCCACCCGGCCCGGTGCCTTACGACCGTTTCAAGGAGGTCAATGATGCGCTAAAGACAGCCAACGACCGGTTGGCCAAGTTGGAAGCCGATCAAAGGGCTGCCGCCGACAAAGATGCCGAAGCGCAGGGCAAGTGGGAAGAACTGGCCAAGCAGCGGGAGGTCGAGCTGAAGACAGAGAAGCTGGCCCGGATCCGGCTCGAAGTGGCGGCCAAGAAGGGCATCCCGGCCGACCTGGCCGGCCGGCTGACCGGCGAAACTGCCGAGGATATGGAAAAGGACGCCGACACGCTGCTCCAGTTCCTGAAACCGGCGACAGGGCCAGGCGTGCCACCGGCCGGCAAGGGCCAGGGGGCCAAGCCGCTTGATTTTAGCACGATGACGCCGGAGGAGATCCGCAAGGCGTCCAAGGGGAAGGCAGTCACCGACCTGGTGTAGTTAAGCAATCGATCAGCTCCCCGGGGCGTTGCCCGTAAAAAACGAATTTGGAGCTTTGGGGATCGCGCGGTCCAGAGTCTGGCCGAGGTCAAACCCCAACAAACCAAATTCAGTTAATGAGGAGACGTAACCATGGCAAACATCACTTCGACCGAACTATCGGTCAATATCGCCACCATCATTGGGGCCGAGGCGCTGGGGTATCTACGGGCGAACACGGTCCTGGCGCGGCTGGTCAACAGGGACTTCGATAACGAGATCGCAACCCACGGCCAGACCATCGATGTCCCGTTCACGGGGTCGCTATCGGTGAACGACAAGGTCGCTAACAGCGACATCACGTTGCAAACGCCCACCGCGACCAAAGTCAGCGTGACACTCAACAAGCACAAGGAAGTGTCATTCGTCATCGAGGACTTTGGCAAGGCCCTGGCCAGGGCCGATTGGCTCACCGCATACGCCGGTGATGCCATGAGCGTCATGGTCGAGCAGATCGACGGCGACCTGGCCGCGCTTTACTCCGGCTTCAGCCAATCGATCGATGCGACGACCGGGCTGACCGAGGCGCACTTCCGCGAGGGGCGCCGGCAGTTGAATTCGGCTAGAGCGCCGCTGGGAATGCGCTCGACTGTGCTGCATGAAGACGCCGACTTCGAGTTCCTGGGCATCGAGCGCGCCGTCAACCGGGACTACGCCGAGAGCCTGGGGTCTGCGGCCGCCGGAGCGTTTACCGGTCGGTTCATGGGTTTTGACGTGTTCCTGGACCAGAAGATTGCGACTGCGGCCAGCGAGGCCAAGAACCTGCTGTTTCACCGCAATGCGATGGTCCTGGCCACCCGGCCGCTGCCGCCGGCGCCGGCCGGCGGTGGGGTCGTGCAGGTCGTGATGGACGAGGATGGCATCGGGCTGCGGGTCACGCTCAGTTATGACCACAACAAACTTGGGGTCAAGGTGACCATCGATGTTTTGTACGGGGTCGCGGAGCTGCGCGACAACCAGGCAACGGTCCTGCGAACAGCCGAGATCTAAAAGGAGTTGAACAGCGCCCGCACCTGGACGCTGTTCAACCGTTGAGTTTTGAAGGAGGTGCCCATGCGCCAGAAACTCTTAGCTACACTGTTTTTCAGTCTGGCCCTGCTGGGCCTGCTGCTGCCGGTCCAGTGGAACGCCGCGGCCGCGCCGGAAGCGGTCCGGGTCGTGGCGAGCACGCTCAATACAAGCGCGATCACCGAGGAGACCAACTTTGGCGGCAGCCGCTGGTCGGCCCTGGGGGTGGACACTCCGCCAACTGTGGCCGAGGTTTACCTGCTGATCGACATTGACGACTCGGCGGTGAACACGACCACGTTTACTTTACAGGTCTCGCCGGATGGGACAAACTGGTTGAACCACAGCAGCGCCTCGGCGCTAGCCACCGCCATCGATGTGGACACCGACACCTACACGCGCACGACGGTCGAGGGGACTCACTTCCGGGTCGTGGCTGCGCCAACCAACAATGAATCACTAACACCGACCATCAAGGTCATTTTACGATAGGAGGATACTATGAAACTCACCAAACAATCCGCGTTCAGCATGGCTCTGGCGACCGTTGTCGCAGTGATGCTCATGGCCTTAGCCCTGCTGCCCATCGCCGGCCAGCCGGCCCAGGCCGCACCCCCGGCTGCACCCACTCCGGTGGCCAACCTGGTCAGCACCGACGGCGGCCGGTTCTTCCGTTTTCAGCCGGAGACGGCGATCACCGAGGACACCAATACAACCGGTGTTGATCTACTGGGGTTTGATTGGGTCGATATCCAGCATGTTATCGACCAGAACGCCGGGCACAACATCACGATCACAGTGCAGTACTCCAACGACAACTCGAACTGGGTCGCCGGCGCGGCGCTGGCGACCAACGCCTCGACCGACACCACCGACATTGACCGGTTGCCCGTGTTTGGGCGCTTTATGCGCATAGCCCAGGAAGTTGCCGATGGCAGTACCGACCCGGTGACCGTGACGGTTACTGCCGTCGGCAGGTAACCGTTATAGAGGAGACATAATATGGCAAAGGTAAAGAGCAAGCACCAGGGCGTCAACGGCGTCTACTACATCGTCAACCCGGCCGGCGCGGTCCACTCGTGCGACCGGGACCACGCCAAGGGGCGGTTAGGGCAAGCCGGCTGGCGGCTGGCCGAAGATCCTGAGATCGAGGTCTACGTGGAGCAGAAGGTGCAGCGGCATAAGTCGCCGATCTGCGAGCCCTGGACCCCGGAGCCGGAGATCGGGGCCGACATTCCGGACGCGGACGGCGACGGTGCGCCGGAGGCGACCGACGAAGCGGTCAAGCTGGCCAGCGAGCATGGCCTCGACCTGGCTGCGGTCAAGGGCAGCGGCGCCGGCGGCCGGATTCTGGTAAAGGACGTGGAGGCGGCCATTGGAGCGAAACCGGCTCAGTAACGGCGGTTTTTGGCACGACCTGGACAACTGGACGGCCTCAGACGCCAGCTACGCGGCCAGTGACGGCGACGAGCACTACGGGATGGCTGTCCTTGGCCCGGGCGGGTATGTGGAGCAGGAGTTCACAACGCCCTCTGCCCGGTCCTGGACGGTCCACCTGGCCATCAAACCCGACACCGACAACCTGGCCACCTCGGACCTGACGCTGCGGGTTGTGGACGGGGACGGCAATACGGTGCTGACCCAGAACGCCGGCACTGTG
>Ga0256864_1000623_pt1 | contig 11889 bp, 11 predicted proteins | sample RVTome_11_FD_187336 | JGI IMG/M metagenome (GOLD analysis project Ga0256864, IMG submission 187336) | Soil microbial communities from uranium-contaminated site in the Upper Colorado River Basin, Wyoming, United States - RVT147D111 HiSeq ... | reverse complement strand
ATATGGTAACGTTCATGTTGGACCCTCCTTCTTTTGTTGGATGAATGTTTGAGACTTTTAACAACATCCATCATGCCTTAGCTCAAGACATTTTGAAAGAGGGATGGGTCCATTCCATTAGAGATAGAGGATTCCAAATGGTTCCCTCTCCCTCTGATGGGAGAGGGTTAGGGAGAGGGTGAAAGGTAACCGTGCAGGTTCCCCCTCCCCTTCATCCCCTCCCACGAGGGGAGGGGTTTTAGACCGCGGAGCCTCGTTCTATCTCTGTTTTAGGGTCTTACCCCTTCCTTGACATTCCTGTTCCCTACTGATATAAAATTTAATGGAGTATTTAGTTCCAAAACGAGGAGTTATCACCATGAAGCCCCTAAAAAAGGAAACATATATTGTTGACAAACGCGGCAAGAAAAAAGCCGTTATCATTAATATGACAGAATACAAAAAGCTTCTTGATCGCCTCGAAGATCTCGAAGATGTAAAATATGTCAAAGAACACATCGCTGAGGATTCAATTCCATATGAAACCGTTCGCAAAAAGATTTTTCGCAAAAAGAAATGAATGTATAAAATCCTTGTCAAAAAGTCGGTCGAGAAACAACTGACCAAAATCCCCAAAAAGGATTTAACACGCATAGATAAAATCATTTTAAGTCTTACCTCAAACCCTTTCCCCCAACAAATTAAGCAGCTTCATACCAAACCCAAAACTTTCCGAATTAGACAAGGAGATTATCGCATCCTTTATACCGTTGATGATCTTCGGAAAGAAGTCACCATCTTTGCGATAAAACACCGAAAAGAAGTATATAGGGAATTATGATTTACTATTTCCTTTCCCCCGTAAAGGGGCGTGGCCCTAACAGGGCTTTACGCCCTCCCTCCTCCCATATGTCACTTCGAGTGAAACGAGAAATCTTAGGGTTCTTCTCTTCCCGTCATTCTCGCAATCCTTCAGCGGGAATCCATGAATTTTCTTCCCTTCGTCTCCCCTTCACCAACTTTAACTTCTGCCTCTACCGGTTTGGTCTCTCTTTTTTCGGTCCCTTTCTCATCCTCACTCTTTTCTTCCTCCGTTTCAGAAGGCCCCTCAATCGCCTTCGCGGATGCCGATGCCACAAACTGTGCTTTGCCCAGAACATCCACCGCTTCCAGCTTATAGGAATAATCCACGCCGGGTATTACACCCGTATCCGCATATTCAAATTTCAGCGGTTTGTCAGATTGCTCCATATCAAAAGAAGGCAAAAGGTAATCGGTAATTTGTATAAAACTGTCTTTCTCCCCTCTTTTACTCCTCCAGAGGAAATAGCCGTCGTCCATATTCCTTGCAATCCACTTTAATACAACTTTTCTCTCTTTGCCTTTGGCTTTAAACCCTAAACCTTCCTCCCCCTGGATTTCCAATACCACCTCACTTGCAATACGTTCATCATTTCCTAACTCGGCCATTGGTTCAGAACCCACCCGCCAAACCGTTAAACCACTCCCATCCGGCACCAGGATTTGGTAGATAAATCCTTCTTGACCTTCAACCTCCCACGACTTCCCAAATCCAGAAATTTCTAACCCGTGATCTACTGAAGTTGTTGTGGTCCTTCCAGAATTAGAACCTGGTAGGTCGGATGTTGAGGTTTGAGGAGAAATATTCGAAGTTGAATCACTAGACACGGGCGTATTGGAAGCAAAAAGCGGTGTTGCGGAAACCGTGTTATGGACTGTTCTCACTCCCCGGGTATCAATATCTTCTAAATGGTAGTAATAGGTTTCTTCATTATCTACCGATGAATCCACAAAGGTATAGGTAGCCCCGGCCGGAGAAATTCCTTTTGCCGGGATTATGGCAGGATTAATCCTCTCAAACGGCCCATGGGACGATTGGCCTCGGAGAATGTTAAATCCCGAATTGTCAATCTCTGATCCCGTGGTCCACTCAATAAGATTTCCACTCCCAAATGGATGGACCCGTAAATTAATAAGTCTAATCGCGGTGGTTATTATTAATTCTTTGTTTCCAAAATCCTCATCCTTAAAAATTGAAGGGGTGGAAACGATGTGATGATAAGACCCACCCGAAGGAAAGGTCTGGGACCAACCAGGTTTTACCTCTTCAAAAATATCATATTCCCCGCAAGGCAACTCATCAAATTGGTAAAATCCATTCATATCGGTTATTTCATAATCTGAAATGGGATTTCCGAATAAATCATCTTGTCCCTTCGCAAATATTTTCCATCCTGGTAAAAAAGGTTCATTTGATTCATGTATACCATTCCCATTTAAATCATTCCATTTCCAACCATATATTGTCAACGTACAAAGAGGGGGAAAATCAAATTGGTTTCCAAAATTATTATCAGTATGGACTTCCCCAGGAGATGAAATATTAAAAGAATAACAGCCATTGGGAAATGTCTGTATCCAAAATGCTTCCCAACGTTCACAAACTTCATAAGACCCGACAGGAAGACCATCAAACTCATAGTATCCATTGTGATCGGTAGAGGTAATTTTGAATGGAACCGGTGGACTTCCTTGTTTATAAAGTATGATCTCCCACCCTGGAAGCGGTGGTTCCCCTACATCCCACACACCGTTTCCATTTTGATCTTCCCACTTGTATCCTGACTTTTTTCCGCCGTCCGGGCCATCAGGCGTATCACCAGCGATAATTTCATATGGAAAATCTTCCACCTCGCCAAACTGTGCCTCTCCAACATCTTCGCAAAGCCCCCCACCAGGGCCTCCTTTATTTCGGATACAGACAGGATTCGCAATTATTCCAACGTCTTCCCCATAATCTAGCCTGAACCGGGCGTAAAAGTTCCCTAACTCCGCATTTGAGGGAACGTTTAACGGAATTTTGAGAAGAGCACAAGACCCTCCAACACCTTGATCTAAATTTGGATTTCCCCACCCAGGGACTGCCGGATTTAGACTTTCGTGAAATTGCATCCCCTCTTCCCAATCACCATTTCGATTCCAATCAAAATACCCGTGCAAGTAAAGCTTTTGGTTTGAGGCAGCTCCGTATCGAAGAGGTCCTTGGCCAGAAGTACTCACCAAAATTTCAACTGTATACAAACCTCCTTTTTTTAATTTCACAACAATGTTACCATTCTGATCAATTATTCTTACCCCATTATCAAGATTATCCAAATTAGCAACTTTGGCATCCGATTCGCCATCTGCAGAAGCAGGAGTCAACACACAATGAGGAAATAAAGAGATATCACCCAACCATTCCTTTGAAAAGTCCAGGTGTCTTGCCCCATTATGTGAAAGGAGAGAGGGGTAGTTCCCAGGAGCAGGAACATTAGGAGGAGCAACTCCCAAAAATGGATCGGGCGCATCGCCAAAATCGGGAAGGGTAGTGGTTGTCGTGGGGGTGGTGGTTGTGACAGTCACCGTCCCAAAATATTCGGGGGCCATGTCTGCATCCGCATCAAAAACATCCCCAATGGTTCCGCTTCCGTGGCCGGTGACATCAACACCCGTGACAAAACCAGTGTCGCCATTCACTGTGGTAAGAAGTTTGGTTCTATATTCCAAAAACGCTGAAGATAATGCTACCAAATTCACTGTTTCAAGATAGGCAGTGCGATCAAAACTCGGAAGCGGCTGGCCGGGTGGCTGGATTTTTACGCGTTCCTGACTTTGGATGGGAATCAAGGCCCTGGTTCCATCCGGGACCAGGGCAGGATCAATCCCGTTAATTGCAATCGTTTCGGTATTATTTTGATTTAACAACCGGATACGGTTATGTTGAAAGGGAGTAAACCTGATAATTTGAAGATAAGGAGTTCCACATCCCCCCAAACAATCCCCGAGAGGAAATTGTTCCAAGCCATCACTGGCGACTAAAACCAAAATCCTTGAATCATCGGGGGTTAAAATGGGGTCCACATCCAATATCAGGCGGGTTATGGTTCCGGTATGATTCAGAAGCGGAATCATATCGGTTAAAGAACCGGTGGCCACAGTCACAATTCCCAATGTGGCTGTCCCATAATAGAGATAGACTCCATAAGAAAAGGGTTCCCCGACACTCTCCACAGGTGCAAAGGCGCTTGCTCCATCCGAAGTTAAAATAACGTCCACACCCGCAACCCATTTGGTGGGGTAGTTGCTTGTAGTGGCCAATCGAACATTTGACTCCAAGGTACCAGTGCTAATATTTATTATTTCAAGGTAGCCTGTATTCGCGGTGGCTAAGGGAAATGTTTCAACGGACCTTCCCTGGACTCCAATTAAAGCCCTGGCACCATCGGGGGTAATTACCGAATCTACATCCCGGACCAAATCGGTTCCATCATTCGAAACGGTTAACAACCGTACCCTTGAAGTTAAAACCCCAGTGGAAATATTAACAATTTCAAGGTAAGCCGTCGTATCTGTATTCCCGCTAGGTAAAAGTTCCGAAACCTGACTTTGAACAGGAACAATAGCCTGGGTTCCCCCTGGAAGTACTAATACTGCATCCACACCATTTTTTAATTGTGTAGGCCCATTATTAAGATTGAGCAATTGTACCCTTGAACTTAGAGCCCCCGTTCCGATATCGACAATTTCAAGATAAGCGGTAGCCCCAGAACCACTCGGAAGAGCCTCTAAAGAAGCACTTTGTGTTGGGATCAAGCTTTTAGTCCCATCGGGAGTTACCAGTATATCAATATCTCCAAAAAGAACGGTAGGATCGTTGTTTTGGTTTAAAAGGCGAACTCTATATTCTAAGGTCGCCGTGGGAATATCCACTATTTCTAGGTAGGCAGTTTTGTCATTATTTCCGCTTGGCAAGAGCTCAGGTGCTTTGCTCTCAACAGGAAGAACAGCTTTTGCCCCACCGGGGGTCAAAACCACGTCACCTCCTAAGACAAGAGTGGTTTCATTTCCCTCTTGATTTAGTAATTGAACCGTAATCGGGTTCCCGGTCCCAATATCTACAACTTCAAGATATGCCGTCGAGGCGGTGTTCCCGCCCGGAAGGACCTCAGGCGACCGACTCTGGACGGGAATAATTGCCTTGGACCCATCTGGTGTTAAAACTACATCAACATCGTTCACTAAAAAGGTCGGTTCATTATTGCCATTGAGAAGTTTTATTCTGGATACTAAAGTTCCTGATACAATATCGACAATTTCAAGGTATGCCGTGGAGGTGCTCATAACGGGAACTATGGCTCTTGTTTCATCTGAGCTTACCACCGCATCTATATTATCAACTAAATAAGTTTCTGCATTTTCTTGGGTTAATAGTTGGATCCTATGGAGAAGTGAACCGGTGGTGGGATCAACCACTTCAAGGTAGGCTGTTTTTCCAAAAAGGCCATTTGGGAGTAACTCATCCTCAATGCTTTGAACCGGGATCACAGCTCTTGGTGCGCCATATAAAGGCAAAACAAAGTTTGGGATGAAAGACAAAACTACAACAAGAACAAAAAAAACTAATTTAGGCGGAATTTTAATTTTTTTCATAATTTATCACTCTTGCAATACCAGTTATTTCCGATGAAACGTCTTTCGCAATAAAAAAGCCGGACAACCAAAATGACAAACAACTTTGTCACCTCGGTGGCCCGGCTGGCTTTATTCTTTTCCCCCTCACCTTAACCCTCCCCCCTGCCTGCCGGCAGGCAGGGGGGAGGGAAAACCGGGAAAAAGCTCCGTAGCTTTGCGCCCCACTGTCACCAGTGGTTTGCCATGATAGAAGGTGGTTATTTAGTTTCTCTGGTTTGTTTGGTTTGTCTCGTTTTTTTGGTTCCTCTGGTTTATTTGGTTCTTTTTATTTATTTGGTTAATTTGGCTTTTTATTTCTTTCCCCATTACGCCTCACGCCTAACCCCTAACGGCATTTTTTTATTAAATGGATGGACCCACAAACCAACCTCCATCGGAAAGCGAATTTAATAATTGATTGGCCTCTTGTTTTTTATCCGGGTTAACCCTGAACCACTTCTTTCCCCCGGGTAGAATCATTTCATGGATCAGGCCATAGTCCACCAGATAACGTAATGCGTCTTCGACTTCTCTGGATAAGGGAATCAGGCGCTCCGACGGAATCCACCACATGGCGATATTTTCGATGGTGTCCCCTGAATTCGGATGCTTGTTAAGGTATTGAAGTATCTCCCTTATGAGTTTGTATTTTTGCTGAGTAAGAGGTCCTTCCATCTTCTTTTCCTAAATCAATATGTGCAAGGATTAGGCCATGTCCGTCGTCTCATTTTAAGTTACTGAAAATAAAAAAGAATTTGCTTTTCTGATCAAAGCTGATTTCCGGGTTTTTTCAACTAATAGTTGACAGGGATTAACGCTTAAGATAGCCACTCCATTGATTTTAAAGGGAAAATTAATGTCAACTATTAGTTGACCTGTTTTCACTCACGGTTGACAAAAAGCTTGGCCAACGACGGAAAATCTATTGCCCTTATGAAAAGGACCATTTGAGAGAGGATCGTTTTCGGACCGTATGAATTGGAAGCCATCGGACAAAGGCCGATTTGAACTTATTTATCGGAATGGACGGAATTTTGAGGGAAAGCTAAATGACTGAAGTCAGACCCGCCTGCCCGGTAGGAATGTCGTGAAGGGAAACATTAAAGCATCCGATGCCGTTTCATAAGTTTGTATAGCATCTGACGGGTTAGTTGAAGCCGTTGCGCTGCGGAAGATTTATGACCCGATGAAGCTGTTAAGACCCGCGAAAGATATTCCTTCTCCCAAGAAAGAATAGCTTGCCGACGTGTTTCCTTCCAGGATTTAAAGGAGAATTCACTTTGGCTTAAAGAAAAAGGAAAGTCCTCAGATGTAATACTGCTCCCGGCGGAACTTTTAATGATCGCCTGTTGGAGTATATTTTGAAGCTCACGGATATTTCCCGGGAAGTCATAGGAACAAAGTGCAACCAGGGCCTCTTCCGAAATGGTCACATCCTTTTTCCCGTAAGCATGCCCGAATTGATTCAAGAAATGTTGAATAAGTAAAGGAATATCGTTTTTTCTCTCGCGTAAAGGAGGCAAGAATAGGACATAGGCAGTCAATCTATAATAGAGGTCACTCCTAAAAGCCTTGGCCTCAACAAATTGACAAAGATCCTAATTGGAGGCGGCGATCACCCGACAATTGAGTGCCTGAGATGTCGTTGAACCCAGAGGGCGCCAGGTTCGATTTTCGAGGAGGCGCAACAGAGTTCCTTGTGCTCCAACAGGCAAACTTTCAACTTCATCCAAAAATAGAGTGCCCCCTAAGGCTTCAGCCAGGAGTCCTTTATTCTCTTCACGGGCATCCGTGAAGGCACCCTTTTCATGGCCAAAAAGCTCATGGGCGAAAAGCGTTTCGGGAATCGAAGCGCAATCCACAGGAACAAAGGGACCTGAAGCACGGGGACTTAATTGGTGTACCCATCGGGAGAAGAGTTCCTTTCCGGTTCCCGTCTCACCCAAAAAGAGAACGGTTATATCATTTTGAGAAATAGCCAAGCATTGATCCACTGCCTGTAAAAATTGCGGGCTTTCACCTACGAGATGAAGTCTCTCAACTAAAATTTTATTTATTCTGCCTCTTGTTTCTTTGCTATTAGGGGACATCTGTGATTAACCCAGTGAAAATGGATACCCCCGGGCAAGCCGGGACAATTTTCAATGACAAGCCTTGCTTGACTCGCCTTCTGTGAGAAAATCCATTCACCCCTGTCTAAAGAGGGGGTCCTCTGGCTCATATTGCCCGGGGGTATTTACCCCGTAAAGGGTCGTAGCCCCCTCGGGGCTCTACGGCACAGCGAGCGAAAGCGAGCGCGGGAGGGAGGAGACCGTTGTGCCGATCGGAGCGAAGGAATTGGAAATCCAGCCTAAAAAAAAAGCCGAGCATCCGATATGACAAAATTCTCTTGTCACCTCGGTGGCCCGGCTGTCTTTTACACCCCCAGCCTAACCCTCCCGCATTTATAATGGGGAGGGAAAAACGGGAAAAAGATCCGTAGCTTTGCGCCCTACCGTCACCGGTAGTTTGCCATGATAGAAGGTGGTTTTTTAGTTTGGCGTTCGACCGATGGTTCAACCTTGCTCACCACAGGGGCTCACGCCGAAGTCTAGTTTGTCTGGTTCCTCTGGTTTGTTTGGTTTGTCTAGTTCGTCTTGTTGACCTCCAACACCAGACAAACAAAATAAACAAGATCAACTAAACAAACCTAGTTCTCATTTATATTGATGGTCCAGCAAACCAACCGTCATCGGATAAAGACCGAAGTAATTGGGCCGCCTCCTTTTTTTTGTTGAGATTTACCCGATACCACCTTTTTCCCCCAGGAAGAGGGATTTCTTTTATCAGTCCTCGCTCCACTAAATACCCCACCGCTCCCTCCACTTGATTTAAAAGAGGCCGGATGCGTTCAGGAGGAATCCACCACATCGCAATATTTTCTAACGTGTCTCCCGACTCAGGATGTTTATTCAAATACTTTAGTATTTCCAGTATGACCTTCCCACGTTCCTGAGTCAGAGGCTCTTCCAACTTTTCCTCCTGACTTTCTTGAAGTGCAAAGAGCAGACCACTTTTTATTTTTGTTTTAAGTAACTATTTTAAAAGGAAAATCTGTTTTTCTCTAGAATTTCTGTTTTCCTTAAACTGTCATCTTTTGGGTAACAGGTGATGGAGAGAACTTTATAAATTTTATTTATTTTTAAAGGGAAATTATGGGTTGCCTAAAAGAAACAGGATGTCACCTATTTGATAACAGGTTTGAGGGGGTTTTGGTCTTTTTTATCAAGAGATGAAGGTGTTGGCGTTTCATTTGGGGAAGGGGGTTTAAGGTTATGCCGCTTTAGGAGGCGATAAAGGACCTGCCTACTGAGTTTTAGTTTTCGGGACATTTCAGAAATATTCCCTGATGAGGTAGATAGCATTTTGGATAGAAATTCTTTCTCCCAAGCCAAAAGGGCCTGTCGTCTGGCCTCTGACCATGAACAATCAGAAGGATATTTACATCCGGTTGAAGGAACCTGCAAATCCTCGGTTTTAATACAAGACCCTGATGTTCGAATGATGGCCTGCTGGAGAATATTCTGAAGTTCACGGACATTCCCGGGAAAGGAATAGTCCGACAAAGTTTCAATCCCTTCCTTAGAGAGATGGATTCCTTCTTTTTGATAAGTTGGACCATATTGGCTTAGGAAATGCTGAACCAAAAGCGGGATATCTTCCCGTCTTTCTTTTAAAGGGGGAAGGGATATTACATTAACAGAGAGTCGGTAATACAGGTCTGGTCGAAAGGTTTTTGCTAAAACCAGCCCAAGGAGATCCTGATTTGTTGCCGCAATAACACGGCATTTGAGTGAATAAAATTTTTGGGAACCTAATGGACGCCAGGTTCGATTTTCCAAGAGGCGAAGGAGCACACCCTGTGAGCCAAATGATAAGCTCTCTACCTCATCCAGGAAAAAAGTTCCCCCTTCAGCAAGAGAAAGGAGCCCTTGTTTGGTTTCATGGGCATCGGTAAAAGCCCCCCTATCATGACCAAATAACTCATTTGCAAAAAGGGCCTCAGGGAGGGAAGCACAGTCAACGGGAATAAATGAACCTGAAGCATGTTGACTCAATTCATGGATCGCCCGTGCACAGATTTCTTTCCCTGTCCCCGTTTCTCCCGAAAGGAGAACGGTGGTTTCATGAGGGGCAACGGAAGTGCACTGTTCCATGACATGGGAAAAGGCAGGACTTTTTCCAATAAGATTTAATTTTTGGACCAAGAGGTTTTCTACTTTGTCCATATCCGTTGAAACGCCCTCAAAGAAATTATAAAGATGGATTCCCGCTTAAAAACTGCGGGAATGACGAAGTTAACCTCCCCGTATTGAACCCGAACAGGAATAAAAAAAGCCGAGCATCCGATATGACAAAATTCTCTTGTCACCTCGGTGGCCCGGCTAGCTCTACTCTTTACACCCCCACCCCAACCCTCCCCCATTAAGGGGGAGGGAAAAGTGGGGAAAAGCTCCGTGACTTTGCGCCCTACCGTTTCCGGCAGTTTGCCATGATAGAAGGTGTCCTACTTACCTTAAACTAAATTGAAAATACCGCTTTTTTATCAAAAATGTCAATAGGAGATTTAGGGTATTTTTCTTAAAAAAATAGGGTATTACTTAGGGGAGAAAGGAGTGAAGGTGGGAGCTAAGGCTGATCCCCCATTAAATTTAGCCTAAAATTCTTATTCGATTGTTTTTATAAATCTTTTTAGATAAGGTTTTTTTTGGCTTTATGGATCATTTTACCTGGGTAGGACTGGTTCTTGTGCCCGTTTCAGATGAGGCTTTTCTTTTTTTGGGAAAAGCTCTTTATGCCGGATTAGGAAAACCACAATGGCGATATTGATCACCAGAGCACTGACACGGAATAAGGTCAATTTTTGGAGAACCTCGAAAATCTCAAAAGGAATCAAAAGGCCGACTGCAACCACCGTGAGATATTCCGCCCATCTTTTCCTCAAATGAAGCCCATACCCTTGAATGAGGTACAAAACACCGTATAAAAAAATCCCCAAAGAGATTCCAAAGACAATTTTGTTATTCACTAATGAGAGATAGGTTAAGGAAAGTTGTATATAATGGTTGTCCACATCCAAATTGAGAGCCTCAACAAAACCCCTAACCAGAGTCGCTAAATCTCTACCAATGAGGTTAAACAATCCCATAGAAAGAAGGATTAATAGAGTCCCAACAATGAAGCGGTCTAAAATGATTAGCTTTAAAATAAAATCAGCAGATCTTCCTTTCATTAAATTCGGCCCTTTTTCAAAATTAACTACTGCGGAGGATGCTCCGAGGTATTAAGATGGTTACTCCCCGATAGGCGGGGTCTAGTCTAGACCCTGTTTCTGGATTCCCGTTTAAAGATTGCGGGAATGATGAGGGGGGGAGAGAGGGAAAGACAAAGGAAGTTTTTTAACTACGCGGTGATTTTGCACAGACCAACCCTCCACCTCTAAAAGTTGACGCTTAATTCCAAGGCCTCCGGTATATCCTCCTAAATATCCGTTATTATAAATGACCCGATGACAGGGAATTAAAATCGGAAAAGGGTTTTTCCCATTGGCTTGACCTACGGCACGCACCGCTTGTGGAGAGCCTGTCTTCTCCGCCATCCATTTATAACTTTTGACCTGTCCGAAAGGAATTTTGAGAAGTGTTTTCCAAACTTTTTGCTGAAAGGGTGTCCCGACGGAAAATTGGATAGGCCCTTTAACCGGCTGGACCTTTCCCTCAAAATAGTTCTCAAACCAATCCAGCCAAATTTTAAAAAGATCACTTCTTTTTTGAAGAGAAAATTTTTTTTCATCCGCGGAAAATATGCTTTTCCGGGAATGGGGGAAGATTTTTATTTTAGAAAGGCTCTCCGGGGTTCCATAGAGGACAATCTGCCCAACAGGTGAGGAAAAGTCGAAATAATAAATAGGGTTCATGGTTTAGGATATCCGAGTCGGGGCTTGATAAAGGTATTGGTAGAGGGCAGGGTTTTGGTCCTGGTTAATTTTCTCGTTAAATTCCACCCCAAAGGTATTTCCATCCACCCCGATTTTAACCCCCGTGACACGGCCCCGGACACGTTCTTTGTGAAGGGTACCCTTTGAATCTTTAAAGGTCACCAAAATTTCAACCGGGGCATTGTTTTCTAAAAAACCTTGGGAAAACATACCCAATCCTTGCCGTCCCAAAGTGGTAATGGATCCCTCAAAAGAAATTCCTTGCCGGGGGGAATGAACTTGCGCATCTGCTAAAAATGTAATCCGCCCGTGCTTGCGTTTAATTTCCATAAAAGGCCTTATACCACAGTTTCTCTGTTTGGGCAACCGCCTCGAACGGGAGAGGATAGCGCTACCCCTCTCCCATTATCAAGGATTTT
>Ga0256864_1000621_pt1 | contig 11901 bp, 11 predicted proteins | sample RVTome_11_FD_187336 | JGI IMG/M metagenome (GOLD analysis project Ga0256864, IMG submission 187336) | Soil microbial communities from uranium-contaminated site in the Upper Colorado River Basin, Wyoming, United States - RVT147D111 HiSeq ... | reverse complement strand
CGAGCACCTTGTCAGTCGAGCCGTCGAGATGGATGTTGCCGGTGTTGTGCTTCACGGTGATCGTATCCCCGGTGTCGGCGCGCAGGACCACCGTGTCGCCGGCTACCAGCCCCACGGCGCCGCCGGAGAGGCTGTCAAGGTCATCGGCGGTCCCCGACTCTGCCGCCAGGATCACGGTCGCTGCGCCAGCCGCAGCGCTTCCGACGCTGATAGTGGCAATGGCTGACGGCCCCCATGAATGCCCGAAGCGTGACACGAGAGTCCGGACCTGGCCTGCGGCAGCCTGGACCTTGAGTCTGGTTTCGGACGGGTTGAGCCAGATGTCGGCGAAATCGGCCGTTGACGGGTCGACCGTCCGTGCGCTGCCGCTGAAGCGGATGTCGCCGGCAGTCGTAGCATCGACAGCCCTGAGGTCGAGGAGGGCGAAGTCGCCGACCGCCTCGGAGTCGACGATAAGTCCAGTGGCGTTGCCGCCTTGATCCACAAATACCTGCCCGACGACGGTAAGCACGCCGCCGGTCGGCGTGACGGAACCGCTGGCGCCAACTATGAGTGACACGGCGCCGGCCGCGAACAGCTCGAGGTTGTCCCCGGTAGCCTGAACACCAACCTGGTTTTCGTTTGTCGAGCCGCTCGCCCTGAGCCCGAGGCGCGCGGTCGTCGTCGTCGACTCGGTGAGCGAAACCAGGTTCGCGCCGGATGTCACGTGAAGCCGCGCATCCGGCACCACTTCGCCGATGCCGACATCCCCGGTCGTGTCCTCACAGAAGATCGCCGGATTCGAGAACGACAGCCGTCCGATCACCAGTCCGCCGGCCGAGTCATCGTAGCCGAGCTCCCAGCGCGCCGTCGCGTCCTCGGTGAAAATCACCGACGCATCCAGCGTCGCCGGCGCCTCGAGCGTCAGCTTGGCCGCCGTAGCCGCCGGCGCCAGGAAATGCGCCAGCGTCCCCGGTGCCACCGTGCCGAGGCCGAGACGCAGGTTGGTGCCGTCGAGCGCCAGCCCTGGCGAGAAGGTGTCGTCCGAGATGTCGCCGTCCGCATCACCGACCTGGATCTCGAGGATCCCGGCAGTCTGCCCGGCCGTCAGCCGGTAGTTGAGCTCGGCCCCGGTAGTCTCGAGGCCGTAAACGGGCGCCGAATGGCTCGCAAGGAATCCCCCGGCTCCCGCCGCTTCGACCGGACCCGTATCGGCGGTGATGATCCGCCCAGCTCCGGCGCCTCCAGAATCGTACGCCTCATCGAGCGTCCCGGAGGCCCCGGCGGCGAAAGAGATGAGACCAGCGGCGTCCAACTTGACGAAGAGCTCGGAGCCCGGCGGCGCCCCCGGCCAGCTCACCGAGTAGGTCGACGTGACGCTCGCTACCGCCTTGTGCGCGACGTAGTCCGCGCCGTTGGCGTCGTCCTCGTAGAGGCGGACTTCGCCCTGATCGTCGCACTTGATAAGACGGGCAACCATGTCTTATTCTTGCACCTGAGCGTAGACATCGAGCGTGTGCGTCGTCGCGTCAGACGCCGTGTCGACGGTCACCTTCACCTTGATGTAGTCGCCGAGGGTCTGCAGGAGGTCCACGTCCGCTGACAGCGTCCCGCCGCCGCGGTAACTCGAAGAAACGCCGCCGCCAAAGACGATCACCTCCTCGAGCGCGCCCGCCGTGGCGCCGATCCCGACGTCGGTGAGGTCGACGGCGCCAGTGAGATTCACAACCGAGTGAATCAACGTCGCGGTGCCCTTCACTTCATCGTAGAGCTCGATATCGACGGACATCGCCCCCTGGGTCGGCGTCCCGGTTACCGTGCCCTTCATGATGAGCTTGACGGCGTGCCCGGCGCGGATGGCGATCGCTCCAGAGGTCCTCGTCGCGAGCGTCTTCAGGTTGATCGCCGAGAGACCGATCTCTTTCGGCCGCTTCGTGAGGACTCGCTTAGGCATAGTTGTCAACCGGGCTGAGGTCGAAATAGTAGATGTCGATCGTTACCGTGCCGTCCGTGAACGTCCCGGCATCGCCCGTGAGCAGAATGTCAGTCGCGCTGTTGTAGTAACGTCCGACCCCCACCGCCTCGGCCTGCGCCTCGGCTGGCGTGACGACGGTGTTCTTCGTCAGCGCCTCGAAGTTCCCAAAACGGTCGGTGTCGCCGGTGACGCCGAGGAGGAAGCTGGCGATGGTCGTGCCGGTGACTATGACCTTGATCTTCCCGTGGACGCCGATGACCCAGGCATTTGCCGGGATGGCCGCGGTCAGGGTTTCAGTGATGCCGCCGCCGACGACGGTATGAATAACCTGGTTGTGAACGAGCCGCACTTCGCTACCGGCATCAGACGACACCTCTTTCGCGCCGACCGCCCCGACGACGTCGAGGTCGCCGGTATGCCCGAAAGCGCCGACCGCCGTGACATCGCCATCGAGCACAATACTCGCCGCCTCGAGCTCGATCTCCGTCTTCGGGCCGGTGTAGTCGATGGCCCCGCTCGACTTCTTCGCCGTGGTGATTTTCATCGCGCGCTCCTTACTTGTAGCCGCCCGCCGGGGGCGTCGAGGACTTCGGAAGGGGCTTCTTCTTCAGCGGCCGTCGCCCCGATACAGTCGCCTTGACGAGCTCGTGGAAGGAGCGGAAACGGCCCCGCGAAGCGGCTTTCCGCGATGTCTTGACGCCGTCGTCCGCGTACTTCTCGGTGCGCGCCGCGTACGTCATTCCACCTTCACGGCTCTTTCGCTCGTGACCACCTTTCATCGCCGGCAGCTTCTCGCCGCGCGGGACCTTCCTGTCTGGCGGATGCATCGACTTCGGGTGAGCCCGCGCCGCCTGCGCGTCCTGCTTCTTCCCCGAAGTGTCGCCCCGCGACTTGTCATCGTGGAGCGGCACACCGCCCCAGCGCTTCCCGGCGACGCGCTTTCGATAGGTGCTCCTGATCGCCATCAGGGAAGCACTCCGGGGATCGTATTCCTTCTCTGGCATGGCTCAATACTTCCCTCCGCGCCTGCCGCCGCCCTTCTTGCCGCCCTTGCCGCCTTTCTTCCAGCCGCGCTTACAAGGCATCTCAGTGGCTCCTCGAAACCTCTTCCCAGACCGTATTCCCGGCATCCCAGACGAGCTCGATCGACTCATGAAGCCCGAGCGTCACGTTGCCGTTGAGCCCCGCCGCCGTGCCCGTCGCCGCGATCGTCACCGTATTCGTCGCATGCGCGCCGACAAGCCGCAGGCGCTGGCCGTCCGTCTCGCCCGCGGCGATCGGCGTTGTCCCGTCGAGCGTCACCGCGCCGCCCGATCCCTCGACCTCGTGCGCCCTGGCCGTCTGCGTCAGCGTCGCCCCGGCGGCGAGTGTCGACGCGGCACGCGCCTCCTTCTCGACGATGGTCCCGCCGGCGAGGAGGAAGAAGAACAGGTCCCCGGCGGTAAGGAGGTCGAAGAGCTGATCGGTGACCTCACCGCCCCATTCCTCCTCGTCGGTCTCGGGCACCGCGCGGGGGTCGCCGAGAAAGTTGACGCTCAGCGCCATCGCTCCACCCTCAGAAAAGCATCCCGGCCCGGGCGCCGGTCAAAGCACCGGGCCGGGAGCGCCAGAAAGGTTACGCCGCTTCGTTGACAATGCCGGTGATGATGAATCCACGCCCCGGCTTCGGGGAGTAGATCGACTGGTGACTGAACGTGTTGACCTCGACCGCGTTGGTCCCGGGCACCTTCTCGAAGTAGGACGAGCCCGAGGTCTTCGAGCCGCGCCCCTGCTGCGTGACGAAGGTGAGGTCAGTAGCGCCGATCCGGTAGTAGCCGCCATTCGGCGTCCCGCGCTCGGTTTTCGGCACCACGAAGCAGAAGCCCGGCTTCATCATCGGGTGCGCCTTGATGAAGACTTTCCCGGTGCCGGTGAAGAAGCAGATCACCTCGGCGCCGAGGTAGTACTCCTTGATGTCGGTGTGACTCCGCCGCACCGTCGCCGCGAGGTCGGTCATGGCGTTCGCCCAGGCGAGCGGGTGCAGGTAGGCGATCATCGGCCCCATGGCACCCTTCATCGAGGCGCGGGCGCATCCCTGGAGGATGAGGTCGAAGCTGATCGGTCCGGCGTTCGCCGAAAGGCTCGTCGCCTTCCAGATGTTGTGGCTCGACGCCGAGACGTTCGCCAGCGTCCCGGTATTCGTCAGCCACTTGTGAAGCCCCGCCATGATGTTGAAGGCGGAGGTCGTCCGCTGGCCGCGGAAGAAGAGCACATCGGTATCGGCGACGTTCTGGTCATCGTCGACGGTGATCGTCCCGGCGTCGAGGTTGATGGCGGTAATGGTGTAGAAGCCGCTACCGACCGTGTCGGAACCGATGCCGGCCCGCTTCGTCGTCAGCAGCACGTCGAAGATCTCGAGCTCCGCATCCTCAAGCCCGGTCCAGAGCCCTTCGGCAAACTGCGCCGTATCGATGGTGATGACATCCGCAGCCGGGGCGCCGTTCACCGTGCCGAGGCCGTTCGCATCCTGGCCCCAGAGGATATCCGCCTCGAGGCGGTGGCGTGCCGACTCCCAGAGCGCCTCGACGGTGAGCTCCATCGCCGGGGTGAACGCCTGCTCCTCGGTCTCGCTGGCGAACGCCGACTCCCAGTCGATCGCATCGCGCATGACGATCTGCGAGCCCGTGATGCGGGCCTCGACCGTCTTCGACGCCTTGACCGGGTTCAGCGTCACGACTCCGGCGCCGCTCGAGAGGTAGCTGGCGCCATGCGAGCGCCGGACCAGCACCGGCTGCGAGAAGAGCTCACCGGTCTTCTTCGATTCGAGAAACGGGATGTCGTCCTGAGCAAGGGCGAACGCCGGCAGAGCATCCGAAAGCTCGTCGGCGAAGACGTCCTTGAAGACGCCATCGTACTGTGAAAGCGTGCCGTATACAGGCATTGCGAGAATCTCCGTTAACAGTGGTTAACTGAAAACTCCCGGACTCCGCAATGCTCGAACCGGCTGGCGTCTTCGTACCCCGAAGGGCCTCGGCCCGCGCGGCTGTCTTCGTCAAGGCGTGTCGCGGAACTGGCGGTTTTTTATGGGAGATCCGCCAAACTCCCTGGTCAGTGGTATTGGCCCTTCAATAGCGTGCGGACCGAAGTCCGCTCACCCGCCGCGAACGCGACTCTTCGCCGGCGCCTGACGACGTGCGACGTCGCGCTTCGCTCTTCGGCGGCGGCGACTTCTTGAACTTCTCCACCGAGTGCTTCAGCACCTTCTCCACCAGTTCCTCGGGAAGGTTCTCCACCTTGAGCCGTTTCACCAGCTCGGCTTCGCGTGCCGTGCGCACTTCGATGACTTCGCGCACCGCCCTGCGGGCATCGACGTAATCGTATCCCGTCTCATGAGCCAGTGCCAGAGTTTCCGCCACCTCGGCGATGAGCTCCTCGTCATCCGCCTCATAGCCAGCGGCATCGATCTCGCGGACGATCTCGGCATGCACGGCGTTGTACGCCTGGCGCTCGCTCGTCGAGCGCTCCTCTTCCTCGCGATCGCGGCTGAGGCGATCGAGCTCGGCGCGGGTGTCCTCCAGCTCACGCGCGAGCATCACGGCGCGTTTGTCTGCCGGCGGCAGGTTGTCGAAGTTGATGCGGTCGTTGACGATGCCGCTCGCGAGATCGAGCATCTCGTTCCAGGCGCCATTCGTATCGCCCTTGTGCTTCGTGGTGAGCGCCTGGAAAAGCGCCTCGCGCGGGGTCGCTATGATCGCCTGAAGGGCTCTCTGGTAATGATTGCGGGTCTCTATCGCCTCTTTCTGGAGCTGAATCGCCGCCGGCGCGTACCTGAGGAGCTCTTTCGCCTCATCCCAGCGGTAACGCTCCTTGGCGTCGCCCTCGCCGACCTCGATGACGTAGTCATCGGGGATTAGGAGCCCCTCACCGTGATCTTCTCCCCGTAGAGCTTCACCTTCCGCCCCTTCCTCACCTTCCTTGCCAGCCGCTGCTTCTCGGCGTACGGCTTCAGCATCGTCCCCGGCTTCTTCGTCCTTTGGTACTCCTCGCTGAGCGGGCTCCGGTAACTCATCACCTCGCTCCACGCCGCCTCGTTCCCCGCTTCCTCCTGCGCCCGGCGCCGGACGCTGAAGCTCCTTACCTTGAGGAACCGGATCGCCATCTACGCCTCCTCGCTCCCCATCGCCGCCCTTACCTTCCTCAGCTGCGCCTGGAGGTACTCGACCTCCGCCCTGAGCAGCTCCACCTCCTCCCCCTGGCCCTGAGATCGAGAGGCCGCTGATGCGGGAGCTCCCTCCTCCGCTGTCACCTTCTGGCATGCCTTGCCCTCCCTAATGATCGCACCAAGAAATCTCACCAGGTAATGCACCTGTGTTTTCGCCTTTGTCGCCGGTTCACGAATGCCTGCTGTGGTGCGCTCGACCTCCTCGAGGTAGAGCTCCCCGCCGGAGAGCTTCACGAAATCGGAGAGGAGCCGTACCTGCTCCTCGTAGACCTCCGGACGCGGCGTCTGCTCGACGTCCATTTGCCGGGCACGCTTGCGCCTGAGCCGCTCGATGATCCCGCGTCCGAGGATATGCCACCCACTCGAGCGCCGGGCGTACTCGAGCTGGTTCGGCGTCACCGACTCGGTCACCCCGTAGAGGTGCGCCTGGTAGCCGTCCTTGGTGGCGTAGAGGCTCCAGGTCGGATCCTCGAGCGTCCCGTGGCGGAAGAGATCGATCTCCCCAAGGAGGATCTCATCCTCGGTCTTCCCCTCCCAGCGTCGCCTCCGAGTCTCGATCTCGGCGCAGCGCCGCTCGAGCGCCTCCTGGCGTTCGTGGCGCTCAAGGTACTCCTGCTCCGAGATCACCGTCCGCGTCACCGGGTCGTAGCCGATCCCCGGGTTCAGCTTCCGCGGCTCGGGGAAGACTTTCGAGGGGCTGATGCCGCTCACCCTCGGATCGATCTTGCCCGAGGGCAGCGGCGCCGCATGCCCGACCACCGTCGGGCGCGGCTCAGGCCCCTCGACCGTCGGTGGCATCTCCACCGTCCGCGGCGGCAGGACGAGTTCTTTCTCCTCCCTGGTCATTCTGGCTCCTTTCCGGTGGCTCTTCGCCCACTTGAGATTCAGCGGAGACGAAAACATTATCAGTACTTGCTCGAACTGGGCAGCCCTAAAGCATTGTTCTCAGCGCGCTTAAGGATCTGGCAGACGCGCGATTCCGAGAGCCCGAAGTGCGTTCCGACCGCGTGAAGCGGGTCGCCTTCGCGGTAGTGGAGGCGCGCCATCTCGCGCTCGCGGTCGTCTTGAAGGAAGAGCCGCGAGAAGCGCTCGAACGACTCCTCCGCTTCGATCCCGGCAGTCGGCTCGGCCAGTGGCGCGACCACATTCCACTCAAGCAGCTTAAGCTCTCGCCGCTTTCGTTTGTTGCGCCGCCTCCACTGGCCAGCCGTCCGGAGGTGATCCTGAAGTGCGCCATCGATGCGCCGGTAGGCGTAGGTGAAGAAGGAATTCCCACGCTCTGGATCGAAGCGCTCGACCGACTGGATGAGCCCGATCACCGCGGCAGACTCGAGGTCCTCGCGATCGACGCGCCGCGGTAGCCGCTTCTTCCTGGCGAGCGCCAGCGCTGAGGGGAGATAGCGCTCGATGAGCTGATCGCGGAAGTAGTGGTCGCCAGTGAGCCGGTATTCGCGCCAGAGCGCCGCTTCGTCCAATTTCACGCCGCCCCCTGCTCGATCCGTGCCAGCGCCGCCTCGGGGACGCCGCCCGTCATCCGCGGCCCCCCGGCCGGCGCCATGAGCTGCGGCCTCTGCGGCCCGGGAGCCGGAGCGCCCGGCGGCATGCCGCCCTGGGGGAGTGCTGCGCCTCCGCCAGCGGCGCCGCCGGGCATTCCCGCCCCCGGGACCGGTGGCATTCCCGAGTAGAGCTGCGCCTGCTCAGGCGTCAGGTAGCCGAGCACAAGCTGCAGCTGCATGGTCGTCGGATCGGTGAGCATCTGCACGTGCTGGAGCGCCGCCTCGTACACCCAGCGGGCAATCTCCGGGTCACTCCGTGCCTCCGGGGTGTCAAGCGCCGCGATGTGACGGCGGATGTGAAGAAGATGGTTATCGGTCGGTAGCGGCGCGTGATCCGGGTCGCCTGAGAGCAGGCGATCGTTTTCGTTGTGGATGACGTCGAGCTGATTGTCCTCGCCTTCGGTGAGCTTGTTGAGGTTACCGGTGCGAATCACCGTCAGAAACTCATCCGGCCCAGCAGCGCCCTTCTCGAGCAGCGTCTCAGCAACGCGGATCCTGCCGCCGAGCGTCCGGAGCGCCGGGTTGCCGCGCACCACCGTCACATCGGCGACGCCCTCGAGTTCCTCCGCCGTGAAGGTCAGCACCGAGCGTGCCGTCGCCGAGGAGCGAATGTTGATCGAGCGCTTCTCGCCGGACCGCATACGCCGCGCGTAGATCTGGATGATCGAGCTCCCGACGTCCGAGAGAAGCTGGTCGAAGTTGCCGACGAGATCGCTCGCCGCCTGGTGGACGCGCTGCTCGGTGAACGCCATCGCCGCCGCCGCCTTGATGTTGTGCTCAGGGGCGCCGCGCGCCGTCTCGTTGGTGCCGATCATCCGCCCGACCTGCTGGGTATAGAGGTCGAGCGACTTCAGCATGCTGTCTGGTGGGTTGTAGAAGTTGAGCACCTTGGGCTCCGTGTCGCACTCAAGAACGGTGATGCCGTTCTCGAGCTGGACGCGGTTGAGCGGCTCCCCGGGCTTTTTCCAGATTTTCGCCGACCCGAGCACGTCGAAATTCGTCGCCAGGCACGAGGAGACGCCATTGAGGAGCTCCTGCGGCCCCTGCGCCGAGAATGCCGGGGTGTAACCGAAGGCGGTGAGAAGGAACTGCGCCGGAATGATCCGGTGGAGCGGAATGTGCCCGTCCGGGAGGTAGTCGACGCTTTCGAGCTCGACATCGCCGACGTACTTGACGAAGCGCCCGCGCGGCAAGGCCGGTGTCGCCTCGTGGTAGAAGTAGTGGACCCAGCGATGATCGCTGGCGCGTGTCCCGAGGCGCCCGAGGTCGAAATCGAACTTGAGGAACTCGCGCGAGGTGTCGAAACCGAGCGCCAGAATGCGCGCCTCGTGCTTCGGGTACTGCGCCGCGAGCTCCCAGCGGTTCTCCTGACGGCGGGCGTCTACCCAGGTCGAATCCCAGAAGTTCCGCCGCGTGTGGTCGTAAACGACCGAGAAGATATCCGGGTTCTCGGGGCGCAGATCGCCGCCGCGGACGATCCGGTCACCCTCAGGGTCGGCCATCACCTCGGAGCCGATGGTTTCGTCCCAGCGGTTCCAGACGTAGCCGGCGGTGAGGATCAGCGCGTCTTCGACCGCCTGGTCGAGCGCCGCCTCAAAGTGGTGGGTGCGCGACTGCTGGAGCCCCTCGAGGATCGAGTTCGCCTTCTTGGTCGCCGAGAGCGCCCGGCCGGTGTCGGCGGTGGCGAGCGCATCCCACTCGATGAGCCCCTCGGTGATGTAGGTCTTCAGGAGCCCGATATTCGCCCGGAACTCGTTGATGTCGGTGAGCCGGAGCTCCCCCTCGTCGCCGGCGATGCGGATATCGGTGCTCGAGCCCGGCGGGCCGTAGGCAAGCCCGTGGTAGTACTCCCAGGAGCGCTCGATGCGGCGGAAGAAGCCCGAGTCATCGAAGAACTGCAGGAACTCCTGGCGCTTCCGCCTGAGCGTCGGGATCAGCTTCTTCGGCTTAGCGCGCGCCCAGTATTCCCGCGAGTCGTCCGCCCCGCCGGTCTCCCGGCCGAGGGTAGCGCCGTAGCGTTGAGCGCACATGATCGTGGCCCTTGAGCACTTGACCGGCGCTCCTGGATCTACGGCTTTCTGGCACTTTTAGGATATCACTTCCAACGCCGCGGTGGAGCAAGCTTTCTCCCGGTGATGTGATCCGCATGGCTCGTCACCTGCGTCGCCGCGGTGCGTGAGCACCCAGGCCCGGTCAGCTCGGGCGGCTTCTCGGCGAAGGGGTTCACCCAGTGACCCTTCGGCAGCTCGAGCGCCGGGAATGGCCGTACCCGCGCCATCGACTTCACCGAGCGCCAGAGGTACTCGAGCGCTTTCAGCGCGTCGGCATGCCCCTGGATCGGCGAGTCGGGATCCTGGTCATCGGCGTAGTCGGGACGCACGAAGTCGGTGCGCTTCTCGTTATACTGGGTGTTCTCGAGCTGGTAGATGAGGTTCTCGCACTTCCGCGCGATCCTGATCTGGCCGCGTAGAAACGCGTCGCGGAGCGCCACCAGGCAGGCCCACTCATCGCCCTTCTTCGCGACCTTCTCGGCCGGCGCGAAGCGGAGCCCATGGTCCTTCGCCAGATCGTGGAGAATCTGCAGGTCGTTATCGGCGAAACGGCGGATCTGGTGCTTCAGCTTCGCGTAGCAGTAGAGCTCGTGCTCCTTCTCGCGGATGCGCCGGGCGATCTCGTTCGTGGTGATGGCGTTGACGACGATCTCATCGCGGATGATGAGCGCCCCGAGGTGCCAGTCGAGCCCGCCGAAGAGGATGGCGTTATAGTCCTTGAAGCCCCAGTCGGCGCCGACGCATGGCCACCAGTAAGAAGGCTCGCGATAGCTCTCGAAGAGGATCTCCTCCTTTTTCTCCGAGAACTCCGGCACCGCCAGCACCGAGAGATCGGCGATGGCCTCGCACTCGATCTCCCGGCGGTAGGAGGGCGAGCCGATAGCGCCCACCATGGTTACCATGACCCGCTGGTCGCGCGCCGTGAAGTCGGAATTTTCGCTGCCGCGGATCCGCAGGTAGCTGCCGCGCCGCTGGCACTTCGGGATCAGCTCCTTGAAGATGAAGTGCCCGGTGGTCCGCGGCGGCGTCGAGGCGATCACCATGAGCGGCGCCTCTTTGGTGATGAAGTGCGGCGAAAAAACGTCTTCGATCACGTACTTCGGCCGGGCGATATTCCGCAGCTCATCGAGAAAGATCGAGTTAGAGCGCTTATTCCTTTGCGAATCGGCGTGCTCCTTACAGCCGACAAGGACGAGCCGCGAACGCGCCTCGACGTCGCCCCACCTGGGGTTGTAGAAGGTCCAGACGTCGCCAGACTTCTGCGGCCGCAGATAGGACGGACACGCCGCCATGAGGAAGCCGTTGAAGATCTCCGTGATGACGTCGCGCCCGTCGGTGACGCTGGGAGCGCCGTAGCGAGCGGTATACCCGGGCGTTCTGAGGCACCGCTCCCAGGCAAGGATGAGCTCGAGAGCGCTCTTCCCGAAGCCGCGATGGCAATCAAGAAAGATCGGTCCCGGGTCGCCGGGGTTCTCTTCTTCCCAGTTCCTGACGAATTCGTAGGCCCGCTGCTGGCCGTCGCGTTTGACGAGGTAGGAGAGATCGCCACGCAGCCAGCTTTCCTCCTGGAACCAGTCGCGCGGGAATTCCTCGAGGATCTCAAGCACTTCAGGAGCGAGTGTCACGTCTCCCCCTCCCGGAGCGCCCGCTCGGCGAGGACGAGGGCCCGCCCCGCCGGCGCTTCCGCCTCCCAGCGCTCAACCATCGCCCGGAGCCCGTCTGATGTCCCGTCCTTGGGGTAGCGCGAGCGCTCGATCCATACCGCCGCATCCACCTCGAGCCCGGCCCGGAGCGCAAGCGGCGCCGGCATGCCGGCAAGGACGAAGCGTGGTACATCCCGCAGCCGCGCGACAAGGAACCCGGGGAACTTCTCCCAGTCGACGCGCCCCCGCACGTCATCGGTCTTCAGCACCTCTCGCCCGGGCTTCACGCCATCGAGGAGCAACGACTTGCCGCTTCGCACCGCCCCGGCCAGCACGACGCGCGCATGCTCATCGAGGATCCGTTGGAAGTCCGCGGGGCGAATGGTCTCGAGGTGCTCGATCACGCCTTCAGGAGCTCCTTTGCAACCTGCCACTGGGACGCTGGTTTCAGGAGACGCGTCTCCTCGTCAATGCCGCCCATGATGTACACGAGGAT
>Ga0256864_1000620_pt1 | contig 11914 bp, 11 predicted proteins | sample RVTome_11_FD_187336 | JGI IMG/M metagenome (GOLD analysis project Ga0256864, IMG submission 187336) | Soil microbial communities from uranium-contaminated site in the Upper Colorado River Basin, Wyoming, United States - RVT147D111 HiSeq ... | reverse complement strand
GGTCGTGGCGTCGCAGATCGTCATCGCTTCCGCGTGGGGCGACGCGAAGCTCGGAACGATCGGCAACGCGCTGGTGCTGGTGGGCGTCGTGTACGGCTTCGCCTCGCAGGGGCCGCTCAGCTTGCGCGCGGAGTACCGGCGGGAGGTGCGTGACCGCTTGGCCCAACTGGGCTCCCTGCCGCTGGTGACCGAGGAGGACCTCGCCCCGCTGCCGGAGGCGGTGCAGCGGTACGTGCGGCTGTCGGGAGCCGTCGGCCGGCCAAAGGCGCATCACGTCATGGCCGTCTGGCGCGGGCGGATTCGCGCCGGTCCGGGGGACCCGTGGATGTCGTTCACGGCCGAGCAGGTCAACTTCCTCGACCAACCGGCCCGCTTCTTCCTCATGGATGCCCGCAAGGGCGCCCTGCCGGTTGACGTGCTGCATGTGTTCGCCGACCACGACGCCACGATGCGGGTGCGGCTGTTGTCTGTGGTGCCGCTCGTTACCGCGGCCGGGCCCGAGCTGCGCCGCGCCGAGACGGTGACGGTCTTCAACGACCTCTGCATCCTGGCGCCGGGGGCGCTCGTCGATCCCGCGATCCGGTGGGAGCCGTTGGAGGCACACACGGCCCGAGGGTACTACACCGTCGGGTCCAACACGATCAGCGCTGTGCTGTCGTTCAACGAGGCCGGCGAGCTGGTGGATTTCGTCTCCGACGATCGGCTGGCCGCGTCGCCCGACGGCAAGCAGTTCGCTCTTCAGCGCTGGTCCACGCCGCTGAGCGCCTACCGGCGTTTCGAGGACCGGCGCGTGGCCACGCGGGGCGAGGGTCGCTGGCATCCGTCTGAGGGGGAGTTCGTCTACCTCGAGCTGGGACTGCTCGACTTCGAGGTGAACGGCAGGCGGTAGCCGCGTCTCGGTCAGCGCCCGAATCGTTCACACCGCGTCACGGTGGAAGGTTGGGGGCGGGGTGCGGTGGCCGAGTGGAGCGGGCGCAGGACGCGTAGGAGGCGGGGGCGCTCGGCCAGCACTCAGCCGGAACTCGCCCATGTCGTAAGCCGCCGTCCTGGCCGGGCGCCCCCGCCGACAGCGTCCGGAGCCCGCCCCACTCGGTCACCCGCACCGGAAGGTGGTTTCGCTCCCGCACCTCGCAACTCCCGCGAAAGCAGTCACTTAGGCGCGCAAGGGCCGACTTGCAAACCCCGCACGTAAGCTTACAATCGGCGTTTGCAGGCTTACAAACGACGGTTGCAACGTTGCAGACGGCCAATGTGGAGCTTACAAGCGTCCGATGTAAGCTCGCAGACGGGCACTGTGACCTTACAGTTGACCGATGCGACGGTACAAACGCCCGATGTAAGCTTGCAAACGCCCGATGTCAGCGTCACAACCTGCCGATGTAAGCTTCCAATCGGCCGATGGAAGCTTGCAAATAACCAATGTAAGTAGGCATCGGGCGGGTCTACAGTGGCGTATAGCAAATGGCGTATGGCAAACGGCGGCGGTCCTGCTGCCTCGGCTTACCTCCCGCCACCAAGAGCCATACGCCAGAATACGGAGGCTCGGGGCACGGGGCATGGAGCACGGGGAAAGAGACCCCGCGCCCCGCGCCCCGCGCCTTGGTTACTCCTCTCCGTTCTCTACCAGATACGGCACCCCCCCACCTCGATCTGGACCTCCGTGATCGCGACGGTCTGCGTGACCGGATCGGGCATGACCAGCTCGGCGGGCGAGATCGACACGAGCCGCCAGCGGCGGCGCCGGCCCTGCGCGTCCACCTCTTCCTGGTCGCGCCGCTCGAACACCGCGCTCTGGCGGAAGATGTGCGCCAGCGGCTTCGACGTGGGGTTGATCGTCGCGTCGTCCGTGATGTCGAGCAGGAACGCGCCCTCGAACTCGATCTCATTGGACACGTCGGCGATGCCGTTGGGCACGTCGACGTCCACGGTGACCGTGCGCCGCAACACCTCCAAGCGCCGCCGCCCCCAGATGGCCAAAAGCAGATTCTCTCTATTCCCGGTTTACCACTACGCCCCCCTCTGGTCAGATCACCCGGCGAAATCGCTGCACCAACACGATCATACCCCACACGCTGACGACGAACGGCACAACGGCGTACGCCACCAGCGGTACCGGCAGCTGGTTGACCGCCAACGCTCCGGCGAGGTCCTGTCCTGCGTAGGCCTTGAGCAAACCCACATAGATCCAGTACCACGGATACCAAAACAGCATGACGTGCCAACTCGGCGGGAGGACGAATACGACGACCAGAAGCAGCGACGAACCACTGATGATCTTGCCCACCGCAAGCCCCTCGATCTTGTTGGACGCCAGAGTACCCAGCACAAGCATCACCACCGGCGCGCCGAGAGCGGCTACCGAGCACAGGAGCAAGAACGCCGCCATGTGGACAGGACGCACGCCATAGATGAGAGCACTGGCTAGGCCGATCGCCAGGCAGAAGCCACCCACGACCACCGCCCAGTAGGTCGTGAGCGTGGCGGGGCTCACGGGCAGGACGCGCATCAGGAGTGATGTCCGGGTTTCTCGCTCCTCGATCAGGGCGAAGCCGAACACGAGGCCGATCAGGGCGGTGGCGGTGAGGATGATGAACGGCGCCACGTACAGTTCGACGTGCGGCACCGGTATCCATCGGACGATCACCCGTGACGCCGCCGCAATCACGAGTGAGTAGACCGTCATGGCCACCAGGAACCCATCGCGGTAGATCCCGCGTATGTCGCGGCGGAATAGCGCGGCAAACCCGCTCATGCAAACTCGATCGCGTGTCGCACGCGGGCCATGTACGTGGCGATCGCGGCCCACCATGTCAGCGCGGCGAACAGCGACAACAAACCCAGCGATCCGGCATACGCCAAGGCGTCGAACTGGCCGCGCGCGAGCATGCCGAAGATCACGAGCGCCGAGTCCGACGGAATCCATTTGAACGCCCAGAAGGGCGCCAGACCAAAGAACGACAGGAGGGGCAAAGAGTAGACGATGATCGGGGGGATCGTTCCGAGGATGAAGCGGGTGAATTCGGTGAAGACGGTCGATAGCATCAGCCCGATGCCGCCCGACACCACCGCAATGAGGTAGAGGGGTGGAATGACCAACACGACGCGAAGGTCCACACCCAGCACCCCCACATGAATCACGGCTGTCGCCAGGGTGGGCACGATTGCCGATCCGAAGATCAGCGCCGACACGTACTCGCCGCTCGTCAGCGGCGTCACTGCCAGCGCCACCACACTCCGTTCGCCCCGCTCCATGTAGCGCTGCGCGGCGACCATCATGATCCCAAGACTGCCCGGCTCGCCGAAGAGAAAAGCGGGCAGCGCCAGCGGAACGAGCTCGGCCGGAATCAGCGTGCGAAATACGATGACCGCGAAGATGGCGATCACGAAATAGATCTGGGGAAACTTGGCCCGCCATTGAACCGTTACCACGAGTCGCGTGGCGACGAGCAGGCGAGCCGTCACGCCAGGCCCGTGCCGGTCAGGCGTAGGAAGACGTCTTCCAAGGAGGGCTCGAGGGTATGGATCGTTTCGACGTCCGTCGTGCGGACCGTTTCCAGAAAGGCTCGCTTCGAGTCCGCATCGTCCAAGCGGAAATCTTCCCGCTGAAGCGAACCGTTCGACACGCGGTGTTCGACGCGCACCGTGCGTTCGTTGAACTTGAGCTTCAGGACACGCGGTGTATCGACGACGAGGAGCCTGCCTTCGTGGATCAACGCCACGCGATCACACAGCCTGTCCGCGACCGCCATGTCGTGTGTGGTGAGGAACACGGTCACGCCCGCATCCGCCTGCGCCCGAATGAGTTCCCGGATCGTCACCGCGTGTTGCGGATCTTGCCCCGTTGTGGGCTCGTCCAGGAACCACAACTTCGGCCGGTTCACCAAGGACCGGGCGAGCACGAGCCGCATCTTCATGCCTTTGGAGAACGCCGCCACGCGCCGGCGGTCTCCCACCGGCAGATCGAGGGACCGCAGCAAGGCCTTCGGATCCTCTGTCGGACCGTCGAAGAACCCCCGGTAGAACTCAAGGTTCTCCTCCGCCGTGAGCTTCTCGTAGAGATTGGGAAACTCGAACGACACGCCGATCCGGTTGTAGTAGTCCGCGCGCTGGCTCGCGAGAGCTTGCCCGAAGACCTGCACCGCACCGCGATAGCCGGGCAGAATCCTCGTCAGAACCTTTTGCGTGGTGCTCTTGCCTGATCCGTTGGGCCCCAGGAATCCGAAAATCTCGCCTTCGGGAATATCGAACTCGAGCCCGTGCAGGACGTCGACGCCGCTCTTAGGGTATCGGAAGCGGAGATCGCGCACGGAGACGATCATCGCCGGCGTGGAGTCTCGACCGCGTCGATCAGGGTTTGCATGGCCGCGAGGTATTCGAGGAGGGCCGTGCGGCCGAGCCGCGTGATGCGATAGGTCGTCCGCGGCCGCCGGCCCACGAGGTTGCGTTTCGACACGATATACCCCTTCCCCTCCAGCTTCCGGACGTGCAATCCCAGCACGCCGTCTACCACATTGAGCCGCTTCTTGAGCGTGGTGAAGTCCAGCCCGCCGTCGGTCTGAAGCACTGTCAGCACGCCGAGCCGAACATGGCCGTGGACGGTGGTGTCCAGCCCGTTGAAATCGATGGGTCGCACACCGTCACCGGGCGGCCGCCATTTGGAGCCGGATCTGGACCCACAGAATCGCGGCGCAAGCCAACCCCGCCGCGACGCCGGCCACGGCGGCGACGAGGGGGATCCGGTCACCTGGCAACACCGGTACGGCCGCGCCGAACACCAGGAGCGGCGTGGCGAGCCCGAACGCCACGCGGCGCCACGGCCGGGTCGTCCCGTACAGGAAGGCGGCCAACCCGGTGCTCAAGGCGGCGAATGCAACGACGTACGGCATCGGCAGGCCAAGCCGCCAGAACCAGTAGAGCACGACCGCCAGCACCGGCCCTCCGGTCAGCTTGGCGGTGGCAACGGTCCGGACTTCTCGCCACGTGACGGGAGCTGCCCCGCGGCTCGACCTGGCTCGAACAATCCACCACATCACGCTCGCCATTAGCATGAGACTCAGCACCCCAGCAGCACCACTGGCAATCGCCGAGCCCGTCAACGCCGCGACCGCGGCCAGGGTGGAAACGCCCGCCACACCCAACCATGCCAGCAGCACGGCGCGGCCGAACGGCGGCTCCGCGCCCAGAACCTCTCGCATGGTCCTGAGGTCCTCTCGGACCCGCCGAATGTTCCGCGACGTCTCTCCGGGCATCCTCGTACTCCCCGTGAGTCAATACTCTAATATTTTGAGTATTGGAGCAGAGATCAAGGGGATGGCATGTGGCGGTTCGACGGGCTAGCTGGCCCTGCCGCCTCGGCTCTTCCCGCCCGCCAGAAGCCATACGCCATACGCGCGTGGCGCGGAGCACGGAGCACGGGGAAACACACCCCGCGCCCCGCGCTCCGTACCCCGCGCCAACACTACTCCACTCCTTCCTCCACCAGATACGGCACCCCCCACACGCTCGCCCGATAGTCGTCCTCCGTCTCCGTGGTAAACGTCTCGGCGTCGATCGCGTCCACGCCGATGCGCTCCCTGCCCGTCTGCCGCGCGGTCCAGCTCAACACCCACTCGGTCCCCGCCTCGTCCGCCTGATCCATCAGGAAGCGGTCCCACCGCCGGCCGACCGGACTCGCGTGGAACAGATGGAGGTAGACGAACGTGGGCGGCATGTTCTCCACGTTCGCATTCTCGGTGAACGCGCGTACGGTGACGAGGTCGCCCTGTTGGAGATGCAGGATCTCGGTTTCGACGTCGAGCACCTGCGAGGGATCGACGATGGTGAGCACCGGCACCCCGTTCACCTCGATCTGGACCTCCGTGATCGCGACGGTCTGCGTGGCCGGATCGGGCATGACCAGCTCGGCGGGTGAGATCGAGACGAGCCGCCAGCGGCGGGGCCGGCCTTGCGCGTCCACCTCTTCCTGGTCGCGCCGCTCGAACACGGCGTTCTGGCGGAAGATGTGGGCCAGCGGCTTTGACGTGGGGTTGATCGTCGCGTCGTCCGTGATGTCGAGGAGAAAGGCGCCCTCGAACTCGATCTCCTTCGACACCTCGGCGATCCCGTTCGGTACATCGACGTCCACGGTCACCGAACGCCGCAGCACCTCCAGCCGGCGCCGACCCCATACCTCAGGCGGCGTCACCTCGGCCGCAGCGCCGCTGAACAGCGCCGCCCCCGCTTGAGCCGCCGCGTCCGGCAGGGCACCCTCCGCACTGAAGTCGTCGGCAAAGAAGCCGGATTCATCGAGGAGATCGAGAATCTCCTGCCGGTCCTCCTCCGTGGCGTCGCCAGGCCCCACAGCGCCGTCACTGCATGCGGCCAGCCCGACGGCCGCGGCGGCGATCCAGGTTACGAGCTGCTTGCGTAACATCGTCCCCTCCCTGCGAAGTGGTGTGTCCTGCCTTTGCTGCTGGGGGAGACGGCGAGGAGGGTGGGGTGTTAACGACGTGATCCCGGTCACACGTGGCGGGGTGAGACTCGGGTAGTGCTCGAGACGGTGACCGGTGACCGGTGACCGGAATAGGATGCCCTTCGCCGCTGAGGTACGGTCACCGGTCACGCGTCACCGGTCACCCGTCACCTACTGGCCGTCACCGGTAACCGGTCACCGGCAGTTCACGCCGCGATCCCCTTGCCACACCGCGGGCAGAATTTCGCGCCGTCGGGGAGCGGGTCGCCGCAGATCCAGCATCGCGGTGGAGCGTCTGGCACGGTGAGCTTGCGGCCGCACGCCGAGCAGAACACGGCGGCCGCCTCGGGACGGGGACCGCACGAGGGACAGGAGCGCTTCTCGGGAGAGCGGATGCGGCGAACGGCGGCTTCGGCCTCGTCCTCGCCGGGCGCTGGGGCGGCCGCGGCGACGGCCGGCGGCGCGGCGGTCGCCGCGGCTTCCGCCTTTACGGCCTCCAGCGCCTGCGCCGAGTACTTGGCCTTGAGCGAGGCGTAGTCGTCGTCGGAGAGCTTGCCGGTGGCGCGGTCGAACTCGATTTCCTTGAGGGCTAGCAGCGCGCGGATTTTGGGGGAATCGGATTCCTCGAGATCGATCACCTCGTCGTCCGGTTGGCCGTGGTCGGCGGCCTCAACGGGACGGAACAGGGGTTCGAGCACGAGGATGAGCGCGGCGAAGGCGACGACCGCGCCGGCGAGGACCTCGAGCACCTACCGTTCCAGGCGCTCGAGCTCGGCCTCGAGCAGCACCCGGTCTTCCGCGGCGAGGTCGGGATCCTCCGCGCCGGCGTCGTCCAGCGTGGCGGATTCGGCTGCGGAGCGCCGCATGCGGCGGACGAGGATCCAGCTCATGACGCTTCCCGCCGCCGCAATGGCGATGCCGGGCACCACGTACGCCGCGATGTTGAATCCTTCTTTGATCGGCGCCATCAGCACGGTCTCACCGTGCTGGGCCACGAACGCGTCGAGGATCTCCTGCGCGGTCTTCCCTTCTTCGACGAGCGCGATCACCTGCTGGTGCATCGCGGGGGACGTGGCGCAGGTAAAGTCCGTGGTCCGGCACGTATAGACGCTCAGGTTGCAGCCGCACGTGCAGCGTAGCTTGCCTTCGACGCCGACGATGAAGGGATCGTTCTCGTAGTCGGTCACCCGATCGCGCGGCTGGCCGGCCGCATCGGGCCGCGGGAGCCGGGCGACGCCATCGGTGTCCTGGGGGCCCTGCGCCCGCAGGGCGGCCGGGACGAGGGCCGCGAAGCCGGCGGCGAGAGCCCGGCGGCGCGTCAAAAGCGTCGGCGTCGGCGTCATGCCTGGCCGGCCACTTCGGTCTCGCGGTCGGCGGGCCGCCCCGTGAGGCTGGCGGCGTAGCCCGCTTGCGTGCGGCGGAGCGACGCTCTCGTGGGGCCGCCGCCGGGCCACATGGTCACGATTCCGCCGGCCACGAGCACGACTCCGCCGAACCAGACCCACCACACGAGGGGGTTCAGGGTGAAGCGGTAGACCGCTTCCTCCGTGCCGGCGACCGATCCGGCGTACACCACGTAGATGTCCTCACGCAGCAGGCTCTCGATGCCGGCCTCCGTGGAGGGCTCGAACGAGGCGCGCTGGAGCGCGGGCGGACAGGGCGACACACGTGCGGCGCAGGTGAAGTGCTGCCGCTTCTCGCTCTTGATGATCCCGACACGCTCGCCCTCCCGGTCCACCGCCACGGTGGCCGCCGAGACGGAGCGGTTCAACTCGTCGTACTGCGACACGCCGAGGTGCGTGAACGAATACGTGTACCCGAACGGGGACCGTAGCGTCGTCGATTCGCCGGGCCTGAGCGATGCCTCCATCTCGGTCTTGAAGGCCATGCCGGCGAACGCCACGAAGTACGTGACGATGCCGAGATGGACGATGTACCCGCCGTACCGGCGGCGGTTGCGACCCACCAGGCGCGCGAAGGCGAGCGCGTAGTTCTCGCGGTGCAGCCGGTGCCGCGCCCCGACGCCACGGACAAACTCCTGGGTCACGGTCCCAACGACGAATGCCCCCAGCACGATCGCCACGCCGGCGTAGAAGTCGCCGAACCGGAGCGCCGCGAGAATCGCGCCGGTCGCGAGCCCGGCGGCCACCGGGACGGCGAACTGGCGGCGCAGGTTGCCCGGGCTCGCCTTGCGCCACGCAATGAGCGGCCCGACGCCCGTCAGGCCGAGCAGCAGGAGCCCGATGGGGACGTTGACCTGATTGAAGAACGGCGGGCCCACGGTCACCTGCGTGCCGCGCACCAGCTCGGAAATGATCGGGAAGAGCGTGCCCCACAGCACCGAGAACGCGATCCCTACGAACAGCAGGTTGTTGAACAGGAAGCTCGCCTCGCGGGACAGCATGCTTTCGAGCTGCGCCTCCGCCTCGAGGTCCGCCAGGCGGGTCCACAGCAGCCAGCCTACGCTCACGATGATGAGCACGAGGAAGCCGGCGAAGTAGTAGCCCACGGACGACTGCGTGAACGAATGGACGCTGGAGATGATCCCGCTTCGTGTGATGAACGTCCCGAAGATGGACAGGAGGAAGCTCGCCGCCACGAGGATGATGTTCCACTTCTTGAGCATCCCCCGCTTTTCCTGGATCATGACCGAGTGCAGGAACGCGGTCATCGTGAGCCAGGGCAGGAAGCTCGCGTTCTCCACCGGATCCCACGCCCAGTAGCCGCCCCAGCCCAACTCCACGTACGCCCACCACATGCCCAGCGTGATGCCGATGGAGAGGAAGATCCAGGACACCAGGGTCCACTTGCGGATGGCGTGGAGCCACCCGGTATCGAGGCGCCGGCTGAACAGCGCGGCCACCGCGAACGCGAACGGGATGGTGATGCTGATGTACCCCAGGTACAGCATGGGCGGGTGGATCACCATGCCGGGGTTCTGGAGCTGCGGGTTGAGCCCGCGCCCGTCGGTCGGCGTGAACGCGAGCCGCTCGAACGGGTTGGCCGCGAACAGCGTCACCGCGACGAAGAACAGCGTCACGACCGACGTCACCGCCGCCACGTACGGGAGCAGGTGGCTGTAGCGCCGTGGCGTGACCCACTGCGCGAGGGCTGCGAACACGCTCAGCACGAGCGCCCAGAACAGCAGGCTCCCCGCCTGGCCGCCGTACAACGCGGCGATGGTATACACGGTGGGGAGCTCGCGGCTCGTGTAGGCCCACACGTACTGCACGTTGAAGTCGTGGCGCAGCAGCGCCGTCAGGAGCGCCACGCCGGCCACGATGAGGATGCCGCAGAGCGCATAGGTCGCGCGCGTGGCGCTGCGGATCAGCTCCGGGCGCCGGCTGCGCCCGCCGAGGAAGCCGATGGCGGCGCCCCAGCCCGCGAGCAGCAGGGCCATCCAGAGGGCGAGGTTACCGAGAATGGTCATGTGACCCAGATGGTAGGAATCATCGCCTGCCGCTGCTGCCGCCCTGCCGCCGCTGCCGCCGACGACTCAGTCAGCCGGCGGCAGGAGCGGCAGAAGCGGCAGAAGGATGCTGAGGGCACCTACGCTTCCGGAACCGCCTCGTATCGCGATCCGCACTTCGCGAGGAGCGTCGTGGCCTGGAACGTCCCGTCGATCTGGAGCCGGCCTTCCACCACCACGTCGACGTCGTCGGTGAACGTGTCGGGAGCCAACCCGCGATAGATGACCGGGTAGGTCTGGGCGCCGTCGGTCACGTCGAACGTGATGGTCTGCGAGGCAACGTCGCGCTGGATGCTGCCCGTGACCACCCGGGCACCCATCTTGACGCCCACGTCACGGATCGACGGATCCTGCTCGACCTTGTAGGCCAGCTCGGTGGGCGTGACGAAGTAGACGCCCGTCTCCTTGATCCCGGACGCCATCAGGTACCCCACGCTGCCGAGGATGAGGACCGCTCCGAGAATGAACTTCGTTCGCGCGCGCATGAGACCCGCCCCGGTGGTGACCCGTGTGTGTCGCGGCCGCTGCAGACGTCTGAGGAATATACCGCCCGCCCGAAGGGCGCAACAGTTTGTGTAACCTCTTATGAGAAAGACGTTAAGAACGTCTCAAGATCTTCCATACCGGGCCCAGTAGAGCACGGTGTCCACCGCGCGGCGCCACCCCTCGTACGCCCCTTCCCGGTCGGTGCAAGGATCGAACCGGGCAAACGCGCGGCGCCCGGCGAAATCCGCCCCCCCCTTCCAGATGCCGGTCGCGAGTCCCGCGAGCCCCGCCGCTCCCAGCGCGGTGGTCTCCACGAGGTCGGGCCGCTCGACGGGAACGCCCAGCACGTCGGCCTGGAACTGCATGAGCATGTCATTGACGGCGGCGCCGCCGTCGACGCGCAGGGCGGCGAGGCGCACGCCGGAGGCCTTCGCCATCGCGTCGACCACGTCGCGGCTGCTGTAGGCCATCGCCTCGATCGCGGCCCGCACGATGTGGGCGCGCGTGGTGCCGCGCGTCACGCCGACGATCGTGCCGCGGGCCTCGGCCTCCCAGTACGGGGCGCCGAGTCCAACGAGCGCCGGCACGAAGTAGACGCCCCCCGTGTCCGGGACGCTCTGGGCGATCTCGGCAGTGTCCGCCGCCCTGGTCACGATCTTCAGCCCGTCCCGCAGCCATTGCACCGCCGCGCCGGCGATGAAGATCGACCCCTCGAGCGCGTAGCTCGGCCCGCCGGAGGCGTCGCACGCGATCGTGGTCAGGACGCCGGACCCGCGTTCGGCGAGCGGCCGGTCGGGACCCACCTGCATGAGCACGAACGCGCCGGTTCCGTATGTGTTCTTCGCTTGGCCCGGCTCCCAACACCCCTGGCCGAAGAGGGCCGCCTGCTGGTCGCCGGCGATCCCCGCCACCGGGATCTCGGCGCCGAAGAGATCGCCTGTCACGTGGCCGACCACGCCGCTGGAGGGACGCACCTCCGGGAGGCTGGCGCGCGGCACCCCGAAGATTTGCAGCAGCTCGTCGTCCCAGGCCTGGGTATCGATGTTGTACAGCAACGTGCGGGAGGCGTTGGTGTGGTCGGTGACGAGCGATGCGCCGCCGGTCAGGCGGTACACGAGCCATGCGTCCACCGTCCCGAAGACCGCGTCGCCGGCCTCCGCCCGGGCGCGCAGGTCGGGGACGTGCTGCAACAGCCACTCGATCTTGGTCGCCGAGAAATAGGGATCCCACACCAGGCCCGTGCGGTGCGCCGCGTAGTCGTCGCCCAGCTCGGCCTTGAGCTGGCGGCAGCGCGCCGTGGTGCGCCGGTCCTGCCAGACGAGCGCACGGTGCAGCGGCGTCCCGCTCTTTCGGTCCCACGCCACCACCGTCTCCCGCTGATTGGTGATGCCGATCGCCTGCGGGATCTCCCCCGCCGCCTCGACGGCCTCCCGGGCGGTCGCGAGCGTCACGCGCCAGATCTCCTCGGCGTCGTGCTCCACCATGCCGGGCGCGGGGAAGTGCTGGGT
>Ga0256864_1000614_pt1 | contig 11986 bp, 8 predicted proteins | sample RVTome_11_FD_187336 | JGI IMG/M metagenome (GOLD analysis project Ga0256864, IMG submission 187336) | Soil microbial communities from uranium-contaminated site in the Upper Colorado River Basin, Wyoming, United States - RVT147D111 HiSeq ... | reverse complement strand
TGTTGCGGCCCGGCCGGCGGTCCGCGTAGACCTTGCCTTCCTTCATGACGAGCTGGATGTTCTTCTTGTCCTGGATGCAGCGGATGTTCTTGAGCGGATCGCCGTTGACCGCAATGATATCGGCAAGCTTGCCGGCCTCGATGGTGCCGATGTCCTTCTCCATCTTGAGCGCCTGCGCCGCGTTGCGCGTGGCCGTCAGGATCGCATCCATCGGCTTCATCCCGAGCTTGACATAGATTTCGAGCTCGCCGCCGTTCGATCCCATGTCGGGCTCGAAGCCCATGTCGGTGCCCATCGCGATCCTGACGCCGGCCTTGTACATCTTCTGGAAGGTCTCGAAGCAGAAGGGCTGCAGGTATTTCATCTTGCGCAGCACGAAGTCGGCGGTGCCGTGCTCGCGGCGCAGCTCGATCGCGTGGTCGGTGCGGTGCGAAAGTGTCGGCGTGACGGGCACGCCGGCCTCGGCAATGAGATCGACCGTCTTGTCGTCGTGGAACACCATGTGCTCGATGGTGTCGGTGCCGGCCTTCAGCGCCATGCGCTGGGCCTGGGTGGTGAAGCAGTGCACCGCGGCGTGCTTGTGCAGGGCGTGCGCCTCGTCGACGAGGGCATCGAGCTCCTCCTGCGTGAGATTGCGGATGTCGGGCTCTTCCTTGTCCGTCCCGCCGCCGCCCGAGGCGCAGGTCTTGATCACGTCGCACCCGGCCAGAAGATTCTTGCGCGCGAGTTTTCTCAGCTCCCAGGGTCCGTCGGCCGTGTTGAAGCCCCAGCGATACATGGCGCGCGGCTGGATGAGATCCAGGTGCGACCCGGTCATGGTGGTGAATCCCGCCACCAGCATGCGGGGGCCTTCGACGATGCCGGCGTTGATCGCATCGCGCACCGCGCATAGCTCGTTCACCAGCAGTCCGTAGGGCCCGTTCATGCCGAGGTCGCGCAGGGTGGTAAAGCCCATGTCGAAGCAGTTCTGGGCATGGAAGAGGGCGTACATCTGCTGCAGGTGCGGCATGATCTCGAACTGCGCGACCCGGTGGTTGTGGAAGGTCATGCAGTTGTACATCGCCGTGTGGATGTGAAGATCCATCATCCCCGGCATCAGCGTGCTGTTGCCGCAGTCGATGACGGTGGCGCGCGGCGGGATCCTGATGCTCGCCTTCGTGCCGACGCGCCGGATGCGGCGGCCGCTCAACTCGATGACCGGATCCTTGACCGGCTTCTTGCCCGAGCCGTCGATCAGCGTCCCGCCCTTGATGAATTGCTGCGGGCCCTTCTCCTCCGGAAGCCTCATCTCCACGACCTGCGTCCCTCCCTTGTCACTTTCTACAGTCGATTCAACGGAAATTCTTCGCCACGGCGAGGAAGCGCTCATAGGCCCGCGGGTCGAAGCCGCCTGTCGCGGGGCGCGCGCCCGGATCATAGCGCAGCGCATCCAGCGTGCGCTCGATGTCAGCGCGCGCGAGATCGCGTGTGATGAACACCAGGCGCGAACGCCGCTCCGCGTCAGGCCACTCGTCCAGCGTGACCGGCTCGTCGATGATGGTCTGCACCGCGTGCACGGCGACGGGCCGCCCCTCAACATTGAGCAGCGCCTTCATCCGCAGAAGGTTCGCTCCGCGCAGCGACGCGAGCAAATGCAGCCATGCCACGAGACCGGTGTCGGTCACCGGCTCCTCCAGATACAGCGCAAAGGCCTTCACCCCGTCATCGTGCTGCGCGCGGCCGCGCCTCGTAAGGCCCCGGTTCCGTCCGCCGGCGGCAATATACGATTCATGGCCGAGCCAGCCCCCAAGCGCCTTGCCCCCGCCGCGGTCCAGCATCGCGCCAAAGAGTTCTCCCGGGGCGATTTCGCCGCGCGTGACCCGGTTGCGCCGTGCGGCGGGGTTGAGCGCGGCGAGCCGCCGCTCGAGTGAGGCAATGGTCTCCTCCGCCGCGACGTCGCATTTTGTAATCAGGATCCGGTCCGCGAGCGCGGCCTGCTTGACCGCCTCGCGATGCGCGTCGAGCTGCGCCGCCCCGTGCACGGCATCGACGAGCGTCACCACGCCGTCCAGGCGATAGCGCGGTCCGACCTCGGGATCCGTGATGAGGGTCTGCAATACCGGCACCGGGTCTGCGAGTCCCGTGGTCTCGATGAGAACGCGGTCGAATGGCGGTGTCTCCCCGCGGGCGCGCTTGCCTGCCAGATTCTCGAGCGTTCCGACGAGATCGCCTCTCACCGCGCAGCAAATGCATCCGTTTGCGAGCAGGACGATGTTCTCGCTCGGGGCAGCGACCAGGAGATGATCGAGCGCGATCTCGCCGAACTCGTTGATGATGACGGCGGTGTTCGAGAGCGCCGGGTCGCGCAACAACCGATTGAGCAGCGTCGTCTTGCCGCTGCCGAGGTAGCCGGTGATGATCGAGACTGGCGGCCGTTGAGAAGCCGACGCTGTTGCCGTTGTCATGAGTTGTCCAGGAACCGCAAACACGCCCGGCGGCGAACGTCGCTCCGCCACCGGAAATTTTCAAGTCTTCTTCGCGGGCCGCCGGCGCCGTTGCGCTTTTGCGGTCGAGGATTCTACGCCGCTCGCGGTTGACGCTCCAGGTCCGAACTGTAGTTTCCGCCGCATGCCAGGCTGTTCATCCGCGCGCGATGCAGCAACGCCGCTTGCGCTGTCGCCACGTTCGCGCTCGAGCCCTTCCAGGCCTTGAGCGCGGGCTGCTGCAACGCCCGCCCATACGAGAAGGACAGCGGCCACGGCAGCCGGCCCTTGTACATCTTGTTCATGGCGTTGAGATGCTCGGTAGCCAGCTCGTCGCTCTGGCCGCCGGAGAGAAACACAATTCCCGTGACTGCAGCCGGAACGCTGCGCTTGAGCACGCGCACCGTGCGTTCGGCCACTTCCTCAACGCCCGCCTGCTCGGGGCAGTCCTTGCCGGAAACCACCATCGAGGGCTTGAGCACCGAGTGCTCGGGCGTCACGCGGTTCACGTAAAGCGCCTCGTAGACGGCGTTGAGCGTCCACTCGGTGACTTCCTCGCAGCGATGAATGATATGGAAGCCGTCCATGAGAACTTCCGGCTCGACGATCGGCACCAGCCCGGCTTCCTGGCAGATCGCCGCGTAGCGGCCGAGCGCGTGCGCGTTGGCCGCGATGCAGGTCGAGCTCGGGATGTCGGGGCCGATCTCGATGACCGCGCGCCACTTGGCGAACCTGGCGCCGAGCTTCACGTACTCGGCGCAGCGCTTGGCCAGATTGTCGAGCCCCTCGGTGACTTTCTCGCCCGGGCACAACGCGAGCTCCTTGGCGCCGGTGTCCACCTTGATGCCCGGGATGATCCCGGCCTTGTTGAGCACTTCCACGAACGGCGTGCCGTCGGACGCCTTCTGCCGGATGGTCTCGTCGTAAAGAATGACACCGCTCACGTACTGGCCCAGGCCTTTCGTCGTAAAGAGCATCTCGCGGTAGGCGCGGCGGTTCTCCTCCGTGCTCTGGACCTTGATGCCCGAAAACCGCCTCTCTATCGTCCCCGTGGACTCATCGGCCGCAAGGATGCCTTTTCCGCCGGCCACGATGGCGCGCGCGACAGCTTCCAATGGGTGAATAGCCATGACCTTCCTCCAGCTGCGTGAATGGTGAATCGTGAGTAGTGTATGGACTGAATCCGCGCCCTCATTCTAACGCCTTCCGCGCACGACCGACCACCCACCGCTCACGATCCGTCGCGCACGCCAGTCAAGCCCGGCGGTGCTCGCCTTATCAATCTTGGTCTCGGCCGCTTCGCTTAACCTGACGCCTCAGGTTAGCCTCGCCCAGATCGTCCCTCGGCGAGCCCGCGTTACGCTCGTCGGTGCTCGCCGACCTGGACAATCTTCATAGTGTTTGTCCCGCCGGCCTTGCCGTGGGGCTCGCCGATGGTGAGCACCATGAAATCGCCGGTCTGCACCGCGCCGCGCTGCAAGAGCTCGTCCTCCGCCATGTGCAGCGCCTTCTCGGGGTCGCGGGCGCCCTTGAACTTGACCGGGTGGACGCCCCGGAACAGCGTCACGCGGCGTCTCGTCTCCACGACGGAGCTCATCGCATAGATCGGGACGCCGGTGGACATCCGCGACATCAGGAGAACCGTGTTGCCGCTCTGGGTCATCGCGGACACCGCCTTGATGTTGAGATTGTTGCAGGTAAAGACCGTGGCCCGCGCGATCGCCTCCTCGACAGTTGCAGGCGGCTGGTTGCGGCGGCGGTCGCTAGCGGGCTCGTCTTCCTTCTCCGCCTCGACGCAGACACGCGCCATCGCGGCAACCGTTTCCACCGGGTACTGGCCGGTTGCAGTCTCCGCCGAGAGCATCACCGCGTCGGTGCCGTCGAGCACGGCGTTGGCCACATCGGACACCTCTGCGCGCGTCGGGATCGGGTTGCTGATCATCGATTCCATCATCTGCGTCGCGGTGATGGTGAGCCGGTTTCGCTCGCGCGCGAGCCGGATCATCCGCTTCTGAAGCGCCGGCACCACGGCGTCGCCCACCTCGACGGCGAGATCGCCGCGCGCGACCATGATGCAGTCGGCCGCGTCGAGAATGTCCTCGAGCGCCGTGATCGCCTCCGCGCGCTCGATCTTCGCCACCATCAGCGCGCGGCCGCCCGCCTTTTGCATGAGGTCCCGCGCCCAGCGGATGTCGGCGCCCGAGCGCGGGAACGACACGCCCAGGAAATCAGCCTTCAGCTCGGCCGCGAGCCTGATATCGCGCCGGTCCTTCTCGGTCAACGCCGGCGCGGTGAGGCCACCGCCTTTGCGGTTGATGCCCTTGTTGTTGGAGAGAACGCCGCCCTGCTCCACGACGCAATGGATGCGCGGCCCGCGAACGGAGGAGACCCCGAGCACGATGCGCCCGTCGTCGAGCAGCAGCGTGTCGCCCGGGCGCACGTCGTTGGGAAGGTTGCGATAGTCGAGGCCCACGCAATCCTGGTCGCCCAGTCCGCCTTCTGCATCGAGGGTGAACTTGGCGCCGGCCTTAAGCTTTACCTTGCCGTCACGGAAACGGCCGATGCGGATCTTCGGGCCCTGCAGGTCGACAAGAACGCCGACCGCACGCCCCGCGAGCCGCGCGAGCGAGCGCACCAGCTCCACGTTCTTGCGATGCTCGGCCGGCGCGCCGTGCGAGAAGTTGATGCGCACGACATCCAGCCCGGCGTCAATCATGCGCGAAAGCGTCTTCTTGTCGCTCGAGGCGGGCCCCAGGGTCGCGACGATCTTGGTACGGCGCTGCATGACGGGCCGAGTGTAGTCGGGCGAAACTACAAACTCAATCCCGGCGGCCGCAGCACCGCGTCCGGGATTGGTCGCGCCGGATGTCGAGGCAAATCACCCTCACCCGGTCGGACATCTCGGCTTGTCCGGCGCTTAGGTTGCGCCGGCAACCTTGGCGATTTCCCGCATCTCGCCTTCGAGACGCTTCAACTCGGCGTCGTACCAGGTCTGAAGAGCGTCACCATCCAAATAGTCGAGGGTGACGTTGATCTTGGCCATCGCCGCCCTGAACCTGGGGTCGCGAGCACTCGCGTGCAACGCCCCCCGCCACGCTTTGACAGCAGCGGGCGGTGTCTTGACGTGCGCGAAGTAGCCGGCCCACAGCACAAAGCTGGCGTCGTAGCCCGCTTCCTTCAGCGTCGGGGTCTTGGGAAACGCGGGTCCCCTCTCGGGGCCGGTCTGCGCGATGAGTCGCACGCGACCGGCGCCTACATGCGGGCTTCCTACCCCAACCGGGACATGCATCATGAACACATGGCCGCCGAGCACGGCGACCATGGCCGGTCCCGCGCCATTGAACGGGACGTGCAGCAGGTTGAGCTTCGCCGCACGCATCAACATCGCCATGCTGACGTGCCCCGTGCTATAGAGCCCCGGCGAGGAGAACGTCAGCTCGCCGGGCTTCGCCTTGGCCAGCGCAACGAACTCCTTCACCGACTTGACGGGCAGGCTTGGATGCACGACGAACAGCAGTGGATCCGACGTGATCCGCGCGAGCAGGATGAAGTCGCCGGGAGAGTACGGGGTGGGCCGTCCAAGCGCTTTCTCCGTGATCGGGATCAACACATGCGTAACCGTGTTGAGCAGAACGTGGTAACCGTCAGCTGGCGCCTTGGCGACGAACGCGCCGCCTACTGCGCCGCCAGCACCCACGCGATTGATCATGATCACCTGCTGCTTGAGGGCGCGCTGCAGCGGCTCGATCATCCCGCGTCCTATGATATCCGACGTGCCGCCCGGCGCGTTCGGATTCACGATGGTGACGGTGCGGGTAGGAAACGGAACCTGAGGACTCGCCGGCGGTGACACCAGCCACGAAAGTAACAACGCCGCGATGACTGCGGTGAGCTTCATTTGCCCCTCCTTCCTGGCATCGCCAGGCAACCGGATGACCTGCGCGTATCGGCTCCCGGAGCTAGCGTAGCAACCGTTCGTTACCATCGCAAGCATGTGCTGCAGCCAACCTTCGGATGGATTCGGCCCGCAACGCTTCCGCTGACCCACTAGAGCCGCTGGGGCATCCATGCTCGGGCCATCGCACAGATCATGAACCAGCGCGGCGCTCGAGAATTTCGATCGCGGGGAGGGTCTTGCCTTCGAGGAACTCGAGAAACGCGCCGCCCCCTGTGGAAATGTAGGAAATCTTGTCGGTTACCCCGTACTTTGCGATCGCCGCGAGAGTATCCCCGCCTCCGGCGATGGAGAACGCCTTTGAGCGGGCGATGGCTTCCGCGATCGTCCGCGTCCCCGCTCCGAACTGGTCGAACTCGAAGACGCCGATCGGGCCGTTCCACACGATCGTGCCGGCTTTCTCGAGCAGACCCGCGAGCGTTTGCGCGGTGTGCGGTCCCACGTCCAGGATCATGTCGTCGTCGCTGACCTCTTCGCTTTTCCTGGCCTCGGCGCGCGCGGCGGCGGAGAGCTCCTTCGCGCACACGACGTCGCCCGGCAGCGGCACCGCGCCGCCCTTGGCCCTGAGGATCTCCATGATCTTCCTCGCCTCGTCCACAAGCTCCGGCTCCGCGAGCGACTTTCCGATCTTCCCACCGGCGGCCAGCAGGAACGTATTCGCGATTCCGCCGCCGACGATCAGCTGATCGACTTTCTCGGCAAGCGCCGCCAGGATGGTGAGCTTGGTCGAGACCTTCGCGCCCCCGACAATTGCCACCAGCGGGCGTGCCGGTTTTTCCAGCGCCTTCGACAGCGCATCGATCTCGGCCGCCATGAGCGGTCCGGCGCAGGCGATCTTTGCGTGTTTCGCGATCCCATGCGTGGTGGCCTCGGCGCGGTGGGCCGTGCCGAAGGCGTCGTTCACGTAGACATCGCATAGCGCCGCCATTTTGCGCGCAAGCGTGTCGTCGTTCTTTTTCTCGCCCTTGTTGAAGCGGCAGTTCTCCAGGAGCACGACCTCGCCGGGCCCCGGGGCGACCTCGCCTGCGTCGACCCAGTCGCGCTTGAGGGGGACTTCCTGGCCGAGCAGCGCGGAGAGGTGCTTCGCCACCGGCGCGAGCGAGTCCGCTTCAGTGAAATCACCTTCCTTCGGCCGTCCAAGGTGCGAGGTCAACATGACCCGCGCGCCCTGGGCGAGGGCGTGCCTGATCCCCGGCAGCGCGGCGCGGATTCGCGTGTCGTCGGCGACGGCGCCGTCCTTCAGCGGCACATTGAAATCGACACGGATGAAGACGCGCTTGCCGCGCAGGTCGACATCCATCAGCTTGAGCACCTGCATGGCGGCTCAGCGCGCGACTACCTGAACCCCGGGCGTCCGTCGCTCCGGTGCGACAGCGGAGCACCGCTGAGCGCTCCCGGCATGATGTCCGTCAGGCGGCGACCTTCCTCTGGCTCGGTTCACTCGCGGCCTTAACAAAGGCCACCGTGGTATCGAGCATGCGGTTGCTGAAACAAGTCTTGTGGCTCCGGCCGCCGCTGCGCGGCTTAACATTCGCTGCGCTCATGTTAGCCTACGCCGCAACTCGTTTCGCACCCGCCTGCCCCTCCGCCGCGGCCTTAACAAAGGCCACCGTGGTATCGAGCATGCGGTTGCTGAATCCCCACTCGTTGTCATACCACGAACAGACCTTCACCAGCGTCCCCTCGGCCACCTTGGTGAGGGTCGCATCGAAGATCGACGACGAGGCGTTGTGATTGAAGTCCACGGACACCAGCTCACCGTTGGTGTACTCGAGTATGCCTTTCAGCTCCTTCTCCGAGGCGTCCTTTGCCGCCTTGTTCACCTCTTCCACGGTAGTCGCCCGCTTCGCGACGAACGCGAGATCCACGATGGAGACGTTGATGGTCGGCACCCGGATCGCGAAGCCGTCGAGCTTGCCGTTCAAGTGCGGCAGCACGAGCCCGACCGCGGCGGCGGCGCCGGTTTTGGTCGGGATCATCGACATGGTCGCCGCGCGCGCGCGGCGCAGGTCCTTGTGGTAGACGTCGGTCAGCACCTGGTCGTTGGTGTAGGAATGCACTGTCGTCATGAGACCGGAGACGACGCCAATCCGGTCATCGAGCGCCTTGACGAGCGGCGCGAGGCAATTGGTCGTGCAGGATGCGTTCGAGATCACCGTGTGCGAGGGCTTGAGCGTGTGGTGATTGACACCGAAGACCACCGTCGCATCCACGTCCTTTTCGCCCGGCGCGGATATGATGACGCGCTTTGCGCCCGCCGTGATGTGGGCGGAGGCCTTTGCCTTGCTGGTGAAAAGCCCGGTGCACTCGAGCACGACCTCCACGCCCAGCTCCTTCCAGGGCAGCTGCGCCGGATCGCGCTGCGCGCAGACCCGGATCCGGTCGCCGTTGACGACCAGGTGGTCGCCATCGACTTCGACCGTGCCCGGAAAACGGCCGTGGGCGGTGTCGTACTTGGTGAGGTGGGCGTTGATCTTCGCGTCGCCCAGATCGTTCACCGCCACGATCTCGACGGCGTGCTTCTTGCCCCCCTCGTAGTGGGCCCGCAGGATGTTGCGGCCGATTCGACCATAGCCGTTGATTGCCACTTTGATGGTCATGACATTCTCCCGATTCGCGAATTACGATTCTACCTTGCGATGACGCTCTTCGCGGCTTTCACGACGTTTTCCGGTGTGAAGCCGAAGTACTTGAAAAGTTCCCCGGCCGGGGCCGACTCGCCGAAGCGGTCGAGGCCGACAACGGCGCCCTCGAGACCGACATACTTGCGCCAGTAGTCGGTCACGCCGGCTTCGACCGCGACGCGCGGCACGCCGCGCGGCAGAACGCTCGCGCGATAGCCTTCATCCTGCGCGTCGAACACGTGGGTCGAAGGCATGGACACGACACGCACCCCGACACCCTCTGCCGCAAGCTGCTCGCGCGCCTGCAGCGCGAGCGCCACCTCCGAGCCGGTTGCGATAATCACGCAGCGCGGCGTCCCTCCCGCCGCTTCCGCCAGGATGTAGCCCCCGCGTTGCACAAGCCCGAGCTGCTCGGACGTGCGCCTGACGAAGGGCGTGCTCTGACGCGTGAAGAGAAGGCTTGTCGGTCCGCGCTTGCGCTCGATCGCAGCCGCCCACGCCACCACCGTCTCCACGGGATCGCACGGGCGCCACACGTGCATGTTGGGAATGAGCCTCAATGCCGACGCGTGCTCCACCGGCTGGTGCGTCGGCCCGTCCTCGCCGAGCCCGATCGAATCATGCGTGAAGACATAGATCACGCGCACCCCCATCAATGCCGCCAGGCGCAGCGCGTTGCGCGCGTAGTCCGAGAACACGAGGAAGGTGCCGCCGTAGGGAATCAGGCCGCCGTGCAAAGCGATTCCGTTCATCATGGTGCACATGCCGAACTCGCGCACGCCGTAGAAGATATAGTTGCCGCCACCCTCGCGGCCCACTACCTTCGACGCACCGACCATGGTCAGGTTGGACACCGTCAAATCGGCCGACCCGCCCACGAGCTCGGGCAGGATCTGCGCGAGGGCCTCGAGCGTGTTCTGCGAGGCCTTGCGCGTGGCGATTGTCTCGGCCTTTGCGTCGGTTTCCCTTACCAGCGCGGCGACCCGCGCGGAGAAATCGCCCGGCAGCTCGCCGCCCGTGCGACGCCGGAATTCGGCTGCCTCGGCCGGATATTTCTCCTCGTAGCTCGCGAACAGGCGCTTCCAGCGCCGTTCGGCCGATGCTCCGCGCTTCCGCGCATCCCAGCCTTCGTAGGCCGATTCGGGCACCTCGAACGGTGGATAGCGCCAGCCGAGCGCCTCGCGCGTCGCCGCAACCTCCTTTTCGCCGAGCGGCTCGCCGTGAGCCGCGCCGGTGTTGGCTTTCGTCGGCGCGCCCCTGGCAATGATCGTCTTCGCGCAGATCAGCGTCGGGCGCGAGCGCTCGCGCCGCGCCTTCCGGATCGCGCGCTTCACGGCCTCGATGTCATGGCCATCGACATTCGCGATCACCTGCCAGCCGTACGACTCGAAGCGGCGCTTCACGTCGTCCGTGTACCACTGCCGGATGCTGCCTTTTCCCGAGTCGATGGAGATTCCGTTGTCGTCGTAAATGGCGATGAGCTTGCCCAGTCCGAGCGTGCCCGCAAGCGAGCACGATTCGTGCGACACGCCTTCCATGAGACAACCGTCGCCCAGGAACGAGTAAGTGTGATGATCGACAATCTCGAAGCCCGGCCGGTTGAATTCGGCTGCGAGCAGCCGCTCCGCGATCGCCATCCCCACCGCGTTGCTGATGCCCTGGCCGAGCGGGCCGGTCGTCGTCTCGACTCCCGGAGCGCAGTTGATTTCCGGGTGACCCGGCGTTTTCGAATGGAGCTGCCGGAAGCGCTTGAGCTCCGCGAGCGGCAGGTCGTAGCCGGTGAGATGCAGCACCGAGTAGAGCAGCATCGAGCCGTGCCCGTTCGAAAGCACGAAGCGGTCGCGGTTCGGCCACGCCGGATCGGCGGGGTTGAAGCGCAGGTTGTCGTTCCACAGCACTTCGGCGATCTCTGCCATGCCCATCGGCATGCCGGGATGCCCGGATTTGGCCTGCTGCACGGCGTCCATCGCCAACGCGCGAATCGCGTTGGCCAGTTCGGCACGGGAGCTCATCTTGTCCAGTCCTTGCGAGGGGATGCAGCGGAGGTGCGCCAATTATAAACCGCCGCGCTCATCCGCACCGCCCGGCCCGCCGGGCGTCAGCCCTGCGCGCGGCTTGCAACCTGAAATGCGAGGGCGCGCTCCTACGGCGCTTCGCCGTTCTTCCTTGCGAGGCGAATGCCCAGCTGCTTCAGCTTGCGGTAGAGGTGGGTGCGCTCCAGCCCGACGCTGTCGGCAACGCGGCTGATATTGCCACCCTCGCGCGCGATGTGATATTCGAAGTAGACGCGCTCGAAGGCGTCGCGCGCGTCGCGCAAGGGCAGGTCGAAGGGCACGTCGTGCGCCATGTTCGTCACGATTGGCGTCTGCGGCAGCCCCTGGCTCACTTCGTCGAGCGAGATCTGCTCGCCCGCGGCCGTCATCGCCAGCGTTCGTACGACGCTTTCGAGCTGCGTGAGATTGCCCGGCCAGTCGAAATTGCGAAGCGCGTTCAGCGCTCCGGTCGAAAACTGCCGTGGCGGCGTCTCCTTCGCTTCCACCATTCGCGACAGCATGAGGCTTGCGAGCTCGGGCACGTCCTCGCGATGCTCGCGCAGGCTCGGCACGCGGATCGAGGTCGCGGCGAGCGCGCCGAAGAGCCGCGTGTCGAAAGCGCCACCGGCGACCAGCTCGGCGAGATCGCGGGATGCGCCGCAAATGATCCGCACGTTGTAACGTTCGAGCTTCGTGACGGCCAGGAAGAGCCCCTTCTGCTCCACGCGCGAAAGATTCGCAATGTCGTGCATGAACAAGACGCCCTCGCGCGCCTGTGCCAGGAGCTCGAGCGGGGTCTCGGCCAGCGACCCGTTGTTGTCCGGCGCGACCCACGGGGTGTTGCGCTGGTGCAGAAAGCGCGCGGCGAGCTCGATGCCGCAGCCGGGCTCACCGGTGAGGAGCAGGGGTGTG
>Ga0256864_1000613_pt1 | contig 11996 bp, 4 predicted proteins | sample RVTome_11_FD_187336 | JGI IMG/M metagenome (GOLD analysis project Ga0256864, IMG submission 187336) | Soil microbial communities from uranium-contaminated site in the Upper Colorado River Basin, Wyoming, United States - RVT147D111 HiSeq ... | reverse complement strand
GGACGGTCGGCAGCAGGTCGGCCGAGTCGGCGAGGCCGCGGCGGCGGGTGCCGCCGGGCTCGCCGCCGGGCAGGCGGATCAGCAGCGGCACCGCCATGTTCTCGACGTACGGCTGGCTGTGGATGAACTCGCCGTGCTCGCGCAGCTCCTCGCCGTGGTCGGAGGTGATCACGATCAGCGCGCGCTCGAACAGGCCGCGACGCTCGAGACCGTCGAAGAGCGCGCCGAGGTCGCGGTCGAGGTACTCGACGCCGCCCCGGTAGAGCGCCTCGATCCGCGCCATCGCCGCGGGAGCGAGCGGGCTGCGGTCGCGGTTGGCGGCGATCAGAAAGTCGGTTGCGCACTCGCCACCGGGGGTGCAGAACTCGCGGGTCCCGGGATCGACGCCGATCCGCTCGAGGTAGTCCGGCCGGGCGTAGTACGGCAGCCGGTTGCGCTCGATCTCGAAGAAGTCCGAGTGCGGGTCGAAGTAGTGCAGGAAGAGGAACAGCGGCCGGCCGTCCCGGCGGCGGTCGAGCAGCTCGAACAGCCGCCTGTTGAGCCGGTCCGAGTAGGTCAGGTCGTGGCGGACCCGCTCGTAGTGGTCGAAGCCGCGGCCGAAGCCGAACTTGGCGTCCAGCCAGTCGATCGAGACCAGGCCGATCGTCCGGTAGCCGCGCGCGCCGAGGATCTCGGCCAGGGTCGGCGCCCGCTCGCTGAGCCGCGCCCGCTCGCCCCACACCCCGTGCGCCTCCGGGTGGAGGCCGGTGAGCATCGACAGGTGCGACGGCAGCGTGAACGGGACGGTCACGAAGGCGTCCTCGAGGACCACCGACGAGGCGGCCAGGCGGTCGAGGGCGGGCGTGAAGCTGCTCCCCTTCGTCCGGTAGGCGCCGACGTGGTCCCGGCGCAGGGTGTCGAGCGAGATCAGCACGACGTCGGGGGCGCCCGGCCCTTGCCGGGGCGCGGGGGCGCACCCGGGGGCGAGAGCGGCCGGCGCGGCGAGCGCCGCGAGAGCGGCGAGCACGGGGAGCGCGCCGGGCGGCATGACGGGCGAGCGCCGGCCCGCGCGGCGATCGGGGGTGCGGGTCATGAGGCGGAGATGCTACACACCTCGCGCCGTCCGGGCATTCATAGGATCTCCGGCCGCCGGCGGGCCCGAATTCATAGAGATCGCGGGCAGGCCGCCGGCCGGCGGGGCTCCCGGCGTCTCCGCCAAGAGCTGAACTCTTTTCCCCGCAAGCACTTGCCCAGCCCAGCCCGGACGTGGCACCGGCCTTGCCATGGGCTCCGGGTCACCCGAATAGCTTTTGGGAAAGGAGAGTCATGTCCAGTCATCGACGGTTCCGCCCTGCCCGGGCGATCGGATGCCTCGCGCTCGCCCTCGGGTCCGCCGCCCCGGGGTTCGCCCTCGACCTCAACGGCTTCCAGCCAGCGGCGGGCCAGGGCGACATCGCGTTGTCCTACACCTTCGAGAGCTACGACGAGTTCTGGTTCGGCGAGATGAAGGTCCCGGTTCCCAATGGCGGCGAGGTCGAGACGACCAGCTTCACGCTCTGGGGGCAGTATGGCTTGACCGACGACCTCGCGCTGGTGGTCAACCTGCCCTACGTCGACGCCGACTCCGACAATGGGTTCGGGCTCAGCGAGTCCGACCTCCAGGACCTCTCGGCGCTGCTCCGCTACCGCTTCGTCGACGTCCGTGGGGGAACGACCCGCCACAGCCTGGTCGCCGCCGCCGGCGGGCGCGTCCCGGCCACCAGCTACGTGGACAACAGCCCGGTCGACGTCGGCGACGGTAGCAGCGACGTGCTGTTCCGGCTCGTCTACCAGTTCGAGAACGGGCCGTTCTACTTCTCGCAGCAGGTCGGCTACGACGTCCGCGGCGGCGACTCGCCGGACGGCTACCCGCTGTACACCGAGATCGGCTACACCTTCGGCCGCGTCACCGCCACCGGCTACTACCTCGACTACATCGCCGACGGCGGCAGCGACATCGGCGACCCCGGCTTCACCTTCACAGGCAACAAGGACGAGACCACCCGCGTCGGGGGTAAACTCTACGGACGCGTCAATGATCGCTTCGGCGTCAGCGCGCTGTTCTTCACCACCCTCGACGGCCGGAACTCGGGCGACGCGTCCGGCTGGTCGGTGGGCGGCGTCGCGCGGTTCTGAGCCGCCGGCGCCCGTGCGTCTCCGGTTTTCGTTCGATCCGACATCGATGAGGAGAGAAAGACGATGCGACCTTCGACCGGCCTGACTCAGACCCTCGTTTCGACCCTGGTCCTCGCCGTCGCGTTCGCCGCGGCCCCGGCGGCGGCGGACGTGGTGACCGACTGGAACGCCATCCTGATCGACGCGGTGCGCACCGACGGCACCAACCCGCCGGTGATGACCCGCCGCTCCGCGATGGTCCACACCGCGATCTACGACGCCGTGGTCGGCATCGAAGGCGGCTTCGCGCCCTACCACGTCACCGACCCGGCTCCCGCCGGCGCCTCGGCCGAGGCCGCCGCCGCGGCCGCCGCGCACGCCGTGCTGGTCGCCGTCTTCCCGGCCCAGGCGGCGACCTTCGACGTCGAGCTGGCGGCCTCGCTGGCGGCGATCCCCGGCGGCCAGGCCAAGGACGACGGCCTCGCGTGGGGCGAGCAGGTGGCGGCGCAGATCCTCGATCTGCGCGCCGACGACGGCTCCGGCGACGCGGTGGCCTACGAGACTCCGCTCGGCGCCGGCTGGTGGGTGCCCACCCCACCGGCGTTCGCCCCGGCCCTGGTACCCCAGTGGCCCCACGTCACCCCCTGGTGCATGAGCCGCGGCAGCCAGTTCCGCGTCGAGGCGCCGCCGCCGCTCATCAACGCGCGGTACACCGCCGACTACGACGAGGTCCTGCGCCTCGGCGACGTCGACAGCCCCTTCCGCACCGCGGACCAGTCGGAGATCGCGCTGTTCTGGAACGATGGCGCGGGCTCCAATACCCCGCCCGGGCACTGGCAGGACATCGCGCGGTCGCTCGGCGAGGCGCAGGGCAACTCGCTGCTCCAGAACGCCCGCATGCTCGCCCTGGTGACGATCGCCCAGGCCGACGCCGCGATCGTTTCCTGGGACAACAAGTACCACTGGGACAACTGGCGGCCGTACACCGGCATCCACGAAGCCGACACCGACGGCAACCCGGCGACCCAACCCGACACCACCTGGTCGAGCTTCATCACGACGCCGCCGTTCCCGACCTACACCTCCGGGCACTCCACCTTCAGCGGCGGCAGCTCGCGCATCCTCGCCCACTTCTTCGGCACCGACGACATCGCCTTCTCCGCCGGCTCCGACGGCACCCCGGGCGTCACGCGCAGCTTCAGCAGCCTCTCGGAGGCGGCCGAGGAGGCCGGCCAGAGCAGGATCTACGGCGGCATCCACTGGCAGTACGACAACACGGGCGGGCTCGTGAGCGGCCGCGCGCTGGCCGACCACGTCTTCTTCAACTTCCTGCGCCCGACCTCGGTGCCCGGCACCTGCACCCCGAGCGCCACGGCACTCTGCCTGACCGGCAGCCGCTTCCGGGTCGAGGCGACCTGGGCCACCGGGGCCGGTACCTCCGGCCCCGCCAACGCCGAGCCGCTCACCGACGACTCCGGCCGCTTCTGGTTCTTCCAGGAGAAGAACACCGAACTGGTGGTCAAGGTGCACGACGCCTGCGTGCCGCCGTTCGACCGCTTCTGGGTCTTCAGCGCCGGTCTGACCGACGTCGAGGTCACCCTCACGGTGACCGACACCCAGACCGGCGCTGTGCGCACCTACTTCAATCCCCAGGGCACCGACTTCGCCCCCCGCCTGGATACCTCCGCGTTCGCGACCTGTCCGTAGGTCCCGTCGGAGGGGGCTGGCGACCGCCGGCCCCCTCCTGACTCCCGCCATCGCGGGGTAGGATGCGCGCCGTTCGTTGACGGCGGAGAGCGGAGCATTGGCGCGCAAGGGCAAGAGCAAGAGCAGGGGTGCCAACGGCCAGGGGGCGCTGCCGCTGCCGACCGCGGCGGCGATGGCCGAGGCCGAGCGGATGCCGCTGGCGGCGTTCACGGAGAAGGCGTATCTCGACTACTCGATGTACGTCGTGCTCGACCGGGCGCTGCCGCACGTCGCCGACGGGCTCAAGCCGGTGCAGCGGCGGATCGTCTACGCGATGAGCGAGCTGGGGCTGTCGGCGGGGGCCAAGCACAAGAAGTCGGCGCGGACTGTCGGCGACGTGCTCGGCAAGTACCACCCCCACGGCGACTCCGCCTGCTACGAGGCGATGGTGCTCATGGCCCAGCCGTTCAGCTTTCGCTATCCGCTGATCGACGGCCAGGGCAACTGGGGCTCGCAGGACGACCCGAAGTCGTTCGCGGCGATGCGCTATACCGAGGCGCGGCTGACCCGTTTCGCCCATACCCTGCTCTCCGAGCTGGGGCAGGGCACCGTCGAGTGGCGGCCGAACTTCGACGGCACCCTCCAGGAGCCGCGGCTCCTCCCCTCGCGCCTCCCCCACGTCCTGCTCAACGGCGCCTCCGGGATCGCGGTCGGCCTCGCCACCGACATCCCGCCGCACAACCTGCGCGAGGTGGTGGCGGCGGCGATCCACCTGCTCGACAACCCCAAGGCCGGGCTCGGGGAGCTGCTGGAGCACCTGCCCGGCCCCGACTTCCCGACCGAAGCCGCGATCGTCACCCCGCCCGAGGAGATCCGCGCCATCTACGAGACCGGCACCGGCGCCCTGCGGCTGCGTGCGGCGTGGGAGCTGGAGGGCTCGGAGACGGTGGTGATCGACGCCCTCCCCTACCAGGTGACGGTGAGCAAGGTGCTGACCCAGATCGCCGCCCAGATGCAGGCCAAGAAGCTCCCGCTGGTCGATGACCTGCGCGACGAGTCGGACCACGAGAACCCGATCCGCATCGTGCTCGGCCTGCGCTCCAACCGGGTCGACGCCGGCCGCCTGATGGCGCATCTCTTCGCCACCACCGACCTCGAGAAGAGCTACCGGGTGAACATGAACGCGATCGGCCTCGACGGCCGGCCGCGGCTGTGGAAGCTCCGGCCTCTGCTCGAGGAGTGGCTCGCCTTCCGCACCGAGACCGTGCGCCGGCGGCTCCAGCACCGCCTCGACCGCGTCAGCGAGCGGCTGCACGTCCTCGAGGGGTTCCTGGTCGCCTACCTCAACCTCGACGAGGTGATCGCGATCATCCGCCGCGAGGAGGAACCCAAGCCGGTCTTGATGGAGCGCTTCGAGCTGACCGACGCCCAGGCCGAGGCGATCCTCGAGCTGAAGCTGCGCTACCTGTCGCGGCTCGAGGAGATGAAGATCCGCGGCGAGCAGGACGAGCTGATGCGCGAGCGCGACCTGCTCGACCAGACCCTCGGCTCGCCGAAGCGGCTGCGCCGGCGGGTGCGCGAGGAGCTGGAGGCCGACGCCGAGGAGTACGGCGACGCCCGCCGTTCGCCGCTGGTCGCCGGCGCGCCGGCGGCCGAGGCGTTCGCCGAGACCGAGCTGCTGCCGAGCGAGCCGGTGACCGTGGTGCTCTCGGCCAAGGGCTGGGCGCGCGCCGGCAAGGGGCACGACCTCGACCCCCTGGAGCTGATCTACAAGTCGGGCGACTCGTTCCTCCATGCCGCGCGCGGGCGCAGCAACCAGCCGGCGGTGTTCTTCGACACCACCGGCCGCGCCTACACGCTGGCCGCCCACGCCCTGCCCTCGGCGCGCGGCCACGGCGAGCCGCTGACCGGCAGCGTCAGCCCGCCCTCGGGCGCCGGCTTCGTCGGCGTCGCGCTCGGCGACGACGACGACCGGCTGATCGTCGCCAGCGACCACGGCTACGGCTTCGTCGCCAGGCTCGGCGACCTGACCACCCGCCACACCGCAGGCAAGGTCGTGCTCACCCTACCCGCGGGCTCGCGCCCGCTGCCGCCGGCGCCGGTCGGGGACCCGGAGGGCGACCTGCTCGCCGCCGCCACCACCGCCGGCTACCTGCTGGTCTTCCCGGCCGCCGAGCTGCCCGAGCTGGCGCGCGGCAAGGGCAACAAGATCATCAACGTGCCCAGGAAGCGCCTGGGCGACGAGGTGGTCGCCTCGGTGGTCGCGCTGCCCCCCGGAGCGACGCTGCGGGTCCACGCAGGCAAGCAGTACCTCAACCTCGGCCCCGCGGAGCTCGAGCCCTTCCACGGCAAGCGGGCGCAGCGCGGCTCGCGGCTGCCGCGCGGGTTCTGGCGGGTCGAGCGGCTGGAGGCGGTCGCGTGAGGGCGCGGCCCTCGCCCTCCTCCGGCTTCCGGCGCCGGTCGCCGTGGTGGCTGGTGGGCGGCGCGCGGGGTGGCGCGCTCGTCCTAGCCTGCATGCCGGCGTCGGCCGCCGCGCTGCCGCTCGCGGTCGAGCCGCCGGTCTGGCCGACCGGCCCGGGCTGGCGCGGCCGAGCCGTGGTCAGCGGAGTGGTGGTCGACTTCGCGGTCGAGCCGCTGGCCGAGATCGGCCGTCCCGCCTCCGGCCCGGGGGAACCCTCCGGGACCCTGCGCGAGGGCCGGCTCGTGCGCTTCCGGCTCGCCCTCACCGACGCCGAGACCGGCTACCCGCTCGACGGCCTCTACCCCGCCGCGTGGATGGATCTGCGGCCGCCCGAGGCGGCGGCGCCGGACGACGCCGGCGGCCGGGGCTGCGCCGAGCGGGTCGAGACCCTCCTCGGCGGGAGCCTGCTGTCGCGCGCCGAGCTGGACCTCAACGCCTACTACGTGGTGGCGATGAACCACGACGCCACGCTGTCCGTGGTCGATCCGCTGTTCGGCTACGGCGGCAGCAAGCTCCTCGCCCTGGTCGAGCTGCGCGCTCCGGCCGAGGACTGGGCGCTCGCCGGCGACCGGCTGTTCGTCACCCAGCCCGGAGCCGACGAGGTGGCGGTGGTCGAGACCTCGGAGTGGCGGGCCTCGACCCACGTGCCGGTCGGGCCGCGGCCGGCGCGGGCGGTGCTGCAGCCCGATGGCGGCTACCTGTGGGTGGCCTACGAGGGCACCGGGCCGGCGGTGAGGACCGGGGTCTCCGTGGTCGCGGTCGCCAACCTCGCCGAGCGCGCCCGCATCGTCACCGGCCGCGGACCCCACGACGTGGCGATCAGCGGCGACAGTCGACGCGCCTTCGTCACCAACGGCGGAGACGGCACCGTCTCGGTGATCGAGGTCGCGCGCCTCGAGGTCGTCGCGACGCTGCCGACCGCGCCGGATCCGGTCTCGATCGCCTGGTGCGAGGCGGCCGGCGTCGCCTGGGTCGGCCACGCCGACGGCACCCTGGCGGCGATCGCCGGGGATCGCCCGGCGGTCGCCGCGAGGCTCACGACCGAGCCCGGTCTGGCGCAGGTCCGCTGCGCCCCGGGCGGGCGCTACGCCTTCGCGGTCAACTCCGAGGCCGACCTGCTCCACGTGATCGACGGCGCCGGCCGGCGGATCGTCAAGTCCGGCCCGGTCGCCGACCGCCCCGACCAGCTCGCCTTCTCGCGCACCCTCGCCTACGTCCGGCATCTCGGCTCCGACGTCGTGCTGATGGTGCCGCTGGCCGACGCCGCCGAGGCCGGCACGCCCCTCCACGTGGTCGACTTCCCGGGCGGCAGCAAGCCTCCCGGCGAGGGCCCGCCGCCGGCCCGGGCGGCGGCGATCGTCAAGGCGCCCGGCGCGGACGCGGTGCTGGTCGCCAACCCGGCCGACGGGATGATCTACTACTACTCCGAGGGGATGGCGGCGCCGCGCGGCGCGTTCGAGAACTACGGCCGCGCGCCACGGGCGGTGACGGTGGTCGACAACAGCCTGCGCCCCCGCGCCCCCGGCGTCTACGAGACCACCGCCCGGCTGCGCCGACCCGGGACCTACGACCTGGCGCTGTTGCTCGACACGCCGCGGGCGGTGCACTGCTTCGAGGTCGAGGTCGCGCCCGATCCCGAGGCCGACGCGCGCCGCCGCCGAGTCCCGTTGCGGGTCGCTGCGCCGGACGCCGAGAAGGGCCTCCTGCGCGCCCGCGCCGGCGAGGAGATCCGCCTCGAGCTGACCGCTGAAGGCCCCGGATCGGCCGGCCCCCGCGCCGGCCTCGCCGACCTCGAGCTGCTGGTGATGGCCGGCGGCTGGCACGTCCGCCGCCCGGCTCGCGACCTCGGCGGCGGCCGCTACGAGGTCGCCCTGACCGTGCCCTCGGACGGCCTCTACTACCTCTACGCCGAGTGCCCCTCTGAAGGGCTCCTGCCGGGGACCACCCGGCCGCTCGCCTACCTGGTGGCCGGGGACGCCGCGGACGCCGAGTAGGCCGCCGCGCCCGCCGGCGGCACCTCGGTCCGGGCGAAGCCGCCGCCGCTCGAGCGCGCGCACGCCGGGCCGGCGGAGAGCGGGCCGGTCCAGCGCCACCGGCGCATCGGCCCGGCGATCTCGGTGAACTCGAACCGGCCGGCCACCGGCGGTCCCTCGCAGCCGTCCGGACCCACCCCGCCGGCGTGCACCGTCACCGTCTCGGCGAAGCGGCCGGTGCCGAGGATCGGGCCGTTCGAGCCGGTGAGCGCCGCCCTGCCGTCGCCGAGGCGGACCGCGGTGGTGATCGCGATCACGTCGCGCTCCTCGCCCTCGGGCACCTCGGGACCGACCCGGAAGATGCCCCAGAAGCCGCCCTCGAAGAAGACCGCCGGGAAGCTCCGGTAGAGGTAGTCGCCGGGCACCCGCTGCGGGCCGCCGGCGCCGTTGGCGACCGCATCCGACGGCTCGATCACGAAGTCGAAGTGACCGTGCGGGCCGACCCCGATCTGCTGCCCCTTCCACTCGGAGAGCCGGTTGTCGCCGATCACCTGGGCGATCGCACGGTAGGGGTCGCCGTTCGGGTTGGCCGAGTTGGACTGGTGCCGGTACGGGTACTCCGGCCAGCCGTGGCCGTGGAGCGTGAAGACGTGGGCCTCGAAAATGCCGCCCGGATGGCCGACCCGGAAGCGCACCGGGGTGCCGGCATGGGCGGTCCAGACCGGCGTCGGCGGGTCGCCGCCGAGGAAGGCGTCGGTCTGGATCCGGGTCTGGTCGACCCGGGTCTGGTCGAAGATCGTGAGCTGCCCCTTCGGGTCGATCGCCACCGACCAGGGCGCCGGCGGCGCCAGGCGGAAGAGCAGGAACGCGGTCGAGTAGTTGACCGCCGCCTCGGCCTCGGCGCTGACGATCGGCACCGGCTCGAACGGATCGTCGCTCTTCGGGTTCAGCCAGTAGAGCTGGAGGTCGTCCTGGACGATCATCACGAACTCGCGGAACGACGTGCCGTCGGCCGAGGTCACGGTCGCCGAGACGCGGGTGTTCGGGTCCTCGCGCCAGCTCGAGCCCTCGGGCTCGATCACCAGGGCGCCGAACAGCCCCTTGGGGTGCTGGTGGATCGGGTCGGCGGGCAGCAGGTTGGCGGTGCCGAACTCGATCGGCGTCCACACCGCGCGGCCGGCCTCGTCCCAGTCGACCTTGCCGGCGTACCAGTAATACCTGGTCTCGGTCGGGCCGAAGCCGGTGCCCGGCGCCGCGGCCGTCTGCACCGGGTTGAAGCCGACGTTGTAGCCCGACGACCCCAGCGGGTCGTAGGCGACGAGCTGCGGGTGGAGCCCGACCCAGGTCGAGGCCTTGGTGCCGGCGAAGCACCGGCTGTCGGCCTCGAAGGCGCCGACGAAGTCATGCGGGTTCGAGCGCATCCGGCGGTACTCCTCGGCGGTGCACACCGGGTCGCCGGCGCGGTCCTCGCCCGGCTGGTCGAGGTTGAAGGCGCGGTCGGCGGGGTCGAAGCGGTTCGACAGCGTCACGTCCAGGCAGTCGCCGGCGGCGGCGCGCAGCACCAGCGGCTCGAATACCCGGCCGGGCACCCACGACCACTTCTCGGTCGCCGGATCGAAGACCACGTCCTCCTCGAGTGCGTAGACCAGCCCCTCGGGCGAAAGGATCGGCGTCTCGACGTCGACGATCTCGGTGACGTTGCCCTGCTCGTCGGTATAGGCGACCTTGACCGGGATCGGCGGGCTGTACGGGATGGCGCCGGCGACGAAGTCCTCGGCGGCGATCGCCAACACCGAGTAGCGGCGATAGCGGCCGCCCTCCGGGTCGCGCGACTCCGGGCTGCAGTACTCGACGCCGGAGAGCGCCTGGCGCGGCCGGCCGAGCGGGTTGTTGGGCAGCGGCGCCAAAAACGGCTGCTCCCGGTCCGCGTCGTAGGCGCGCAGGATGCCCCAGGTGCCGCGGGACTTGCCCTGGTTGGAGGCGTCGGTCAGGTAGAGGTAGTCGGCGTCGCGGCCGGGCGGGTTGGGCGGCAGGGTGAGCTGCATCTCGAAGTGCTCGGAGATGCCCATCACCTGGTGGCTGCGGTAGCCGGAGTCGAGGTAAGACGGCTCGGCCAGCCACGGCACGCCGCGCAGGGTGAAGTGGTGGATCAGCTCGTGGGCGCCGACCAGGGTGCGGATCTGCACCCGGTCGCCCTCGTAGGCCTCGAGCAGCGGGGTGTAGGGATCGGTGCCCTGGACGCCGCCGGTCAGCGGCGGGTACCACGGCGGCTGGACGTTCTGCTCCGGCCGCAGCCGCTCGATCGAGCGGAAGACGTGGGCGAAGTCCTGGGCCTCGGGCACGTCCCAGGTGGTGCGCGGCAGGAAGCCCGCGCGGTCGGCCAGGCGCAGCGAGAGCGGCTCGTTGCGGTAGTTGAGGCTGTAGGTGCCGAGGCTGGGCCCGGACGAGATCGCCTGCGGCCAGGGCGGGATCGGCGACTCGCCGAGCGGGCGGACGATCTCGCTGACCTCGAGGTTGACCGGGTTGGGCGGGGCGTCGGGATCGGTGGCGAGGATCCCGAACGCCAGCGGGTCGGGAAAGACCACGCTCGCCATCGGGTAGGCGAGCGCGATGTCCTGGAACTCGAGCGCGAACTCGCGATAGGAGACGTCGCGGCCGGCGCGGTCGGCGGCCAGGACGTTGGCACGCCAGCTCGTCGGCCCGCCGTCGGGGCGGAGCACGACCTGCCCGCCGCCGGGCTCCTGGCCACCGAACGGCTCGCCGTTCGCCGCGTCGGCCCACAGCGATCCCTCGGGCTCGACCAGCAACCCGGCGTAGAGCCCGGCCTGCTGGTGGGTCGAGGGGCTGAAGTGGTCGTGGGTAAAGACCGTCCGGATGGTGCGGTCGTCGTCGAAGTTGTCGAGCAGCGGGTCGGCCATCCAGCGCTGGACGGTGGTCTGGGCGCCGATCCAGGTGCCGCGCGGCCCGACCCCGAAGCGCGGGTGCGGCTCGGCCTCGAGGAACCGCCGCTCACCGTCGAGCCCGACCAGGCCGCCGGCGGCGTTGATCGCGGCGATCCGCTCGCGCACCTCGTCGGGCGACAGCGTCCCGTCCTCGTAGTTGAAGCCGTTGGCACCGCCGTCCGACGAGGTGACGTCGAACTTGACCAGGTGGATGTGCTGGCCGAGGACGTCGGTCGGGGTGCGCACCTGGTAGTCGTCGAGCGCGTACTCGCTGGGCACCAGGTTGGCCTGCCAGTACTCGACGCACTCGCGCGAGTTGGCGCGGATGAACAGCGGCTCGGGCGGGCGCTCGCCGTCGAGCGTCGCCTCGACGTCGTCCCACAGGGTGATGATCCGCTGCTGCGGGAAGTGCCAGCCGTCCTTGTTGAGCACGGCGTCGATCTGGAGGTTGGCGCCGCGGTAATGGCGGGTCAGCGCGTGCTCGCGGCCGTCGGGACCGCGGCGGACGATCGCGCCGTCCTCGGCGCCGCAGGGGTCGGCGTAGGGGGCGCCCGCCACCGGCGGCAGGCCGTTGAGCCGGAAGTCGACGCCGCAGGTGCCGTCGGGCAGGCAGCTCGGGTGGCGGGCGACGGCGTGGGCGCGCATGGCGATCTTCTCGACCGCCTCGCCGTCCTCGGCCAGCTCGCGCGCCGCGGCGCGCTGGATCACCTTCGAGAAGTCGAGCCGGGTGTGGGTCTCCACCCAGCCCGGGCCGCCGGGGTCGCCGCTGCCGGTGATCAGAGAGCGCGGTAGGCCGCCGTC
>Ga0256864_1000612_pt1 | contig 12027 bp, 9 predicted proteins | sample RVTome_11_FD_187336 | JGI IMG/M metagenome (GOLD analysis project Ga0256864, IMG submission 187336) | Soil microbial communities from uranium-contaminated site in the Upper Colorado River Basin, Wyoming, United States - RVT147D111 HiSeq ... | reverse complement strand
CGCGTCATTGCAGCTTGCCGGCAGCCGGCCGCGATGATCGTCGAGAAAACGGTTGTAGCCGGCGACAAAACCTTCGGAAAACTGCGCCATGTCGTCTGTCTGTTCGGCAACGAAGTGCTGCAGTTTCTCGTCCGTCACGATGGCCCGGTGAAAAACATCGCTCTCGAAATTTCCATCGCCCGGACCGAGACGAGCCGATAACTCACCGTTCACCATGGCAACGTCCTTTGCATACACGCAAACGCCGTCGGTCGCGTGAGCGTAGGCGAACCCGTAACCGAGGCCACCCCAGTCGTCCGCCTTGACATGCGGGATGCCGTAACTGGTCCAGCGGATCTCGGCCTGAAATCGCGCATCGCCCTGGGCAGCGTCAGACGATGTGTCGTTGCGGTTGCAGGCAGCCAGAAAAATGCTGCCGGCGAGGACGGCAAGACGGATCACGTTGTTCTTCATATCGAGTGACCTATTTGGCTTTCTTCGTGCCGCTCAGGCGATCGGCGTACGGTTTGTAACTGATCTCGCGCCCGAGAAAATCGGTGACGAGTTTATCCGCGGGACGTGTTCCGCCTTTCGCCAGCACGCTGTCGCGATACGCTCTGGCCACTTCGACATCGCGCAAACCCTGTTCCTGAAAGCGCGTGAACATATCGGTCGCAATCGCGAGCGACCACTGGTAGGTATAGTAAATGGCCGAGTAACCGTTCAGGTGTCCGAACGAGGTATAAAAATGTGTGCCCGCGACCGGCTCGAAGCGGGTGAACTCGCGCTCGATTTCCTGGCTCATGGCATCGATATCGATGCCCTCGGGATTCCGGTTGTACAGGTTCAGCGACAGCGCAGCATAGTTCAGCTGCCGCCGGGTGCCCATGCCGAGACCGAAGTCACGCGCGGCCACCATGCGCTCGAGCAAGTCCTGCGGTATGGCCTCGCCCTCGGCGTTTCTCGCAAACCGCGAGATCGTGTCGTAATCCCAGACCCACTCCTGCAGCATTTGTGACGGCGCCTCGACGAAATCCCACTCCGTGGTGATACCGCTGACGTTGTCCCAGCGGTGATGCCCGGCAAACAACCAGTGGATCAGGTGCCCGAACTCGTGCAGGAAGGTTTCGACCTGCGCATGTTGCATCGCGCCATCGCCCTCAGGGAAATTGCAGATCAGGCCGGCAACCGGTAACTGCCGCCCTTCGATACCGTTGACGAAGGGAAACATGGCGGCGTGCTGGTACTTGCCGTCACGCGGATGCATGTCGAGGTAAAAGCGGCCGATGACCTCGTCTCCGTCGAGGAGCTGGTAAGCCTTCACGTCCTCGTGCCAGGTGTAGGTGTCCCACGGCTCGATTTTTACCTGGAACAGGTCCTGCACCATTTCCAGAATACCGTCACGGGTATTGTTGTAACTGAAGTACTGGCGAACGATCCTGGAATCGACATCGAACTGTTCGCGGCGTACTTTTTCCTCGATGTAACTGGTCTGCCAGCGTTGCAGAGATTCCGCGTCCGGTTGGTCCTGGCGCAGCCGTGCGAGCAGCATCCCGAATTCCCGGTCCTGCGATTCTGCGGTGTAGCCTTTCAGTTGATCGAGAAAGGCCTGGACGCGTTCCGGCGTACCGGACATTTTGTCGGCTGTGACCAGTTGTGCGTAGTTGTCGTAGCCGATCAGTTGCGCCAGTTCGTAACGCGCCGCCAGCAGCTTCTTCAGTATTTCCTCGTTCTGCGGATAACCGCGGTTCAAAAAGATGGAGAGCATCTCCTTACGCAGCTCGTCGCTATCAGCGTACTCGAAAAACGGGAACACATCCGGATACTGCGTCGAGATGCGAATCTTCCCGTCTTCGCCGGGCTGGTGTGACGCGATGTAATCATCGGGCAGTCCGGCCAGGCCGTCGACAGAATCCAGAACCAGGTAGCGGACGTCCTCGCGAATGTTGCGGTCGAAATCCTGGCCGATGGCGACGATCTCGTCGTTCAGCGCGCGGATGCGCTCGCGAGTTTTATCGACCTTGTCGACTCCCGCCAAGCGGAATCCCAGCAGCGTCTTCGAAACCGAATGCCGCGTCGTTTCGTCCGCATCCGACACATCGATGCTGCTGACAGCCTCGTACACCGGACGCGACAGGCTGATGTCTGTATTGATACGGGCGAGATTCTGCGCACAGGCGTCGCCGGCATCGCGCACGCCTTCGTCCGGGTGCACGCTGCCGAGGCTTTGCGCGGCGCTCGATACATTCGAAAGGCTGGCAGTCAGGCTGTTCAGCGACTCAAGGTATCCGTCTGTTGTGGCTTTGCCTTCGAAGCTCTCGAGAGCCCTCAGGTGATCGCGCGAGGCGGTATCCTCGGCGCTGCAAACGGCTGCAAGGCCATCGGCCGTATCCATTTGCTGCAGGTCGATGGCGGCGAAGCGGATAGGCAACGCGGCGGCGTCGCCCGAGCTGTCCGGTTTGCTGCAGGCGGCGACAACGACAAGCAGCAAAATTGTGCAAAACGAATATCTCGGAGACATGTCAGGTCCTTGATGATCGATGGGATTTCGCCGCATCGGAGCCGGCAAAGCGAGACATGGTGAACTGCGCGACACGGATTTTCAAATCCGAAAGACAGGATCATAAAACTGTTATAAAACAACATGTTAAGTTGTAACTGTGCAGCACGGGCCAGAGCAGCTGCCGGCTTTGGCGCCTCATTCCGCGGATATGCGATGATCGGGTCTTCGCAATGGTCGCAGGTCCTTGCGACAGCACCAGAACAACAGAAGGGGATAACCGTGGGGAACAGATGGGCTGTATGCATGGTACTGGTCGCGGGCGTATCCGTGGCGGCAGAGGTCGATGAGCGCGCGTTTCGCAACATCGATGTGTTCGAGATCGAGATCGCCGCGGAACCGCAGCTCTCGCCGGACGGCAAACAGGTCGCGTACCTTCGGCGATCGATGGACATCATGACGGATCGTGCGTTGTCGAACATCTGGGTCGTCAGCGCGGATGGCAGTAATCATCGCCCGTTGTTGTCCGGTACCCAGGGTTATTCGAGCCCGCGCTGGTCACCGGAGGGCGACCGGCTCGCGTACGTTACGGAAGCTGGCGAGCGCGGCGCCGAACTGCACGTACGCTGGATGGATACCGGACAGACCGCACTGGTGTCCAACCTGAAGCAGGGTCCGGGGTCGATAAGCTGGTCGCCGGATGGCCGCCAGATCGCCTTCACCATGCCGGTCGAATCCGATGCCGCAAAACTTGCCGACCCGCCGCCCAAACCCGAAGGCGCGGAGTGGGCGCCTCCGGTGAAAGTCATCGACGACCTGCCGTTTCGCGTCGACGGCGCGGGCTACCTGACACCGGGCTATACACACATTTTCGTCATTCCGGCGGAAGGCGGCACGCCGCGGCAGCTTACCAGCGGCGATTACGATCATGGCGGTACGCTGAGCTGGTCGCCGGATGGTGGGCGCATCGTGTTCTCGGCCAACCGCGTCGACAACCCGCTGGAGCAACCGTCCGAGTCCGAGCTCTGGGCCGTCGAGGTCGAGAGCGGCGAGATGGAAAAACTGACCGAACGCATCGGACCGGACCAGTCGCCGAAGTGGTCCCCGGACGGCAAGTTCATCGCCTATCGCGGTTACGATGACAAGAAGCTGGGCTACCACAACAGCAGCGTGTACCTGATGACTGTTGCCGACGGCAGATCGCGAAACGTGAGCGGTGATTTCGACAGGTCCATCGACGATGTGAAGTGGGCCGGCAACTCGAAGCAACTGTACATACAGTACGACGATCGCGGCCGTTCCGTGATCGCGAGCGTTACACTGGATGGCAGGATCCATGCGCTTACCGACGATACCGGCGGCGTGGATATCGGCAGGCCATACACCAGCGGCGGTTTCTCCATTGCCGACGACGGCAGCATTGCTTATTCCGCCGGCCGTGCGGATCGGCCCGCCGATGTGGGTTATGTGAGCAGGAGCGGCAAGGCGCAACGGCTGACGCAGCTCAACGAGGATCTTTTCTCTCAGCGCGATCTCGGTGCGGTCGAGGAAATCACCTGGCCTGCGACCGTTGGCAACTACGAAATCCAGGGTTGGCTGGTAAAGCCGCCGGGATTCGATGCCGCGAAGAAATACCCGTTCATACTCGAGATTCACGGCGGACCGTTCGCTGCATACGGCCCGCAGTTTTCGGCGGAGGGCCAGCTTTATGCCACCGCCGGTTACGTGGTGCTGTTTGCGAACCCGCGGGGTTCCACGAGTTACGGAAGCAACTTCGCGAACGAAATTCACCACAACTATCCCAGCCAGGACTATGACGACCTGATGGCCGGCGTCGATGCGGTTATAACCAAAGGGTATATCGATCCGGAGCAGTTGTTTGTCACCGGCGGTTCCGGTGGCGGCGTGCTCACCGCCTGGATCATCGGCAAGACCGATCGTTTTCGCGCGGCGGTGGTTGCAAAGCCGGTCATCAACTGGGGCAGTTTCGTGCTGACGGCCGATTTTTCTGCGTTCTTCACGCAGTACTGGTTCGCCAGCATGCCGTGGGAAGACCCGGAGGCTTACTGGAAGCGCTCGCCCTTGTCGCTGGTTGGCAACGTCAAGACTCCGACGATGTTGTTCACCGGCGAAGAGGACTTCCGCACGCCGATCGCCGAGTCCGAGCAGTACTACCAGGCGCTGAAGTTGCGCGGCATCGACGCGGCGCTCGTGCGCATGCCGGAAGCATCGCACGACAGCACTGCCAGGCCCTCGCAACTCATCGCAAAGGTCGACAACATACTCGGCTGGTTTGCCAAGTACCGCGACTCGGCGGCCGCTGCAGACTGATCGACACGCCGGCGCGATCGTTGATATCGCGTCGCGAGCACTGCTCGCTCCTACAACGCTTCGATCGGCTGCTGTAGGAGCGAGCAATGCTCGCGACAACGATGCCGAATCAATTCTGCAGCGGCCCGTATCGCGGGCGACGGTACCGTCGCGACCGGTCTCAGCGCGCCTGCTGAACGTTCTTTGCGTAGTTCCACGAGCCGATCAGGCGCGTTTGCGGTTTGTGGCCGCGGAGATCGCGGCGTCTCCAGTCGTCAAAGGCCTTCGGCTGCAGGCTGGCCGGCAGTGTCCAGGATTTCCGCGCGAAGTAGTGCGCGACGTATTCGTCGAGGAATCCCGACTGTTGCACGCGCAGGAGATCGTCCAGGTAATTGTCGACTGCCGGCTCGGCGCTCACCTGTTCCTGCCAGGTTTCGACCAGATGCTCGCGCGCCATGAGCTCGCAGTCGAAAGAGCTGGCGCGCGCCGGGTTGTGACCGCCGATCTGCAACTGGCAGGCGCTGCGGGTCAGGCTGTAACTGACCCAGCTTTGCAGTGCCGGGTCGTCGTCGTGCAGGGCAATGTCCGAGAGATAAAACGTATCGCCATCAGTAACCCCGTCGCGCAGGTAGATCTCACCGCTGCAGGCCGGTGCAGCGGCGGCAACCAGGAACGGGATCAGCAACAATCGGCGCATAGGGAAATCCTGCCTGAGTGCAGGTTAACCGAAGCTGAACAATTGTCTGTGAACTGCGGCCGCTTTCAGTCAGGCCTCTGCCGGTAGCGGGTCATGGCCTTGTCGACCGCAACGGTCACGAACACGTACACGCCGAAGAAAATGACCGTGTGGATCCAGCCATTGTTGATCCAGTCGATGAGCACCAGCGCGACGTACGACGCCAGTGCGCCCATCAGCCCCGGTATGAATCGGATCATTGCTGTGCTCTTTGCGGTCCTGGCAGCGGCTTACTTCACAGGACGCGGCGCTGCCTGGCCGGCGCGGAACGGATAGTTGGCAAAGAATTTCGGCACGCCCTCGTTCACCGACTGCTCGAGATTCTCAAGCTTGTCTTCGGTGATGCGGCCAACGCCAACGGCTTCCCAAACCAGCTGCTTCTTTTTTGCATCGATAATGTCGATGTTGAACGTGCCTTCCGTGTATTGCGACACATGGGTTTCCGTACCGTACCCGTATCCACCCCACGGGCCGTAATAACCGCCGCGATAGCCGTAGTAGCCGCCCATAGACGAGGGAGTCGTCGTTACCTTGGTTTTGTCCTGTATGAAAGCGTTGAAATTCACCAGCAGGTCGGCGTTGTCGGACAGGGTATAACCGCGGCTGTCCATTTCCCGTGTAATGGCCGCGAGCATGTACTTGGTGAACAGGCTCTGGTAACCCGCCCCGTCAGGCCCCGCGCCTTCGATGAAGTTGTAGGTCCGGTAGCTGCCGAAGTCCGCGGCCCGGTCGTAGTCGGAGCGGATATTGGGACCGGACGAACAGGCGGAGAGCAGCAGTGCGAACACCGCGATGCTGAAGATTGACACGCGATTGAGCAGGTATTTCATGAAATCCTCCACAGGGCTTCCGGCGGCGCCGGAACAGGGCCCGAGACACGCGCATATTACTATTGTGCTGCACGAGGCGGCAATTTGGTTTGCGCCTTGCCAGCCCTCGGCGCAAGTGGCAATGGCGGACCGGAACGATAATAATTGCCCGGCTAAGATCCCTCGCCGTTCAAAAAATAAGCCTGACAATTAGCCACTTGGGCTGAAAAACCGGAAAGCCGACATGAACCGACTGCATGCAGCAAGACTATCGCTTTTCGCAATCCGCCGGTGGCTGACGCTGGCAACCTGCATCGCGATAGCGATGCTTCCGGTAAACGGGGTTGCCAGTGAGGACACGGACGTTGTCGTATTCGAAAACGGAGACCGGCTGACTGGCGAAATGAAATCACTCGACCGCGGGCAGCTGAGTTTCGACACCGACCCTACAGGAACGATCAATATCGAATGGAACAAGGTTGCCTACATCAGGGTGGATCAGGACATCCAGATCCAGACCCAGAGCGGCGTGCTGTATTTCGGGCGGATCAGGCTGGCGGAGGAAAAGTTCAAGGTCGTGATCGATACCGCCGACGGCCCGGCGGAGCTCGACAGCTTCGACGTGGTTACTATGGATCCCATCGATACAGGTGGATTCCGTGCTGTCGATGTGAATGTTTCTGTCGGTTACAACTTTACGAAAGCCAGCAACGTCACACAGCTCAATGTCGGCATGGATACGGAGTATCGCAGCCTGAAGCGCGTATTCTCCGCCGATTTCTCCTCCGTGATTTCGGACAGCAACAACAACGAATCGAGCCAGCGCCAGTCACTCGAGTTCAATTACACACGTCTCCGGCCGAATCGCTGGCTCAATGACGGAGGCATCAGTTTCGACGTCAACGACGAACTGGGCCTGAATCTGCGCACCTCGCTGTCGGCCGGAGGCGGACGAATACTGGTACAGTCAAACAGCAGCCGATTCATTTTGAAGGGCGGACTGAAAGCGACGCGCGAGAACAATGTCGATCAACCGGAAGACATTGATTCGCTGGAATCGTACGGAACGATGGTATGGGAGTGGTATCGCTACGATACCCCGGAACTGGACTGGTCGACGAGCCTCGAAGTCATACCGAGCCTCACGGAGTCCGGGCGCGTTCGCGGTGAGTACGACGCGACTCTCAGGTGGGAAATCATCAGCGATTTCTTCTGGCAACTGGAGTACTACTACAGTTATGACAATCAGCCGCAGGCAGTGGATGCGTCCAGCAGTGACTATGGCATCACCACATCCCTCGCCTACAAGTTCTGATGCAATTCATGCTGTGCGTTGTGCCGGCACTGTCATGAATCGGCAAACGTCGAAATCCCTTCATCCGTGACGCTCAGCATCGTCATCCTCGCTGCCGGCCAGGGAACGCGCATGCGTTCCGCCAGGCCCAAAGTCCTGCAAACGCTGGCGGGCAGACCGCTGATGCAGCATGTCATCGACAGCTCCAAAGCAGTCGGGGCAGACGATATCTGCGTGGTGTACGGCTTCGGAGGCGACGCCGTAAAAACAGCATTTGCCGGCGAAAAGCTGCGATGGGCATTACAGGAAAAACAGCTGGGCACCGGGCACGCGGTGATGCAGGCCATGCCGGGCACACCGGACGATCACCGGGTGCTCATACTATTCGGTGATGTACCCCTTATTCGCCCGGAGACGTTGCAGCGCGTCATCGATGCGTGCAAGGGAGACGATGTCGCCGTGTTGACCGTCGAGATGGACGATCCTTTCGGATACGGGCGCATTGTTCGCGAGAACGGCAACGTAGTGCGCAACGTCGAGGAAAAGGACGCCAGCGACGAGGAGCGCAGGATCCGGGAGATCAATACGGGAGTGCAGTGCCTGCCCGCCGCCCGGCTGAAAGCATGGCTTGCACGGCTCGGTAACAACAACAGCCAGGGAGAGTATTATCTGACCGACGTTCTCGGCATGGCCGCCGGGGACGGTGTCACAGTGCACGGCATCAGGGCCGAGAGCCAGGTGGAAGTGATGGGCATCAATGACAGGAAGCAACTCGCGGAAGCCGAGCGTGCGCTGCAGGCGCGCCTCGTGGAAGAATTGATGGCGCAAGGTGTGGGCTTCGCCGATCCTGCGCGCGTCGACATTCGCGGAAAACTGAAGTGCGGCAGGGATGTGTTCATAGATGTGAACGCAATTTTCGAAGGGGACGTTACGCTCGGTGACAACGTGCGGATCGAATCGAACAACCTGCTACGTAATTGCCGCATCGGCGATGGAACGGTCGTTCATCCCAATTGCCATATCGAAGGCGCCACGACCGGAACGCAATGCGAGATCGGTCCGTTTTCCAGGTTGCGTCCGGGCGCGGAACTGGCGGCCAACGTGAAAGTCGGCAATTTCGTCGAGATCAAGAAGAGCACGGTGGCGGACGGCAGCAAGGTCAATCACCTGACGTACATCGGTGATGCCGCGATCGGCAAGAACGTAAACATCGGTGCGGGGACCATCACCTGCAATTATGACGGCGCGAACAAGTATCGGACGGTCATCGGCGACAACGCGTTCATCGGCTCCGGGGTCGAGCTGGTTGCACCGGTGGAGGTCGGCGAGGGCGCCGTCATCGGCGCAGGTTCTACGATCTCCAAGGATGCACCTGCCGATCAGCTTACCCTCGAGCGCTCCCGCCAGGTCACCGTGGCGGGCTGGAAGAAGCCAGCCAAAAAATCGCATTAAGCATTTACAATCAATAAGTTAATCAGCGTTCCGCGGCACCGATGTTGCGGCTTGCCGATTTGTGCGAACTGTAGCAATCTGGCCAGCCGCAAAAACTGCGAGAATGACAGCAAGCAAACAGCGCGACCGCCCGAGCGGGATCCGGTCGCGGCAATCGAGGCCAGGGAGTACCGCGGAATGTGTGGAATCGTCGGCGCCGTCGCCGAAAGAAATGTCGTGCCAATCCTGATGGAGGGCCTGCGCCGGCTGGAATACCGCGGCTACGATTCCGCGGGCATCGCAGTGCAGGACGGCAAGAGCATCGCGCGGCTTCGCCGGCTCGGCAAGGTGCAGCAGTTGCAGAACGCACTGGACGAAAACCCGCTGCACGGTGCCACGGGCATTTCTCACACGCGCTGGGCAACACACGGCGTTCCCAGCGAAGCCAATGCCCATCCGCACATGTCGCGTGGCGATATTGCCATCGTGCATAACGGCATCATCGAAAATCACGACGAGCTTCGCCGGGAGCTCATCGATCTCGGTTACAAGTTCGAGTCCGAGACCGACACCGAGGTGATTGCCCACCGCATACAGCACCACCTGAAAAAAACCGGGGAGCTGTCCGAGGCCGTTCGCAAAACCGTTGCCGAACTCGAAGGTGCCTATGCACTGGTAGTGATGAGTGCCACGGACCCGAACAAGCTGGTGCTGGCACGGGCGGGCTGCCCGGTGGTCGTCGGCCTGGGTATCGGTGAGAACTTCGTTGCTTCCGACGTTGCTGCGCTTTTGCCGGTGACGCGGAAATTCATGTTCCTGGATGAGGGCGATGTCGCCGTCGTGCAGCGAACCAGCGTCGCGATTTTTGACAGCCACGGAAAGAAGGTCACGCGGCCGGTCAAGGAAAGCGAGCTGTCGGCGGATGCCGCCGACCGCGGCAAATTCCGCCACTTCATGCAGAAGGAAATCCACGAACAGGCGCTGGCGGTTGCGCGCACGCTCGAAGACAGGATTGCGAACGGCAAAGTGATGGATGCTGCCTTCGGTCCTGCTGCAATAAAGGTTTTGAACGCGACACGCGGTGTGCACATTGTCGCCTGCGGCACCAGCTACCATGCAGGGCTCGTCGCACGCTACTGGATAGAACAACTCTGCCGCCTGCCGTGCTCGGTCGAGATTGCAAGCGAGTACCGCTACCGCTCGCCGGTCGTGCCGGAGGGCACGCTGTTTGTGGCCATCAGCCAGTCGGGTGAAACCGCGGACACCCTGGCGGCGATTCGCGCGGCCAAGGAAATGCAATACGTGTCGACCATGGCGATCTGCAACGTGCCGGAGAGTTCGATGGTGCGGGAGGCGGAGCTGGTCATGATGACTCGCGCCGGTCCGGAAATCGGCGTTGCATCGACGAAAGCATTCACCACGCAACTCGCAGCGCTCGCGCTGCTGACGATTGCACTGGCACGCCGCAACGGGCTCGAAGCGAAGCAGGAACGCATCCTGGTAACGCAGCTTGCCGAGATTCCAGGCCTCATAGAACAGGTTCTGACCCTGGACGGCGCGATCGAATCGCTGGCGCAGCATTTCGTCGACAAGCACCACGCGTTGTTTCTCGGGCGCGGCGTACAGAACCCCGTGGCGATGGAAGGTGCGCTGAAGCTCAAGGAAATTTCGTACATACATGCCGAGGCTTATGCCGCCGGAGAACTGAAGCACGGGCCGCTGGCGCTGGTGGATGAGGACATGCCGGTGGTCGCAGTTGCACCGGATGACGAATTACTGGAGAAACTCAAGAGCAACCTGCAGGAGGTTCGCGCGCGCGGCGGACAGCTCTACGTGTTCGCGGACCCACGAGTGCAATTCGGCGATCGCGTCGGCATACACACGACGCGTATGCCGGCAGTCATCCAGGATATCCAGGCGCCGATTTTGTACACGATTCCGCTGCAACTCCTCGCCTATCACGTTGCCGTGCTGAAAGGCACCGACGTGGATCAGCCGAGAAATCTCGCGAAGTCGGTTACGGTTGAATAGTAGCGGCAGGCACGCCGAGGGAAGAATCGAGCATTACCTGCGCGGCCTCGTAGACCGAGCCGATCGGGCCGGAATTGTCGAAAACGAGTCGGGCGAGAAAAGAACCACCCATCAGCAGGAAAAGGGCATCGCTCAAGCGATCCGGGTCCTTCGCCCCCATCTGCTCACTCAAGGTACGGAGCCTGCGGCGCATTTCCTCATGATGCGATTTGACTATCTGCCGGGCCGGGTGGTCGTCCTCGATAATTTCGACTGAGGCATTGGCGATGGGACAACCGCGGCAACTGCCCTCGTCACAGGCCAGTTCCTCGAACTCGCGGAACAAGCGCTCGATCTGCTGCCGCGGCTGCCCCGCGAGGGGACCGGTAATCTCGTCCCACCACGCCCAGAATTCCGCGTCATGCGCTTTGAGGATCGCCGCAACCAGTTCGTCCTTGGACGAAAAGTGGCGGTAAAGGGTCATCTTCGTCGTGCCGGCCTCGGCGGCGATCGCCTCGACCCCGACGGCACGAATTCCCTGACGGTAAAACAGGTCCCGCGCGGCCGAGAAAATGCGCTGCGCGGCGCTTTCGATGGCGCCGTCGTCGGCCTTCAGGACATGGAGATCTGCATTCATCGCGTCGACCCCTTGACATGTGAGTGACCGGTCAGTATCGTTCGCTCCAATACCGAACGGTATAGTATCGTTGTGAATCATGGCTATGTTACAGCGTGATGTCAAGTTCGGTTTACCCGGACGGTAAAAAGTACCAGTCGGCTCGACCAGAATAGTTTCAAGTCATTAATACAAAAGGTTTTACTATGCGTACCCGAACTCTCGTCCTGGCCCTGATCGTACTGTCTGCCGTCTCCGTCGGAGTCCTCGCGGCTGTCGGCGTGGATGATGCGCAGCCTGCCCAGGTGCCTCTGCCGCCCGAAGTCACCGTATCCGAGGTGC
>Ga0256864_1000607_pt1 | contig 12077 bp, 11 predicted proteins | sample RVTome_11_FD_187336 | JGI IMG/M metagenome (GOLD analysis project Ga0256864, IMG submission 187336) | Soil microbial communities from uranium-contaminated site in the Upper Colorado River Basin, Wyoming, United States - RVT147D111 HiSeq ... | reverse complement strand
CGCGTCTCCCCGATGCTGTCCCCCTCCTGGAACCGTCTCAGGGCTTCGACGCCGACGGCGCGGGTGGCAACCTCCCTCCGCCCACCGCGCCGGATGACGGAGTAGTGCTCGTCACCGAAACGGGTGATGCGAAGCGGATGCAACCGGAGCCGCGCCGAATCGCTGAGCTCGATCGACGTCATGGCTTCACGGCTTCACGCTCGCGGGCGCCACGTTGTCGCGGGCGCAGGCCACGACCTCGCCGTAGGTCGTGAATCGTGCGAACTCCTCCTCGTCGAGCTGGATCCCGAAACGCTCCTGGATCTTCAAGGCCAACTCGAGCGCGTCCAGGGAATCGACCGCCAGATCGTTCACCAGATGGGTGCCGTCCTCGAGGCTCGCCGGATCGATCTGCAGGATGCCCGCGAAGACCTCCCGCACCACCTGGTCCACCGCGCTCACGTCCACCTGCCGAGAGACCTTCATCTCACTCGTGCCTCCTGACGACCAGAACGGCGTTGTTCCCGCCGAACGCAAAGGCGTTGGATACCGCGATCCTGGCTCCGACGTCGCGGCATCCCTCGGCCACGGGATCGACGTCGCATTCCGGATCCGGCACGGTGTAGTTGATCGTCGGCGGCACGACGCCGGTGCTCACGGCGAGCACGCACGCCACGAGCTCGGCGGCGCTGCTGGCGCCGAGCATGTGACCGGTCGCGGCCTTGATCGAGCTGACCGGGGGAAGCCTGTCGCCGAAGACCTGTCGGAGGGCCGCCGTTTCGGTACAGTCGTTGAGCGGCGTCGCCGTGCCGTGAGCGTTGACGTAGTCCACATCCTCGGAACGGATACCCGCCGACGCGAGCGCCCCCTCCAGAGCCTTCGCCTGTCCTTGGGCCGACGGAGCCGTTAGATGTGTGGCATCACTGGTGCACGCGTACCCCAGCACCTCGCCGAGGATCGGAGCGCCCCGCCGCATCGCCGACTCCATGTCCTCCAATACGACCACTGCGGCCCCCTCCCCGAGGACGAAGCCCTCCCGGTCCCTCGAGAAGGGTCGAACCGCCCGGCCGGGTTGCCCGGAGCAGCTCGCGAGCACCTTCATCGACCGCCAGTTCTCGAGATGAACCGACGTGAGGGTCGCGTCGCACCCACCGGCCACGATGGGGCCCTTCAGGCCGTTTCGCACCATCTCGAAGGCGAGGCCGACGGCCACCGCCCCGGAGGAGCAGGCCGTGGAGACGGTGAAGCTCGGCCCGGTGAGGTCGAAGCGGATGCCGGCCGCCGCCGCGGCGCTGTGCGGCATGCACCCCGGGACGGAGTGCACGCTCAACGAGCGCCGGGAGAAGAAGTCGAAATAGGTGCGCTGGACGTTGTGTGCGTTTCCGAACGCCGTGCCCAGGGCCAGCCCGATCGCGGCCCCCGTCTCTCGTCCGGCCTCCCCGGGCAAGAGCCGTGAGGCTTCGAGGGCCTGGTGCACGGCGGCCACGCACATTTGACCCGCTCGGTCGAGCCGCTGGGCCTCCCGGCGGGTCAACCAGCGGTCGGGAACGAAGTCTCGAACCTCGGCGGCGAACCACGGGCCCGAAAGCCCGAGCGGCTCTCCATCGAGCTCGCCTACACCGGACCGGCCTTCCCAGACCGCACGGTGGAACTCCTCGACGGAGCTCCCCACGGGGGTCACGACCCCCATTCCCGTGACGGCCACCGGTTTCGCCACACCCCCCCCTTGCTTCCGGAGACGGAGCCATAGGCCCGCCCCCGCGTCGGGTGCATCGACTCATGTTAGCGTATATTTAGTGGCGTGTCAAGTCTCGACAGCGATCCAGGGATCGACAGACTTCGAACAAGGGAAGACGGACCCGTTCCGGCGCGTGCGGTCCGGTGGCGCTCCGCCGGCCGAGCGCCGGTCCGGAGCTCAGCGGGAACCGCGGCCCCGGACGGCCCGGGCAACCGCAGACTTCAGTTTCGAGGTCGTGAGGGGAGAGTGGCGTGGGATGTAGGTGACCAGGCTTCCATCACCGTCGAACACAAACAGCTTCGGGACCGCGATGTCGGTCCGACGGTTCATGAACTCGTACAACTCGTCGGGAGCGAAGGCGATTGGGAAGTTGACGCCATGCTCCTCGACGAACTTGCGGACCTTGACCAGATCCTCCTCGGGGTCTTCGACGGTCAGGCCGAGGACCACGAGGCGATCACCGTACTCCTTCTTCAAGTCTACGCGATGGGGAAAGGTCTTGCGGCACGGCACGCACCAGGTAGTCCAGAACTCGACGATCACCGGGCGGGAGGGGTCGAACAACTCGGCCAGAGAGACCGAGTCGCCCTCGGTGGTGACCACGGTGAACTCGTGCTCGAGGATCTCGGGGACGGACGGCGGCTGCTCCCCCGCGAAGGCCACGGTAGAGATGACCAGGAGCCACATCAAGATTCCTGCCCGCATCGCCGAGGCCACTCTTCGAGCAATCGTTCAATCGAAGAGTAGCACACGACGACGGGAGGGCGCTACCTAACCTAATCCTCCCCTCCTGCCCCTCCTGCCCGGACGGGGAAGAGCTCACCTGCGTTCAAGCCCTCCGGAGCCGCAGCCGCCAGACGCTCAGGGCCGCGAGCAGCACCGCCAGCAGCAGCAGGGACGGCCAGCTCAGGGTGGGGATGTCGACGACGCCTCCACCCTGGAAGGTGGCGGTCGCCTCCAGCTCGCCCGGCAGATCGAGCGAGGCGGCGAAGGCGGTGTTGACCACCAGTCCGTGGTCGACCACCGAGACCTCGACATCGCAGCTCAGGCTCTCGCCCGCCGTGATCGCCCCGCCGATCGGGTCGATCGCGAACGCGTCGCCGGGGTTGCCAGCGCGCACGCTGCTGCGCATGGAGTTCCGGCGCTTCCTCAACGTGGCGATCCTCCGGCCGGCCCAGATCCTGCGCAGCGGTCGCCGGCTGAGCTTCCGGCTCTTGGCGATCAACCGCTGGGTGCCGCTGCTGCTCGACGGGACGCGTGCCCTCCAACGCCTCCGCTTCGCCTGACCGGCAAAGCCGCCCCCACATCGCCGGTCTGCAACCCCTCGCGGTCGGGGTGTGTCCGGTCCCGTCCCCGCCGCCGCCGCATCCCCACCTCGGAGCGCGATAGGAGATCGAAACACGCTCGGAGACCCCGATCCGTGGCCTCGGCGGCGTAGATCAGGCGCAACTTCCGCCGACGAAGGCCGATCCGAGCCGCAACCGGCCGGCGAGACCGGCGAAAAAACCTAATGCGCTGGTTTTGGGGCTAGACTGCCGAGTCGCGGCGGCCACGGGCCGCAAGCCGCCCCGGACCCGGATCACCCCGATGAGCCAGCCCCTGTCCAGCGAGCCGATCGGCGTTCCGCCCTCCTCCCCCGCCGGCGCGGTGCCGGAGGGGACGGCGCGGGGCCGCGTGCGGGCGCTGGCGGCCGATCTCGCCGAGCTGGTCAAGAGCCGGATCGCCGGGATGGTGGCGGTGACCTGTGCGGCCGGCTTCGTGCTCGGCAGCCCGGGCAGGATCGACGGCGTCCTGCTGGCGCACGCATTGGTCGGCACGGCGCTGGTGGCGATGGCCGGCGGGGCGCTCAACCAGGTGCTCGAGCGCGAGGTCGACGCCCGCATGCGGCGCACCGCCGACCGGCCGATCCCCGGCGGGCGGATCGGCGCCGACGCCGCGCTGGCCCTCGGCGTGTTGCTGGCGCTGACCGGGCTGGCGCAGCTCGCGATCGCGGTCAACCTGCTGACCGCGCTGCTCGGCGCGGCGACCCTGGCCGGGTACCTGTTCGTCTACACGCCGCTCAAGCGGGTCAGCTCGCTGGCGACGGTGGTCGGCGCGGTCCCCGGGGCGATGCCGCCGGTGATGGGCTGGACCGCGGCGCGCGGCAGTCTCGACGCCGGGGCCTGGGCGCTGTTCGGGATCCTCTTCCTCTGGCAGCTCCCGCACTTCCTGGCCATCGCCTGGATGTACCGCGACGACTACGCGCGCGGCGGGTTTCCGCTGATCACGGTGACCGATGCCGACGGGCGGCGGACGGGGCGGCAGGCGGTGCTGTGGGCGGCGGCGCTGGTGCCGGTGAGCCTGGCGCCGGCGGCTCTGGGGTTGAGCGGGGCGGTGTTCTTCGTCGGGGCGCTGGCGTTGTCGCTCGCGTTCTTCGGGTTCGCGGTGGCGTTCCAGCGGGTGCGGTCGCACGGGGCGGCTCGGCGGTTGTTGCTGGTTTCGGTGCTGTACCTGCCGGCGATCCTGGCGGTGATGTTGGCCGACCGGGCGGCGCCGTAGTGACCGCTGGTTGGCCGGGGGCGGTTCGGCGGGGGTTGATCTGGGGGGTGCTGCTCGCGGCGTTGGTGTTGGTGGCGTTGATGGCGGTGCGGGGGTGGAGGGGGCGGGTGGAGCCTCCGCCGATCCTCGGGGAGGTGCCGGGGTTCGAACTGGTGGATCAGGGGGGAGCGGCGGTCGGGCGGGAGGAGCTGTTGGGGGCGCCGTGGGTGGCGGATCTGGTGTTCACGCGGTGTGCGCTGGCTTGCCCGCGGATGAGCGCGGCGATGGCGCGGCTGAACCGGCGGCTGCCGCGGGAGGGCGTTCGGCTGGTGTCGGTGTCGATCGATCCGGAGCACGACACGCCGGAGGTGCTCGCCGGGTACGCGGAGCGGTACGGGGCTTCGGAGCGCTGGCGGTTCCTGACCGGGGAGACGGAGGAGGTTCGGGCGCTGGCGCTGGAGGGTTTCAAGCTCGGAGTCGCGGAGGTCGAGGGGGAGGCGGACCCGGGGCTGGCGCTGGTCCACAGCGATCGGTTCGTCTTGGTCGACGCGGTGGGGCGGATTCGCGGCTACTACGATCCGTTCGATCCCGAGTCGGTCGCCCGGCTCGAGCGCGACCTGGCGGCGCTCGCCGATGAACCCGTCACTTCGTAGGAGCCTGTATCGACAACGAGGCGTCGCCGGCAAGGCGAATCCATGCGCGTTCGAGCGCGTCGACTTACCTTGTCCTGAAATCCAGGGTGCTCTGGGTCCGTACACCGCCGATCGACTGGAGGCGACGGGATGAGCGCTACAATGGCTGACGTGACCGCCACCGCGACACGCCCGCGCCTCACCTACGAGGAGCTGTGCCGGATGCCGGACGACGGCAACCGTTACCAGCTCGTGGAAGGGGAGGCGTTCATGACCCCGTCACCGGACTTCGGGCACCAACGGATCCTCGCCAGGCTCTGCCGGTCGTTCGAGGAGGCGATCCAGGACGGCTCGGTGGTCGCGTTCGCGCCGCTCGACGTGGTGCTGTCGGAACGCACGGCCCTGCAGCCCGACCTGCTGTTCATCCGCGAGGAGAACCTGGGGATCATCCGGGGCATGGTGCACGGGGCGCCCGACCTGGTGGTCGAGGTGCTGTCGCCCTCGACCGCCTACCTCGACCGCAGTCTCAAGCTCGAGGCCTACGCGCGCTACCATGTGCCGGAGTGCTGGCTCATCGAGCGGGAGGCGCGCAAGATCGAGGTCTACCGCCGCGACGCGAAGGAGGTCTTCTACCGCCTCGCCGCCCACCTCGGGGCCGGCGACCGGGCGACCACCCCGCTCCTGCCCGGGCTGGCGATCGAGGTCGCGGCGCTGTTCGGCGATTCCGGGACCTGACCCATCCCCTCGCGCACCGGACTCGGCAAAGCCTCTTCGCCCCGCCCGAAAGCGCCTCCTACGCCCTCTCTTCCCGGACCTCCACGCCGCGCCGCGACAGCAGCTTCCTCAGCCGCTCGTAGAGGTTCACGCCGAGCAGGTTCTGGGCCGCGCCGGTGACGTCGGCGATCACTTTGCGGATGTCCTCGGGGCCGCTCCAGTGCTTGCGGGCATAGGGCTCCAGCTCGCCGCTGAAGGCGTGGGCGAGGACGGCGGTGGCGAGCACCAGGTCCTCGAGGTAGCCGGCGCCGCCGAGGATCGCCTCCGGCATCAGGTCGACCGGCAGGACGAAGTAGGCGATCGCGCCGCCGACCAGCGCGCGCGCCGAGCCCGGGACCTCGGGGTCGAGGGCGATGCGGACCAGCAAGACGAAGATGTCGGGGACCAGCAGCAGCGCCTTGACCGCTCCCGAGCCGAGCTTGCCGCCCTTCTTCTCGACCCCGGCGAGGATGCGGGAGCGTAGCGCGTCGTAGAAGCTGAGCAGGCCCGAGCTGGGCAGCGGCGGGGCGTCGCCCGCGAACGCCTCCTCGGAGGCGCGGGCGCCCGGCTCGTCGCGCCCGGATTCCTCCGGCTTCGTGGTCTTCGCCCGTCGGCTCGGCGATCGGGGTTTCCGGGGCTGGCGGCTCTCGGCGTCGGGCATGGCGGCTCCTGGTTCGTGGTCCGGGCGCGGCGCGGCCCCCCGATTGTAGCCCGCCCTCTCCGCCCGGGCGGGGCCGGCCGGCGGCCACCTACCCCGCGGGGTGTTGTCCCGGCGCTCCCGCAGCCGCCAGCATCGGCGGAAGGGGGACCCGGCGTGGGGACGATCTTCGAGTCGTTCCGGATCAAGATGGTGGAGCCGATCGCGCTGAGCACGCGCGAGGAGCGCGAGCGGGTGCTGGCGGCGGCGGGGTACAACCTGTTCCGGGTGCCGGCGCGGTCGATCATCATCGACCTGCTCACCGACAGCGGCACCGGGGCGATGAGCGCCGAGCAGTGGGCGGCGATGATGCGCGGCGACGAGTCGTACGCCGGCAGCGAGAGCTTCGACCGCTTCCGCGCCGCGATCGAGGACATCTACGGCTTCCGCCACGTCATCCCCACTCACCAGGGGCGGGCGGCGGAGCGGATCCTCGCCGCCACGCTCTGCCGGCCCGGCCACGTGGTGCCCAACAACACCCACTTCGACACCACCCGCGCCAACGTCGAGGCCGCCGGCGCCACGGCGGTCGACCTGCCCTGCCGCGAGGGCGCCGACCTCGCCGCCCCGCACCCGTTCAAGGGCGACATCGACCTCGAGCGGCTCGAGCGCGTCCTCGACGACAACCCCGGCCGGGTGCCGTTCGCGATGATGACGGTGACCAACAACGGCGGCGGCGGGCAGCCGGTGTCGATGGCCAACCTGCGCGCGGCGTCCGAGATCTGCCGGCGCCGCGGCGTGCCGTTCTACCTCGACGCCTGCCGCTTCGCCGAGAACGCCTACTTCATCCGCCGCCGCGAGCCCGGCTGGGGCGACAAGCCGCTGATCGAGATCGCGCGCGCGATGTTCGCGCTCGCCGACGGATGCACGATGAGCGCCAAGAAAGACGGCATGGCGAACATCGGCGGCTTCCTGTGCACCAACGACGACGCGCTCGCCCGCCAGGAGGAGGAGCTGCTGATCCTCACCGAGGGCTTCCCGACCTACGGCGGCATGGCCGGGCGCGACCTCGAGGCGATCGCGGTCGGCCTCTACGAGGCGCTCGACCTCGACTACCAGCGCTACCGCCACGCCTCGGTGCGCTACCTCGGCGAGCACGTCGCGGCGGCCGGGGTGCCGATCGTCCAGCCGCCCGGGGGGCATGCGATCTACCTCGACGCCGCGGCGATGCTCCCCCACCTGCCGCGCAGCGAGTACCCCGGCCAGGCGCTGGCGATCGCGCTCTACCTCGAGGGCGGCATCCGCTCGGTCGAGATCGGCTCGGTGATGTTCGGCCGCCGCGACCCCGACTCCGGCGCCGAGGCCTACGCCGAGCACGAGCTGGTGCGCCTGGCGGTGCCGCGGCGGGTCTACACCAAGAGCCACATCGACTACGTGGTCGAGACGATCCTGGCCGTGCACGCCCGGCGCGAGTCGATCGCCGGCGTCACCATCGTCGAGCAGCCGCGGACGCTGCGGCACTTCTCGGCGGTGTTTGCGCCGGTCGCGGCGACGGCGGCGCCGCCGGTCGAGACCGCCGCCGTGACCGCCTGACCGCCGGAGCCCTGGGGGGATACCATGAGCGAGACCATCCCGATCGAGGAGCTGCGCGCCAACCCGTCCCTGCTCAAGCTCGACCTCTACTGCCGCGGGCTGCGGCTCGACGAGTCGTGCTTCGTCGAGGACGACGGCGGACGCCCGATCCTGCGCACCCGCGCCGGGCTGGGCAGCGGCCTCGAGCTGATCCTGCCGGCGGCGGAGTGGCCGCACGAGCTGTGGACCAACGTGCCGGTGACCGAGCGCTTCGCCGAGCGCTCGCCCTACACCCTCCACCGCCAGCCGGGCCGCAGCGGCGGCGCCGACGCGGGCTACACGCTGCGCTACGGCGGCGAGCCGGTCGCCCGGCCGCGCCTGTCGCCGCGCCCCGGCTGGTACGACCGCAAGACCTCGAGCGGCAAGCCGATGACCCGCATCGGCACCCTCCAGGGCACCTACCTCGGCATCTACCAGGCCAAGGTGTGCGAGTTCTGGACCGTCAAGCCGGCCCGGGTCAACTGCAAGTTCTGCTCGGTGGGCCTGAACCTCGGGGTCGACGACGCCGACGACAAGTCGATCGCCGAGGTGCTCGAGGTGGTGCGCGCCGCGCGCCGCGAGTCGGGGATCACCTACGTCGACTTCAACACCGGCCACTTCGAGGGCGACACCTACCTCGACATCCTCGAGCCGTTCATCCGCGCGATCAAGGACGAGCTGGGGCTGCTCGTCGGTGTCCAGACGCCGCCTCACCGGGACCTGAGCCGCTACGACCGCCTGCGCGAGATCGGCGTCAACCGGGTCTCGTTCTGCTTCGAGATCTTCGAACCGGAGACCTTCCGCGCCACCTGCCCGGGCAAGCACGTCGAGTACGGGCTCGACTGGTACCTCGAGGCGATCCGCTACTGCGCCCGGCTCGGCGCCCAAGGGCCGCCCGCCGAGCTGTGGGTGACCAACGGCGAGATCATCGCCGGCCTCGAGCCGGCGGAGTCGTCGATCGCGGCGATCGACTGGATCACGTCGGTCGGCGCGATCCCGACCGTGTGCGTCTTCCGGCCGCTCGCCGGCACCGACTTCGCCGACCGCGAGCCGCCGTCGACCGCCGAGATGGTGCCGGTCTTCCGCCGCCTCTACGAGGCCTGCATGGAGCATGGGCTGCCGATCGGCTGCGCCCCCAACGTCCACGTCAGCCTGGTGATGCTGCCCGAGGAGTGCCGCTGGCTGTCGCCGCGCCGCTACGCCTGGCAGCGCCTCAAGCTCGGCGCCATGCGCCGCGCCTTCGGCCACCGTTTCGGCCGCCGCCTGGCCGGCCGCGACCGCGAGGCGGCCGCGGCGGCCTGAGCGCTCTCGCGCCGTTCAGACAGCCGGTGCCACCACCAGCCCGGCCCAGACCTCGACCAGGCCCGGGTCGAGGAAGGTGCCGGCGCGCTCGCGCAGGACCGCGAGCGCCTCGGCGGGGGTGACGCCGCCGCGGCTGCGCAGCGTGTCCCAGGTGTCGGCGACGGCGACGATCCGCGCCGCCGCTCCCGGCGGCCGCGGCTTGGCCAGGCGCGGGTAGTTGGACGCGCCGTCGACGCGCAGGTGGTGCTCGTAGGCGACGACCACCGCGAGGTCGGGCGCGCCGGCGACCGCCGCGATCCGCGCCGCCCCGATCACCGGGTGGCGCTCGCGACCTTCGTCCCCGGCGCCCGCCGGGTCGAGCCGGCCGACGTCGTGGAGGAGCCCGGCCAGCCCCAGCTCCCCGGCCCGCTTCTCGGCGAGGCCGAGCGCGCGCGCCAGCCGCAGCGCGCCCGCGGCGGTGGTCAGGCCGTGGAGGAACGCGCGGTCCTCCGGGGTCTCGACCGGCAGCGGCGGCGGCGCGACCCCGTGCGACGACCGCGCCAGCGCCGCAACCGCCGAGCGCAGCGGATCGAGATCGCACGCGCCGCCGCCGGCCAGCCCGAGCAGGTTGGCGCGCGCCTGCCCGAGCAGCTCCAGCTCGACGAGCGGGTGCGGGCGGGCGACGGACTCGGCGCCGCCCTCGCCCTCCGCGCCGAAGCCGACCCGGCCGATCACCAGGTGCTCGCTGGGCGCCGGCCCCTCCGGGCTCTGGCTGCCGTCGACGAACGCCGACAGCTCGGGGCGGTCGAAGCCGGCGCTCACGGTCAGGCCCGAAATCCCGAGCCGGGTCAACCACTGGAGCAGGGCGCGCGCCCAGGTCGCCTCCTCGGGCACCGGGCGGCGGTCGACCAGCAGACGGCCCTCGACCACCATGATCAGCGTCTCGTGAGCGCCCGCCGCCGCCAGCAGCGCCTCGTGCGCGGCGACGGCGCTCTCGATGGCGCGCACGAGCTGCGGGTGCCCCGGCGGGTAGACGGCGCGCTGCTGGAGCGCCGCGCCGAAGTGCACGACCAGCCGCTCGACCGCCGCCTCGAGCGTGCTCATGGCGTCCCTTCGGGCGCCCGGGCGAGGGCGGCGGCGAGCCGCCGGACCTCCGGGTCCTTCATCCGCAGGCCGCGTTCGACGAACGGCCGTCGCGCCTCGGGCGGATAGTCGCCCAGGGTGCGGAAGAGCTCCCGGCGCTCCTCGGCCGAAACCGGCAGCAGGGTGAACCGCGCGACGTAGCGCGAGAGGCCGTCGAGCGCGTGCGGCTGCGCCAGCTCGCCCAGGGCCTTGAGCGCGAGCAGGCGCTGGCCGCGCCGGCGGCCGAACAGGTCCCGCTCCTGGAGCAGCTCGACAAGCGGCTCGACCGCCTCGACGATGCCGCGCGAGCCGGCCAGCTCGATCGCCGCGTCGGCGAGCCGGGGGTCGCTGTCGCGGAGCGCCGAACGCAGCAGCCCGCGCGGCAGCTCCTGGTCGAAGGCGAAGAGGTTGCGGATCGCCTCCAGGCGCACCCGGATGTCGGGATGGTCGGCGCACCGGCGCACGGCGGCGAGCGCCCCGGGATCGCCGAGCCGGCGCAGCAGCACGAGCATGTTGCGCACCACGTACCAGCGCGAGTCGGCGAGGCGCGCCGCGGCGCCGGCGCTGACGTCGCCGCCGAGGGCGGGCAGCAGGTCGAGAAGGCGCCGGCGGGTGGCGCGGTCGTCGCTCTCGGCGAGGACGTCGAGCAGCGACTCCGCGGCACCGCCGCCGAGCCGGGCGAGGAGCTGCTTGATCGTCTCCTCGCCCTCCTCCGGCAGCTTCGCCAGCGCCGCGACCAGCACCGCGACGGCGTCGCGCCCGGCGAGCCGGCCGAGCAGCTCGCGGAACGCCGGGGCACGCTCGCCGCCGGCCTCCGCCTGGCGTGCGCTGCGCTCGACCAGCACCAGACAGCGGCGCAGATCGCCGGCGGCCAGAAGCCGGAGGTAGACGTCCTCGAGCCGCGGCACCAGCCCGTCGAGCGCCGCCGGCGGCAGCTCCGGCCGCTCCGCCAGCTCGAGCAGCGCGCCGGCGAGCGCGCGGCCGAGAACGGCCCCGGCGAGCTGGGCGGCGAACCGCGCGCCGTATGCCGTTGCGGCCTGCGGCGCCGCCACCGGTTGGTGCGGGCCGACGGCGACCTCGAGCAGGACCTCGGCGCCGGTCTCGAGATCGGCCGCCGCCGCGACGGCGTCGAGATCGGTACCGGCGAACAGCCGGCGCAGCCGCTGGAGCGGACCGAGATCGACCGCCGGCGGCGCCACCCCGGCAGCCGCGCCGGTGGCCCGAACGGCTGCGGCGGCGCCCGCCTCGCCGGACGCGGCGCCGGCGGCGGCCTCGGCGGACTCGGCCACGCCGGCCGGCTCGGCCGCCGCCGCGCGCACCCGCACCATCACCTCCGGACCGAGCGCGGTCGCCAGCTCGTCGAGCGCCTCCTCCGCTTTGTCGCGGCTGCCCAGGGCGCGCCCGAGCGCCGTCTCGAGGCCCGAACGCAGCTCCGGCGGCAGGGCGGCGTGGAGCGTAGCGACCCCCTGCGCGCGCTCGGCGGTCGGCTCCTCGGCGAACGCCGCCGCGGCGTGTCCGGCGAGCGCCGCCAGCGCCGCGCCGGTCCACGCGGCGTCCTCCGGGCCGAGGCCCGGCGCGCGGCCGAGCAGCGCCGCGAGCAGCCCGACCGCCCGCCGCCCGCCGGCGACCCACGCCGCGAGCGTTTCGCCCGGGAGCTGGCCGCTTCCGACCAGCCGCCGCGCCAGCTTCTCCCACAGCCCGCCGGCCTCGGGCAGGCTCGGCGCGTCCTCCCCCTCGACCACCGACAGCACCGAGAAGTCGAGATCGCGTACCCGGACGTGCTCGACGCCGGCGGCCTCCAGCTCGC
>Ga0256864_1000605_pt1 | contig 12097 bp, 10 predicted proteins | sample RVTome_11_FD_187336 | JGI IMG/M metagenome (GOLD analysis project Ga0256864, IMG submission 187336) | Soil microbial communities from uranium-contaminated site in the Upper Colorado River Basin, Wyoming, United States - RVT147D111 HiSeq ... | reverse complement strand
TACCGAGCGCCACCTCGCGCGGCCGGGCTATGCGCCTCCGCTGTGGCTGATGGAGGGGCTCGCGGAGTACCTCGCCAACTCGGAGATCCGCGACGGCGAGCTGATCCCCGGGCGCACGCTGAAGCACCGCGCGGGGCTGCTGCGGGCCGGCGGCTTCTACCGGGTCAAGACCGACGCCGCCTGGAGCCTCGACGAGGTCAAGAAGGCTGTTCGCACGGCCGAGGCGCCCGCGATCGAGGAGCTGGCGGTCGCCGAGACGGAGGTCTTCTACGGCGAGGAGACCTCCCTCCACTACTCGCTGTCCTGGCTCCTCGTCCACTTCCTGCGCCACGGCGAGCCCGGCTGGACGGACGAGGAGTTCCCGACCCTGGTGCTCTACCTGGTCGAGGGGTTTCCGCCGGCGGAGGCGATCGAGGCGGTCTACCGCGTGCCGCCGGCGGAACTGAACCCGCCCTTCCGCGAGTATCTGAAGAAGTTCTAGCTACTGAGGCTTGGCGGCCTGGTAGCGGGTGCGGTGGCGGGCGGCGGCCGCCGAATCGCCCAGCTCGGTGTAGCAGCCGGCCAGGTAGTAGTGGGCCTGGTACCGGTCGGCGTCGAGCTCGACGCTCCGCTCGAGCGCCGTCACCGCGTCCCGGCAGCGCCCGAGATGGACCAGGGCCAGGCCGCGGAAGTAGTGCGACGCCGCGCGGTCGGGCTTGAGCTCGGCGGCGCGGGTGAACGCCCGCTCGACCGTCGCCCAGCGCTCCGCCTGGTAGGCCGCCATCCCGAGGTTGAACCAGGCGGGCTCGAGGTCCGGGAAGTGGGGCGCGGCCCGTTCGAGCAGCTCGAGCGCCCCGGCGGCATCGCCGGCGGCCAGCCGCTGCGTCCCCTCGTCGAGGAGCGCCTGGGCGTCCTCCTCCCGCTCCCAGCGCCGGGCAGCCTCGGCGGCGCGCTCCCGTCGCTCCTCGGGATCGGCATAGAGATGGAGCAGCACGTCGCCCGGCTGGGGGTTCTCCGGGTCGAGCTCCAGGGCGCGGCGGAACAGCGGCTCGGCCTCGCGGTCGCGGCCGGCGTCACGCAGGCTCCAGGCGACGCCGACCAGAAAGCGCGCCGCGAACCGGTCCTCTCCCTCGATGCCCGCGAGCATCTCCTCCGTGTGGCGGATCGCCTCGTCGTAGAGCCCGGTGTCGATCAGGAGGCGTACATAGGTCTGCGGCACGGCTTGCCTGAGCGCGGCCGAGGAGTCCATCAGGGCCGCCGCCTCACGGTCTCGATCGAGCTCGAGGTAGAGCCGGAGCAGCGACCAGGCGACCTCGTCGGTGGGGGTCAGCCGCCACAGGCGCTCGAGCGTCGAGGTCGCCGCCTCGAGCCGGCCGAGCCGGGTCTCGAGCTGGGCGAGGACGGCCAGCCAGTCGGCGGCCTGCTCGCCGTCCGCGCCCGCGGTGCGGCGCGCGGCGCCCTCGGCGAACAGGGCCAGCGACTCATCGTCGACCTCCGGGTCGTTGGCGATCCGGTGCACGACACCGGCGGCCAGCGGCCGGGCGGGGTCGGCGAGCACCTCGCGCAGCCGGGCGAGGATCGTCCGGCGCTCCTCCACCGGCAGCGGGTGCCGGCGGCCGTGGTCGACCAAGGCGTAGAGCGCCGCGATCTCCCCCGGGAACCGTTCGACCGCCGCCCGCAGCAGCTCCAGCTCGCGGGCCGCATCGCCCTCGACGGCGGCGAGGCGGGCGCCGCGCAGCATCCGCACGCACTCGGCGGGCGGCAGTCCCGGTCCCGTTTCGGTACCGTGGACGGCAGTCCCGGCGGCGAGGACGAGCACGGCGGCGGCGACGGTGCGGTGCGAGCGTGCGGTCACTGGCAAAGTCCCACTTCATTCTAAGGTGTGGTCGGGCCGCGGCTTTTTCCCGGTAGCATCCGCGAGCTTCGCCGAGGAGAGAGAGTCCATGAGCGACACCCGCGTCCCCGACCCCGACGCCGCCCTCACCGCCGTCCGCGAGCGGATCGGCGACCTCGACCTCCGGCTGGTCGCGCTCGCCGCCGAGCGGGTGCGGCTGGCGCGCGAGGTCGGCGAGATCAAGCGCCGCGCCGGCCACTCCACCGTCGACTACGCGCAGGAGCGGGCGGTGCTCGAGCGCGCCGCCGCCGCCGCCGAGGCCGAGGGGCTGGCGCCGGGGGTGGTCGAGGACTTGCTGTCGCGGCTGATCGCGGCCGCGGTCACGGTACAGGAGCAGGAGAGCCTGCGCCGCGCGGCCACCGGCGAGGGCAAGATCGCGGTGGTGGTCGGCGGCGCCGGGCGGATGGGGCGCTGGCTGCGCCGCTTCCTCGACGCCCAGGGCTACGCCGCCGCGGTGATCGACCCCGCCGCGCCCGAGGAGATCGACGCCCTGGGCAGGAAGCTCCTCGCGCGCGCCGACCTGGTGCTGTGCGCCACCCCACCCCAGCGCACCGCCGCCTGCTACCGCGAGTGGCTGGAGCGCCCGCCCGCCGGGGTGATCGCCGACATCGCGAGCATCAAGGCGCCGCTGATCGGGGCGCTGCGCGAGCTGCAGCGCGCCGGCGCGCGGGTCGCCTCGCTGCATCCGATGTTCGGGCCCGCCACCGTGGTGCTGCGCGACGCCGACGTGGTGATCTGCGACACCGGCGACGAAGAGGCGGCGGCCGCGGTCGAGGCGCTGTTCGCGCCGACCACCGCGCGCCTGGTCCGCCTGCCGCTCGAAGAGCACGACCGGCTGATGGGGGATCTGCTCAGCCTCGCCCACGCCGCCGCCATCGCCTTCTCGCTCGCGCTGCCCGAGACCGATCACCCGGTGCGCAGCACCACCTTCCAGGCGCTCGCCGGCCTCGCCGCCGCGGCGGTGCGTGAGAGCCCCGAGGTCTACTACGAGATCCAGGCCGACAACCCGCACGCGCTGCCCGCGCTCGAGCGCCTGCGCGCCGCCGTCGAGCGGCTCCTGGCGACGGTGCGCGAGCGCCGGCCGGAGGAGTTCGCGGCGCTGATGAGGGAGGGGCAACGACGCACCCGTGCCGACGCTGCCGGCACGGGACGGTGAGCGGCCCGGCGCGGCCCCCCGGCGGTGGCGGCGGCAAAAAACGCGACGCCCCCGCCGAGGCGGGGGCGTCATCTATCGTTCAACGCGGTATGGGGGCCGCGGGGAGCGCCGCGCCGGCTAGAAGCGCCAGACGTAGCCCAGGTTGACGAGCGCGCCGGAGAGATCGATCTCGGTCTGCTCCTCGAACTCGATGTCGTCGAAGTCCTCGAAGTCCTCGGGGTCGTTCTCGACCGTCACCTCGACGCCGCGGTAGCCGGCCTCGACGAAGAAGCCGTTGCCGTTGACCTGGCCGAACTCGGTGCCCAGGCGGGCATACCAGCCGGCCTCGTCGTCGACGTCGCCGAAGTCGCTGTCGAGGAACAGGTAGTGGGCGCCTCCGCCGATGTACGGGTTGAACCGGCTGTGCTCGGCGAAGTTGAAGCGCAGGCCGGCCTCGACGGGCGTCGCCTGCAGTCCGTTCTCCACGAACGGCGTGTCGACGTCGCCGACCGCGTCGAAGGGCCGGTTCACCAGCTCTTCGTAGTAGGCGGCGCCGAGGTCGATCTGGACCACGGGGCCCAGCGGGATGCCCAGCCGCAGGCCACCTCCGGCGACGGAGTCGGCGGCGTCGGTGTCCCAGTAGGTTCCGTAGGCGCTGAAGCCGCCGGCCGCCGCGGGCGTGGCCGCGAGGCACGACGCCAGCAGCAGTGCGGGTAGTGTCTTTCGCATCAGGGTGCCTCCTCGTTGCATTCGTTTCTCGGTGGCCGCGGCCACCGGGGGCCGCCGCGACCCTGTTGCGGTGCAACCCTCCTGCCACGGCCCGGCGCCGGCCCCCGCGGTGCCCCCGGGGAAGCCCGAAAACGCCCGCCGATCCGGCGGAATCCCGGCCTCGGTGCAGCCGGCGCGGCGACCGTCGCGGCTCGGTCGCTCCGCCGTTTCTACAAACCGCCGGAACGACCGCGATCCAACGAAACCGAGCGGGGTGGAGGTCGAGCCGGGAGCGGCGCGGCTACAATCTCGCGGCCATGAAGCTGGTCCTCGTCCTCGGCGCGGGGCAGAGCGCCCCCTACCTGATCCGGCACCTGCTCGAGCACGCCGAGGCCGGCGGCTTCCGCGTCACGGTCGGCGACCGCGATCCGGCGCTCGCGGCCGCACGGGTCGGGGACCACCCGTGCGGCCGCGTGGTCGGGTTCGACGCCGCCGCCGAACCGGCCGGAGGCGACCCGATCGCGATCGCCGACCTGGTGGTGAGCCTGCTGCCGCCGGCGCTCCAGGCGGCGATCGCCCGCCGCGCGGTCGCCGGCGGCACGGCGATGATCTCGGCCTCCTACACCGATCCCCGGGTGCGCGCGCTCGACGCCGAGGCGCGCGAGCGCGGGGTGCTTGTGCTCGGCGAGATGGGCCTCGACCCGGGGATCGACCACATGTCGGCGATGGCGCTGCTCGAGCGGGTGCGCGCCGGAGGCGGCGAGGTCGAGGCCTTCGAGTCGTACGGCAGCGGCGTACCGGCGCCCGACGCGCGCGCCAACCCGTTCGGCTACGCGGTGACCTGGAACCCGCGCAACGTGGTGATGGCGGGCAGCGACGGCGCCCAGTACCTGCGCGGCGGGCGCATCCGGCGGGTGCCCTGGCGGCGGGTGTTCACCGAGGTCTGGCCGGTCGAGGTCGAGGGCGTGGGGACGATGGAGGCCTACCCCAACCGCGACGCGCTCGCCTACCGCGAGGTCTTCGGCCTCGAGGCCGCCGCGACCCTGATCCGCGGCACCCTGCGCTGGCCCGGCTTCGCCGCCGCCTGGTCGGCGGTGGTCGGCCTCGGACTGCCCGACGAGAAGCTCCCGGTACCCGAGCTGCCGGCGCGCACCTGGGCCGAGCTGGTCGAGATGCACCTGCCCGGCGTTCCCGGCGACGGCGGTGCCGGCGGCGTCCGCGAGCGCGCCGCCCGCTTCCTCGGCCTCGACCCGGACGGCGAGGCGATCGCGGCGCTCGACTGGCTGGGGCTGTTCTCGGAGCGGCCGATCGGCGGCGCCGCCGCCACTCCCACCGAGGCTCTGGCGGCCCTGCTGAGCGAGCGGCTCCGCCTGCCCCCGGGCGGCCGGGACATGGTCGTCCTCCGCCACGAGCTGACCGTGCGCCACCCCGGGGGCGATCGCGAACGCCTGACCTCCACCCTGATCGAGTACGGCGAACCGGGCGGGATCACCGCGATGGCCAGGACCGTCGGCCTCCCCGCCGCGGTCGCCGCCCGCCTGGTGCTCGCCGGCGAGCTGTCCCTCACCGGCTGCCGGATCCCGACCGACCCAAGGATCTACCGCCCGGTCCTCGCAGAGCTGGAGCGTGGAGGGCTGCGCTTCCGGGAGACGAGCCGACCCGCGGCGGACCGCCCCCCAGCCTGACGCCCCTCGGAAGGAACCGGCCGCCGGAGCGGGAGGACTCCGGCGGCCGGGGAGGGAGCACCGCGGGTGGCCGGAGCCGCCGCGCGGTGGCGGACGGTGCCGATCCCGACCGACGGGAACGCACCGACCACGTTCAGGACCTCACCGTGTAGGTTCCGAGTTCCGCCAGATCGGTTTTCGACGACCCGAAACCTCGTCGTGCCGCCGCCACTTCGCTTGGTAGCATCGCCACATGCACGGAAGGCCGCCCCCCGCACGTGCCGCCCGGGCGCATCGCCGGCGAGCCCTTCGCCGGACGATCCCGTGCGCCGCCGCGCTGCTCGCCGCCGCGACCCTCTCGCCGGCGCGTGCCGGCGCCGCGGCCGGCTCGCTCCGCGATCGCCTGGTCGGCATGGAGATCGCGGCCGCCATCCGCCGCTCGACGATCCGCCGACCCGCTCGCTGGCCGAGGCCGGCCACATGCGCTCCGACGACGTCGTGGTCGGGCTGGCCCTGCCTGGCGCGGCGCGCGCCTACCCGTGGTGGGTGCTCAAGAACGCCCACACCGTCAACGACCGCCTCGACGGCATGCCGGTGGTGATCGCCTTCTGCGAGCAGTGCTCGGGCGCCGCCGCCTTCCGCCGCGAGGTCGACGGCCGGGTCCTCGCGATGCGCACGGCAGGGGTCTGGTCGGGCACCGTAGTTCTCGAGGATCGGCAGACCGGGACCCTCTGGGCGCCGTTCGACGGCCACGCCCTCGAAGGCCCCCTGGCGCCGCGGCGGCTGGAACGCCTGCCGGTCCAGCTCGCCACCTGGGCGGAGTGGTCGGCCCGCCACCCGGGCACGGACGTCGTCTTCGCCGACCCGCGGCACCGCGGCGGCCACGGCGCGCGCGAGGCGCCGGGCAAGTGGGGCGTGGTGGCGGAAATGGGCGGCACGCTGAGCCGCTGGGACGGCCGGCTGCCGGAGAACACGATGGTCTTCGGCGTCCGCGAGGGCACGGTCGAGCGAGCGTATCCGCGCGCCGCCGTGGTGGACCAGGGCGGCGCCGTCCACGACGAGGTCGGCGGCCGGACGATCGTGGTGCTCGCCGCCGGCGAGTACGGCATCGGCGGCTACGACCGCCGCCTCGCTGGGCGGACCCTGACCTTCGAAGCGAACCCGCACGCGCCGGGCCGCTTCCGCGACCGCGAGACCGGCTCCGCCTGGACCGTCGAGGGCGCGGCGGTCGAGGGCCCTCTCGCCGGCCGGCGTCTCGAGCCGATCGAGGGCTTCGCCGTCGAGTGGCACGTCTGGTCCGACTACCACCCCGGGACCACGCTCTTTGAGCCGCCCGAGCCCGCCGAGGCCGGCGGCTTCCGCTTCCCGCTCACCGCACTCGAGCGGCTCGACGGCGAGACCGCCCGGCTGCACACCCTCCCCCTCGACGCCGAGGTCAACCTGGTCGTGCTGTGGGCGACCTGGTGCCCGCCCTGCCGCGAGAAGCTGCCGCTGCTGAGGAAGCTCGCCGCCGAGGCCGCCGAGACCGGCGCCTACCGGTTCGTCTCGATCGCCGTCCAGATCCCCGACCCCTCGGAGCTCGCCGCGCTCAAGGCCTTCCTCCACGCCGAGCAGATCGACTGGCCCGTCTACCTCTTCGACGACCACCAGTACCGCCGCCTCGACGAGGCGTACCGCGAGCACGGCGGAGCCGGCCTGGTGGTGCCGATGGCCTTCCTGATCGACGGCGACGGAATGGTGACGAGGGTGCTGGCGGGCGGCGAGATCGACGGCCTCGAGCAGGCCCTGGCCGAGGCAATGCGGGTCCAGATCAGCCGCCGCCGGCCAATCAGCCGATGAAGCCGATCCGGTTGTGGCTGCCGTCGCAGAAGGGCTTGGAGGCCGAGGCGCCGCAGCGGCAGAACGAGGCGCGGCCGCCGCGGTAGCCGACCTCGGCGGCGGCGCCCTCGACCGCGAGCGGTCCGCGGAGCTGGAGCGGGCCGCGCTCGGCCGGGGTCACGGTGAGCGTGCCGCCGTCGGCCGCGGCAGGATCGACACGGACCTCGATGAAGGCCGCCGGGGCGTCGAAGCCGACGGCCTTGTGGCTGCCGTCGCAGTACGGCTTGTTCTTCGAGGCGCCGCAGCGGCAGAGGGCGACCCGGGTCTCCTCGGCGATCAGCTCTCCCGCCGGGGTCCGCAGCTCGATGCGGCCGCGCAGGTAGAGCGGGCCTCCCGCGCCCAGAGTCCCCCGGTTCTCGGCCGGCGGGCTCTCGGCGGCGCCGCCGTCGCGCCGTTCGAAGCTCAGGGCTCCGGTCGGACAGCGGATCACGACCTCGGCGACCCGGTCGGCCCCAGCGCCGTCGGGGTCGATCCACGGCCGGCGCCCGGTGTCGAACACCGCCGGCAGGCCGCGCACGCACTCGGCGGAGTGGATGCACCGCGCCGCCTCATAGCGCACGGCGATCGCCTCGCCGGTGTACTCGCGGACCTCGTGTCTTCCCTCGTCGCTCATGGTGCTCGGGGCCGACTATACCCCTGCGCAGTTTCAGGAAAAACAAACCGGCATCATTTCGCTGACTATCAGCCATCTTATACAGACTCGTGACCGACCCTCCCGAATCGCCTCCGGTCGGGCTCGCTTCAGCGCACGTCTCTCGACCGAACTCGCCGCGGCGCTACTCGGCAACCCGGGGGCCCTCCGGGCGCACGCTCAGGTAGAAGCGAAGGAAACGGGCGTTGGCCTCGAGGCGCTCTTCCGGCGTCCAGGCGAGACGCTCCACGATCAGGCCGCGGTCGTGGGCGTCCTCCTCGGCCTGTCTTGCCACAACCCTTTTCAGGGTGTCGTCGTGTTCTGCGGGCTCAGGCACGGGTCGATCGACTTTCGGGTAGCAGTTTAGCGCAGCGCGAATCAGCCGTCCCCCACCACCGCGTCCGCCTCGACCTCGATCAGCATCGCCGGGTCGACCAGCGCCCGGACCTCGACCATGGTGGTCGCCCCGCCGCTCACCTGCCGCTCACGGTTCGAGCAGGAGCTTGCCGGAGGTCTTCCGCCCCTCGAGCAGCCGGTGCGCTTCGGCGGCATCGGCGAGCGGCAGGACGCGGTCGATGCGCACGGCGAGCCGGCCCTCGCGGTGCCAGCCGAAGACGTCGGCGGCGCGGGCGAGCATCTCGTCGCGGTCGCGGGCGTAGTCGTAGAGCGAGGCGCCGGAGAGGGTGCGGCTGCCGAGGAGCTTGCGCGGGCGGATCGGCTCGGGTTCGCCGCTCGCCTGCCCGAACAGGATGACGTGGCCGCGCACCCGGGTCGCCGCCACGCTCCCCTCGAAGGTGGCGCGGCCGACGCCGTCGATCGCCAGGTCGACGCCCGCTCCGCCGGTCATGCGCTTCGTCTCCTCGACGAAGTCCCGCTCGGTGTAGAGGATGACGTGATCGGCGCCGGCGGCGCGCGCGCTCTCTGCCTTCTCCTCGGTCGAGCAGGTCCCGATCACGGTGGCGCCGGCGAGCTTGGCCATCTGCACCGCCAGCAGGCCGACCCCGCCGGCGGCGGCGTGGATCAGCACGGTGTCGCCGGGGCCGAGCGGGCGGATGGTGCGGGTCAGGTAGTGGGCGGTCATCCCCTGGAGCGGCAGCGCCGCCCCGGCCTCGAAATCCACGCCGTCGGGCAGCGGCAGCAGGCGCTCGGCGCGATGAACCACCGCCTCGGCGTAGGCGCCGGGGGCGTCCCAGAACGCCACACGGTCGCCCTCGGCGACGGCGGTCACGCCGGGGCCGACCGCCTCGACCACCCCCGACGCCTCGCTCCCCGGCACCGCCGGCAGCCCTCCGGGCACCGGGTAGAAGCCGGTGCGGCGGTAGACGTCGATGAAGTTGACGCCGGCGAAACGCAAGCGCACCCGCGCCTCGCCCTCGCCGGGCTCGGGGAGCGGCACGTCCTCGAGGCGGAGCACCTCGGGACCGCCGTGCTCGTGGAAGCGGATCGCCTTCATGGTGGCTCGATGATAGCCGGCCGCCGGCGAAGGCCGGCCTCCAGGCGTGGTTCTGCGCGGGCAGGGCGCGGCGGCGGACGCCGACGGAACACCGTTAGACTGCGCGCCGACCGTGCCCCGCAAGAGCCTCTCCACCTGGCGCCTCGTCGCGCTCGTTTGCGGTCCCGCGCTCGGCGCGGCGACCTGGCTGTCGGCGCCGCCGGCGGGGCTCTCCGAGCCCGCCTGGCGGGTCGCCGGGCTGGCCGGCTGGATGGTCGTCTGGTGGCTGTCCGAGGCGGTACCGATCCCGGCGACCGCGCTGCTGCCGATCGCGGTCGCGCCGCTCGCCGGGGTGGCGCCCGAGCGCGACGTCGCCGCCGCCTACGCCCACCCGCTGATCTTCCTCTTCCTCGGCGGCTTCATCCTCGCCGCCGCGATGCGCCAGAGCGGCCTGCACCGCCGGGTCGCGCTCGGCCTGCTCGGGCGCGCCGGCAGCGGCGCCGCCGGGATCGTCGGCGGCTTCATGGCCGCCACCGCTCTGCTCTCGATGTGGATCTCGAACACCGCGACCGCGATCCTGATGTACACCATCGCCACCTCGCTGCTCGAGGCGCTCGGACGCACCGGCGAGCGGAACCGAGAGACTGCCGCGGCGGCCGAGAGCGCCGCCCCGGAGCCCGCCACAGGACGGCCGCCCGCCGGCGCGGCGGACCGGCAGCGCGTCGCGGGACCCTCGGCGGCCGCCGTCGCCGGCCCGAAGCCAGCGCTCGAGCGCTTCGGCCTGGCGCTGATGCTCGGCATCGCCTACGCCGCTTCGATCGGCGGCGTCGCGACCCTGGTCGGCACCCCGACCAACGCGCTGCTCGCGAGCTTTCTCGACTCTTCCTACGGCTACGCGCTGAGCTTCCGGCGCTGGCTGGCGCTCGGCCTGCCGTTCACGATCGTGATGCTGCCGCTCGCCTGGCTGTGGCTCACCCGGCCGGCGTTCCGCCTCGCCGGCGTGCGGCTCGCGGGCGCCGCCGAGCACCTCGCCGCCGAGCGCGAGCGGCTCGGCCCGCTGTCGCGCCCGGAGCGCTTCGTCGCCGTCGTCTTCGCGCTCACCGCCGCCGCCTGGGTGCTGCGCGACCTGCTGGCTCGGCTGACCGGCTGGCCGCTGACCGACACCGCGGTGGCGATGCTCGCCGGGCTCGTGCTGCTGGCGGTGCCGGTGCCCGGCGAGCGCGGCCGGCGCGCGCTCGACTGGGCCGAGGTCGAGAAGCTCCCCTGGGGCGTGCTGGTCCTCTTCGGCGGTGGCCTGGCGCTCGCCGAGAGCTTCAACGCCTCGGGCCTGGCGGCGTGGATCGGCGGCGCGGTGGCCGGCCTCGAAGGCGCGCCGCCCTGGCTGCTGGTGCTGGCGGTCACCGCCGCGGTCGTGATGCTCACCGAGATCACCTCCAACACCGCCACCGCCGCCACCTTCCTGCCGCTCACCGCGGCGGCCGCCGTCGGCCTCGGGCACAGCCCCCTGCTGCTCGCCGTGCCGGTCGCGATCGCCGCCTCCGCCGCCTTCATGCTCCCGGTGGCGACGCCGCCCAACGCCATCGTCTTCGGCTACCCCGGCATGCGGGTGGCGACAATGGCCAAGAGCGGCGCCATCCTCAACCTGCTCGCGATCGCGCTCATCACCCTTCTCGTCCTCGTCCTCGGCGGCCCGCTTCTCGGGATGGACTAGCACTCGCGGGGTGTCGGGCGCCCTCTGGGCACGGCGCCGGCTTCCCAACCCCGGGCCGGTCCGTGGGTCTCCCTCCCAGGGCACGGCGGCGCCTTCTCGGGTGCGAGGTGCGGTCGGGCGCCGCCTCGTCATCCCGCGCGCACTCCCGCCTCGCTCTTCCGGGGCGATCCGTTGAGCGCGCGGGCTGGCGTCCCTGGGAGGGAGACCCACGGACCGGCCCTCCTCGGCAGGCTGTCGGGAGGGGTAGCGTGCCCTGCCGGGAGGAAGACAGGCACCCGCCTCGGTCAGTGCTTCAGCCGGCGGATCGCGGCGATCCCGGCGGCCGGGCCGAGCGCCAGCACCGGGAAGGCGAGGGGCCAGCCGAGGGTGTCGGCGAGGAGCGGGACCAGCTCGATGGTCGCCAGGGTGAGCAGGAAGCCGATCGAGGTCTGGAGGGTCAGTGCCGTGCCGACGGCGTGGCGGGGGGCGACCTCGGTGACCAGGGCGGAGAACTGCGCCGAGTCGGCGACGACGAAGAAACCCCACAGCCAGGTGACGGCGGCGACGACGGCGAGCGGGGCGCCGAAGGCGAGGCCGACGCCGAGCGAGCAGGCGCCGCTCGCCGCCATCGCCAGGTTGACGGTGCGCGCGCGGCCGGCGCGGTCGGCGTACCAGCCGCCCCAGACGCAGCCGAGGCCGCCGGCGCCGATCGCGCCGAAGGCGACGAGGTCGACCCAGCTTCCCGACGCCGCCGCCGAGCCCGCCGCGGCGCTCCGCGCGGCCATCGAGGCGGCGACGAACGCCGGCACCCAGGTCCACATCGCGTACAGCTCCCACATGTGGCCGAGGTAGCCGCCGATCGCCAGCCGGGTGCGGCGGTCGCGGACGACCTCGGCGGCCAGACGCCAGGAGAACGGGCGGCGCTCGAACGGGTACGGGCCGGGACGGTAGCCGGCGGCGACCAGCAGGGCGGCGATCACCGCCGCCGCCGAGGCCGCGAGCACCACCCGGGTCGCGCCCGCGCCGCCCGCCGCCTTGAGCAGGTAGGGCGCCGCCTTGCCGAGGGTCAGCGCCCCGACCACGGTG
>Ga0256864_1000604_pt1 | contig 12126 bp, 4 predicted proteins | sample RVTome_11_FD_187336 | JGI IMG/M metagenome (GOLD analysis project Ga0256864, IMG submission 187336) | Soil microbial communities from uranium-contaminated site in the Upper Colorado River Basin, Wyoming, United States - RVT147D111 HiSeq ... | reverse complement strand
GCTGGTCCAGCCGGTGTCGCCGGTGAACGCGAGCGTGCGGCCGGCGACCTCGATGCGCAGCATGAAGGCGGGGGCGCCGCTCGCGTGGATGGCGGGGAAGGGGGTCGCCCGGGCGCCGCCGACCGCCGAGGGCACTCCCTCCTGCAGCTCGACCACCTCGAGCGGGAACGGCAGCTCCCCGCCGCCGGGATAGAACGCCTCGCGCACCACCGCCAGCCGCCCGGCGAGCCCGGACGGGCCGGCGACGGTCAGCGGCGCGCGCCGCTTGGCGACGTGCTCGGCCTCGAGGAGCAGGAACGGCAGACCGCCGAAGTGGTCGCCGTGCAGGTGGGTGACGAGCACGGCCGAGACGTCACCGGTCGCCACTCCCGCCCGCGTCATCGCCACCAGCGCGGTCGCCCCGCAATCGACCAGGAACCGCTCGGTCCGATCCTCCTCGACAGCGGCCTCGACCAGGAACGTGGTCTGGAACCGCCCGCCGCTGGCGAACGCGTCGCCGCAGCCGAGGAAGTGGATCCGCACGCCCACGGAGCGAGCCTACCCGACGGAGACTCTCTTGGCGCGGACGTACGAACTGGCTATGCTCTGACCACGATGGGCGCGAAGGCCGGCTTTGCCGACGAGGACGACTGGTTCGACCACCAGCTCAAGAACGACCCCCGGTTCCTCTGCCGCATCGAGCGGGCACGGGCGAGTCTGCGCGCCGGTCGCGGTGTGCCTCTGGAAGCCCTTGCAGACGACTGAGCGGAGCGGCCTTACCGAGGCGAACGGCTCAGAACAGCTCCATCTGCCGGTCGTCCCCGATCACCCGCGCGAACTCGAGGCCGAGCAGGTCGAGCACCGGCTCGGCGACCGGGCGGATCTGTTTGTCGACGTAGTGCTCGACGTCGGGCGGGTGGGTGGGCGCGACGCCGGCGCTGGGGCGGACGGGCTCGGGGCCGGCGGTGGTGACCAGGTAGGCGACGACGCGCGGCGGGCGGCCGGGGAGCTTGCGCGCGGCGGCAACGTGGGGCGGGGTGGTGGCGGTGTACTCGGCCGGCGGCTTGCGCAGGCCCTTGCGGTAGACGAGGTCGTGGGGGTCGACGCGGCCCGCGCGCAGGTCGGCGACCACGCCCTGCAGGTACTCCTCGACCGGCCGGCCGTGGAACAGCCGCTCGTACAGCTCGCGCTGGACCCGGCGCGCCAGCTCGGTCCAGTCGCGGCGGACCGCCTCCATGCCGGTCAGGACCACCCGGGTCGAGCCGTCCTCCTCCTCGACCAGGCCGGCGTAGCGCTTGCGGGCGCCGGTCTCGCCGCCGCGCGCCGGGGGGAGGAAGAGGCGCCGGTAGAGGCGCTCGAACTCGAGCTCGAGGTGCGACTCGACCCGCCAGGTCGCGGCGACGTGCGCGCAGGTCGCGGTTGAGGGCGGCGACCAGCTCGCGGCCGGCGGCGCGCGCGGCGACGGCGTCGGCGGCGCCGGCGTCGACGAACAGGCTGTCGGTGTCGCCGTAGAGGACGCGCCGGCCGTAGCCCTCCTCGATCCGCTCCTTGGTCCACAACAGCAGCTCGCGCCCGAAGCCGGTGATCGCGTTCGCGACCTTCGGGTTGTAGAAGCGGCAGGCGGGGGTGCCGAGAACGCCGTAGAACGAGTTCATCAGGATCTTGATGGCGTAGCTCTTGACCCGGTCGCCGGCCGCTTTCGCCGCCTCGCGGCGCGGAAACAGCTCGTCGAGCAGGCGCGGCAGGATGCCCGGCTCGCGGGCGAACGCGGCGCCGTTGGGGGCGACGATCGCCTCGCCGCCCGCCGCGCCGCTCGGGCCCGGCGCGCGCACGAAGCCGAGCGGGTCGATGTTGAAGGTGCGGATCAGGCTCGGGTAGAGGCTCTTGAAGTCGAACACCAGGACGTTGTCCCACAGCCCCGGCTCGGGCTCGAGGACGTGGCCGCCGCCGGTCGCCTCGGCGCCGGCCGCGGCGGCGCGTTCGGCGGCCAGGCGCACGGTCGGGGCGACCACGCCGCGGCGCCCCAGCTCGGTCAGGTAGAGCAGGTCGAAGGCGGCGATCGAGCCCGCCACCCGGTCGGGCGGCAGCCCGGTCAGCAGGCTTCTTTCGACCGCCAGCTCGACGAGCTGCATCTTCTCGAGGATCGCCGCCGCCAGCCGGGCGTCGTTGAGGTTGTACTCGACCAGTCGCGGGCGGTCGTGCTCGAACATCCGCAGGATCTCCTCGGCGCGGCCCCCCTCGGCGTGGACGCCGCCGGCGTCGCCGCCGCCCTCTCCGATGCTGGTCTTGCCCTCGCCGAGGACCTTGCGCGCCACCGCATCGAGGCCGTAGCTGTCCATGCGCACGAAGGCGCCGCGCAGGAGCTTCGGCCCGTCGAGCACCAGCCGCCCTGGGACGCTCGCGAGCACGCCGGCGCCGCGGCCGGACGGGCGCAGGCGCAGCGCCCCGTCGCCGCGCCCCAGCTCGAGGCCGGCGAGCCCGGCGCGGCGGGCCAGCCGGTCGAGCACCGCGAGGTCGAAGTCCTCGACGTTCCAGCCGGTGATGACGTCCGGGTCCAGCTCGCGTACCCGGCGGCAGAAGGCGGCGATCAGCTCGCCTTCCTCGCCGAACGGCGTCGCCCCCGCCGGGCAGCCGTGGCCGCGCGGGGTCGAGAGCAGCACCTCGGCGGCGCCGCAGCCGTGGAGCGCCACCGAGAGCAGCCGCCGCGCCCGCGGGTCGGTCTCGATGTCGATCGAGAGCACCGCCAGCGCCGGCACCCAGCCGCCCGCGGGATCGGCCGGGCCGACCTCGGGCGGGTCGTCGAACACCCGGCCGAGGCCGGGGACCAGCCGCCCCTCGCCGCCGATCGCCACCGCCCCGCGCACCCGCCGGTCGATCAGGTACCTCAGGCCGAAACGGACGTCGGCCTCGTAGCACGGGATTCCGGCGTCGGCGAGGCGGTCGCGCAGCGGCGGCGTGTCCGCCGGGGTCGGCACCTCGACCCGCGCCGCCGGCACGCAGTCGAGCGTCACCCGGTTGGTCGCGGCGACGGTGCGGGCGCCGAGCGCCCGGGCGCGCTCGACGTCGGCGGCGGCGACGTAGAAATGGGGGACGGCGCGGGAGTCGCGGAGCAGGAACGGCTCGCCGGATTCGAGCTTGCCCCACAGGTGGACCACCGGGCGGCCGGCCTCGATGCGGTAGCTGGGCTGGAGGATCAGGCCGCGGGCGGGGGGCGGGGCGGTCATCGTCCGCCGCTACGGTATCCCAGGACCGGAACGGTCGCCCGCCGCAACGCCGGCGTCACGCCTCAGCAGCCCGCCCCGAGATCGTGGGCGAGGTGCTAACATCGAGACGTTTCTCTATCTCTACGTAAGGGACGTCGCGGCTCCGGCTCGCTGCGGCGGCTCCCCGGCAAGGAGGCGTCCCATGTCCACCGACCGCATCCGCTCCGCCCGCCGCCCGCTGACGCCGTGGACCATTGCGCTGGCCGCCGTGCTCTTGCTCGCCGCCGCGGCGCCCGCAGCCGCCCAGGTCGTGGTGTTCGCCGACGCCTTCGAAATCGGCACGCCCGGGCGCTGGTCGTCGACCATGCCGCCGTCGCTCCCCTCCTGCAACTGCTACTTCTCGGGCGACTGCAACGGCGGCTTCTGCGACTACGGCATTCTGAGCGAGGAGGACAACTGTACCTACGCGATCCCCAAGCCGCAGGGGGTGCCGGGCGAGGGCTGCTTCGAGGACCACCCGGGACCGTTCCAGCTCGGGATCTGCGACGGCTTCTGCACGTCCTCGGCCTCCGGTTCGACGCTCGGCGGCTTCGACCCGGCGATCCTCGCCGAGGGGGTCGCGCTGTGGAGCGAGTCGGTGCTGCGGCCGTCGGAAGCCGGCGGCGGCCCGGTCGATCCCGACCTCGCGGCGGCGGCGCTGGCGCTGCCGATCGGCGAAGAGCAGAGCATCGTCCTCGGCCGTCAGGTGGCGTCGCTGATGAGCGAGACCGCCGGCATCGGCTTCTACGACTACTTCTGCCACTTCGAGGCCGGCGATCCGTCGACGCGCTACTACGTCGATCTGTCGGACGACAAGTGCCGGCTGATGGCCGGGCGGCTCTCGGCGGAGGCGCTGGCCTCCGAGCTGCTCGAGCCGGGCACCGGGGCGCCGATCCTCGACGGCATCGCGGCCTACTGTCCAGGCGAGCTGCCCGCCTTCGGCGCCAACTGCGCCGCCGGCGCGGAGGCGCTCACCTGTCTCGACGCGCGCATCCGCGACCTGGTCGTCTTCCTGACCACGCCGCGGCTCGACCTGCTGTTCGGGCCGGCGGCGGGCGGCGTCTAGCCGCCTCGCGGCTCACTCGCTGGAGGGCTGGCTCCACGGCGGGACGACGCCGTTGGAGCGCGCGTAGGCGATGAGCTGGCCGAGATGCTCGTGGCTGTGGGCGGCGAGGATCACCACCGCGCGCGCCGCCGGCATCTCGAAGCCGAAGGCGTTGACGGTGCGGTTGTAATCTTTCCCCTCGGAGCCCTCGAACGCCTTCTTGGCGTGCTCGATCGAGGTCTTGAGCGTCGCCACCACCTGGTCGCGGTCGGTCACCTTCTCGAGGTTCTCGAGATCGACCCCGTCGGGCGGCGCCACGCCGAGTGCGCTGGAGAGGGCGAAGTTGGCGGCGGCGACGTGCATCACCGCCTCGCTGACCGAGCGGACGCCTTCGGCCGGCCGCCAGCCGTACTTGTCGGCGGGGATCGCCTCGGCGAGCTGGACCACCCTCCCGGAAGTGCGCTCGAAGTCGGCGCCGAGGGTGGCGGCGAGGTCGACGGCGCCGGCGGCGGCCTCCCCCTCGCCGTGGGCGAGGAGCGGGGCGGCGGTGAGCAGGACGGCGGCGGCGAGGAGCAGCGCCGCGGGGGACGCGACGGCGGTCGGGCGGCGGAGCGATGAGCGGGCGGGCATGACGGTCTCCTTGTCGGCTGCAGCGCCGGCTCGGAGCCGGCGGACGGTTTGACTGACGATCCTCGTCGCGGATGCTACAGCGGAGCTTACGAAGCCGCGGGCGAAACGGTTCGGCGCCCGGGGTCACACCGGGGCGGACGCTCAGGAAATGATGTGGGCCGAGGCATAGTTGTTCACCGCTCCAACCCGCGATCGCGCTCGTGTACAATCGGAAATGCGTTTCGAGCATGAACGTCCTGGTGGCCGCCGCGGCGGGCGGGACGGGTTGGAGTCCGAACCTGGAGTCTGAATCGACGAAGGCGCCGCCCGCGGCGCCGATCCCGGAGGGGCCGGAACGATGAAGCACCACCTCTGCCAGCAGCTCGCGCGCCCCGGCTGTGCGCGGCTGCGTTCCGCCGCCTCCGTCCTCGCGCTCTCCCTCTTCCTCCCTGTATCCGCAAGCGCCCAGAACCAGGTCGACGTCGCCGTGGGCGATCTGCCGAGCGGCGGCACGATCACGATCGAGATCGTCGTCACCGCACCCGACCCGGCGCCCGCCGGGGTCGACGCCTTCTCGACCCAGGGCACGGTGAGCGGTGGCAACTTCGCCGACGTCGACACCGACGACCCCGACGGTGCGGGCGCCGCCGACCCGACCCTGACCAACCTGAACGCCGCGCCCGAGCTGGGGATCGCCAAGAGCTACACCGGGCCGATCCCGCAGCCGGGTGACACGATCGCCTTCGACCTCGACTTCGCCAACGACGGCAACCAGGGCGCCACCGGGGTGACGATCAGCGAGACCGTGCCGGCGAACACGACCTTCAACCTGGGGGCTTCGACCCCCGGCTGGTCGTGCGCCGACGGCAGCCCGGCCGGCACGCCCTGCGACCTGGTCATCGGCGGGCTGGCCGGTGCCGGCGCCGGCGCCTCGGCGGTGTTCGCGGTCGACCTCGACGACCCGCTGCCGCCGGGCACCGGCTCGCTGGTCAACACCGCGACGATCGCCGACGACGGCGCCAACGGCGCCGATCCCGACCCGGGCGACAACAGCGACACCGAGACGGTGACGCTCGACGCGCTGGCGCCGACCGTGCCGAGCGTCGACACGATCGCCCCCACCCCCGGCGGGCTGACCGAGTGCGCGACCTCGCGGGTGGCGGTCGACGGGCTGGTGGTGACCTTCAGCGAGCAGATGAACGACCCGCCGGGCAACGGCGATCCCGACGACGTCACCAACCCGGCCAACTACCTTCTCGTCGACGCCGGCCCGAACCACGCCTACGACACCTTCGCCTGCGGCGGCGCCGGCGGCGACGACGTCGAGGTGCCGATCACCGGCGTCGGCTACGACTCCGGCACCCAGAACGCCACGGTCGACCTCGGCGGCTACCTCGCCGACGGCCTCCACCGGCTGTTCGTGTGCGCCGCCATCACCGATCTGGCCGGCAACCCGCTCGACGGCGACGGCGACGGCACGGGCGGCGACGACCTCGTGCGCTCGTTCCGGATCGACTTCGCCAACCTGTTCGGCAACGGCCACTTCGACTGCGACGACGGCGGCTGGACGGCGGTCTCGACCCCGGGTGCGACCCAGGCCCACGATCCGGCCGTCGACGCCGACGGCTCGTCCGACTCCGGCTCGGAGGCGGTCTCGGTGCTGGTCGCCGGCGGCCAGGCCGAGCAGGCCGCGCTCGGCCAGTGCGTGGCGCTGGTCCCCGGCGGCCTCGACCTCGCCGGGCGGGCGCGGCTGGACGTGGCGATGGACGGCGTGGTGTCGCTGACCCTCGGCTGCGACTACCACCCGCAGTCGGCGTGCGCGGCGGCGCCGATCGGCTCGGACGACCACACCACCGTGTTCGCCGACACCGGCGGCGGCTTCGTCGCCGTCGGCGCCGGGCTGATCGCCCCGGCGGGCGCGGCCTCGGCGCTCTGCGCCTTTACCTGGAACGCCCCGGCGGGCGTCACCTTCGACGGCTGGCTCGATGCCCTGAGCGCCACCGGTCCGATCTTCGTCGACGGCTTCGAGAGCGGCGACACGTCAGCGTGGTCTTCGACCACGCAGGTGTCCCCGCTCTCGGGGCGTTCGCCCCGCGGCTCGGCCGCGGCGCTCGGCAGGCGAGAGGGCGGCGACACCTCGGCCTGGTCGGCGACGGTGCAGTGATGCGGGAGAGCGCGACGATGACCGAGCCGACCACCACCGAGTACCGAGCCACCGAGTACCGAGCCACCGACCACCGAGCCGCCGCGATGACCGAATCGACCCGCCTCGCCGCCTCGAACCGCCCGCAGACCGTCCGCCGGCCGTCGGCGCTCGCCGCCGCGCTCGCCGCGGCCGCCCTCGCCGCCCCCGTCCCGGCTCTCGCCGAGCTGCCCGGAACGCTCGAGCTGGTGGTCCGGGAGCAGCCCCATGAACGCGCCGGCCCGGCGGCGCCGTCGCTCGGCGTCTTCCCGATCCAGCTCCTGCTCGACGACGGCGGCGCCGAGGGGAGCGTCGGGGTGGCCGACGCCGGCGGTGCGCGGGAGTTCCTCTGGTTCAACCGCTTCGACCAGCCGCCCGGCCCCGGCTTCGTCCTCGAGGAGGTCTGGGTGCTGTTCCCGGTCGATCCCAACGTGGCGCCCGGCGACGCGATCGAGCTGGCGGTCTACCAGGACCCCGACGGCGATCCGACCAACGGCGCCGACCTCCTCGCCACCTTCGACGTCACCGTCCAGGCGGCCGACGGCCTGACCTTCTCGGTCTACCCGCTGGCCGCCCCGGTGACCTTCACCGGACCGGGCGACGTGCTGATCGGCGCGGTGCCGCGGTTCATCGAGCCCGGCGACCCGCTCACGTCGCCGGCCGCGATCGACAACACCGCCAGCCAGGGCCGCTCGTGGCTCGCGATCTGGACCGGCGACCCGCCGGACGACCCCGAGCTGCCGCCGGACTCGCTGATCACCACGGTCGACGACCTCGGGTTCCCCGGCAACTGGATGATCCGCGGCTTCGGATCGGAGCAGCCGGCGCTCGAGATCCCCGCGCTCGGCGGCCCCGGGCTCGCCGGGTTGGCGGCGCTGCTGCTGCTCGCCGGGCTGGTGGTGCTGATCCGCCGGCGGCGGAGCGCCTCGGCGGCGGGCCTCGCTCTCCTGGCCGCGCTGGCAGCGCCCGCGGTGGCCGGCGCCCAGGTGGTGGTCGACGACTTCACGACCTCTCAGGCGACGATCACCGCTCCCCCGGACGCGGCCTCGAGCGTGGTCACGGGGGGCGCCGACATCCTGGGCCAGCGGCGCGACCTGGCGGCGACGATCCTGAGCGGCGCCGGCCCTGCCAGTGCGGGGGTCGCGGGCGGCGTGCTCGACTTCGCCGTCGCCGACACCACCCCCGACTCGCGGGGCGAGGCGCTGGTTACTTGGGACGGCGACAGCGATCCCGACGTCCTCGACCCGGACGGCTTGGGCGGGGTCGATCTGACGGCCGGCGGCCAGGGTGCGCTGCGCCTGACCGTGGAGAGCGCCGGCGGCGGGGTCCAGGTCGAGATCGAGGTCCACACCGACGCCGACCAACGCTCGCGGGCCAGCCGCGTCCTGCCGGCGATCGTGGCCACCACCGACGTCTTCTTCGACTTCGCCGAGCTGGTGCCGAGCCCGGGCGCGACCGGCCCCGCCGACCTCACCCAGGTCGGAGCGCTGACCCTGCGGTTGCTCGCCACCGAGGGGACGCTGACGGCGAGCGGCCTGGCCACCGCACCGCCCCAGGTCGAGGCCGTCCAGGCCGACTTCACCGACGCCGGCGCACCGATCGGCGGCGGCTCGGTGGTGCCCGGGGAGACCTTCCGCTACCGGGTGACGATCGACAACACCGGCGGCGGCGCCGAGGGGGTTGATCTCTCGAACGTGCTCGATCCCGCCCTGATCCCGGGCACCTTCCGCACCACGCCGGTGGTGCGGCCGGACCAGTACACCGGCTTCGGCAACGTCGAGCTGGTGGTCGACGGCGTCGGCCTTCCGGATCTGGTCGCCAACGACGCCGATCCCGACGGCGATCCGGTGAACGTGGTCCCGGCGGCCGACCTCGCCACCGCCCAGGGCGGCGAGGTCGACGTCGCGGCGGACGGCACGTTCGCCTACTCGCCGCCGCCCGGATTCAACGGCGTCGACACCTTCACCTACACCGTGGCGCCGGTGGCGGGCGATCCCACCGAGGACGCCTCCGACAACCCGGTCGGGCCGTTTACCGGCACGGTGTCGATCGCGCTCGACCGCACGGTCTGGTTCGTCGACAACAGCCACGGCGGTCCGTTCGAGGGCACCCAGACCAACCCGTTCGCCACCCTCGGGGACGCCGAGACGGCGTCCGGTCCCGGCGACATCATCCGCCTGCGCCGGGGCGACGGCACGACCACCGGCTACGACCTCGGCATGATCATGAAGGACGGCCAGCACCTGATCGGCGGCGGCGTACCGCTGGTGATCGAGGGCCAGACGATCGAGCCCGCCGATCCGGGGGGGCGGCCACAGGTCACCCACGGCGCAGGCGGCCACGCGGTCGAGCTGGTTTCCGATCACGTCATCCACGGCGTCGACGTCGTCGACAGCGACCTGTCGGGCATGCACGGCGTCGACGTCGGCTCGCTCGAGGTGCGCGAGACGTCGATCACCGGTGCCGGCGCCGAGGCGATGGACATCCTCGGCGGAGACCTGGACGTCGAGCTCGACGTCCTGTCGTCCGACGGCAGCCCGACTCATGGCCTGCGCCTGGCCTCGGTCACCGGCAGCCTGACGGTCGCCGGCTCGACCACGGTCTCGAGCTTCAGCGGCCTCGGCGGCAACGGCATCGAGATCGTCGACTCGCCGGGCGTGGCGGTGGACCTCGGAGCCACGACCGTCGGCGGCTCGCCGCTGGCGGGTCCAGTCTCCGGCGGTTCCGGCGTCGCGGGCCTCGCCGGCGTCGGCGTGCACCTGGTCGACAACCCGGGGGCGACGATCACCTTCGACAGCCTCTCGGTCTCGGCCCCGGGCATCGGCCTGATCGCCGAGAACGCCGGCACGGTCAACGTCGACTCGGCCACCGCCACGGTCGCCGGAGCCGCCGGCGCGGCGGTCGAGATCAGCGACACCGCGGGGCAGACCAACGGCGTGTCCGGCTGGACGTTCCAGTCGCTCGCGTCGAGCAACAGCGGGGGTTTCGGTGTGTTCCTCGACGGGCTGATCGACGACTTCCTGGTGACCGGCTCCATCCAGATCGACGAGATCGGCGGGACCGCGATCTTGGTCTCGGACTGCCCGGGCCGCTCGATCGACTTCGGCACCGTCACCGCGGTCGACGACAACGTCGGCGGCGGCGCCACCGCCGACGGCATCGACCTCTTCAACAACAACGCCGGCGCCGTCTTCACCTTCGACAACCTGACCATGGTGACCGACGGCGGTTTCGGGCTGCGCGCCGGCGCCAGCACGCTCGCCTTCGGCGTCGGCAACTTCATCGCCGCCAACGGCGGTCCGGCGCTCGACCTCGACGGCACCACGATCGGCGGCATCGCGCCGCTCGGCGGCGGCTCCGAGGCCAACTTCGTCGAGATCACCTCGGTCGGCAGCCCGGGGCACGGTGTGAGCCTGGTCGGCGTCACCGGCGAGATGTTCGTCGCCGGCGGGTTCATCCAGAACTCCGCCGGGACCGCCTTCCGCGTCGACGCCGGCGCGCCGGTGGTCACCTACTTCGGCGAGATCACCCAGCCCAACGCCGCCCTGGTGGTCGAGGTCGAGGGCACCTCCGGGGGCGCGGTGAGCTTCCCCGGCCAGGTCACCGGCACCGCCGCCGCGCTCGGGGTGCGCCTCGACGGCAACGCCGGCAACGTCGCCTTCGACGGCCTCGACCTCGGCACCGCGGGCACGCCGCTGGGCAGCACGGGCGTGACCCTGGTCGGCGGCTCGACCGGGCTCTCCTCGTTCGCCGACATGCAGGTCTTCACCACCGGGGCGAGCGGTTTCCACGCCGACAACGGCGGGGTGGTCGAGGTCACCGGCGCGGGCAACCGGGTGACAACGACCAACGGCACCGCGGTGCGTATCTTCGGCGGTACGACGATCGGTCCCAACGAGGTGACGTTGCAGCGCGTCGACGCCGGCGGCTCGACCCACGGCATCCGGCTCGACGGCGCCGGCTCCAGCTTCACCGTCACCGGCGTCGGCTCGACCGCCGGCAGCGGCGGCACGCTCGCCAACATCACTCAGCGCGGGATCGAGGTGCTGAGCACCGACGACGTCTCGTTCGCCAACATGACGTTGACCAACGCCTCGACCACCGATGCAGCGGCGAACTGCGACAATACGATCAACACCGGCTGTCACGCGCCGATCCATCTGGCGGCGGTGACCGGCGCGATGCTCGACAACGTCGCGGTCGACGGAAGCACCCAGCAGGGCCTCAACGGCGTGGGCGTCTCCGGTCTGAGCGTGATCTCGAGCTCGATCCTCAACGCCGGGGACGAGGTCAACGAGGGCTCGGTGCGGCTGATCAACCTGTCCGGCACCTCTCAGATCACGGACTCCGACATCGGGCTCGCCTCGGAGCGGGCGGCGCTGATCGAGAACACCTCGGCGCCGAACCTGGTGCTGAGCGTCGACGGAAGCACCTTCCGCGACACCTCGGCCGGCCTCGGTGCCGACGGGCTGGAGATGGCCTTCTTCGGCACCTCGACGGCGACCCTCGACGTCACCTCGAGCTCATTTCTGCGCAACCGGACGAACGGCATCCAGGTGATCGCCGAGGACACCGCCCAGATCGGCATCGACGTCACCGGCTCGACTTTCCTGCCGCAGCCGGGCAGCGGCATCGGCCTCGACCTGGCGACCGCCGACTCGGGCAGCCTGACCTTCAACGTCATCGGCAACCCGATGATCTACAGCGACGGCGGTCCGGCGGTGAACGTCTTCTCGATCGACACCGGGACGATCGAAGGGCGGATCAACGACAACCCGGACGTGCGCGTCGGCGGTGCGGGTACCGCGGGGCTCGGCATCCGGGTGCAGGTCAACGAGGACGCCCGCGGTATCGTCGAGATCTCCGGCAACACGATCAGCGAGATCGGGTTCGACGCCGGCATCCAGGTGATCTCGCGGCTCAAGGTGGGACCGGCATGCGGCACGGGTTGCATCGCCGGGCGCCTCGATGCGACGATCGCTGGCAACGACGTAGCGATCGACGCCGGCGGCCTCTACGACGTCTGGGTGCAGGCCAACGACAGCAACACGACCTGCGCCAACGTCACC
>Ga0256864_1000601_pt1 | contig 12179 bp, 8 predicted proteins | sample RVTome_11_FD_187336 | JGI IMG/M metagenome (GOLD analysis project Ga0256864, IMG submission 187336) | Soil microbial communities from uranium-contaminated site in the Upper Colorado River Basin, Wyoming, United States - RVT147D111 HiSeq ... | reverse complement strand
CCGGTCGATGTCGCCGGCCGCCGGGGGGGCTGAGCGAGGGGGTGAGACCTTGTTCACGTCCTTGATCCCGACCTTCGAGGTTACCGCACCCCGGGTCCCGAGGCCAAAGGCGGCGGCTCCGACGCTGTGCTGTTGCGGCACCACCGGGCCGGTCCGTGGCTCTCCCTCCCAGGGCACGGCGGCGCCTAATTCGTGTGCGAGTGGCGGCTGGGCGCCGCCTCGTCAGCCCGCGCGCACTCCCGGGTGGCTCTTCCGAGACGATCCGTCGAGCGCGCGGACAGGCGTCCCTGGGAGGGAGAGCCACGGACCGGCCCTCCTCGTCTCCGGCGACTCCGCAAGCGGGCGACGCCCGGCGAGAATGAGAGGGGTGGGCGAGGCCGGACCATCGGGCGCTCAGGTGACGAGCGCGCGGCCGAGGCGCAAGGAGCGCGCGATCAGCTCGTCGGTGAGGGCGCCGACGGCCGACAGCTCGGGGGCCTGGCGCAGGGCCTGGAGGTCGTGGGTGAGGGCGCCGATCGCGGCGGCGGCGGCGGGCTCGGCGCCGGCGGCGCGCAACGCTTCCTCCCAGCTCGCCGGCGGCAGCTCGCGCGGCACGCGCCAGCGGCCGGCGAGCAGATCGCGCCACGACTCCTCGAGCAGCGCGGCGGCCCGGCGCGGGCGGTCGGCGTCGCGGGCGCGCTCCAGCTCGCGGCGCCACCGGCGCAACACCGCGCCGCCGCGGCGGCGGCGGACGGTCCACCAGGCGGTGCCGCCGGAGAGGACGGCGACGGCGGCCAGGGCGGCGGCCCAGGCCCAGCGGGGTGGGGGCGCTCCGCTCTCCGTCGCCTCGGGCGGCCGCGCGTCGCCGGCGGCGGTCTCTGCGGCGGCGCCCGGCGGCGGCTCAGCAACGGTCAGCACCAGCTCGGGGGTCGAGGTCCGCCGGTACTCGCCGGCCGTGGGATCGAAGTAGGTCAAGCTCACCGGTGGCAGGGAGTAGCGGCCGGCGGCGTCGGGCGCGAGCGGGTAGCGCCAGGTGCGCCGCCCGGCCATCTCGACACCGGCGATGCGGCGGCCGCCTTGCTCCTCGGGCGGTAGGAGGTCGACCCCCGGCGGCACCGCCGGCGCCGGCGGCGCCACCCCCTGGACGTTGCCGCGGCCGCTCAGCTCGAGGGTCAGGGTCGCGCCGTCGCCGAGGGCGATCGCCGCCGGCTCGAGCGCAGCGTCGAGCGACAGCCTGCCGACCGCTCCCGAGAACTCCGGCGGCGGCGCGGGCAGCGGTCGGGCCTCGACCGTCACCGCGTTGCTGCGCAGGGTGAGGCGCCGGCTGCGCGGGCGCAGAAAGCCGAGGCGGCCGGACGGCGGGACGCCGGCGTCGAGGGTCAGCTCGAGCGGTTCGATCTCGAGGCGGCCCGGGCGCAGCGGGAACAGCACTCGGCGCAGCAGCGGCAGCCGCTGCCACCACTCGCCGTCGGAGTAGACGCGCTCGGCGAGGAAGCGCGGATCGCCGAGGTCGACCTCCTCGGTCCAGAATCCGGGGAAGCTCGGCGGCGCCGCGAGGCCGGCGTTGCCGAACGGCACCTGGGCGTAGACCCACAGCGTGTAGGCGATCTGCTCGCCGGCCCACGGGCGGCGCGAATCGACCTCGGCGCGCAGTTCGATGCGCGGCTCCTCCTGCCACGGGCTGCGGCCGGGCGGGCGCCGGCCGGGACCGCGGGGAGGGGGCGGCAGCACCGAGCGCCCCGCGGCGCTCTCGACCACCTCGGCGCTGGCGCCCGGCACCTCGACCGGCTCGCCGCCGATCTCGATCGCCAGCGCGCCGACCCGCGCCGTGCCCGCCGCGCGCGCCTGCAGCACCCAACGCACGACGTAGATGCGGCCGCTGCCGCCGGTGCCCCAGTGCAGGCTCTCGCTCTGCGCCGGTCCGCCGACGACGATGAAGTTCTCGAGCTCCAGCTCGGCGGGGATCCGCACCCGGGTGGCGATGCCGGCGCGCACGCGCAGGGAGAAGACGGCGGTGTCGCCGACCGCGAGGTGCCGCGGTTCGAGCGACGGCCGGACCTCGACCTCGGCCGCCGCCAGCGCCGCCGGCGCGGCGAGGGCGAGCGCGGCGGCGGCGAGCGGGAGCCGGCTCACCAGTCGCGCTCTCCGGCGGTGCGGCGCGCCCTCTCCGCCGCGGCGGCGCGCCGGCGCTGCCGCTCGAGGCTCTCGACCGCCTCGAGGATCGCCGCCGCCTGCTCGGCGGTCATGTCCGGCTGGTCCTCGAACCCGGGCAGCGGGCGCTCGCGCCGGTCGCCACCTCCCGGCTCTTCGCCGGGCCGCGGTTTCCGCGCCGCGCCGGGGTCGGGCGGAACGCCCTCCTGCGGCTGCGGCGCGCCGGCGGTGTCGGGGGGCTCGCCGGACGGTTCACCCTCGCCCTCGCCCTCTCCGGTCTGTTCTCCCTCGCCGTCTTCGCCGCCCGGCTGGTCCGGCCGTTGCTCGCCCGTGCCGTCGCCGGCCTGCGCCTGCCGCTGCTCGGCGAGGCGGCGCAGCGCCAGCTCGAGGTTGTGCTTGGCCGGGGCGTACGCCGGCTCCTGGCGCAGCACGGCGCGATACGCCTCGGCTGCGGCGGCGAAGTCGCCGCCGGCGTAGCGGGCGTTGCCGAGGTTGTAGCGCGCGGCGGCCTCGAGATCGGGATCGGCGCCCTCGCGGGCGCGTTCGGCGGCGGCGGCGAGCAGGCCGGCGGCATCCTGCGGAGCGCCGGCGGCGAGCCGGCCGGTGCCGGCGTTGAGCAGCGTCAGCGGGTCGAGGGCCTCGACGTCGCCGGCGCCCGGCGCCAGGGCCAGGGCGCGGGCGAAGGCGGCGTCGGCCTCGGCGAAGCGGCCCTCCTCCCAGGCGTCGAGCCCTCGTGCGGTGCGCTCGCGCGGGTTGTAGCGCCACCTCTCGGCCCGCGGCGCCGGCGGCGGCAGCGCCGGGACCGCCGCGACCGCCTCACCTCGGGCCGGGGCCGCCGGCTCGGTCTGGGGCGCCGCTCCGGCCGCAACGGCGAGCGCGGTGGCGAGGGGCAGCGCTGCGAGCCGAGCCCGCCGTGTCACGCCTCCTCCTTCCGCCGGCGCGGCCGGCCGGCGCCGGTGCCGAGGTGGAGGACCAGCGCCAACGCCGCCGCCGCCAGCGGCCACTGGAAGCGTTCCTCGAGGGTGGTGAGGACCGAGCCCTCGTAGGTGGTCTTCTCGAGCCCTTGGATCGCCGAGACGATCGCGCCGGTGTCGGCGGCGGCGCTGGTCGCCCGCAGGTAGACGCCGCCGCCGCGCTCGGCCGCGCGCGCCAGCTCGCTCTCGCCCAATCGGCTGATCACCGGACGGCCGCCGGAGTCGAGCTTGACCGCGCCCCGGCCGTCCTCGGGCCGGCCCGGCAGCGGCACCGGCGCCCCCTCCGGGGTCGCCACGCCGATCGCGTGGAGCACGGCGCCCTCGGCGTGGAGGCGCTCGACCGCGGCGCCGAAGCCGCCGCCGTGGTCCTCGCCGTCGGTGAGCAGCACCACGGCCCGGTGGCCCTCCTCGCTCGGAGCGAAAAGTTCGCGGGCGGCGTCGAGCGCGGGCGCCAGCTCGGTGCCCGGCACCGGCAGCGACCCCGGCTCGAGGGCGTCGAGCAGCAGGTCGACCACGGCGCCGTCGAGGGTCAGCGGGGTGAGCACCTCGCCCTCGCCCTCGGCGGCGATCAGCGCCACCCGGTTCGCCGGCATCCGGCGCACCAGGTCGCGCACCAGCGCCTTGGCCACGAACAGCCGCGACGGCTGGACGTCGCGGGCGGCCATCGACAGCGAGGCGTCGACGACGAAGACGACGTCGACCCCGCGCCGCTCGACCTGCCGCTCGACGACCCCCCAGCGCGGGCGCGTCAGCGCGAGGGCGGCGCCGGCGACCGCCAGCGCCAGCAGCGCGGCGGCGGCGGAGCGCCGGCGGGCGCTCGCGGTCGGCGCCAGCCGGTGCCACAGCCCGCGCGCCGCCCAGGCGCTCTCGGCGGCGGCGCGGCGGCGCCACAGCCAGGCCGCCGCGGCCCCGGCGGCGGGCGCCAGCAGGAGCAGCCAGAGCAGGGCGGGGCGGGCGAAGCTCACGGTCCGGGTCCTCTCCTCACGGTTCCGCGGTGACCCGCAGCGCGGTCAGGCCGAGCGGGGCGAGCAGCAGCGCCAGAGCCCCCCAGGCGAGCGGCATGAACGCCTCCTCGTAGCGGACGTAGCGCTTGACCTCGCGCTCGGTCTTCTCCAGGCGGTCGATCTCGGCGAAGATGCCGGCCAAAGCGTCGGCGTCGGTGGCGCGGAAGAAGCGGCCGCCGGTGCGGTCCGCGATCTCGCGCAGCAGCTCCTCGTCGAGCTGGTCGTCCATGGGCATGCGCTGGACCACGGGCTCGCCGGTGACCGGGTGGGGCATGCGCACGGTCAGGACCACCCGGTCCTCGGTGCCGACGCCGACGGTATAGACCTTGATCCCCAGCCCGTCGCACACCGCCGTCGCCGCCAGCGGGTCGATCTCGCCGGCGTTGTTCATGCCGTCGGTGACCAGGACGATCACCCGGCTCTCGCCGCCGGCGTCCTGGAGCCGGCCGGCGGCGCTCGCCAGCGCCATGCCGATCGCGGTGCCGTCGAGCCGGGTCGAGATCTCGAGCGCCGCGACCAGGCCGTCGAGCATCCGCCGGTCGGAGGTCAGCGGCGCGCGGGTGAACGCGGTGCCGGCGAAGCTGACGAGGGCGATCCGGTCGCCGGCGCGCGCGGCGATGAACTCGCGGACCACCCGCCGCGCCACCGCCAGGCGGTCGTCGGGGCGGAAGTCGTCGGCCGACATGCTGACCGAGGTGTCGAGCGCGATCGCGATGTCGATGCCGGCGGTGCGGCTCTCCTCCCAGGCGTAGCCGAGCTGCGGCCGGGCCAGCGCCGCGATCAGCAGGGCGAGGGCGCCGAGCCGGGCGTAGAACGGCAGGTGGAGACGCCAGGAGCGGCCCGAGCCGGCGGGCAGCCGGCTGTAGGTGATCGCGCCCAGACCGGCGCGGCCGTGGTGCCACCAGGCGAGCAGCGGCAGCGCCGCGAGCGCCGCCAGCCATCCCGGCGCCGCCAGGTGCGGGAGCGCGCCGGCGAGGCCGCCGAGCAGGCCGCCGAGGCCGCTCGCGATCGGGGCGGCGCCGGTCACGCCGCCTCCTCCCGGGGGCTGGCGGGGCCGGCGGCACCGGCGCTCTCGACGGGCGCGGGGCGCAGGTGGGCCTCGATCTCGGCCGCCAGGCCGAGGGCGCCGTCGGCGCGCTCGGCGAGCTGGCCGGCGGTCGCCTCCCGGCGCGCGAACTTGATTAGATCGCAGCCGGCGAGCAGCGCCACCACCCGGCGCGCCGCGCCCTCCGGCAGGCGGCGCCCGGACACCTCGCGGCGGATCTCGGCGGTCGACGACTCGGCGGCGGGGAAGTGCAGGACGCCGCCGAGGTAACGGCGGAAGGCGAGGCTGACCGCGGCGTGGCCGGCGGCCGGGGACTCCTCGCGGCGGGCGGCGGCGAGCGCGGCGCGCAGCTCCTCGAACGGCGGCTGGAGCGGGGCGGCCGCCGTGGCCGCGGCCCGGCGGCGGCGCATCAGCGCCCAGAGGAGCGCGAGCCCGCACGCGGCGACGGCGGCGGCCAGGGTCCACCAGAAGCGGGTTCCGAGCGGCAGCGGCAGCGGCGGCGCCGGCGGCAACGGCTCCGGCTCGACACCGTCCTCGCCGGCCGGCGGCAGCACCGAGTCGATCGCCAGGGCCAGCCCCTCGGAAGTTCTGATGAGGAGCTCGCCGCCGGCCGTCGGAACCGTCAACGCGACCGGCGGCAGCGGCACTTCGCCCGTGCGGAAGGCGGCCAGTTCGAGGCGCTGGCGGAAGAGGGTGCGGTCGCGGGGCACCTCGCCGGGCTCGTTCGCCGGACCGGAATCGTCGCTCGCGGACGGCTCCACCCGCTCGACCGTGCCGGCGGAGATCACCTCAGCATCGCCCCAGGCGGCGCCCCAGTCGGGGAACCGCGGCTCGCCGGTGAGCCCGTCCGCCTGGGCGCTGAGGGTGAGCACGGCCTCGACCCGATCTCCGACGGTGTACCGCCCGGGTGCGACGGTGACGGTGAGGAGCGGGCCGGAGGGCGAGCCGTTGCCCGCGCCGGTGGGGCGGGAAGGCGGGTCAGGGGCCGCGGCCGGGTCGGCGACGGCGGCGCCCGCGGCCGGCGCGCCCGTCGGTGCCGTCTGCGCGGCGCGGGCGGCGGCGCCGGCCGCGTCGATTGCCGGACCCGACCGCCCGGCTTGCGCGGCGGGGACTTCGGACCCGCGGACCGCGGGCGGCTCGGCGGTCCCTGGGAGCGCTCTGGCGGTGAGGCCGCCGAGAACGCAGGCGGCGAGCGCCGTGGCGGCGAGCGCCGGCGCCGCGAACGCACGGGCTCCGATCACCGCGCCAGCCTCCGCCGGCGGGCCTCGAAGAAGGCGATCAGCGGTGCCAGGTAGGGGCGGTCGGTGCGCAGCTCGAGGTGGTCGACGCCGAGGCGGCGGGTGAGGCGGGCGAGCGCGGTGCGCTCGGCGCGCCGCCGCTCGGCGAACCGCCGTCCGGCGCGGCGGCCGTCGACCACCGCGGCCCGCCCGGTCTCGGCGTCGCGCAGCACCACCGCCGCCGGCGACGGGGGCAGCTCTTGATCGCGCGGGTCGGCGATCTCCATCACCACCAGGTCGTGGCGCGCGGCGGCGGCCTTGACCGCGGCGGCGTAGGGAGTGGCGACGAAGTCGGAGATCAGGAACACCACCGCGCGGCGCGACAGCGCGCCCAGGGCGGAACCGAGCGCGCGGTCGAGGTCGGTGCGCCCGCCGACCGGGCGCTCGAGCACCTCGCGGACCATCCGCAGCACGTGGGTGCGCCGCCGCTGCGGCGGCAGGAACAGCTCGAGCCGGTCGGTGAGCAGCGCCGCCCCGACGCGGTCCTGGTTGCGCAGGGCGGCGAAGGCGAGCAGCGCCGCCAGCTCGGCCGCCAGCTCGCGCTTGAGGATCGCCCGCGAGCCGTAGCCGAGGCTCCCGGAGACGTCGATCGCCAGGAACACCGTCAGGTCGCGCTCCTCGACGAACTGCTTGACGTAGGGGGCGCCGAGCCGTGCTGTGACGTTCCAGTCGATCGCCCGCACGTCGTCCCCGGGCTGGTAGGGCCGGACCTCGGCGAACTCCATCCCCCGGCCCTTGAACACCGAGTGGTAGTCGCCGGCGACTCCCTGGTCGACCAGCCGGTTGGTGGCGATCTCGATTCTTCGAACCTTCCGAGCCAGATTCAGGGCCGAGGACGGTTCGACCGATCGGCTGGTCGGTCTCTTGAGAGGGGGGGCGGCGCCTTCGCGCCGCCGCACACGCGCCCTCAGGGCGCGCGTAATCCTGCTGCCATCGAGTTCGACGATGCGGGCCATCGGCTCCGAGGTGGGACGCGGAGTGCTGCGGCGCCGGCCGAACGGCATGTGGAAAGCCCTACGGCACCTCGACCCGGTCGAGGATGCGCGCCACGATGTCGTCGGCGGTGACCTCCTCGGCCTCGGCCTCGTAGGTCGGCACCACCCGGTGGCGCAGCACGTCGGGCGCCAGCTCCTTGACGTCCTCGGGCACCGCGTAGCCGCGCCCGCGCACCAGCGCCAGCGCCTTGGCGCAGCGCGCCAGGTAGAGGGTGGCGCGCGGCGAGGCGCCGAATGCGATCAGCTCGGCGAGGTCGGGCATGCCCGCGGCGGCCGGCTCGCGGGTGGCGGCGATCAGGTCGAGGATGTAGCGGCGCAGCCGGGCGTCGAGGTAGACGCCGTCGGCGGCGCGGCGCAGGGCCAGCACCTGCTCGCGGTCGAGCACCGGCGCGACCTCGAACTCGCGCTCGACGAGCATCCGGGCGAGGATCTCCTCCTCCTCGGTCCGGCTCGGGTAGCCGAGGCGGAGCTTGAAGGTGAACCGGTCGACCTGCGCCTCGGCGAGCGGGTAGGTGCCCTCCTGCTCGATCGGGTTCTGGGTCGCTAGCACCATGAACGGCTCCTCGAGCGGGTGGCTGCCGTCGCCGAGGGTGACCTGGCGCTCCTCCATCGCCTCGAGCAGCGCCGACTGCACCTTGGCCGGCGCGCGGTTGATCTCGTCGGCGAGCAGCAGGTGGGTGAACACCGGCCCGCGCCGGGGGTGGAACTGCTGGCTGCGCTGGTCGTAGATCAGCGTCCCGACGAGGTCGGCCGGCAGCAGGTCGGGGGTGAACTGGATGCGCTGGAAGTCGATCGCCAGCGCCCGCGCCAGCGTCTTGACCGCGAGCGTCTTGGCCAGCCCGGGGACGCCTTCGATCAGTACGTGGCCGCGGGCGAGCAGGCCGACCAGGAGCCGGTCCAGGAGATAGTCCTGGCCGACGATCACCGTGTGCAGCTCGGCCGCCACCGCGGCGAGGGCGGCGGCCTCGTGGCTCACCTCGGGCACCGCGCCGCCGGGGCGGGAGCCGCCCATGGCCGGGGGGACGGCTAGGGTCGCGGGGCCGTGTTCGATCGTCGACTCGGCGGTGCGTTCAGCCAGGCTCTCGGTTCGGGTCTCCATCCGCTCGGGCTCCACTTTCGATCTCGATCTCGGTCCCGGTCCGGCGATTCGTGCGGGGGTGTCGTCGAGCGGCCTGCGCCGGACCCGGCGCACGGTGCCACAGCAGAGCCGGAAGCTGCAAGGCGGGTGCCACGGCCGGAGCCGGGCTCAGGAGCGTACGAACTGCCCCTCGGACGGTCGATTTGGCGTCGCGGCGCGCTCACTTGGCGGCGGCGCGGCGATCCCGGGCGTTGATAGCCTGCCCCCCGATGGAGCGCCCCCGGCTCGACAAGCGCCTCGGCCAGCACCACCTGACGAGCGGCGGGGTGTGCCGGCCGCTGGTCGAGTGGCTGCGGCCGGCGGGGGAGCGGGTGCTCGAGATCGGTCCCGGCGGCGGCGTCCTGACCCGCGAGCTGCTGGCGGCCGGGGCGGCCGCGGTCTGGGGCTGGGAGATCGATCCGGCGTGGGCGGCTGTGCTCGCCGCCGGCCTCGGCCGCGGCCCCGGCCGGCCGCCGGTCGAGCTGGTCGTCGGCGACGCCCTGGCGATCGACTGGCGGCGGCTCGCCGGCGCCGGCCGCCCGCACCTGGTCGCCGGCAACCTGCCCTACAACGTCGCCACCCCGATCGTCGAGCGGATGCTCACCCGCTCGCCACCTGGAGCGGTGGCGCGCGCCGGCTTCCTCGTCCAGCGCGAGGTCGCCGAGCGGCTGGTCTCCTCGCCCGGCAGCCGCGCTTACGGAGCCCTGAGCGTTCTGGTCGCCGCCCACGCCGAGGCCCGCCTCGTCGGCCGCGTCCGTCCCGGAGCCTTCCGTCCCGCGCCCAAGGTCGAGAGCGCCTTCGTCGGCCTCGCCCCCCACCCACCCCCTCTGCCGCCCGCCGAGATGCCCGCCTTCCTGCGCACCGTCGGCCTCGCCTTCGCCCAGCGGCGCAAGACCCTGCGCAACGCCCTCGGCGCCGCCTGGGGCAAGAACGAAGCCGAGCACGCCCTCCAACATGCCGGAATCGCCCCCGGCGCCCGCGCCGAAGAGCTGGACCTCGATCGCTTCCTCACCCTCCACCGCGCCCGCCGCGACCTCGCCGACTGAGCCCCACGTCATTGGCGAGGAGGTCCGTCCCGTGGGCGCTCCCAGCGGGACGCGACCACCCCGACCTGCAAGGAGGTCCGTCCCAAGGACGCTCCCAGCGCAGAGCCACCACCCCGACCGGCAAGGAGGTCCGTCCCGTGGGCGCTCCTCCCAGGCAGCCCTGAGCAAGCGCAGCGCAAGCCTTCCCATCCGTCCACGCCGCCCCTCGCGCGTAGCGAAGAGCAGGCGCGAGCAACGCCCCTGAAGTCTCGAGAGCGAGCGCCGGTGCCGGGGAGGAGCGCCCACGGGACGGACCGGCCCCCAGCTACTCGAGAGCGAGTGCCAGCGCCAGGGAGGAGCGCCCACGGGATGGACCGGCCCCCAGCTACTCGAGAGCGAGTGCCAGCGCCAGGGAGGAGCGCCCACGGGATGGACCGGCGGTCGACCGGACTGGCCGTAAACGGCCCGAGGTGCTAGACTTGATCGACACTTAGGGAGAATTGCGTGAGAAACCGCTTGAACCTCGTTCGGCCGCGGAGCGTTCAGCGCGCATGGCCATAGCCTCTCCCAAGGCGGGGAAGAAGGCGCGAGCCCGCCTGGCGCCGGAGAAGTGGAACGAGCTGGCCGGGGTGGTGCTGCTCACCCTCGCCCTGCTCGCCGGCCTGGCGCTCGCCAGCTACCATCCGGCCGATCCCTCGCGCCTGCACCGGCCCGCCGGCGCCGCGCCGGCGGTGGCGAACTGGATCGGTCCGGTCGGCGCCGAGCTGTCGGCGCTCGGCTTCGGCTTCTTCGGCCTCGCGGCGCTCCTGGTGCCGCTGTTCCTCGCCGTCGGCGGCTGGCGGCGGCTACGCTCGCGCACCGCGATGCGGGTGACCGGCCGCGGGCTGGGCGTGGTGGTGGTGCTCATCTCGGCGCCCGGTCTGCTCCAGCTGACGATCGGCCGGCTGCCCTGGCGCGACGGCGAGATCGACGCCGGCGGGGCCTTCGGCCAGCTCCTCGGCGGCGCGCTCGCGGAGCGCCTCCACATCGCCGGAGCGCTCCTGGTGCTGCTCGCCCTGGTCATCGCCGGCGCCACCCTGGTCGTCCAGTCGACGCTCGGCGACCTGCTGCGGAACGTGCGGGCGCGGATCGCCGCCCGTCTCGAGACCGCCGCGCTCGAGCGCGCCCGGCGGCGCGAGCGGCGCGAGAAGGAGCGCTCCCGCGAGCGCGTGCGCAGCAAGCACCTGCGGCGGGTCATCGAGGAACGCGACGGCGGCCCCGAGGCCACCGCGGCCGCCGCCGAGGCGCTCGACTTGCCGCTGCGGGTGACCGAGCGCAGCGGGCCGGGCGCCTTCTCGGTGCGCCGGGTGAGCGCAACCGAACGGGTCGGACACGCGCTCGAAGGGATCGACGAGGCGCCCGAGGCTGCCGGCGCCCCGGCGGCCACCGCCGAGGGCGGCGCGAGGCGCCGGGCGCGCTCCGCCGCGGCGGCGGCCGACGACTCGCCGCAGCCCGCGCTCGCCTTCGCCGAGGCCCCGGCCGCCGGGCTGCCGCCGGTCAACCTGCTGCAGCTCGCCGAGGACCGCCACCGCTACGACGAGAGCGAGCTGGTGCGCCAGGGCGAGGCGATCCGCCTTCGCTGCGCCGAGTTCGGGGTCGAGGGGACGATCGAGGGGATCATCCCGGGGCCGCTGATCACCATTTACGAGTTCCAGCCGGCGCCCGGGGTCAAGGTCAGTCAGATCGTCAACCTCCAGGACGATCTGGCGCTGGCGCTCAAGGCGGAGTCGGTGCGCATCGACCGCGTCCCCGGCCGCTCGACCCTCGGCATCGAGGTGCCCAACCGCGAGCGCGGGGTGATCCGGCTCGGGCCGCTGCTCGCCGACAAGGCGTTCGCCAAGGCGCCGTCGAAGCTGACCCTGGTGCTCGGCCGCACCCTCCACGGCGAGCCCTACGTCGCCGATCTGGCGACCATGCCGCATCTGCTGGTCGCCGGTGCGACCGGCGCCGGCAAGAGCGTCGGGCTGCAGAGCATGATCACCTCGATCCTCTACAAGGCGCACAAGGACGAGGTCAAGTTCATCCTCATCGACCCCAAGCGCATCGAGCTGGGGGTCTACGCCGGCATCCCGCACCTGGCGGCCGAGGTGGTGGTCGACATGAAGAAGGCGGCCTACGCGCTGATGCGCATGGTCAAGGAGATGGAGGACCGCTACCGCCTCCTCGCCGAGGTCCACGTGCGCTCGATCGCCTACTACAACCGGGCGATCCACGACCCCGAGGTCAAGCGCCGGCTGGCGCTGTCGGACGACGAGGGCGGCACCGCCGCCGAGGACCTCAAGCCGCTGCCCTACTACGTGATCGTGATCGACGAGCTGGCCGACCTGATGATGGTGTCGACCGCCGAGGTCGAGACCGCGATCGCGCGCCTGGCGCAGATGGCGCGCGCGGTCGGCATCCACCTGATCGTCGCCACCCAGCGGCCGTCGGTCGACGTGCTCACCGGCACGATCAAGGCCAACTTCCCGTGCCGGATCTCCTACGCCACCGCCAGCCGCCACGACTCGCGCACCATCCTCGACGGGGTGGGCGCCGAGCAGCTCCTGGGCAAGGGCGACATGCTGTTCATGCCG
>Ga0256864_1000600_pt1 | contig 12182 bp, 10 predicted proteins | sample RVTome_11_FD_187336 | JGI IMG/M metagenome (GOLD analysis project Ga0256864, IMG submission 187336) | Soil microbial communities from uranium-contaminated site in the Upper Colorado River Basin, Wyoming, United States - RVT147D111 HiSeq ... | reverse complement strand
GGGCTGTGGCTCTATTCCCCTAAGAAGTAGCGCGCGGGACGGAGCGGCGGAACTGGCACCAATCGGCGGACCCACGTCGCTCTCAGCGACAGTCAGCCGAGCCGCGACTTCAGTCGCGACGATCGGACCCCGCGGCGTGCTTCAGCACGCGTCGCCGCGAAGCGGCGCCGAACGCGGCCTTCAGGCCGCGAACGCGCGAACCGCGACTCTCACGAGAGGGGAGACGACACCACCGCGGACCCCCACCGCGCCCGCAGCCATCCGCCGTACACGGTCGCCGGCGCGATGAGCGCCAGGAACACGACGTGGTACCACACGGGCATGAGACTCCAGTACGACACCTCGGCGAGCACGCCGAGCGTCAGCTGTAGCCCGGCGAGGATCCACACGGGGAGCATCGGCCGGCTCCCGGCCGCGGCGGCCGCGACGAAGCCGGCGAGTATGGAGAGGACGACGCTGTAGCCGATGTAGCTCAGCAGGATCCCGGTGTGCACGAGCGGCTGATCCGGGATCACCAGGTTGGGCCAGGCGGCCTGCGCTCCCCGGGTGCCGATGAGCCACAACACCGCCCAGACCCCTGCCCCGGCGATCACCGCGGCCAACACGCGCGCTGCCCTGGCCATACGCCCTCCTGCGGCGGGAATGAGGTTCGTTCGATACGGCCGGTTGGCTTGCTGCGGCGAATATGTGATATTATTATCACATATGCAAGACACGCCGTCCCGATGTCGCGCCGCGCGGCCGTAGCCCCACCCGACCCCGACGAGGGGGAAGACGTGTGGCGGGCGCTGGCGAGCCCGGTGCGCCGCGGCATGCTCGACCTGTTGCGCGACGGCCCGCGCTCGACGGGCGAGCTGGCCGACGCGTTTCCCGATCTCAGCCGCTTCGCCGTCATGCAGCACCTCGGCGTGCTGGTCGACGCGGAGCTCGTGGTGCCGCGGCGCGAGGGACGCAACCGGTACAACTACCTGAACCCTGTCCCGATCCAGCAGATCTACGACCGCTGGGTGGCGCGGTACGTGAAGCCGTGGACCGAGGCGCTCGTGCGCCTGCGCGACGAGCTGGAGGCCGAACCCCGGGAACCCCGGCGTCGGCGGGTACGTCGATGACGGCCGATGCGACGTTGCCCGATCAGGTGATCTCGATCCACATCGCCGTGCCGATCCGGCGCGTGTGGGACGAGATCACGAAGACGGGGCGGATTCAGCGGTCACTCTACAACACGGTGCTGGAGTGCGAGCTGCGGCCCGGGAGCCGGCTGCGGTACTACAGCGCGGACCGCACGCGGGTCTTCATCGTGGGCGAGGTGGTGCGGGTGGAGCCGCCGCGGATCTTCGCGCACACGTACCGGTTCACTACCTGGAAAGCCGGTCCGCCCACGCTGGTCACGTGGGAGCTGACGGAGGAGGCGGGCGGCTGCCGGGTCACGATCACGCATTCCGGCTGGACCGACGAGCACGCGGCGCCGGAGAAGACGGGGGCCGGTTGGCGGGAGATCCTGGACCTGCTCAGGCACGAGTTGGAGACCGGCGAGCTGCCGGTGAAGGCCAGGATCGTGTTCCGGCTGATGGGCTGGCTCGCGTTCCTGCTGCCCAGGACGACGCGGACGGAGGACGTTGATGGGCGGGGGTGGTGAGGGCCTCGGCCCTCGCGTTCGCCGTTCGCGTTCGAGGTTTCTGAAGTGGCGCTCTCGTCGTCGCTTTCAGCGACAGTCAGCCGAGCCGCGACTTCAGTCGCGACTCCACAACATCCGGGGCGCTCGGCTCCTCGCGGTTCGCGCCCTGAAGGGCGCTGTGTGGGGCTGCGTCGCTCCTCAGCGACAGTCAGCCGAGCCGCGACTTCAGTCGCGACTCCACCACCTAGAACTCATACCCCAAATCCACGCTCACGCTCGGCAGATCCCGGAAGTCGTCGTCCGACAGGATGAGCCGGAGCGGCCCGGCCAGCGTATGCACGCCGAGCGTGAGCCCCCAGCTAAGGTCGAGTTGATCCGTGTCGAAGTCCCACTCCTCATATACGGCGCCCGCGTTCCTGACGAAGGCGACGTAGACATTCTCCAGCGGCATCACCTGGAAGCCCAGCGCGAACCGCTGGACGTGCCGGCCGCTCAGGCGCTGCACGTCCTGGCCGTAGAACGGGAACCAGCGGTCGGGGAACACGGCGTACCGGTGGGCGCCGCCGAGGGTGAAGCGATAATGGGGCGGCAGCTCGTCGCCGGACGACGTGCCGATCGTGGCCTCGGCGATCAGCGACACGTGGCGATCGATCGGGAATTGCGCGCGGAGGTCGAACACGAAATGCGAGAAGGTGCGGCCGCTGCCGGCCGAGCGATCGGCCCACTCGTATTTCGACCGAATCGCCAGCCCCGCGGTCGGCACGCCGTGGTCGGGATACCAGTCACCCGTGAATTCGGCGCCGATGGTGTAAAAGGTGTCGCTGGTATCCACGGCTTCCGCCGAGACGGCGGTCTGGCCCGTCGCGTGCTCCGCGCGCACCTGAAGGCCCAGCAGACCGCGGCCACCCAGCGCGACGCCACCCAGGACCGAGGCCGAGAGCACGTCGACGTCGAGCGTCGCGACGCGGCGTCCTTGGTCGAACACGTCCAGCGGGACGCTGCGGAACGCCGCACGTCCCCGGGCCGCCACGCCGAAGCGCGCGCCGGAGCGATAGAGGTAGCGGCCGGCGAACAGGGCCTGCTGACCCAGGCGCGCGTCCAACCGGAGATCGGAGCGATAGCCGCCCAGCCCGTTCCACATGGCCGACAGGAGGATCGAGGCCTTGTACCGGCTCTCGTACCGCACGGCCACGCCGATGCGCTTCGGCACGTCGGGCTCCACGACGACCGTCAGGCGGTGATCCGTCTCCCCGCCGCCGGGTCGATCGAGACGGTGACGCACGTGGGCGAACAGGCCCGTGGCGTACACGCGTGCGACCGCGCGCTCGACGTCCTCGGCGGTCATCCAGCGGGGTGCGCGAACGCCGAGCGCATCGACGACGAAGGCGGCATCCCGCGCGCCGACCCCTACCACGTCGACCCGGGTCACCTCGATCGAGTCGGGCGGATCGAGCCGCGCTCGTGGAGCGCTCGCCGACGCGCGCATCGCTGCGAGCGCCTCGCTCCGGTCGAGCACCTGTCGCGTCGCCGCGCGACCCAACGCGATCCACTCCGCGGCCCGGCTGAAGTCCTGTCCGGCCCCGCGCCCGAACCCGACGACGGGAATCACCACGTCGCACCGCTCCCGCTCTTCCGCCGCCGCGCGATCGCTGGGAAAGCTCACCGTCTGATTGAGGATGTCGACGAACGTCTCGAGGCTGTCGGGCGGCCGCGGCTCCTCGGTGACGTCCGAACAGAGGATGAAATTGGCACCCAACCGCGCGGCGTCTTGTACGGGCAGCACCCGCGAGGCCCCGCCGTCTACCAGCGCTCGCCCGTCGATCTCCACCGGCTCGAAGAGCCCCGGCACCGCGCTGCTCGCGAGGATCGCCTCAGCCAGGGAGCCGCTCTCCAGTGCCACCGGTTCGCCGGTCGCGAGGTCGGTCGCGACCGTGGCGAACGGCAGCGGCAATCGGTCGAACGCGCGTCCGTCGTGCGCCCGCCACGTGAGACGGCTCAACAGCCGCCAGGTCCGTTGGCTCGACACGATGTCGGCGGGCAACGCCGGAAGGGCCCCTCGCACCGGCAACGTGAACGCGTGGGGCGACTCGGCCGGGTCCGGCGTCGGCGGCCCCGGTCGCCGAACCAGCTCGCTGAAGAACAGGTCGTTCCAGTCCGTGCCCACGGCCACGTCTTCCAGCTCGCTCGGCGAATACCCGATCGCGTAGAGACCGCCGACGATGCTCCCGATGCTCGTCCCGGTGACGACGTCGATGGGAATCCCCGCCTCCTCCAGCGCGGCGATGACTCCGATGTGCGCCAGCCCCTTGGCGCCGCCGCCGGAGAGGACGAGGCCGATGGTGGGGGATTGGGCGGCGGCTCCCGGCCCGGCGAATCCCAGCAGGAGCAGCGGGATCACGAGGGGGGTGAAAAGACGGGTCACGCGATCAATCAAACGACGCTGGCGGTGTTGCTCGCCGTCGTCGCGGCGTTGGGTCGGGAGGCGACCGAGGGTGGGCAGGTCCTGCGACCGGCTAGCCCAGGACCAGGTGTAGCGTGACCATCAATCCACCCAGTGGCAGAATGGTACCGAGCCAGAAGGTGAACATCTGGCGGGTCAGCTCGACCTTCTGCCGAGCCAGCCCGGTCTGAATCTCTCCGCGCACGGCCGCGACGCTCTGGTCGATCTTGGCGTCCAGCTGCGCCAGCCGCTGCTCGAGCTTGGCGTCGAGCCGGCTCCACCGCGATCCCCATTTGGCATCCAACTCCGCCAGCCGCTGCTCGAGCTTGGCGTCGAAGCGCGCGAAGTTGAGCTCGTTCAGCTCGCGGAGATCCGACCGATACGTGGCGTCCACCTGATTGAACCAGTCCACGAGTTCGTTCGCGATCTGCTCCCCCAGACGTTCGTAGAACAGCTTCGACAGTTTGGCGGTCACCGGCATCGGCGGTCCCCGTGGATTGGCCGCCGACATCATACAACGTACGCTCGGCAGGCCGGGTATCGAAAGAGCGCAGGGAGGGGCGAAAGTGACCGCCTCTGGACGATACGCCATCCCCCGGGCTACCTTCGCCTACCTTTCTCTCTTTTCGGTCTCGCCGATGAATCGCCGTGATCTTCTCCGCGCCGTGGGCGGCGCCGCAGCCGCGTCGCTCCTCGCTCCGCTCACCCCCGAGGAGCGCCTCCGGTTGGGCACGGTGCTGCATGCCCGGCGCCGGCCCGGCCGCTACCAAACGCTGGACGCCCGGCAGGCGTCGCTCGTGGCCGAGCTCGCCGAGACGATCATCCCGGCCACCGACACGCCCGGCGCCAAGGACGTCGGGATCACGGAGTTCGTCGACCTGCTCCTCACCGAGTGGTACACGGCGGAAGAGCGCGATGCGTTCCTCAGAGGGCTCGCCGCCATCGATGCGGCGGCGCGGGCCGAAGGGGCTCCCTTCGCGGATCTCGGCGCCGACGCGCGTGCCCGCGTGCTCACGCCGCTGGACGGGGCGCAGGGGCCGCTCGACGGCGCTGCAGGCGCCTTTGCGCGCATGAAGTCCCTCACGGTCTACGGCTATTTCACCTCGCGGGAGGTGCAGACCCAGGTGCTGGAGACCGTCATCATCCCCGGTCGGTATGACGGCTGTGCGACCATGGAGCGGGGCTGACATGGCGCAGCAGACGACGTACGACGCGATCGTGGTCGGCTCGGGCATCACCGGCGGGTGGGCCGCGAAGGAGCTGTGCGAGGCGGGCCTGCGGACGCTAGTGCTCGAGGCGGGCCGCAGCATCGACCCCGCGGTCGATTACGTGGAGCACGTCCAGCCGTACGAGATGCACTTCCGCGGGTACGGCGACCGGCGGGCGCTGGAGCGGGACCAGCCCGTGCAGCGCAAGTGCTACGCCTGCGATGAGTGGTCGTCCAAGTTCTTCGTGAACGATCGGGACAATCCCTACACCGTCGCGGAGGGCACGGCGTTCGACTGGATTCGCGGCCGGCAGGTGGGCGGCCGGTCTATCATGTGGGGCCGGCAGGTCTATCGCTGGAGCGATCTCGACTTCGAGGCGAACGCCCGGGACGGTCACGGCGTCGATTGGCCCATCCGCTACGCGGACCTGGCGCCCTGGTACGACCACGTCGAGCGGTTCATCGGCGTGAGCGGCCAACCCGAGGGGCTGCCGCAGCTCCCGGACGGACAGTTCCTCCCCCCGATGGAGATGAACTGCGCCGAGCGGGTGGTGCGGGACGGGATGGACCGCGCGTGGGGCCGCGATCGGATTCTCACGATCGGGCGCTGCGCGGTGATCACGCGCGACCATGGCGGGCGCGCCGCCTGTCACTACTGCGGCCCATGCGAGCGCGGCTGCATCACGCATTCGTATTTCAACAGCATCGGAGTGACGCTTCCCGCCGCGGCGGCCACAGGCCGCATGACGCTGCGGCCGGACAGCGTGGTCCACAGCGTCATCTACGACGCCGCGCGCGACCGCGCCGCCGGCGTCCGCGTCGTCGATGCGCGCACGCTGGAAGCGATCGAGTATCGCGCGCGGGTGATCTTTCTCTGCGCGTCGGCGCTCGAGTCCGCCCGCATCCTGCTCAACTCGCCGACGCCGCGGTACCCGGGCGGCCTCGGCAGCTCGAGCGGCGAGCTGGGCCACAACGTCATGGACCACATCTTCCAGGCCGGCGCCACCGGGATCATTCCCGGCCACGAAGACGAGCGCCCGTTCGGCCGGCGCCCCAACGGCATCTACGTCCCGCGGTTCCGCAACGTGCGAAACCGTCAGCCCGATTTCCTGCGCGGCTACGGCTGCCAGGGTGGCGCGGGGCGCTCCGGTTGGGACCGCGGCGGCGGCATGCGTGGCTTCGGGACCGAGTTCAAGCGCGCGCTGATCGACGAGCTGGGCCCGTGGTACATGTGGCTTGGCGGGTGGGGCGAGTGCCTGCCGCGGCACGACAACCGGATCGCGCTCGATCCCGACGTCAAGGACCGCTGGGATGTCCCCGCACTTCGCATTCAGTGCACCTGGGGACCGAACGAGCTGGCGATGGTGGAGGACATGCAGGTCGCCTGCGCCGAGATCCTCGAGGCATCGGGCGCGCAGGAGATCAATACGTTCAACGACGAGTCCACGCCGGGGCTGTGCATCCACGAGATGGGCACGGCCCGCATGGGTCGCGATCCGCGCACCTCGGTGCTGAACGGGTGGAATCAGGTCTGGGACGCCCCCAACGTCTTCGTCACCGACGGCGCCTGCATGACGTCGTCGGCGTGTCAGAATCCCTCCATCACCTACATGGCGCTCACGGCGCGCGCGTGTGATTACGCGGTGGGGTTGATGCGGCGGAATGAGCTGTGATGGGACGGCGGGCAGTCGGCAGTCGGCAGTCGGCGGTCGGGAGCGGGAGGACGGCGGGCTCGATGGATCGGTGAACCGAGCGCCAAGCTCTGGACGCGCGGGTCGCTCTCAGCGACAGTCAGCCGAGTCGCGACTTTAGTCGCGATTCCACTCGGGGCGCCCTAGCCCCGGATCCACAACCCGCAGATGGGGATCAGGAGACTCGCCCAGGCGACGAAGAGCCAGCGAACGTGATCGCCTAGTCGCCGCTCGAGAGTCGCGTCGAGGTGGGCGAGCCGCTGCTCGAGCTTCGCATCGAGCTGGCTCCAGCGCGCGCCCCACTTGGCGTCCAGCTCCGCCAGCCGCTGCTCGAGCTTCGCATCGAGTTGGCTCCAGCGCGCGCCCGACTTGGCGTCCAGCTCCGCCAGTCGCTGCTCGAGCTTCGCATCGAACCGCGAGAAGTTAAGCGCGTTGAGTTCCCGAAGGTCCCCGCGGTAGGTGGCGTCCACGGCGTTGAACCAGTCCACGAGTTCGTTCGCGACCTCTTCGCCCAGGCGCTCGTAGAACAGCTTGGACAGCTTGGCGGTCACCGGCATCGGCGGTCCTCGTGGAGTGGCCGCCGACATCATACAACGTACGCTCGGCGGGCCGAGTATCAAAGGAGCGCGGGGAGGGGCGGAAATGCTGGCGGTTAGCCTCTGCACAGAGAACAGGGCGGCGGATTCGCGTGGTTCGCGGCCTGAAGGCCGCGCTCGGCGGCGACCTCCGGTCGCCGACGCGCCCTGAAGGGCGCCCGCTCCTCACCTACTTGCACACGTCGCCGCTCAGGCGCGGAGCGCCGGGTCGCTCTCAGCGACAGTCAGCCGAGCCGCGACTTCAGTCGCGACTCGCGGTTGTCAGTCGCGCCAGCTGGACGTCGGCTTCGTCGGTCGGATAGCCCTCCTCGTCCTCGAGCCACCACCGCCACCCGGGCTCATCGCTCCGGACGTAGACGCGCTGCGCCCGGGACCATGGTTCTCCCCACCCCGGTTGTCGTCCTCCTCACGCAGGTACGCGCGCAGCACCTTCTCTTCACCGAAGGGGCGGCTGATGCCGCAGGAGCCCCGCACCAGCATCGGCAACGTGATCCGGAGCGTCCGGCCCCGCCGGTTGAGGCGCTTGGTCTGCTGTGGTGGTCCCAGCTCGCCGAGACGCGGCGCTCGCGGCGTTCGCGGTGTTCGCGGCGTTCGCGGTGCTCGCGGTGCTCGCGGCGTTCGCGGTGCTCGCGGCGTTCACGGCCTGAAGGCCGCGCTCGGCGGCGCTATCGCGCCGGCGCGCCCTGAAGGGCGCTCGGCTCACGGTCAACTTCGTGCCTTCGGTTTGGCCAGCACCGCATGGTAAAGGTCTCCCGATGTTCGGTCGGGCGCAAAGCCGAAATCGGGAGGGGTGTCCACGCGCCACGAAGGCCTTGGAAAGCCGCCTTGGACGGCGTTCCGAAGCTCCTGCCGGTGCCGGGCTCGCTCACACCTCGTCCAGCACCTGGCGCACCTTACGGGTCAGCTCCTCGAACGTGAAGGGCTTACCGATAAAGTGGGTCCCCGGGTCCAACACGCCGCGGTGGACGATCGCGTCGTCTGCATACCCGGACGCGAACAGTACCTTGCTATTCGGCCGCCGCTGTCTCAGCTGCTTCTCCAACTCCCGGCCGCTCATCTGCGGCATCACCACGTCGGTGAGCAGCAGGTCAATGGCGCCCTGGTGTCGCTCGCAGAGGAGCAGGGCGTCGGGCCCGCCGGCGGCGCTCAGCACCGTGTAGCCCGCACGTTGGAGGATCCGCACCGCCGCACGCCGCACCGCGTCGTCGTCCTCGACGATCAGAATGGTTTCGTGCCCCGTCGCGCCTTTGCCACGGGACGGCGTCGCGGGAGTCGAAACGGGCGCATCCACCCGGGCCAGGTAGACTTTGAACGTGGTTCCCTGACCGGGCTCGCTGTACACCCAGATGTTGCCCCCGCTCTGCTTCACGGTGCCATAGACCATCGCGAGGCCGAGGCCCGTACCCTTCCCCTTCTCCTTGGTGGTGAAGAACGGTTCGAACACGCGGCTTCGCGTCGCCTCATCCATGCCGGTGCCCGTGTCCGTCACGGAAAGGCGAACGTAGCGGCCCGGCTCCACCGCGATGTGCTCTGCGACATACCTGTCGTCCAAGTCCACGTTGGCTGTCTCGAAGGCAAGCTTGCCGCCGTGGGGCATCGCGTCCCGCGCGTTCAGCGCGAAGTTGATGATCACCTGCTCCAGCTGGCCCGCATCGGCCATCACGTTCCCCAGCGCCGCATCGCGCTGCATCCGGATCTCGATGTCTTCCCCAAGGAGGCGGGGTAGCATCCGCTCCAGGCCGTCGAGCACGCCGTTCAGGTTCGTGACCTTGACATCCAGGATCTGCTTCCGGCTGAACGCCAGGAGCTGTCTGGTCAGCACCGCGGCCCGTTGTCCCGCGTCGTACACCTCCGTGATGTCCTTGCGGGCCGGGTGGGCGTCGCCCAGCTGCTGAAGGGCGAACTCGGAGTTGCCGAGGATCACGCTCAACAGGTTGTTGAAGTCGTGCGCGATGCCGCCGGTGAGCTGGCCCACGGCTTCCATCTTCTGCGACTGCCGGAGCTGCGCTTCGAGCTGCTCTCGTCTGGTCACGTCCTGCGCGACGACGAGGGCCGCGCGACGCTTGTCGAACGTCAGGAGATGCGACGTGATGTCCACGTTGATGACGCGGCCGTCCTTCAATCGGTGCTGCCATCCGCCGGACGACGCGAGCCCTGTCCGTTCCTTCGCGAGGTCCGCCTCGAGCCGGGGCACCTCTTCCGGCGGGCGAATGTCGGCGAGCCGCATCGCGAGAAACTCCTCGCGGGAGTAGCCGTAATGGTTCATCGCGGACTCGTTGACCTCGAGAAACCGGGTGGTCTCCAAGTCATAGACCCACATGGGCAGCGGATTGTTCATGAAGAGGTGTCGAAAGCTCTCCTGGCTTCGGCGCGCGGCCGCGAGCGCGTCGCCGAGCGACGCAGCCATCTTGTTGAACGTGGCCGCCAGCGCCGCGAACTCCGCGTCGTGTTCCTCGGACACGCGGGCGTCCAGGTCTCCATCCTCGATCCGCCGGGCGACCGCCGTGAGCTGGGTCAGCGGGCGGTCCACCCTCCGGAGGAGAAAGCGGCCGAACGCGACCACCCCGAGCAGCATCACGGCGGCAAACGCTCCGCTCAGGGCGTACACGACCCGGAACGCCCGCTGCTGTGATTGTCGAAGGCGCTGCAGGTCGGCCTCCCGCATCCGGAGGAAGCCGTCCAGGGCCTGAAGCAGCGCGGACCCGTGAGCGATCATCACGTCGAACGATGCCTCCCCCGCCTGGGCATTCCCCCGCCGGAACAGATCCGCCGTCCGCGCCGCGGCCACCTCGAGGCGCTGCTGTTCCTCTTTCACGACTTCGAGCTGAAGCCGCTGGGCAGGCGAGAGATCACGGAACAGGTACAGACGGAGCTGCCCATACACGACTTCGCCGGCGGCGCCAAACTCCTCCCGAAGAGCGCCGCTCTCGCGGGTGCGGAGCGACGAAATGGCGAGGAACTGGCGCATCACCGCGCCGTTGATCCGGTCGCCGATGACCTGCTCCTCCACCAGCGCGTCAACCGCGGCGGAGAGTTCGTGGCGCATGCGCTTGGTGATGCCGAGGAGCCCGGCGATGGCCGCGATCGCCAGCAGCGAGCCCAGTGACCCGCTGACCAGCATCCGCTCGCGGAGTGATTGCGCGCGGCGAATTTTTGGGGACCTCACCGGGCGTCCTCCGCTCCCAGCGTCTTCAGGACGTAGGATCGGCCCACGTCACCGTTCGCATCGAACGCGATGGGGCCGGTCACGCCGGCGAACGGCGGCGCCGCGCCGCCCAGCGACGTGAGATAGGACCGGAGATCGTTGCCGGTGTGCGCTCCGGCGCGGATACCGGCGATCACGAGACGCACGGCGTCATAGGTGAGGGCGGAGGCGACCGTCGGGTCGTACCCGAATCGCGCGTGGTAGCGCGCGGAGAACGCCCGGAGCTCCTCAGTCGCCATGAGGTCGGCGTAGTCCACGTACCGCATTCCCGCGGCGACCGCTGCGGCCTCGTTGCTGAGGCCGCCGGCCCCGACCGCGTCGCTCCCGACGATCGGGACGCGGGGCAGGACCGCGCGAATCGGCGTGATGAACCGCGCCAGGATGCCGCCGCGCGCGAGCCACACGATCACCTCCGGCCGCGCGGCGCGTAGGGCCGTTGCGCCGTACGCCAGGTCCGCGTCCGCCACGTCGTCCTCGACGTGCGGCAGCTCGAGCACCACGGGGTATTGCGCCGTGTCCAGCTCCGCACGGAGAGCCGCGTGCAGTCCGCGGCCGTATTCGTCGTTCACGTACGCCACGGCCACGCGCGCACCGCCGCGAAAGGTCGTGCGCAGATACTCGGCGAGAAACCGGCCCTGGCGATCGTCCGGTGGGACGAGTCGGAAACTGAACGGCCCGGCCTGCGAATACACCGCGGCGGACGCCGTAGGCGCGATCTGAACGACGCGACGCTCGTTGTAAATGGGCGCGGTCGCGAGGCTGGCCGCGCTGTTCGAATGGCCGATGACGGCGATGAGCCCTTCGGCATCGACGAGTCGCCGCGCGGCCTCAATGGCGGGTGACGCGAGGTTCTGCCCCTGCGGGATCATGATCGTGTCGAAGCCGGGCAGGGGGCTCTGCGCGAGCGCTTCCTCGACCGCCAGGCGGGCCGCGTCCACGTACGGCGGGGCGGTCACGACGCCGAGCACCACCGGACGGTGAGGCTCGCACGCCACAAGGGCAGCGGTGAACGACACGATCAGGATGGCTGCTGCGCTGGGTGGCCCGGTGCCTCTGCTCCCAGCCATCTCACCTCCGATCCGCACCTCGAGGGATGGGGGTGTGACCTCTAGAGAGAATATCCTACATCACGACGGGTCAGGGAAGGCGAGTCGAGACGTGGCCAGGCAGCCTACGGCGGGTGGCGCGGTTCGCGGGCTCGAGCTCGCGCTCGGCGGCGCCGTCGGCGCCCGAAAGGGTGCTCGGCCCAGAAGGTCGCTTCAGCGACAGTCAGCCGAGTCGCGACTTCAGTCGCGACGCGTACCCCGCGGCAGCACGGCGGTGGATCGCCGGCGAGGGCTCATGGGCTTGTCAGTCGCGCCAGCTGGACGTCGGCTTCGTCGGTCGGATAGCCCTCCTCGTCCTCGAGCCACCACCGCCACCGGGGCT
>Ga0256864_1000598_pt1 | contig 12213 bp, 14 predicted proteins | sample RVTome_11_FD_187336 | JGI IMG/M metagenome (GOLD analysis project Ga0256864, IMG submission 187336) | Soil microbial communities from uranium-contaminated site in the Upper Colorado River Basin, Wyoming, United States - RVT147D111 HiSeq ... | reverse complement strand
CAGAGCGCGACCGCGCCCGGCAGGTAGAGCTGGGACAGATAGTCCATGATCGCGCCCCCTCGCCGGTGCGGCCGGTGCGGCCGGCCCGGCCGGTCTGCCTAGCTGTACTCCTTGACCTCGGCGCCCTGGTACTTGCTCGGGCACTTGACCAGGAGCTTGTCGGCCGCGAACTCCTCGCTCGCCGGGTCCCAGCGGCCGATCGCGACGATCGAGATCGCGTCCTCGAAGTTCGCCGGCTTCAAGCCGGCGTAGCGGATGCGCAGGGTCTCGCCGCTCCCCTCCTCGCGCAGGGTGAAGCGCAGGCTCGAGTCGTCCAGGTTGTAGTCCGACGAGCCCTGCGCCAGCCCGCCGGCGACCTGCACCGTGCGCTCGGCCGCGCGCGCCTGGCGGTACGAGACGTAGGGCGTCAGCGAGTCCTGGAACGACGACAGGGCGAAGCCGGCGAACGCGACGAGCAGGACGCCGCCCAGCAGGTAGATGCGCTTACGGTTCATCGTCGGCCTCCGGTGCGGCTTGCTCGACCGCGCGCACCTTCTTGCTCAGGCGCAGCAGGTAGAGGAACAGGCCGGTCCAGATGATCAGGTTGACGGCGAGGATGCCTAGGCGGACGGCGGTGCCGGTGTCGACGGTGCTCGGGTTCACGATTTCGGTTCCTGTGGTATCAACAACCGGCTCAGGCCTCCAGCCCATTCCGCCGCGCGACCGCGGCGAGCCGGCACTGGAGGGAGTGTACCCAGAAGAAGAGTGCGGTGAACGCCGTCGATCCAGACACCAGGACGGCGAGCACCGCCGGGTCCATCTTGACCTCGCCCTCGGTGTTGATCACCGGCTCGGGGTGGAGCGAGAACGCGGCGATGCGCGGTGCGATGAAGAACAAAAACGGCGCCACCACCAGCCCGAGCACGGCGTAGCCGGCGGCCAGCCGGCGCCGGGTCTCGTGGTCGGCGACCGCCGCGCGCAGCGCGAGATAGGCGGCGTAGAAGAGCAGGGCGAGCACGATCGTGGTCTGGCGCGGGTCCCAGTTCCAGAACGCCCCCCACTCGATGCGCGCCCAGATCGACCCCGACACGGTCGCCAGGACGCCGAACACCAGCCCCAGCTCGACCGCCGCCTTGGCCGCCGCGTCGCGCCGCGGCGCGCGGCCCTTCAGGTACATCGCCGAGGCGACGCCGGCGATGATGAACGCGACGAACGCGTTCCATGCCATCGGCACGTGGAAGAAGACGATCCGGCTCGACTCGCCGCCGCCGACGAAGCCGGTCAAGGGCGGCGCCCACCAGAGCGCGCCGGCGATCACCAGGGCGATCCAGAGCCACAGGCCCCACGCGAGGACGGTCTTCACGGCGTGCACTGCTAGGGGTTCCACATCGCCGGAAACAGCATCAGGCCGGCCACGATCACGCTGGCATCATACAGGACGAGCTGCGTCAGGCCGACGTTGGCCGGCTCGCCCGCCACCGCCTGGCGGGTGAGCGCCACCGCCATCACCAGGAGCGGCACCAGCACCGGAAACAAGAGCACCGCGAACAGCGTGCCGCGCGCCCGAGCCTGGGCGACCATCACCGCGACCAGGGTGCTGGCGGCGGCGAGGCCGACCGCGCCGAGGAGGAGCACCGCCAGGAGCAGCCTCGGTGAGGCGACCGGGAGCTGGACCATCGCCAGGTAGAGCGGGGTGGTGATCGCCTCGAGCGCGACGAGCAGGGTCAGCCCGTAGGCGAGCTTGCCGCCGAAGAGCGCCGAGGGCGTCGCCGACAGGCGGAGGGCGGTCGCGGTGTGGGTCTCCTCCTCGGCGACGAAGAGGCGCGGGAGCCCCGCCGTGGCGGCGAACAGCAGGATCAGCCAGAGCACCGCCGAGAGCACCGAGGGGCCGTTCGGCGCCCCCCCGATCGGCCCCAGCGCCATCGAGACCACGACCAGGGTGGCGACCGCGAAGAGCCCGAGCGTGTTGAGCGCGAAGCGGGTGCGCAGCTCCGCCCGCCAGTCCTTGGCGAAGACCGCCGCCGCCTCAGCCAGCCAGCTCGACACGGCGCACGCTCCCGGGCAGGTCGATCGGGGCGGGGTTGGCGACCACCGCCGCGGCGCCGCGCTCGAGCTGCTCGGCGAGCAGCTGCGAGACGAGCTTCCGCCCGGGCGGGTCGAGGTTGGCGAGCGGCTCGTCGAGCAGCAGCACGTCCGGCCAATGGAGCAGCGCCCAGGCCCAGCGCAGCCGCTGCACCATCCCCGACGACAGCGCCCCGGCCGCGCGGTCGTGCGGCAGGCCCACCCAGTCGAGCAGCGCCGCTCCGCGCCCGGGGTCGACGCCGCGCAGCCGGGCGAAGAACGCCAGGTTCTCGGCGGTCGTCAGCGGCTCGTAGAACGCCAGATCGGGCGCCAGGTACCCCACCGCCCGCCGCCGCTCCGCCGGCTCGAGCACCCGCCCGCCGACCGTCATCCGCACCTCCCCCTTGTCCGGCGCCAGCAGCCCGGCGAGACAGCGCAGGAGCGTCGACTTCCCCGACCCGTTGGCCCCGGTCACCAGCAACACCTCCCCCGCCCCGGCGCCCCCCGAAACCCCGGAGAGCACCCGCACCCGGCCGAACCGCCGGTGGAGGTCGTGAAACTCGATGGCGGGCACGGCGGGGATTATAGGGGTGCTGTGCGTGCGGGCTAAGATCCGCTCATGGTGCGTTGGCGAAACCCCGGTCTCGGATCGTGTCTGCTCGGTGGACTCGCGGTTCTCTCTGCCGCCTGCGCGGGCACCGCCCCGTCGCCGGCGACGCCGGAAGCCGCCGGCCTGCCCGCCCCGCCGGCCGCGGCCACGGCCGAGCTGCCGGTGATCGACGTGCCGCAGCTCGAGGAGCGCGCGCTGCTGCTGCTGATCTCCGACCGGCGGCTGTACGAGCCGGTGGCGGTGAGCGGGGCGCTGGAGGGGCCGGCGGAGCTGCGGGTCGAGTTGGCGATGGCGCTCGGGCGGATCGGGGACCCGCGCGGGCTGGGCGATCTCGAGGGGCTGCTCGCCGACGAGTCGGTCGAGGTGCGGCGGGCGGCCTCGTTCGCGCTCGGTGAGCTGGGGGATCCGGCGGCGGTGCCGGTGCTGCGGCTGGCCGCGGCCGACGCCGATCGCGAGACCGGCGTCCTGGCGGTCGAGGCGCTGGGCAAGCTCGGGATGCCGATGGCGACCGCCGAGGCGGCGCTGGCCGGCCTGCCCGAACCGGAGCGCCGGGCGCGGCTGCTGCCCCACCTGTTCCGCTTCGACCCGGCCGAGCGGCGGCCGCTCGCCGCGGCCGCCCTCGCGCTCGACGACCCCGAGCTGCACGCCCGCGCCGCCTACGCGCTGGCCCGCGACGCGGTGCCCGAGGCGGTGCCGGCGCTGCGCAGTCTGCTTGCCGACCCCGATCCCTGGGTGCGCGGCTGGGCCGCTCGCGCGCTCGGCTCGGTCGGCGACGGCTCGGACCTGCCGCGCCTCGAGCCGCTGCTCGACGACCCCGAGCCGGGGCCCGTGGTGCACGCCCTGGCCGCCGGGCGGCGGCTGGTCGAGACGGGCCGGGCGGCGGCGCCGGACTCCTGGCGGCCGCGGCTGGCCGCGCTGCTCGCCGATTCTCGGCCTCATCTGCGGCTGGCCGCGCTCGACGCCGCCTCGGCCTGGCTGCTCGACGCCGAGCTGGGGACGGAGCTGGCGGCGCGCGCCGCCGGCACCGGAGGGGAGGAGCCGTGGGAGCGCGGTGCGGCGCTGCTCGCGCTCGCCCGCGCCGGCGATCCGCGAGCCGCCGACCTGGCGGCGGCCGCCGCCACCGCCGCCGATCCGCTGCTGCGGGCGCGCGCCGCCGAGGCCGCCGCGCTCGCCGCCGGGCCGCCCGCGGCCGGTGCCCGGGCACCGGCCGGCGGCGCCTGGGCCGGTCCGGAGCCGCTGCTCGAACGGCTGCTCTCCGACCCCGAGCCGCAGGTGCGGGTGGCGGCGCTCGAGGCCGCGGCCGCGGTCGGCGGGGACGCCGCCGCCGGCCTGGTCGCCGAGCTGCTGGCGCGCGACACCGACGCCGGGGTGCGTGCCGCCGCGCTCGGCTGGGCCGCCGAGCACCCGCTCGTGCCGCTCGAGGACCTCGGCCAGGCCGCGGTCTTCGCGCTCGCCGACCGCAACGTCGAGTCCAGCCTCAACGCCGTGCGCGCGCTCGCCGCCCGCGCCGAGGCCGAGCCGCTCGACCGCGGTACCTGCGTCCAGCTCCTCGAGCAGCTCGCCGGGGTGCGCGAGTACCCGGTGCGGGTGGCCGCCGCGTCGGCGCTGGAGGCGCTCGGGCGGCCGCGGCCGCCGGTCGGCGCGGTCGACTCCGGCCTCGACCTCGACGCCTACCGCCAGGTGGTCCAGCGCACGCGCCGGCCGCGGACGGTCGCGATCGCCACCTCGGCCGGCGCCCTGACCGTACGCCTCGACTGCCCGCGCTCGCCGCTGACCTGCCTCAACTTCCTCAACCTCGCCGGCCAGGGCTTCTACGAGGGCCTGACCTTCCACCGCGTGGTTCCCGACTTTGTGGTTCAGGGCGGCGACCCGCGCGGCGACGGCTGGGGCGGCCCCGGCTACGCCGTGCGCGACGAGATCGGCACCCTGCGCTACCGCCGCGGCGTGGTCGGGATGGCGCTCGCCGGCGCCGACACCGGCGGCAGCCAGTTCTTCGTCACCCTGTCGCCGCAGCCGCACCTCGACGGCGGCTACACCGCGTTCGGCGAGGTCGTCGCGGGCGGGGAGGTCCTCGAGCGGATCGTGCCCGGGACGCGGATCGAATCGGTGCGCGAGGTGGCCGGCCGGTGATCTTCCGCGGCGGGCGCGGGCCGTCCCCTGCGGTAGACTCCCGCCCCGGGATGAACGCGATCCGGAGCGCTCTCGCCATGGCCTTCTGCGTGCTCCTCGCGATGCCGGTCGCGGCCGCCGCCGGCGACCAGGAGGAGGACGAGGAGAAGGTGCCGCCGTCGCTGCTCGGGCCGGTGAGCCGCGAGCAGCTCGAGCAGGCGGAGCCGTCGTGGATCGCGGCGATGATCGAGGCCGCGCCCGATCCCGAGTCGGCGCTGGCGCTGGCCGAGGTGCCGCCGGGGGCCGAGGTGACGGTCTACCTCGGCACTTGGTGCTCGGACAGCAGACGCGAGCTGGCACGCCTGTGGCGGGCGCTCGACGAGGCCGGGGGCGTGGTGCCGTTCGAGATCGAGTACATCGCCGTCGACCGCGCCGACAAGCGGCCACCGGAGCTCGAGCGGGATCTCGATCTGCGCTACGTGCCGACCTTCATCGTCCGCCGCGGCGGCGAGGAGGTCGGACGGATGGTCGAGGAGTCGCCGGGCGGCATCGAGCGGGACCTGCTGGCGCTCCTGACCGGAGAGGCGAGCGGGGTGGTCTCGGCGCGCGACGACCTCGGCGCCGGCGAACCGAGTTCTTCAGGGGGGCTGTTCCAGCCCCCCTCCCCGCGGGAGTGACGGTTTCGTTCGCGGGGGGCGCGGGCGCCCCTCCCCCGAGCCGGCGGTCTGCGGCCGCCGCACACGCGGCCCCAAGCCGCGCGTAGTCCGCTGCGTTACGCTAACGCCGTCCGCTCTGCACCCGACCTCCTGCAACCTTCGCCGACGACCCGCCGTAAGAAGCCATGCAGCGAGGCGCCGGGGCACCCGACGAGGATCTGGTCGCCGCCGTACTCGCCGGCGACCGCGACCGGTTCGGGGACCTGGTAGAGCGTTACCAGGGGCGCCTCGTCAACTACCTGTACCGCTTGCTGCGCAACCTGGACGAGGCGCACGAGCTGGCGCAGGAGGTCTTTCTCAAGGTCTACCAGGCGCTGGACCGCTACGACCCGCGCTACCGCTTTTCGACCTGGCTGTTCCGGGTGGCGCAGAACGCGGCGATCGACCAGATCCGGCGCCGCCGCCTCAAGCTGGTGCCGATCCACCGGCAGGAGGAGGGCGACGAGGAAGGCCGCGACTGGGACCTCCCCGGTCCCGAACGCGGGCCGTACCGGCACCTGCGGAATCGGGAGCGCGGGGAGGCGATCCAGCAGGCGATCGACGGCCTGCCCTGGGAGTACCGGGAGCTGATCGTGCTGCGGCACTACGGCGAGCTGTCCTACGAGGAGATCGCCGGGGTCAAGGGGATGCCGCTCGGAACGGTGAAGAACAAGCTGTTCCGCGGCCGGCAGATGCTGAAGGAGAAGCTGGCGGACTTCTTGACCGACTGAGTGTCCTGGGTCCCGGCCGGGCCGATGCGGCCCGGCTCCCGGGGCGGCCGGCCGGAGCCGGCGAGGAGAGACGCGATGGACGCGATGGACGCGATGGACTGCGGCAGCATTCGCGAGTGGCTCGAGCTCGAGGCCGACGGCCGGCTCGGCGGCGAGGAGCGGCACGCGCTCGACCGCCACGCCACCGGCTGCACCGCCTGCCGTGAGGAGCGGCGGGCGCTGGCCGCCCTGCACCGAGCCCTCGAGCGCAGCCGCGTCGGCGTCCGCGGCGGCTTCACCGCCGAGGTGATGCGGCGGCTGCCCGCCGCCGGCTGGGAGGCGAGCGCGCCGCGCGCCTGGCGGCTGCCGCTGGCCCTGTTGGCGGCGTTCGCCGCCGCGGCGGCGGCCCTGGTCGGGGTCAGCTCGGCCCGCTTCCACCCCGGAGTACCGTTCGCCGGCGCCGTCACGGCGATCGCCGACATGATGCAGACCGCGGCGCTCGCCGGCGCCGGTCTGCTCGCGGCCTCGTGGCGCGGCATCGGGCTCGCGGTCGGCGAGCTGCTCGCGACCTCGCCCGGCGCGATCGTGGCCTTCGTGATCCTGGTGCTGGCGGTCGACCTCCTGGCGCTCGCCCTGATCCGGCGCCGGAGGGCGGCGCCGGTTCGCGAGGAGGGTTCGGATTCCTCCGGCCGGTCGTCCGTGTAGAGTTGGCGGCGTGAAGGCCGTTCACGCCCTCCCCCTGATCCTCGTCTTCATCCCTCTCCCCCCGGCGGCCGCGGCCGAGGGGCCGGCGCTGATCCTCGGCGAGGGGAGCGTGGCGCGGCGGCAGCTCGTGGCCGTGGGGCGCGACCTCGAGGTACGTGGGGAGGCGCGCTCGGACGTCGCGGCGTTCGACGGCTCGGTGCTGGTCACCGGCTCGGTGGCCGGCGACGTCATCGTTCTCGGCGGCGGCGTGGAGCTGGCGGGGACGGCGCGGGTGGCCGGCGACGTCTTCGCGCTCGGCGGCGCGGTCGAGACGGCGCCGGGGGCGGTGATCGGCGGCCGGGCGGTCTCCTATCCGACCGCCTCGGCGGCCTGGCTGACGCTGCTCGAAGGGCCGGCGATCGGGCTCTCGGCGGCCTCGCCGCTGGTCGTCGGCGGCAAGCTGGCGCTGCTCGCCGCCTGGCTCGCCCTGGTCATGGTGTTCTTCGCCGCCTCGGGGCGGCACGTGCTCTCGACCTCGGCCGGGATCGCCGCCGAGCCGCTGCGCAGCTTCGTCACCGGCGTGGTCGGAGTGATCGCGCTCCTGCTCACGGCGCTCCTGTTCTCCGCCTTCGCCGCCGCGCTGGTCGGCGCGCCGCTGCTCGCGCTCGCGGTGGTGCTCGCCCTGGTGCTCAAGCTGTGGGGGATGGTGGCGGTCTTCCACGCCGCCGGCGACTGGCTGGCGCGCCGGTTCCTCCTCCGCCCGCCCCGTGCCCTCACCGCCGCCACCATCGGCCTGCTCGCCCTCGGCGCCCTGAAGTTCGTCCCCTACCTCGGCGTCTGGGTCTGGTCCGCCGCCACCTTCATCGGCGTCGGCGCCACCCTGACCACCAAGTTCGGCAGCAGGGAACCCTGGTTCCGGCCTTTTTGAGGGGGGCTTTTCAAGCCCCCCTCCCCGCAGGAGCGCGGTCCTGCGGGGGCCCCTCCCCCGAGTCGGCGGCGTCCGCCGCCGCGCGCCTGTGGGCGCGGGTCCTGCTGCTACCGGGTCTGAAGACTCGGCCCCCCGCCCGCGTTCGGCGACGAGGGGCCGAAGGAGAGACAGTCCCGGGACTGCGCGGCCTACACCTGGGGTGACCGCCGGAGAGCCCAAACGGCTGCGCCCGCGAGGAGCAGCAGCAGGAGCGCAATACCCACCTGCGAGAGCGTCGGGATCTCGAGCACGCTCTGCTGGACCTCGATCGTGACCGTGGCCGCCGCGGTCGGCGGGGTCGGGTCGGAGGGGTCGCTGGTCGCGGTGGCGCTGTTGGTCGCCATGGTGCCGTCGGGGCCGTCGACGGTGCCGGTGACGTTGCAGACCGCGAAGGCGCCGTTGGCGAGGGTGCCGACGTTCCAGGTCAGGGTGCCGTTGGGCGGCCCGCCCGCGGGGGGGCCGGCGCCGCAGTCGTCGCCCGTCCAGGTGAACTCGGCCGGCAGGTTGTCGGTGACCACGGTGTTCCCGGCGTCGGCGGGGCCGTTGTTGGTCACCGTCAGTGTGTAGGTCACCAAGCCGCCCGGCTCGACCGTCGTCGGGTCGACCGTCTTGGTCAGGTCGAGGTCGGCCTCGCCGAGGCCGAGGTGCAGCGCCGGGACCGCCCAGTTGGCCGCCGCGTTCTGGGGCAGGGCGGTGAGGATGACGCGGTTGAACGGCGTCGTGCTCTGGATGAAGTGGTCGCGGTCGTCGCCGCCGGTCGCCGCCGTCACCGTGCCGATCAGCACCGCGCCGTCGTAGGCCTCGGCGTTGAACGGCCCTCCCCAGTCGCCGATCTCGAAGCCCATCTCTGTGGTCGGAACGCTGAGGTCGACGATCAGCGAATCGTCGTTCTGGAACCCGCCGAGCGGATCGACCAGGGTCAGAGTGCCCGCCAGGTCGGACGGGACGAGCGCGCGTCCACCGCCGGTCTGGAAGTCGTAGCCCGCGGCCCCTGCGCGGGTCACGAACGTCAGGTTGGACAGCGCGCGCCCGGGAAGGCGGCCTGGATTGCAGCGACCGTGGTCGGGCCGGCCGGCATCGCGTCGAAGTCGAGCACGACGTTGGGGATGGTCATCGCGGGGATCTCGCTCACCGTCCCGAGCGGGGCGGGGCTGCCGTCGGCCACGCCGACGTCCTCGGGACCCTGGGCGACGGCCGGGACCGCGATGAGCAACGCGAAGCACAGCACGGCGGCGACGGGGAAGGCTTGGGCTCGATTCATCGGCTCCACCTCTACATCCTCCATAGGCGATTGAACGTGGTCGGCTCCGTCGGAGACCAAAGATATCGCAAAGTATACGCTCCCAGGCGGCGCATGTCGACCACGGGCTCCGCTTGACCCTCCCACGGGCCATCCCGTACGCTGAGCGCGCCGCGCGGCGGCCCCGGCACCGGCTCCGGCGGCGGCCGCGGGGCGCCCCGCTCGGCGGCGGGAGGGACCGAGCGCGTGCCCCAGCAACAGACCGTCAAGCCAGAGACCGTCGAGGCCGAGACCCTCGAAACCGAGACCGCCGGGATCGCCACCGTCGGGGTGGTCGGTGCCGGCACCATGGGCCACGGCATCGCCCAGGTGGCGGCGCAGAGCGGCCTCCGGGTGGTGCTGGTCGACGTCGCCCCCGAGGCGCTCGAGCGCGCGGTCGCCGCGATCGACAAGAGCCTCGCCAAGCTGGTCGAGAAGGGCAGGCTCGAGCGCGCCGCCGCCGACGCAGCCCGCCGCCGCATCGCCACCGGCTCGGAGCTCGCGGCGCTCGCCGAGGCCGACCTGGTCATCGAGGCGGCGGTCGAGAAGGCGGCGGTCAAGCGCGAGATCTTCGCCGACCTCGACCGCGTGTGCCCGCCGGCGACCGTCCTCGCCTCCAACACCAGCTCGATCTCGATCACCCGGCTGGCCGCCGCCACGAGTCGTCCCGCCAAGGTGATCGGCATGCACTTCATGAACCCGGTACCCTTGATGACACTGGTCGAGCTGATCCGCGGTCTCGACACCGACCAGGCGACCTATGACGCGGTCGAGGCGGCGGCGCGGCGGATGGGCAAGACCCCGGTCGAGGTCCACGATTCCCCCGGCTTCGTCTCCAACCGGGTGCTGATGCCGATGATCAACGAGGCGATCTCCTGCGTCTGGGAGGGAGTCGGCACGCCCGAGGCCGTCGACACGGTGATGAAGCTGGGCATGAACCACCCGATGGGGCCGCTGGCGCTCGCCGACCTGATCGGCCTCGACGTCTGCCTCGACATCCTGCGCGTGCTCCACGACGGCTTCGGCGACCCGCGCTACCGGCCGTGCCCGCTGCTGGTCAAGATGGTCGACGCCGGCCGCCTCGGGCGCAAGAGCGGCCGCGGCTTCTACGACTACTCCGGCGGCGGCGTCTCCTAAGCTCGCGATGATGGACCGCACCCCGAGCGAGCAGCGCGGCACCGTCCTGTGCCAGACCTGCGGCGCGCGCAACCCCGACGATCGGGAGTACTGCGCCCTCTGCCACCAGAAGCTCCTGGTGCTCTCCGGGCCGTTCGCCCAGGAGAGCGAGGAGGAGTTCGAGGACGAGGGGGAGGAGAACTTCTCGTTCGACGAGCACCTGCTCGAGCGGATCTCGATCCTCGAGGAGGCGCTCAAGCGCACCACCGAGTCGCTGCGCCAGCTCTACGGCGCCCTGCACAAGCAGGAGCGGACGATCCTGGTCAACCAGACCGGGCTCGGGGCGCTGCGCGAGCTGCTGGCGGAGAAGGGCGCGCTGGGCGAGGACGAGTGGACCGAGCGCTGGGAGTCGAAGATGGGCTACCAGCTCCTGGCGCTCGAGCAGCGCGAGCGCTTCCTGGCGATCAAGGACCGGGTGGCGGCGCTCTGCCGCGGCGATCGCCGGCGCGAGTTCGTCGCCCACCTCGACGACGCCGACCACGCCCTCGCCGGCTTCGAGGTCGAGCGCGCGATGGCGGCGCTCGAGGCGGCGCACCGGCTCGACCGCGGCAACTACGAGCTGGCCTGGTTCCTCGGCGAGACCCGCTTCAACGAGGGCGACGGCGCCGCGGCGCTCGGCTACTTCGCCCGCGTCCTCGAGGCGCGGCCCAACCACTACGAGGGGCTGGTCTACAGCGGCGTCCTCGAGCACGAGCGCGGCGCCGGCGAGCGCGCAGAGTCGCTGCTCAAGCGCGCGGTCGCCCTCTACCCCGACGCCTTCCTGCCCAACTTCAGCCTCGGCGCGATCTACTCGGCGCGCGGCGACCTGGCGCGGGCAGTGGTCTACCTCGAGCGCGCCGCCGCCGCCGAGGCGGTGCCGCAGGCGCTCTACCTGCTCGGCCGCGCCTACCACGAGATGGGGCGGCTGGCGCCGGCGATCAAGCGCTTGCGCGAGGCGGTGCGCCTCGACCCGACGTTCGAGGAGGCGCACCACCTGCTCGGCCTCACCTACCTCGACCGGCGCTGGAACCGCAAGGCGCTGACCGCCTTCCGCGAGGCCCAGCGGCTCAACCCCAAGCGCCTGCGCTACCAGGACCTGGTGCGCTACCTGTCGGGCTCGGCCGGCTCGCCGCTGCCGGTGGTCGACGGCGCCGCCGCGGCCCAGGTCGCGCGCGCCGAGGAGGCGCTGACCGCCGGCGAGCCGCAGCGCGCGTTCGAGCGTTACCGCCGCGCACTGGCGCTCGCGCCCGACCACCCGACGCTGCTGATCTCGGGCGCCCTGGTGGCGCTCCAGCTCGACCGCGGCGCCGAGGTCGAGGCGATGGCGCGCAAGGTGCTCGCCCAGGAGCCGGGCGAGATGCTGCGCGCCACCGCCGGCGCCGCGCTGATCGAGGCGCTGCGCGGCCAGGGACGGCTGCGCGAGGGCAACACCGTCGGCCGCCGCCTGCTCGAGGACAGTGCCACCCCGTTCGGCCAGACCCTGGCCTGCTACGAGATCGCCTGCAACCTCGCCGAGATGGAGGAGGACCTCGACGGCGCCCTCGACTACGCCCGCCGCGCGGTCGAGCTGGCCCCCGAGGAGCTGAAGGGCTTCCCGCTCGCCGCCCTCGGCTGGGTCCACTACAAGCGGAGCGAGTTCTCCCGCGCCGTCGGCTTCCTCGACCGCGCTGCCGAGCTGGCGCCGTCGTCGTCGACCTTCACCCATCTCGGGATGGCGCTGCTGGCCGCCGGCGAGGAGGAGCGGGCGCGCGCCGCGCTCGAGCGGGCGCGCGGGCTCGAGGAGGCCGGCGGGCTGGGGCGGACCATGCTCCAGTGCATGAAGGACTCGACCCGGCTCCACGACCGGGTGCGCAGCCGGGGAGGGGGTTGACCGTGCGCTGGAGCCGCTACTACCTGCACACCACCCGCGAGGTGCCGTCCGACGCCGAGGTCGTCAGCCACCAGCTCATGGTGCGCGCCGGGAT
>Ga0256864_1000597_pt1 | contig 12216 bp, 11 predicted proteins | sample RVTome_11_FD_187336 | JGI IMG/M metagenome (GOLD analysis project Ga0256864, IMG submission 187336) | Soil microbial communities from uranium-contaminated site in the Upper Colorado River Basin, Wyoming, United States - RVT147D111 HiSeq ... | reverse complement strand
TGGGCATGCCCGGCGAAAAGACAATCCCTTTCGGTGCGCAGCGATATTATTCGACGCACGAAGACTGGCAGAACATTGTCGCAAATACGGCGAAAGCCGCTCAGGCGATAGTCATCGCTGCGGGAAGTACACCGGGCGTTCTGTGGGAGTACGAGTTGATAGCACGGGAGAATCTGTTCGACAGAACGCTGGTCCTGTTTCCTCCGCTGCCCGGCGACGAGTCTGAAGGGAACACCAAGGTGCTGGCAGCGCTGGCATCGGCATTCAGGGTGAGCAATCAGTTCGAGCTTGCCAAAAATCAGCACATCATTGCGATGATACCGACGGCGAGTGGAGTACCGACGCTGTTGACTGCGCGCAAAGTAACGGCTGCAGCTTACATAGTGGCAATGCGCGGGCACTTCCAGAAATGCACGGCTCGACAATTAGCGGACTCGCTCTCGCTTTGAAGGAAGTGGCAACCCTGTGACCAACGACGTTTTCATCAGCTACGCGCGCGAGGATCAGAGCTTTGCCAGGCGGATGGCGGCAGCATTCGAGCGACCGCCGAGAGGCTGGTCCGTGTGGTGGGATGCCGAACTTACTACCGGCGAGCGATTCAACAAGGAAATACGAGTAGCAATAAGCGACTCCCGATGCCTGGTGGTGTTGTGGTCGCCGCATTCGGTGACCTCCGACTGGGTAATTGCCGAAGCCGAGGTCGCACGTGAGCGCGGCATCCTGGTTCCAGTTCTCATCGGGGACTGCCAGATACCAATGCCGTTTGGCCCGCTGCACAGCGCGGATCTGCGAAAATGGAAAGGCTCGGAGTCTGCGCCGCAATGGGGTGATTTGCTTGGCGCAGTGCAGGCGGCTTTCGCGCGCGGCCCCGCAGTCAGCGAAGCGGAGACCGCCGCACGCCATCTTCGCGTGCAGGCAATCGAGCGGCGACGCAAGCGGCAGAAAGTCGGTGCCATCGCCGTTGCGGTAGCTCTCCTGGGGCTGGCATGGTTTTTCAACGGTTACCTTGCCTCGCGCAATGCGGCAAACCATCTGGCCGATGTTTCTGTCAAGCTTCGCGAAGAAGTGCTGGCGACAGATCCCGATAAGGTCTGGTGGTGGCGACTTTTTGACAATCGACCGACGCTCGAAAAGCTCGAAGCGAGCTTTCTGGTTGCGGTCGAAGCCATGCGTAAATCACCAACGGCGCGCGCGCGGGATGCGCTTTACGATTCTTTCGCATTGCTGCCGTGGTCGGATCTCGGTATGGAGATCGATGACAAATATGAAGCCAGGTCGCTGAAGTTCAACGCTGCAGGTACGCGCGTGGTTTCCGCATCGTCGATTGGCGATACCCTGGTCTGGAACCTCGACAATGCGGAGGAGCCGGCTAACGGCGCGCACGACCTTGTTACCCGGGATGACTGGATACGAAATCGCGCCGTTGCCATCTTGCCGGGGTCGACGATGGCAGACGTTCACGGTGACCTGATCGCGACGGCCGGTCCGGACAACCGTATTCGACTCTGGAACATGGACGGTTCGGCGGTTCGCACGATGGCGCACAAAGGTGCAACGCTCATCGCGCAGTTTTCTCCGGATGGCGGCCGTATCGCAGCCGCCGACGAGAGTGGTGAGCTTCGATTATGGGCGACTGCAACCGGCGAATTGCTGCAGAGCTGGCAACACAAGAACACCGACGGAATGGTGGCGTATTCTGACAAAGGCAATTTGCTGGCATCTGTCGGCGACGACGACAGCGTTGTTGTCTGGGACACGGTATCCGGCACGGAGGTGATGCGCATCAGTGGCGACGATCAGGATGACCCCGGTGTTATTTTTGTACCGGGGACGCAGCAGGTTCTGGTGTACGGTATCGGCGCCGCTGCCTGGGACCTCGAATCCGGAACGCTGGTGCGGCGCTTCGCGGACCAGGACGAGGTTTACAGCGCCGTATTCGATCAGGACGCCAGCACCCTGATTCTGGGCGGTGCTACCGACCTTGAATGGTGGAATTTTAAAAGTGGCGGGCGCCTTTTCAGCAGGGACGCGGAGTATGCAATCAGGATAATTGCTGACACCGATCGAAAAGTATTTTTGACGATGACTTTTGGCGATAACGAGGTGCAGGCCTGGGACTTCAAAACCGGTAGGCTGCTCCGGCGCATACCTTATGCGCGACACGTTCATGCTTTCGCCATTGACCCCAATGGCAAGTGGCTGTCGGTTTCCGGTTCGGACTGGATTTCCGGCAAGGATGTCATCGAGTTTGCAGTTATTCGGCCGACAAATCTGCTCGCGGACGCCTGCAGGTTCACGAATCGAAACCTGACCGAGGAAGAATGGGATGAGTATATTGGCGATGAACCCTACCGGCGCACCTGCGATGACCTCGAATGAGCCGCGCCGATAACCGTGCCATGCACTTGGCCAGGGAGTCGACTTGCACTGAGCCCGGGACCTTTCTCAATCACCCGGCTTAGACAATGACGCCAGTGAGGATTTGGCAATGAGACGATTTGTTATATGCCTTGACGGGACCTGGGCAAGCCCGAGCAATCTGGTCGAGAGAGGTGACGGGTCAGCGGTACACAAACCCTCGAACGTGCTCAAGACCTTTCGTGCCGTCGTGCCACGCACGGAAAGTGGCGTAGAACAAATTTCATACTACGACGAAGGTGTCGGTGCGCTGTCCGCCCAGCGGGGTATGCGCAACTCTGCGCTCGCGAAACTCGATGCGGTCCTGGGTGGAGCCTGGGGCGCAGGCTTCGAACAGAACATCGAGTCCGCCTACACCTTCGTCGTTGGCAATGCCTTGCCGGACGACGAGCTGTTCGTATTCGGATTCAGCCGCGGTGCGGGTCAGGCCCAGAGTTTATGCCGCTTTATCGACTGGATGGGCGGGCTGCTGCACAAGCGCGATGCCTATTTCATCCCGGATTTTTTCAAACACTATATTGCAACCGAGGGTGCCAACGGCAAGGCCCGGTCGTTCCTTGAGTCATTGTTGTCGACCGGCAAAAAAATCGCGTCGCCAACCCGCGCACGGATCCGCTTTTTGGGCGTCTATGACACGGTACTTGCACTGGGGTCACGACTGCGCGCGGATTTTGACAAGAGCCAAGGCACGACGGCACCGGGGCTGAGTTTCCATGTCGGCGAGAAACCGCCGGCGATGGTATCGGTCGCGCGGCAGGCGCTGGCTATTGACGAGCGCAGGACGGACTTCCGGCCGGAGATCTGGCGCGGAGCGCAACCGGGACAATCGGTCGAGCAACGCTGGTTTCCGGGCGTCCACACCAGTATTGGCGGTGGATATGCGGACGACGGATTGGCAAACGGGGCGCTTCGCTGGATGATCGATGAAGCCAGGGAACAGGGATTGGTCGTCGACGAGGAATTTTTGCGCTATTACCGGCCCTGGTTCGGCGACACGCGGGATGAGTCGCTCAAAGGATTAATGAAAGTCCGGAACTGGATGCGAAGCCTCAAGGGCGAGCAAGGTGATCGCGATCTGCAGGAAACGGCTGACATACCGGGACTCACCGTTCACGAGTCGGCCTGGAAACTTCTCGCGTTCGATCCAGGTTATCGGCCAGAGAACTTGTTGAAATTCATGCGCAGCCGTGAAGAGCTCGCAGGTCGCATCCCGGGTGATGTGGCGTAGGCCGATCTGACGCAGGGAGGCAACATGTTTCGACTCGAGGTACTGCCGGCCCGATATGGCGACTGCCTGTGGATCGAATACGGCGAAGAGGGCTTGCTGCGGCGCATTCTCATCGATGGCGGGGCATCGGGTGTTTATAAAAAGGTATTGAAGCCACGGCTGCTGCAGCTGAATGACAATGAGCGCAAGTTCGACCTGCTGGTTGTCACGCACGTGGACTACGATCACATTCGCGGCATCATCGAGCTCTCACACGACGACACCGTTGGCTTCGAAGCGCAGGATGTCTGGTTCAACGGCTTTCGCCATATTCCCGACAAGCCGGCAGAAGTCCTCGCCGGCAAGCACGGCGAGGAACTGACAGATCTGATCCTGAGGCGCGGCGCCAACTGGAACAAAAGCGGTTTCGATGGCGACGCCGTGGTGATAGCGAGAGAAGGTCCGCTGCCGCGCGTACAGTTCGACGATGGCCTGATTCTGACTCTGATGTCGCCCACGATACCGAGGCTCGCCGAATTGCGCGACGATTGGGAAGAGTCTTGCAAGGACATCAATATTTCGCCGGAAGAGCTCGAACGCGCCCGAACGGAAGGGCAGTTCCGGACGCTGGGGGACGGCGAAGTCGAACCGGCCCGCGCGCGTCCGGACATCGAACAGCTTTTGCGGGAGGACTTCGTCGAGGACAGGTCTGCAGCGAACGGGAGCAGCATTGCCATACTCGCCGAGTACGGAGGCACCCGGGTTTTGCTGGCAGGCGATGCACACCCATCGACCCTGATCGAAGCGATCGATCGGCTGGGCGTCGACAAATTGCACCTCACAGCGTGCAAGTTGCCACACCACGGGAGCAGGGGCAGTGTGAGCTCCGACCTCATTCAGCGTCTCGAATGCGATTCCTATATTTTCTCATCCAGCGGCGAGCAGTTCTCGCATCCGCACCCGGAGGCAGTGGCACGTGTCATCAGGCACGGTGGCGCACGCCCGAAGTTGTATTTCAACTACGTATCCGATGAGACGCGCATCTGGGACGACACAGTGTTGCGCGAAGCTTACAATTACGAGACTGTGTACCCGGCGCAGTCCAGGGGTGGGCTCGATCTCGTGTGGGAATCCGCGCCGTGAAATCCGTTCTGGTTGAATTCGCGCGGTTAAAAAACCTGAATACCGGCATACTTCGCGCAGGGGACGATTACCTCTGTACAGCCGGGCCTTTGCCTGTGCGCCAGGTAGCAATGAACGTCGACCAGCTGCCTTTCAACAAGCTGATGAAGTCCTTGCGTTACGAGAAGGCATCCGAAGAGCGGCGGCGGCAAGCGCTCGACACCCTGGCACAAAAAGCCACGGAACTGCTGGATTCTGCAACGGACCGGAAGGACACGCTGGGCGCGGCTCTTGCTGCCGGAGCGAATGCCTTGCAGCAAATCGACTTCGTCGCCAATGCCGCCGAACTGTCAGCCATGCCCTTTGAGGCCGCTCTCGCGAAAGACGGCAAGCCGTTGTTTCTCAGCGGCGGAGGCGTCGTATTTACCCGTCGAGTGCGCGGAGCATTTGTGGATCGGCAGCCAGCGTGGCCGATCCGGCCGCGCGTACTGTTCGCGTGGTCATCGGCCGGCGGCGTCGTGCCCCAGGATGAGCATCGCCGGGCACTGCTCGATGCGCTCGAACCCTGGCTGCCAGCCAGGCTGTCTGACCGGTCAGACGTCCTGGTCGAAATTGGCAATGCGAAACTCAGGGACATCAAAGCGGCCGTGGATAATGCGGCGAACGCCAGCAAGGGATTCACGCACGTGCATATGCTGGCTCACGGAACGCCCGTAGCGGGGGATGACGATGATCGTTTTGGCGTTGCGCTTAATCACCCGATCGAGGGTGTCGATGCGGTAAAGCCGGAAGATCTTGCGAAGGCATTGACTGCCATAACGTCCACCAGCGTCGTCGTTACGCTGGCAGCGTGCGATCTCGCTAACGCGACGGACAGCATCAACCCCGCGAAAAGCGTCGCGCATGAGTTGCACGTATCCGGCATACCTGTCGTTATCGCATCACAACTTCCATTGACAATAGACGGTTCAATCATTCTCGCGACACGCTTTTACAGGGACATACTCGGCGGGCGTGACGTTCGGGCCGCGCTGCATGCAACGCGTGTCGAGCTCTACGAGAATTCCGACAAAGCCGGGCACGACTGGGTAAGCCTGGTGGGCTATGTGCAGCTCAACGAGGGGTATGCGGATTTTCTGAAGAACATCAGTCTTCAGGCCCGTTTGGCGTCGCTGGAGAACCTCCGGGATAAAGCGGTGATTCTCGCCGGGAGCGGCGCGGCCAAAAGCGAGCTGGCAAGCCTTCGTGATGCACTCAAACGCGAAATACGGGATCTCGAGATCCAGCTCGCCAGTAACAACGAAGGGACTGCGCTTGACGAGAATGTGGGGCTTTTGGGCAGCGCGGAGAAACGTCTTGCGGAATTCTGTTTCGCACAGTTTTACGACGAGAATGGCAGGCAAGCTTCGCGTGAAGCGCTTGAAAGGGCGCTGAAGTGGTACCGGCGAGCATTCAAAATGAATCCGTCACATCACTGGAGCGCCGTCCAGTACCTGGCACTCGACGCCGCGCTGAACGGCAAACTGGACAGGAAGGACTGGAAAACGGCTTACCGTGCCGCCGAGGTTGATCGGGTACGCGAGGCCGAGTTCTGGGCACACGGCTCACTCGTCGAACTCGCGCTCCTTGGTCGAATTATCGACGAACGAACGGACGAAACCGCCGAAGTGTATCTCGCGGAAATGCGTGAACGCGTCGGTCGTCTTGCAGAGGCTCCTCGCCACGATCCGTTCACTGCAACCAGGCTGCAGCTGCGCCGCTATGTCGACTGGTGGCGTCAGGACCAGGGTTTCTTCGCTGGCACGCCTGACCTTGCTTCCGACGCGGCACGGCTCGCCGATCTCTTGCAGGCCGCTACTTGACGAGCTCGTACATGTCCTCGAACAGTCTGGCCGAAACCACGTAGCCGTCGCGGCGGTCTGCATCGTTATAAACGATGTAGTCGCCCTTCGCATAGCGCGACGAACCCTCTTTTGTCCAGATCGAACCGTTGTCTTTCGCTTTGACAGCCCAAACGGGCGTCACCTTCAGAAACGTACCCGGCCCGGTTTTTTTGTAGGTCTTCGCGAAGGATTCCGCATCGACGGTGTAGGTATCGCTGCGGTTAAGCACGATCCAGTCGCCCGCCTTGCAGTGCTGAGTGCCGCCCCATTTCCTGTAGGAAAAGCCGTCGGTATCAAGGTCGAGCCGAACGGCGACAATGTCGTTACCCGGCTTCTTCCAGTACTGCTTGAGTTCATCCGCTTCACTCATCTGTCGAACAGATCCTTTGGGTCACTCGCCAAGTTCGGCTGTTGTACAAAAAAGTTCGCGCATTTCATCCCAGGGCCTCCCTGTCCAACAGATGTTCCGCGTGCTAATTATAGCGGCGAAATACCGAACGCGAGCGGCATTAACGACGTGTCAAGGCGCAGTTGCCGCTGAAATTGCTTAGCGAGGCGCACCGACGGCGGCAATTCTGTTGCCTGCGCGCTGCGGACCCCTGCAGAGGAGAGCACATGAAAACGCATATCGAGATGTTGGTAGAAATGGGAGTCGCGAGACATGATGGTCTTCAATACATCGATGATCTCAAGGAATTGCTGCCGAAGTACGGTATCGCCGCGTCGAAGGCCAGGCTCGCACACTTTTTTTCGCAAGTACTGCACGAGTCCGGATCGATGCGATTCGACACAGAAAACCTGAACTATTCGGCAAAAGCGCTGCGCCTGGTTTTCGCGAAGTATTTTCCGACCGATGACGAAGCAGAAGGATACGCACGGCAACCGGAGAGGATTGCAAACCGGGTCTATGCCAGGCGCATGGGCAACGGTTCGGAATCCAGCGGTGACGGGTGGAGGTACCGCGGCCGCGGCTTCATCCAGTTAACCGGCAAGAAAAATTACCAGGCTTTTTCTGACTGGATTCGAGACAACCGTGTCGTGGAACAGCCGGAGATTGTAGCGACAGACTATGCCGTTCACTCTGCGGTATTTTACTGGGATAAGAACAATCTTAACGCGGTCGCAGACCTGGACGACGTCAAAAAGTTGACCCGGTTGGTGAATGGCGGCGACAACGGCTTGACTCATCGCCGTGAATTGTACGGAAAAGCGAGCGGACTCCTTGCAATGCTCGATCTCAGGTCGTCAACAATCACTTAGACAGGCCTGCATAATTCAGGGACAGTGACCCTGATTTGTTCCTCGTTCGTAGTGGATGCGGGTGCTCCTGTCGGAATTAGGGTCACTGTCACCGAATTACGTGCCAAGTAACCATTCGCTGCTATAGTCAGGACTTCGGTCGAAAACATTAAACACAACCCACTCCAAAGAGGAATCCTGGACTATGGAGAAGACGTTTTCACGACGGACAGTGACGAAGCAGCTCGGAACACTGGCAGGCGGCGCCGCATTGTTCGGGTCCGGTATTGCCAATGCACTGACGAAAACACCCGCGCAAACAGAGGGCCCTTTTTACCCGCCGGGCCCGCACGCGGAATCGGACGTCGACCTGACCCTGCTCGAGGGACATACCGAAAGCGCGGCCGGCGACGTCATCCTGGTCCGCGGCCAGGTGACCGATCTCGCGGGTAATCCGTTGGCAAACGCCCGCGTCGATATCTGGCAGGCCAATCACTGGGGTCGCTACACGCACCCCGATGACAGGAATCCGGCACCGCTCGACCCGAATTTCCAGGGAATCGGCATCGCGTACACGGATACCGACGGCTACTACGGGTTTCGCACCATCAAGCCGGCTCCTTATTCCTTATCGTCGTTCGGTGAATCTGGCATGCGTCCCAGGCATATTCATTTCAAGGTAGCGCACGAAACTGGCAGCAAAGTCACGACGCAAATGTACTTCGAGGGCGATCCGCTGCTCGAGGAGGACGGCGTCATGCGCAGAACACCGGCCGGTCAAAGGCACCTGCTGATCACATCACCTCACGACGACGAGGAGACGGGATTGCCGCTACACCGCTTCGATATCGTGCTCGGCTAATTCGGTGACAGTTACCCTGATTACCGACGACATTGCCAGACCATTTTGCGCTGGCCAATTCTAAAACGAAGGTTCGCAGCGATGCCGCTGGATGCTGTGCCGGGATCCTGGGCTGCCGGCCGCGCCTGCCGGGCCGAGTCAGGGTCGCCGTCCCCGAACCAGTTTCAGCCGGCAGCCATCAGGCAGAAAGCCATGGCCCAAGGCTGGTCGAAAGAGGTGTCAGATTCTAATTACGCCGACATGCTCTCCGGGCCGGCTCTCGCATCGTCCACGGCCTCCGGTTTCGGCGCGATCTTCAACGCCGACTGTTGCTCCATTTCGACTTTGCCGTTGAAGCGGGCGCCGTCGTGCATAACGAGCCGCGTGCAATAGATATTGCCGTTCACCGTGGCGCCTTTGGCAAGCGACACCAGTCCGTCGCTGTGAATGTCGCCATCGAGCAGGCCCTCGACAAGCACCGAACTCGCGTGTATGTCCGCCGATACCTTGCCCTTGGGACCGATCGTCAGGTTCTTCTCGTGATGGGCAATGGTGCCCTCGATCGTGCCTTCGATCACAAGGTCTTCGTCGGCCGACAACTCGCCCCTGAAGACCAGGGTCGGGCCGATGACAGAAACGTTTTTGGAGCGTATGGGTTGTTGCTCGCCGATCCGCAGTGGCGGCATGGGCCTGGAATCGTCGTCCTCCCGGGACTTCTTGAACATGATGAATCCTCCGGAAAAGTGCCAAGCGCGTTGCAGGTCCAAGAATACCCCAGATGCGCACAATTGAGGGTCACTGTCCCTGAATCAGCCTGAGCAAGCGGCCCTGGCTGTCATCGGTCTCGTCTTCCAGCGCCCACAGCGTGCCCCCAGGCCCTTCCACGACACTGCGAATGCGCGCACCCATGGGGAAACGTTCGACCTCGCGGGCGGTGTCGCCATCGAGGTCTATGCGAATGATGGCCATTGACGAAAGCCCGGCGACCAGTGCATCGCCGCGCCAGTCGGGGAACAGCTGGCCGCGATAGACGATCATGTTTCCCGGCGAGATGACGGGCGTCCACCAGATGGCCGGTTTGAGGAACTCGGGGCGCGTGTCGTGATCCGGAATCTCGCGGCCGTCGTAATGATCGCCGTTCGAGACAATCGGATACCCGTAGTTGCCGCCGCGCACGATGCGATTCAGTTCGTCACCGCCGGCCGGCCCCATCTCGATCTCCCAGAGCTGGCCGTCGAGATCGAAGGCGATCCCGAGCGGATTCCGGTGGCCGAGCGACCAGATCTGGCCGTAAACCCCCTCGTCGTCGACGAAGGGATCGACACTTAAGTAATCGACGAAGGGATTATCCTGCGGCACCGAGCCGTCATCGTGTAACCGCAGGATCTTGCCGATGCTGGACTGCATGTTCTGCGAGGGCGTGAACTTCTGGCGATCGCCGGATGAGATCCAGAGATATCCGCCGTCGTCGAACAGTAGCCGATGACCGTAATGGCCATAACCGACGAGTTTCGGGTACTGGCGCCAGATGACTTCGGCGTCGGAAAGGTAGCCGCGCTCGGTGGCGTTCAATACCGCTCGCACGACGGCGGCACCGCGGGTCCCGCCTGTACCGCCTTCGGCGTAGCTCAGGTAGATGAGCCCGTTGGTCGCAAAATCCGGATGGACGGCGACGTCGCCGAGCCCGCCCTGACCGCCGTAGTCGACGTCGGGCATGTTGCCAATTGGACGGGACTTCTGCCCGTCCTGGCTGACGACGAAGAGATTGCCTTTCTTCTCCGTGACCAGCAGGCGGCCATCCGGCAGGAAAGCCATGGCCCAGGGCTGGTCGAAAGAGGTGACGGGTTCGACTGCGAACGGCAGGCTGTCCTGTGCCTGTGCCGGGATCGACAGGAATACGCCCGCGAGCGTTGTCAGTACTCGTTTCATTTTGAATTCCTCGCTGATTCGTTCCCGCCTTGCCGGATCACTGTAGCGAACGGCGGGGAACGCTGCCAGCTTCCTCGATTTTTTCCCCGCGCTATGAATCCGGGTAACTGTCACCGAATTAGTGGATGGCGAAGGTCACATAGACCTGCACGTTGACGTCGAGCTGCCCCGGCGATATGCTGGGTGCTGCCGCCATATCCGCCATCATGTAACTCTCCCGCGCCGCCATCATCGGCATGGGATAACCGCCTCCCGATGACATCGAGATCGTCAGCACCTCGCCCAGTGTCACGCCGGCAAGTTTTGCGAGTTCCTCGGCCCGTGTGCGGGCGTCAGCCATTGCAGCAGCCCGCGCGCTCTGTTCGAGCGCCGCCGTATCCTCGACCATGAAGTTCACCCCGTGGATCGAGTTCGCGCCCGCGTTCGCTACCGCCGCCAGCACCTCGCCCACCTTGTTGATGTCCTTGACGATGACGTTGACCACGTTCGATACGCGGTATCCGGTAATGCGGACCTGGTTGGCCTGCTGCGGGTCGTGCTGCTGCTCGGGCCAGATGCTGTAGTTCGCCGTCTGCATGTCCTTCTTGTCGATGCCCTGTTGTGCCAGTGCCCGCATGATGGCCTCGACGATGGCCTGGTTTTCCTGCGAGGCCTCTGCGACCGTCGTCGCGAGCGTTTGCACTCCCGCGCTGATCTGTGCGCGGTCCGGCGGCCCCGACGCTTCGCCCTGCCCGGTGACGGAAATGCTGCGTGCGGCCGCCGGAGCACTTTGCGCCGCGGCGACGCCGCACAGGCCAACGGCAATCATGGCTGTTAGTCCCAAGGTTCTCATCGACATCTGATCCGATCTCCTCTGTCTGGATTGTTTACCGCGTCGACTCCGACACGGCAGCAATTCGACCGCCTGCGAACAGGATAATTCCGGGCGGGCCTCAGATACCAGAGCTTGAAACGATTATCCAGGTTCCAAAGCGTCGCGGTTGGCGCCGTATGTGCTGAACGTAACTGGCGAGATATTGCTGCGTCAGCGCGCCAAAATGCGCTTCGACCGAATTTATGCTACGGGGAAATTACGCGAGCGCGCGTGATAACGTTCGCACTACCTGGCTGGCGGACGTCGACTGACACTCTTCGATTGCGCGCAACTGTGCGTCATTGTCTGACGCCGCGCCACCGGCACAGTAATCCGAGGGGGGCACACCGACAAACCGTTTGAATACGCGCGTGAAATACGACGGGTCCTGAAATCCGACACTGCTGGCAACGTCGGTAATTATTGCATTCGGTGCGCGCAATTGTCGGCAGGCTTCGGCTATGCGATACCGCAGTACGAAGTCCTGAAACGTGATATCGAAAGCCTGCCTGAAAGTGCGGCTGAAGTACGTCGCGCTCATTCCGCACATGCGAGCCACGGTGTCGCTGTAGAAACGCTCGTTATAGTGCTCCTGTACGTAGTAGATTGCGGGTGCCAGCCTGTCATTCGAGGACCGCGAGCTGGACGTAATGCCGAATGGGACATGCCCCTTGGATCTGTGAGATTTGCGGCTGCTCTGACTTCTCTTGCAGGAGTTGATCTC
>Ga0256864_1000596_pt1 | contig 12225 bp, 13 predicted proteins | sample RVTome_11_FD_187336 | JGI IMG/M metagenome (GOLD analysis project Ga0256864, IMG submission 187336) | Soil microbial communities from uranium-contaminated site in the Upper Colorado River Basin, Wyoming, United States - RVT147D111 HiSeq ... | reverse complement strand
TGTCGGGCCGCGGCGGGAAGGCCCAGTCGCCGGAGGACGGCAGGGCCTCGAGCTGGGCGGTGCGCCGCCACGCCCGGCCCGCGTCGTCCGAGCGCCACACCGCGCTCATCTCGACGCCGGCCCAGAGGAGGTCGCGGCGCGCGGGGCTCGCGGCGACGACCATCAGCTGCTCGCCGTCCAGCCCGGCGGGCGACCACGTGGCGCCGCCGTCGTCGCTCCGGAACACGCCGCGGCGGTGGGTGCAGCACCACGCGCGGCCAACGACGTGCGGATCGGCGGCCAGGCCCGTGGGCGCGGCGCCTCCCAGGCCGGAGGCGATCTCGACGCTCCCCCGCGCCGGATCGACGACCAGCACGTGGTCCGCCGTCGCGACGAGCACGCGCTCGCTCATCCCGGCAACCTAGCGACCCGCGCGTTGGGTGGCGACCGGCCGAAACGCGCGCCTTTCGAGGCTACACCGACCGCGGCAACAATTCCTCCAACGCCAGCCGCGTCTTGGGAAGGAGCTGCGACTCGGGGAAGTACTGGGTGACGATGCCGAGCGCTTCCTCGACGCTGGTGACGTTGAGATAGCGAAGCAGATAGCGCACGTCATCGAGGTCGTGGAACTCCTCGCCCAATCGCATCGCCGCGCACTTCATGGCCAAGAGATACGCCGGCCGCGCGACGAACACGCTGAGGTTGGAGAGCTCGAGGTAGTTGGCGAAGTCGCCGTGCGGGCTCAGGTACGCTTTGACCGCATCGTTCAGCCACTTCGACGAAACGCCGGCCTTGACGGCCACGCGCGCCGCCGCTTCCCGCACGGCCTTGGTCGGGCGGAAGTAGGCATCGACATCCCTGGTCGCCGCCCTGGCCTCGAGCGCCAGGCACATCACCGCACCGCCCACCACGTACACCTCGCCGCGGATCCCCTCGGCGGCCAGCTCCTCGCCCAGCAGCTCGAAGCATCGAAGGATGTCGCGCTTCGTGAGCTTGTTCGGCTGCGCCGCACTCACCCCTACACCCGCTCGCCGACGGCGGCGTCCACGAAGATGTTGCGCCGCTTGAATGCGATGGGCGAGGACCACAGCAGATGCATCCGCAGACCCGGCAGGTCCGTAGCGAACACCGGCTCCTCCAACGGTACCACGTCACGCGTCCACGGGGGCGCCGGCACCTGCTTGCCCTTCGCCGCGTGCTCGACCATCGCGGCGACGTAGTTCATGAGAAACGGCGAAAGGTCCGCCGGTGGACGCACCAGGGCATCGGCAAACGCGGCCGGCACCAGGTCGGCAAGGAAATCGTGCAGCTCGGCCAGCACGTAGCGGCGCTCGCCCCCCGCCGCGAGCGCCCCGATGATCTCGCCGAAGCGATCGGCCGGTGGCGGGAAGACCCGCTCGAGCACGTACTCCGAGACATCCCGGCCCGCCCGGCGGGCCAGCCGCTTGAGCCGCGCCTTGTCTTGGGGCGCGATGCGGATCTGGAGCTGCGAAGTCTTGGTCACGAAGGAAAGGTGGTACCGGCAACTCGAGGATGTCAATACGATGTATTGACAGCAAGGGTGATGTGAGGCCGCCGGGTGACCACACCCCGGACAGCTCAGGAAGGGGCCTCAACCTCCTCCATGCGCCACAGCAAGTCCCGGAATTCCGCAAGATCCGACACCCTACTATAGGCCGAGTATACGGTGATCCACACACAGTCCTTCACGATGGCCGAAGTCATGACCGGCTTGCGTCGGCAGGGCCAGGAAACGCGTTGCTGCCAGACGAACACGGACCTCCCGTCTGCCAGTACCTGCTCGACGATACGGCGGATTGCTCATCGGCGCCGAGTCTGCGCATGGCCTCGAGATAGATCGCGGGATCGGGCTTGGCGGCGCCAATCTCAAATGAGAAGACCGTGGTCATGAAGTGCCTCGCGGGTCGCCAGGTGGACCATGCCGCCACATCCTCCGCAAAGCAATTGCTGACGACAGCCAGGCGATGCCCTTGCGCGCAAAGGGCGGCAACCATACTCGCGACGTCGTCGTCTACTTCCGAGAACATCACGGCCTTCTCTTCGCGTCGATTGTCACAGATACGCGCGATCGCGTCGCGATCTGCGCTCCCCGTGAGCCTCCGACTGATCTGAGTAAGCGCTTCGCCGAAAGAGAGGAGGAGGCGTTCTCGCTCGGTCGCGGGTTCCAAGGTTTCCTCCAAACATGCGCCACAGCGTCGGCGCTCCCGTCCCTCGCACTCAATACAGCGCCCCGAACGCTCGGGCGAACAACGCCATGACTCGCGACACGGCGTCACCCGCCGCCGTGCCGGCGATGACGAGGCCCAGCCCATGCACGACGAGGAGGATCGGCAACCCGATAAGGTACGCCCGGTGGATGTGCCCTTTGGCGACGCGGTCGTGCGCCATGCCGATCACGACGAACACCGCGGGAAGGAAGAACGCGGCCGGCATCACCCATCCCGGCGTTGCGAGCCAGTAAAAGCCGGAGAGGCCGACGATGATCCGGAATAGGGCGGCCGGCAGCACGCTGGCGCTGGCCAGGACGATCATCCGCTTGTGGACGTCCGGCACGTTGCGCCGCGCGATCGCCGTGCCGTAGAACCCGACGAACAGAATCATGTTGTACATGATGAGCTGTCCGAAGCCCTTCCAGAACGTGGTGAACTCGTCGGGATCCGTGGCCGCCAACCCTTGGTCGATCCGTACCGACGCAACCAGCAGTCCGGTGAACACCATCACGGCGGCCAGCGCGATGCTCGCACCGCCCAGCGTCATGTGCGCGCGCCGCTTGCCCGACGCGATGAGCAACGCCTGGAGCGGCAGGACCAGAAACCAGAGGAAGAACGACCAGCCGTGGATGTGCACTGCCGGTGAGACGTCCGGGTATGCGCCGGCGAGGATCGGGATGAAATAGGTATAGGCGAACCCCCAGTACACGATGACGCTCATGCCCAGCGCCAGGCCGATGTACATCCATCGAAGGGCTCTCGGCTCGGTCATCATGCCTGGGTGTGTCGTCGCTGCCTGAGTCATCGATAAAGCCCTCGAGTTGCCGTCCTACGTGAGTTCGGTCCTACTCGCGATCGTCAGGTGCTCGATTCAAGGCCTCGATCGCTGCATGTCGCCGCCCGTGGACCGGTTCATGAGAAACGGCGAGAGTTCCGCTGACGGACGCGCTCGCGCACTGCCGAACCGTCCGGCGCCAGGTCGGCCAGGAAGTCGTGCAGCTCGGCCAGGACGTAGCGGCGCTCGCCGCCGGCGGCGAGCGCGCCGATGATCTTGCCGAAGCGATCGACCGTCTGAAGCCGCGAAGTCTTGGTCATGAACGAAAGATCGTGCTGCCCGTTGACCGGCAGTGTCCTGTGCCCAAACATTCGTTACAAAGGAAGGCTTTGCCACGCCCGCGGTCAACCGATCACCCCGTAGCGGCCCCGAGCTCCCATATGCGCGACATCCGCGTGGCCACCGTCCAGTTCCAGCACGCCCCCGGTGACAAGGCGCGCAATCTGAGGCGTATCCAGGATTTCGTCACCGAAGCGGCGCGATCGGCTGTGGAGATGATCGCCTTTCCCGAGCTGTGTATCACGGGATACTGGTATCTCCGTAAGCTCCCGCGTGAGGCGGTCGAAGCCCTTGCCGAGCCCGTGCCTGATGGACCCTCTGCTCGTGCCCTCCTGGATCTCTCGCGGGAGCACCGGATGACCGTCGGGGCCGGATTGATCGAGCGCGCGAACGACGGGAACCTCTACAATGCGTACATGGTGGCCATGTCCGATGGCCGGTGGGCGCTGCATCGAAAGCTGCACGTATTCGTGAGTCCCTTCCTCCGCTCCGGCGATTCCTTTACGGTATTCGACACGCCGCATGGCTGCCGGGTGGGTGTCCTGATTTGCTACGACAACAACATCATCGAGAACGCGCGCGCGACGGCGCTGCTCGGCGCGGAGGTCTTGCTCGCTCCTCACCAGACCGGTGGCTGTGACTCGGTGAGCCCGCGCGGGATGAAGCCAATCGATCCCGCCTTGTGGGCTGGGCGGCGAGAGGATCCGGCGGCGATCCACGCGGAGCTTGCCGGGCCCAAGGGACGAGCGTGGCTGATGCGCTGGCTGCCGAGTCGCGCACACGACAACGGCATGTTCCTGCTGTTCAGCAATGGGATCGGCCCCGACGATGACGAGATCCGCACCGGGAACGCGATGGTGCTCGATCCATACGGCGACATCCTGGCGGAGACGTGCAAAGCCGACGATGACATGGTCGTGGCGGATCTGGATGCCTCGGTCCTCCCATCGTCTTCCGGCCGGCGCTGGCTCCGAGCGCGCCGCCCCGAGCTGTACGAGCCCCTGATCAACCGCACCGGACAGGAGGAGGATACGCGCCGGGTTCGCTTCGGAGAGTGAGTGCGTCGCGCCTGAGATCGTCGTGCGTCAGGTTGCGACCCGCACGGTGTTGCGGAACTCGGGAGCGAAGTCGGCGCCGTTCGGCCAGACGAGGGTCTTGAGCTCCGTGCCCACCACTGCGGCTGAGGTCCACCTCTCCGGTGGTTTCGTCGCGAAAGCGGAGCCAGATGACGAAATCGCGATGCGGTTCAAGGGTTCGCCGCGGGCTGTTTTGCCTACCTCCCAGGGACACCGTAGATTCAAGTTGTCTGGGATCGCGCGGCCGCCGACCGCACTTGATTCCGGACCGTTGCAGGAGCAGTCGTCGTGCCCGAGCCGGCGTTGGAAGAACGGGTTGCCAAACTGGAAGGCCGCGTGTCAGGGTTCGAGGGACACTTCGCCACGATCTACCGGCGATTCGACGGCATCGACCGGCGCTTCGACGCCATCCACCGGCGCTTCGAGATCGTCGACCGGCGCTTCGAGGGCGTCGACCGGCGTTTCGAGGCGATGGAGCATCGCCTGGACGCGCTCGACCAGAAGGTCTCGCGCCACTTCGTGTGGCTCGTGGGGATTCAAGTGTCGGTGCTGCTGGCAGTGATCGCGGCGCTGGTGGGCGGATAGGGAAACCCCCGCTCGTCGCAGCAAGATCAGACCGAATCCTCGTCGCTGACTCCATCGCGCACTGATTGCCTCGTCGATCACCAGATAGCGCCCGTCCGGTTCCTCACGGCCTGACGGAGATGACGACCCGCTGATACCGGGTGAGCGCGGGCGTGCCGTCGTCCGTCGCTTCGAGGATCAGATGGATCGTGCTCCCGGGCGCCGCGTCGGCCGGCACGCTGAGGGTCGTGACGAGCCCCGTAGAGTCGGACAAGGCGACCCGGCCGGGGTAGCTGTCCGCCTCGGCATTCTGCCACCACTTCACCGTGACGGCGTCACCGTCGGGGTCGGAGGTCGTTCCCTCGAGGCGAATCGTTTCGCCGGGTCGGGCGGAGACGTTGAGCGGTCCCTTGACCGCGACCTCCGGCTCGTGATTGGCGTCATCGAAGGTTGGAGTAACGGACCACTTCAATCTTGCCGCAAAGTCGTGCTGCGCGGCGCCGAAGAACCTCGCGGAGGCCCAGCCACCAAAGGTCGGGTCCTCGAACGCGCGCAGGCCGTTGTCCAGCAAGTTCAGAAAGGTCGGCGTGTCTCCCTCGGAGATCCACGAGCCCGGCTCTTGGATCGGCATCCAGACGACGTAGCCCTTCGATCTGAGCTGTTCCGCGGTCAGGCCCGAGAACCCGAAGAAGTCGAAGATGTCGTCCTTCACCATCTGCTTCCCGTCGCCCCACACGCGATAGAACGCGCCGAGCGGGCCGCGGTTGGAGACGTTCTCCTTCATCCACGCGGCGCTCAAATAGATCTGGTCCTGAGGCAAGACCGCGTTGCGCGCGCCGTAGCCGTAGGTCTGCGTCGACATCTCCCGGTACTCGATCTCCGGCCAGTTGGGCTCGATGTAGCCGGCGTAGGTGTCGTCCTGATCGCCGAACGACTGAATGATGGCCTTGCGCGAGACCTCGTTCCGGACAGTGGGCCACTGCGGTGTCCCCTCGTAGTGCTCCTGGATGGACTTCAGCGCCCGTGCGATCGTGCTCTGCCCGCCCCATGCGAGCAGGTACAACGGGCCGCCGTGCTCGTCCAATAGCAAAGACCTGATGAGATCGGAGCCCGGAGAGTCTTGCGAGATGTCCCCGTCGAACTCGACGTTGCCGACCCGGATCTTCGCCTTCAGCTCCGCGGGTGGCGGGTAATCCGGATGGTGGACTTTGAGTGTCGCGTACACCCGCTCGTACGTCTCGACGGCGTCGTGGATGAACCGCTCGTCTTCCGCCCAGCGCCAGGATTCGCACGGGCACAGGTTCAGCCCGAAGCGGGTGTATTCGCGGCCGGGGACGTGCCACTTCGTCCCTTGCCCGTCGCCCTTCCAGTGGAAACCGCTGCTCGCGTAGACGAGCCCTTCGGTCCGGAAGTCGGTGCTGTAGAGCAGATACCGGACCAGCGAGTTCGAGTCGTCGAGCTCGGGATCCGTGGTGACGACGACCCGAGGCTTTTGCGATGCCGGAGCGGCGGTGCCGCTACCCTGTTCGCGCGAGCTCGCCGCACAGCCGCCCAGCGTCGCCACGACGAGCGCCAGTGTCAGGTGACGAATGTTTCCCGATCGATTCACAGGTGCCCCCCACGCGCTGCGGCCGGCTCGTAGAATATCGGCTGCCCCACCGCGAGGCGTCCGCGTCGCGTGACGGTGCCGTACACCCCCGCCTTGTTGTCCCTCACCCGAACGATCGCCTTCAGCACCTCCGCGGTCTGGCGCGCCGAGTCGGGGTCGAAGTTCACCATGGAGCAGCGCACGTCGTGGTTCGTGATGCCTATGGCGGCGGCTTCGTCGGTTGCTCCGAACGAGAGGACGCCTCCCACCCATTCGTCCTCCTCGAACGGCACCGATCGCCGTGACGCAATCAGGATATTCGGTCGGAATCGTCGGGCGTCCGGCGGCTGCGCCGCGAGCCTCCCGATTTCGCCGACCGTGGCGGAGGTGATCACGGAGATGCTCGCCTCGTCGAAGATGCCGCGATCGAGGTGCATCATCTCGACCGGCGAGCCATGGCGGCGACCGATCTCCGTCGCCAATTCCCGGCCGAACACGGCCAGCTCCTCTCCTTCCGGCGTGCGAACGTGCGTCGGGAGGGTGCCATCGACGGCGGGTCCCCGCCGCTGTGGAGCAAAGAGAATCAGCTGCGGAAGCCTGGAGGCGGTCAGCCAGGGGAAGCCGCCGCGATCGTCGGCCCGACGGAAGGCCAGGCGCCGGTCGCCGTCGAGCCCGTGCCAGCCCAGGTCGGCGAGCTCGAGCGGTTCGCCCTTCATGGACTTCACCGGGTACCGGAACAGCGCCTCGACTTCACCGACCTTGATTGGCACGTTCAGGTGCGAAAACCATCCAAGCGATCCGTATGGTCAAATGACCGGCTCATGGAGCCCTCCAGCCAAACCCGTGTTAGGTGGGAGTCGGGGTACTGCCGCCACTTCCGCCCGCACTCGGGCGACACTTCTTGAGCCAGGCCCTCAACCATGAATGGGTCGGATTCGAAGAGATCGCCGACGGCCTCTGGAACATCCTCTATGACGAGACGTTCCTCGGCGCTTCTTGACGTCCCCAGGATTGACGCCTGAGGCGGCAATGCGAAGGCGGACTTCCCCGGGGCCCGGGATCGGATCGGGCATTTCCCCGAGGGTCAGCACTTCACGTGCTGGCCCTTGCTTCGTATGCCATGCTGCTCTCATGCCGCGCGTGGTGTTTTTCGTGAGCAGTAGCGACGCAGCCTAACACCGTGCGTTTCGGCCGCGACGGTGCGGCGTCGCGCTCATCTCTTGCCCTTGCGCGACTTGGTCCGGCGCCGCGCCTTCGTCGGCTGCAAACGCTCGTTAGGCCGCGCGTTCGCTGCGTTCTTCGATCCAGGCTTGACAACGGAATAGTGGAGACGCACCACCCCGTCTGAATAACGCCGGGAAGAACGCAAGACAAGTGGGACGGAGCGATGCCGCTGAGCGATCAGGGGGATGCCTTCGCCGATGAAGGTCGGGATCACGTGGATGATGAACTCGTCGATCTCGCCCTCATCGAGAAACGAGCCGATCAGCCCGGCTCCTCCCATCATCCATATGTTCTTGCCGGCCGTCGAGCGCAGCCGCTTCACGAACGCTGGGATTGGCTCGGCGATGAATGTCACGGCCGCCGGTGCGGATTGCGGCGTGCGCCGTGAGAAGACGTAGTTTTTGACCGTCGGGTCGAATTCAGCGCCCCGTATCCCTTGTTTCTGAAAGCCCAGCGCGAGCTCGTACGTCTTGCGGCCCCACAGAATCGTATCGATAGAGCGGTAGAATGAACGCATGCCGTAGTCGCCTGCCGCCCGCGGACGGTTCAGCCAGTCGACATCCCCGTCAGGACGGGCTATGTAGCCGTCCGCGCTGATGGCTATGTAAACAATGATCTTTCGCATCACGTCACTCGTCGCGCCGCCGAACCCTTACTGGAGTCGCACACGCCTGATTTTCACCCCCCGGCCCAACCCACCGCAAGCGAAGTCATTATCGCCGCGGAAGGATCGCCGAGCACGTCAACTGAAACGAGCTCGAAGCGGCATTCGTCGCGGCGCGGGTGGGGCTCCCGGAGCGCGCGTAGGGGCGGCGCGGTCACGGCGGCCCCGCGCCAACGATGCCCAGGCGCCGAGGAATCGTCCGGGGCCGTCGCGTCCGCGCCGCACCGCAGCGCGCGCAGGGAGCCCCACCCGCTCCGCCTCTCACCTTGCAACGTCTCGCGCGAACCGATGAGGGCGCGGTTAGACCGCTCCCTTTTCAGAAACGCGTGAGAGCCGAACCGGCCCGCCGTGACGTGCCCGACGCCGCAGCCCGGCACCGGGATCGCTTCCCTTCAACCTTCCCTGGTCCGGGGTCCCCCACCCCCGTACCTTGTCCGCATGCTCGCCATCCCCAGCGATCTCCAGGCGGCGTTGGACGCCCGCTACGCCATCGAGCGCGTCGTGGGGCGCGGGGGCATGGCCACCGTGTACCTCGCGCGCGACCGCAAGCACGGCCGGCAGGTGGCCGTGAAGGTGCTGCGGCCCGACCTGGCGGCGTCGCTCGGCACCGACCGGTTCCTCAAGGAGATCGAGATCGCGGCGCGGCTCGCGCACCCCATGATCGTGCCGCTGTACGACTCCGGCGAGGCGGGCGGTTTCCTGTTCTACGTGATGCCGTACGTCGCGGGGGAGTCGCTGCGCGCGCTGCTGAACCGCGAGCGGGCCCTGGCCCCCGCACACGCCCTCGAGATCGCGGCGATCGTGGGGCACGCGCTCGACTACGCGCACCGCATGGGCGTGGTGCACCGGGACATCAAGCCCGAGAACGTGCTGCTTGCGGAAGGGCATCCGGTGGTCGCCGACTTCGGCATCGCCAAGGCGGTGAGCACCGCGGGCGGCGCCAACCTGACGCGGACGGGATATCCGGTCGGGACGCCAGGGTACATGAGCCCCGAGCAGGCCGCGGGCCTGGGCGATCTCGACGCGCGCAGCGACATCTACAGCCTCGCCTGCGTCTGCTACGAGATGACGACGGGCGAGTTGTTGTCCCGCCTGGTGACCTCCGGCGAAGAGCGCGCCGGACGTTTCGTCGACGCGCCGACGGGCCACCGGCGGCGGCTCGCCGAGCTCCCCGGCGGCGTGGAAGCGGCGCTGGTGCGCGCGCTGGCGATCCGCCGAGAGGATCGTTTCGAATCCGTCGCCGCGTTCCGCGCCGCGCTGAGCGCCACGCCCGCCCCCCGGCGCGCGTTCGACACGGGCGAAGCCCGGGACGTCATCGCGCGCGCCGCCGTGGCCCAGGCCGCCAAGCCCACCGGGGCCGAGGGCATGTCGCTCGAGACGCTGGAGGAGATCGGTGGCGAGGTCGGACTGTCCCGCCGCCGTATCCACGACGCCCTCGGCGAGCCCGCCGGCAAGCACGACGCGGTGGCGCGGCACCCCTTCCTCGGCGGGCCCACCCTCCTCGTGGCGGAGCGGGAGATCGACGCCGAGGCGACCGACCAGGACCTCGGCGTCTTCATCGCGGAGATCCGCAGCACCCTGCGGGTGCGCGGCCACGTGACCCACCTCGGTCGGGGCATCACGTGGAGCTCGCAGCCCCCCAAGGACGATCGGGATCGCGCCGGCTCATTGGAGAACCTCCTGGCCGACGAGCTGGAGGGCGAGGAGATCCCGGATATCCAGGTGCGGATCGTCCCACGATCCGGCAAGACGCTGATCCGCGTCGAGCAGCAGCTGTCGGAAACCGTCGGCGTTCTCTATGGACTGCTGATGTTCTTCGGCGGCGGCGGCGGCGCCACGGCCGGCGTTCTCGTGGGGACCCTTTCCTACTCCCTCCCCGCCTTGACCGTCATTGCCGGCGCGGCCGGCATCGTCGCCGGATCCTACGGGATCGCGCGTTCGATCTACCCCGGCATGGTCCGGCGCCGCCGCACCAAGCTCGAACAGCTGCTCGACCGGCTGGAGGACCACCTCGCGGCGGCAACCGAGACGCCGCCTACACGTGTCGCCCGTCACGACTCTCCCCAACCCCTAACCCCTAACCCCTGACCCCTGGTTCCCGGTCCCCTGATCCTCCCTGGTCCCTGGTCCCCGCAAACCATACTTTCCCCACCATGTCCGCCATTCCCGACGATCTCCGCGCCGAGCTTGCCGACCGTTACGAGCTGGAACGGGTCGTCGGCCGTGGTGGCATGGCGACGGTCTATCTCGCGCGTGACCGCAAGCACGACCGCCAGGTGGCGGTGAAGGTGCTGCGCCCCGACCTGGCGGCCTCGCTCGGGACCGACCGGTTTCTCAAGGAGATCGAGATCGCCGCGGGGCTCACCCACCCGCACATCGTCCCCCTGCACGACTCGGGAGAAGCCGGCGGCTTCCTGTATTACGTCATGCCGTACATCGCGGGAGAGTCCCTGCGAACGCTGCTCAACCGCGAACGGACGGTCGAGCCGTCGAGCACCCTCAGCATCGTCACGCGCGTCGGCGACGCGTTGGCGTACGCGCACCGCATGGGCGTCGTGCACCGGGACATCAAGCCGGAGAACATCCTGTTCGCCGAAGGGCACCCCGTCGTCACGGACTTCGGCATCGCCAAGGCGGTGAGCACCGCGGGCGGGGTGAACCTCACGCGCACGGGCTTTCCCGTGGGCACACCGGGGTACATGAGCCCGGAGCAGGCGGCGGGGATTCGCGAGCTGGACGAGCGCACGGACGTCTACAGCCTGGCGTGCGTGTGCTACGAGATGCTGGTGGGCGAGCCTCCCGGCCTGTGGCTCACGCCGGAGGCCGTGCGGCTCGGTCGGTTCGCCGACGCCACCCCGGCGCATCGCAGGCGCATCGACCTCCTGCCGGGCGTGGTCGAGCAGACGCTGGTCCGGGCACTCGCCCTGCGCCCCGACGAGCGCTATCCCGGCCCGGCGGAGTTCGTGGACGCGCTGAACGGCGTGAGCGGGCGACGCCGGAAGTACAGCGACGACGAGGTGAAGGCGATCGTCAAGCACGCCGCCGAGATGCAGGCGCAGCATCCGACGGCGGAGGCCGGGGCGCTCTCGTTGGGGGGCATTCAAGAGGTCGCGGCCGAGGTCGGCATCTCGCCGGAACGGGTGGAGCGGGCCGCGAAGCAGTTGTCGCGCCACGAGGATGAGTCTGACGAGCCGAACCTGTTCAAGAAGGTCTTCCTCGGGGCCTCCACGACCGTGCGGGTGGAACGGATGGTCGAGGGGGAGGTCTCGGAGGCCGAATTCCCGGCGCTCGTGGAGGAGATCCGCTCGAGCCTCCGGAATGTCGGCCACGTCAGCACGCTGGGCAGGTCGCTCGCGTGGAGCACGGCGACCACCGGTCAGGGGACGGCACGCGCGGTGCATCTCATGGTGACGCCGCGGGCCGGCTACACGCGCATCACCATCGAGGAACACCTCGCGCAGATCGCCGGAGGTTTGTACGGGGGCATCATGGGTGGGGGAGGCGGGGGCGGCATGGGCGTCTCCATGGGGGTCGGCCTGGGAGAATTCGGCCTGCCGCTCGTCGCTATCGGCGGTACGATCCTGGCCGTGGGCGGTTCGTACGCCATCGCCCGCTACTTCTTCACCGCCACGGTCCGCAAGCGCACCCGCCAGCTCGAGCGCCTCGCGGATCGGTTGGCGGATCACATCGCGTTTACGGCAACGAGACCCGGCCAGCTGGCGGATCCGCAGGTGAGGGGGCGGTTGGGGCGGTGAGGGTAGGCCGCGAGCGGATGATGGGAGCGG
>Ga0256864_1000595_pt1 | contig 12228 bp, 11 predicted proteins | sample RVTome_11_FD_187336 | JGI IMG/M metagenome (GOLD analysis project Ga0256864, IMG submission 187336) | Soil microbial communities from uranium-contaminated site in the Upper Colorado River Basin, Wyoming, United States - RVT147D111 HiSeq ... | reverse complement strand
GACGTCGGTGCGGACGGCGGGCGGCGATGTCCGCCGCGGCGACCTCGTCTTCGCCGCAGGCACCCGGGTCGGGCCCATGCACGTCGGTGTCCTGGCCACATTGGGCGTGGCCACTCCGGAGGTCTTTAGGAGGCCCCGGGTCGCATTCATGTCCACGGGAGACGAGCTGTCGCCGGTCGATGCGAGGCCTCTCGGGCCGGGGATGATCCGGGACTCGAACCGACCCATGCTCGCCGCCTTGTTAACGGAGGCCTTCGTCGAAAGCACCGATATCGGTTCCGTCCCTGATGACGAGGAGAGTCTGCGCGCCGCCCTGGACCAAGCGGCTGATCACGACGTCGTCTTGACCACCGGTGGCGTGTCCATGGGCGAATACGACGTCACCAAGCTGTTGTTGCAGGGCGAGGGTGAGGTCGAGTTCTGGAAGGTGGCCATCCAACCGGCGAAGCCGTTTGCCTTCGGGAGGATCGACGATGCCCTGTTCTTCGGGCTGCCCGGCAACCCGGTATCCGCCTTCGTTTCGTTCGAGCAGTTCGTCCGTCCGGCGCTGATGAAGATGTCGGGCTCGAGATACCTCTTCCGAAGACGTGTGGTGGCGGTCGCCGGCGAGCCCTTCGACACCGATCCCGAGAAGACGGTCTTCCTGAGAGTGTCTGTCGACGGTGACGTCGGGGGAGTACCCCGGGTGGTGCTGGCCGGGGGGCAGTCGTCGAACGTTCTCTCCGCCGCGGCCCTGGCCGACGGCCTGGCCGTCGTGCCTCGGGGGACGGAGACCGTCGCCGAAGGGGGCCATGTCATGCTTGAGTTGAGCCGCGCACCGGAGTCAAGAGAGGAAACCGATGTCTGAGGAAAGGGAGCTGACCCATCTCACCGGGTCGGGAGAAGCCCGGATGGTGGACGTCGGGGACAAGGAGACCACACGCCGCGAGGCGGTGGCCGAGGCGGTGGTGGTTATGCCCCCGGACCTCGCCGAGAAATTCCTCCGCGGAGACTTACCCAAAGGCGACGCCCCGGCGGTGGTTCGGATCGCGGGCATCCAGGGGGCCAAGAGGACGGCCGAGCTCATCCCGCTCTGTCATCCGCTGCCCATCGACTCGGTGTCGATCGAGCTGGAGGCGACTGGGCATGGCATCAGGGCGCTTGCTAGCGTTAGCACTCACGGACGCACCGGCGTCGAGATGGAGGCCATGACTGCAGTCTCGGTGGCGGCTCTCGCCCTGTATGACATGGTCAAGAGCGTGGAGCGTTCCGTCTCGATCGAGACGGTGAGGCTTCTACGGAAGAGCGGGGGACGGTCCGGGGACTGGGAGAGAAGTTGAGTCGTTGCTTGGGAGTGGGCCTTTTGGCTACGCTCCGTGGCGGACGGAGTGATCTGAGTTAATGGAAGCCAGCATTTTGGTCGGTTTGCTGCTGATAGCAGGTGTCTGGGGCATCTATCTGTTCCCGACTCTCTTCGGCGGCAGAGACGCACCGATCAACTCGACGGAAGAATTCGACAACTGGACCCATGTGATGAACGACGTCCAGAAACGTGCCTTCAGCCGTCGCCAGGTCAGTGAGAGAGATGTCATGCGCAATCGCCGGCGCCGCGTCTTCATGCTGCTCGGGTTGGCGGCGATGGGTGCCCTGTTCCTGGCCTGGACCCAGAACTCGTGGGCATGGCTGATGGTGAACCTTTTCTTTGACGCCCTGATCATCCTCTTCGCGGCTGCGGTGTCGCAGATGAACCAGAGGAAGCGGGAGAGGATGAGGCTGGTGCACGTGTCGGAGCGGACCGCATCCTTCGAGGAGCCGCAAATACGCGTCATCGCCAACTAGGCGATGGACCCCGGTCTCCTTGGTGACGCCCGAGCCATTCTCGACGAGCGATTCGCCGCGCGGGAGCGGGCCATAACCGGGTCGCGGAAGGTCATCAGGGCCTCGGCCAACGCGATCAGAGCTCTTCACCGGGGGGAGACCGAGCGTGCCATGGAACTGATCGAGGAGGCTGGGGAGCTCCTCTCCGGGATCCTGGCGGCATTGGTGGATCATCCCGAGCTGGTCCATGCCGGGTACTCCCACGACGCCGCCAAGGAATACGCTGAGGCGCGGCTGACGGCCGCCCTGTTCCAGGATGAGGATTTGCCCGGGTTCACCGATCTCGGGATCGACCCGGTCCCGTACCTGCACGGGCTGGGGGAGGCGGTCGGGGAGATGCGGCGACGTCTGCTCGACCTGCTCCGGGCGAATGACATCCGGGCGGCGGAGAGAGCCATGGAAGTTATGGACGCCATCGTCGACCTGCTCGCGGAGATCGATTACCCCGACGGTATGACCAACGGGCTCCGCCGGACCAACGATGTTGCCCGCTCCCTGGTCGAGCGGTCCCGAGCCGACCTCACCACAGCCGTCACCCAGGAACGCCTCCGCAACGACTTATCGCGTTCCTAAGGAATGCGGCGTCATATGTGAACACTTCGCCGTCGAGAATGGGCGTTGGGGCCACTCCAGGTCAAAGCCTCGGGGTCGGTACAATTCCCGCTCCCCGACTGGGGGCTGTAGCTCAGCCTGGCAGAGCACCTCGTTCGCAACGAGGGGGTCACGGGTTCAAATCCCGTCAGCTCCACCGAATTCTCTGGGCAGGGCGATTCAGCGTGCCACGACGCTTGCTGGTCACAGCGTCCCATCGTCAGCTGCGCCACAAGGGCGCCCCAAGGTACGAGGACTGCGCTATTAGAGGTCGTCGGCGACCCGTTTCAGATAGTCCCGGTAGGCACACTCGGGCAGGTTCCAAATCAAGGTCATCAGGTGATCATGGTCGATGAAGCCTTGGCGGAAGGCGACCTCCTCGGGGCAGCCGATTATGAGCCCTTGACGTCGTTGGATGGCCCCGATGAAGTTGGCGGCCTCCAGCAGGTCCTGCGGCGTCCCGGTGTCGAACCACGCCGTGCCGCGACCGATCGCGCGGGCTCGCAGCCTGCCCTGCTCCAGGTAGCGACGGTTCAGGTCGGTGATCTCCTTCTCGCCTCTGGCCGAAGGTGCCAGCTGTTTGGCCTCAGCGGCTGCGTCCGAGGGGTAGAAATACAGCCCGGGCACCGCCCAGTGGGACTTCGGGTTTGCGGGCTTCTCTTCGATGCTGAGGACCGTACCGGCATCGTCGAAGTCGATGACGCCGTAGGCGGAGGGGTTTTCGACCTGGTAGGCGAAGATCGTCGCGTTGTCGGGGTCGTCCCGGACCGCCTTCCTGAGGAAGTCATAACGCCCGTAGATGAGATTGTCGCCCAGCACGAGCATGACGGGGTGCTCGGCGGTGAACTCGGCTCCGATCAGCAGCGCCTCGGCGATACCTCCTGGAACCGCTTGCTCGGCATAGGTGATCTCGAGGCCCCAGGAGCGACCGTCGCCGAGAAGTGCCTGGTATCGAGGGATGTCCTCTGGTGTGGAGATGATGAGGATCTCGCGGATGCCGGCCATCATCAGTGTGGTCAGAGGGTAGTAGACCATCGGCTTGTCGAAGACGGCCATCAGATGCTTGCTCACCGATGCCGTCAGCGGGTAGAGGCGGCTCCCCTTGCCCCCCGCGAGAAGAATCCCGCGGCGACCTAAGTTGGACATGATGCCTCCTTCATGATTTCTCGTACCAGGCCTCGGTGAACTCGCGATGCTGGCGACTTTGCACTGCGGCGATCCAGTCTGCGTGCTCCAGGTACCACTCGGCCGTTCTCGACAATCCGTCCTCCAGCGAGACGGATGGGCCCCATCCGAGGCTGGTCCGCATCTTCGTGATGTCCATTGCGTATCGGAAGTCGTGCCCGGGACGGTCCTCCACGAACTCGATCAGGCTCGCTGACGTCCCCGATTCGACCCCTCTCACCGCATCCAACCGGTCGAGCAGTATGCGGACGAGCTCGAGATTGGTCGCTTCGGCTTCGCCTCCGATGCAGTAGGTCTCACCTTCGGTGCCCTTTTCGTAGACCAGGCCCAGGGCATCACAATGGTCCTCCACATAGAGCCAATCCCGGACGTTGTCGCCACGGCCGTAGATAGGGATCCTCTCTCTTGCCAGGGCACGGGTGATCACGAGCGGGATGAGCTTCTCGGGGAACTGATACGGCCCGTAGTTGTTGGTGCAGTTCGTGATCACGGTGGAGAGACCGTGCGTCTCCTGCCAAGCACGAACAAAATGGTCCGACGACGCCTTCGAGGCCGAGTAGGGGCTGTTCGGCCGATATCGAGTCTCTTCGTCGAACAGGCCGTCCCGGCCCAGGGCACCAAAGACCTCATCAGTGGAGACGTGAAGGAATCTCGTGTCGCTGCGGCCCGCCCACGCCTTCGTCGCCTCCTGCAGCAGCGTCACGGTCCCAATCACATTGGTCCGTACGAAGGCCATTGGCTCTAGGATCGATCGGTCGACGTGGGTCTCGGCCGCCAGGTGCATGACCCCATCGATGTCGTGCTGGCCGAACACTGCGGCCACCTGTTCGCGATCGGCGATGTCGCCATGGACGAAGGTATGCCGGGGGTGGTCGATCACATCGGCGAGGTTGGCGAGATGGCCGGCATAGGTGAGGTGGTCGAGGCTGACCACACTTCGATCAGGCCATCGTTTCAGCAGATGCCGGACGAGGTTCGACCCTATGAAGCCGGCCGCTCCCGTGACTAGTACCGGCATGGTCTCAGACCGCTTCTCTCTCAGCGCAACCGGGCCTGGCTTTGAAGCTCGGGAGGCAGAGCGCGACTCCAGCGGCCTGAGGGTGTGGGTTCTTCCAGTGCTCCATCAAGCATCACCATGCCATTCGTAGAGCACGTAGTCTCGACCGATCTCCTCGATGAAGCGCAGGCCCAACGCGTCGACGTCGATCTGATCGCTGTCGTCCCCTTGAATGGCCACGTATCGAACGTCGTATCGGCTGAGGATTGTCAGCCTCTCATCGGTCGAGAGCTTCCGGAAGAAGATTCTTGCATCGCGGAAACGCTCGAGGGCTTCGCCCTGTCGCGACACGGGGAAGGCATTGGACATGCTCGAGTAACCACGGAAAGAGAAGGCTTTGAGGTCGTGCCATCTCGACACCGCGGCGATGACCAAATCATTCGGCGCCAAGATGACGCCGTCACGTCCTTCCAACTGTTCAACGCTTGCCGTCAGCCGGTCACGGGCGGGCGCGGGACCGGTGCGCAGCAATGTGCTGTGGCTCGACCACGCAAAGACGAGACCGAGGAGCAACCCGATCGCCAAACCGAGAGGTAACCCCCATTTCGTTGCGGTGCGGGCCTTCGAGACCAGCCAAGCCACGGCAAGGGGCACTGGTATGAGCCAGGCGAACCGGTACAGCTGCCATGGCGTCACCAAACGGGCTGCGATGGCGGCGACGGGTGGTAGCACATAGACCGACAACGCCGTCGCGGTGGACCCGACGATCCATAGGGCGAGCCCGTCGTGGTATCGGCCGACCACGATCACCAGGAGAGCGAAGGCCAGGAGCAGGTAGCGCCCGTTCTGCAAGACCCCGGGGTGTGCCAACGGCCATCCATTCGACAGGAAGACAACGGCCGGCCCCTCCGTGGTGGCGGCATACCCTCGGCTGAACACTGCCGCAGCATCCTCGGGCTCTGCCTCTCTGAGCTCTCCCGGAGTCATCGGATTGGGCACCCAGAGCTGGATCGACCCGATCTGGTATCTCGGTTCGGCGAAGTCTGACAGTTGGTTCACGTCCCCCGCAACAGTCCCCTGCCGGGTTCCCACCAGACTGGCCAGTGCTGCGGTCACGACCAGCGGTGCAATGACGACTAGCGACCATCCAGCCGCCGACCTCCATTTCGGCGGCCTGGTCACCAGCCTGTCGATCACGACGAAGGCCAGGAATATGGCGACTCCCATGATCACCACGACGGCATGAGTGAACAGCGACGCCCACAGCACGAGGGAGACGAGGATCCCGGTCGACCGGCGACGAGATCTGTAGAAGCCCACGAGCATGGCGGAGAGGGCCGGGACGAAGATCAGAAGGGCGGTGAACTTGTCTTGCCCGATGTCCTGGTAGGTGAACACGAAATCCGTTTTCCCGGTGTTGCCGGTGATGAGCGGCACGATCATCGTTGCGAGGGCGGCCGCCTCGGCCAACCATCGGTCGCCAGTGAGAGTCTGTGCAAGCAAGTAGAGGGCCGATGCGGCGAAGATGATCATGAGCACCGGCAGCACCGTTTGGAGTATCTGTTGGGGGTCGGCGTCGCCGAGATGGGACAGAACACCGGTGACCCCGCTCCATCCGCTGAATCGCCATCGTGGATTGACCGGCAGGTCAGTGGCGAAGAACGGGTTGGTCGAGGGATAGGACCCCATTGCAGTCGCACGCAGATAACCGAGGAACGTCAGGCTGTCCCCGTCCGAGTGCCAAGTGAGCGCGCGGTAGACCATGGCGATTCCACCCACCGCCGCAACCGCGATCCCGGCCGTGCCCAACGGCTCGATTCGGGGATTCGACACCCTGGACCCGGCGACACCGAGCACTACCAAGACGGCAAGGGCATACCACTCGACGGCCAGGGCCGGCCCGCCAAAAAACACCATGGGGGCCACGGCGGGACTCAACAAAGCGAACGAGAAGACCAACCAGAGCGCAGGCAGCGCCAGCGGCTCGGTGGTGATCGGGCCCTGCAGGATCTTCCACAGCAGCCAGCCTGGAACCACCAGCAGAGAAACGAACCCGATCACGGCTCCGATGAGCCCATCGACCAGTCCGAGCATTAGGGCACCGACCAGTCCCGCGGGAATCAGGTGCAGTACGACGAGTGCGCTCCGGCGACTCCGGCGGTGGAAGGGGGGCACGTCGGAGTCACCACCATTGTGCAGCTCATCGAGCATCGACCGTAGCGTAGACAGACCCCCCGAAGTACCCCGCTCGTGGGCGTGCTGTCTGGGATGATCCCTGCTTAGGGACATACATGATGGAAAGGGAGCGCAACCGGTGACCGAGGACGGAACTACCCGCGTGTCGCGGGACTCCGCGGTTCTCGGCCTCGGGTCGATGGTCAATGGGCTCGGGGCATATGCCGTTGTCGTCATCGGCGTGAGGTCGATCGGAGCGGACGCATTTGCACCTGTAGCCCTGTTGTGGAGCTTCTGGGCGTTCTCCGGTGCCGCTCTGGCGTTTCCCATCCAGCACTGGGTGATTCGCCAGATGACGATCGACGGAGGCGCCCACGGCGTCTCCGCCGCGCTGCCCAGACTGGTTCGCCTCGTCTCCCTGATCGCCCTGGCTCAGGGCGTCGTAGCGTTCGTCCTCAGGGAACGGCTCTTCGGTTCGTCATCTCTTTTCTGGCCGATCGCCGTGATGGTGCTCGCTTATGGCACTGCCGGCCTTGGTCTGGCGCGCGGCGCGCTCTCCGGCTCCGGGCGTTTTTCCGCAGCTGCGTCTGTGATCGCCGGAGAGAACGTCGTTCGAGTTGTCGCGGCGGTCCTGGCGGCGCTGGCATGGAACACGTCGCACGGCTTTGGAGTCGCACTCCTCGTCGGTCCGCTCGCCGCCTTGATGTGGAGACTGCCGCTTCGCTGGCGAGGCGGCGGCTCGGTGGCTGTATCTCCGAGTGTCCGCCTCGTGGCGGCTTCGAGTGGGGGCCTCGTGCTGTCCCAGATCATCCTCCAGGGGGGTCCGGTGGCGCTCGCCCTGCTCGCCGCAGACCCGGCCGAGGTCACGGTCCTCTTCTCGACACTCGCCCTGTTCCGTGCTCCATACCTTGTGGCGCTTGGCCTCACCCTTCGGAGTACCGGAGCGATGACCCGTTGGGTCGTGGACCAGGGGCAGCGCAAGCTGGCGCGTGTCGGAGGACGTGTTGTGGCAGCAGCCGGTGTGACGGCCGCCCTGGGTTACCTCGCCGCGGGCGCCATCGGGCCCTCTCTGGTCAGCATCGTCTTCGGGTCGGAGGCTCGGCCCTCCGCGGTGATCGCCGGACTGGTCGCTGCGGGCTCCGTCGTAGCGCTGGCCGGACTCTGGTTGATCATCGCCCTCGTGGCGGCACGGCGTGAGGCCGCCCTCGTGATGGCGTGGATCCTGGGAGTCGCGGCGTTCGGCGCCGTGGTGCTGCTCGGAATCGATCCTCCGGCCCTGCGCGTCGCGTTGGCGTTCCTCGTCGGGCAAGGCACCGCCGTCGTCATGATGACCATCGCCCTCGTGTGGTGGTCGACGAGAACGGCCCCGCCGGCATCCGGCGAGAGGGCTGCCGAATCGCCGTAGCCGGTCCAACTGGCCATCGGCGGCCCGGCGCTACCCTGCGTTCACCGAAAAGGAGCAGTCAGTTGGCCATTCGCATGTCGCATCCGCACCTCCCGGATCGACGGCGTCTGGACAAGTACCTGGACAGGGTTTACGACTCCGCGACGCTCTCGAACGACGGTCCCCTGCTACGAGAACTGGAGGAACGCCTCGCCGAGTATCTCGATGTCGACCACCTCGTCCTGACTGCCAACGGCACCCTTGCCCTTCAGATCGCCTATCGCGTATTGGGCGTTGCCGGGTCTGCGCTGACGACGCCGTTCAGCTTCGTCGCCACCGCCTCTTCGCTGGTGTGGGAAGGCATCCGCCCGATCTTCGTGGATGTCGACCCGGTAACGCTGAACCTGGACCCGAATCTTCTCGTCTCCTCGCTGGAGCCACCGGTATCCGCAGTCGTCCCGGTGCACGTTTATGGCAACCCCTGCGACACCACCTCCATCGAGTCCTTTGCCTCCGCTCACGGCCTGAAGGTCGTCTACGACGCGGCTCACGCATTCGGAGCGTCCTATCTCGGCAGAGGCGTCGGGCGGTTCGGTGACGCCACGATCTTCAGTTTCCACGCGACGAAGCTGTTTCACACGATCGAGGGCGGCGCCATGGTCTTTGCCGATGGTGCGGCGAGTCGTGAGGCCAAGGAGATGCTCAACTTCGGGATCCAGCATGAGAACGCGATCAGCGGGGTGGGCATCAATGCCAAGATGCACGAGTTCGAGGCGGCGATGGGTCTGGCCGTGCTCGATGAGATTGACGAGATCTTCGCCAAAAGGCGTCTCGTCCACGACGCCTACATGCGGCGGCTCGAGGGGCCATTGTCCTTCCCCGAGCGTTCGCCTCACGCTTCTCAGAACTACGCCTACTTCCCGGTTCTGTTCGAAGACGAAGCGAAGACGGTGGCCGTCATCGATGCACTGGATGCCATCGACGTGAGCACCCGGCGCTACTTCAGACCGTCACTCGACTCACTCGGCTACGTTCAGAGTCCGGTCATGAAGCACTCCCGCTCCGCCGCCGACCGGGTGCTGTGCCTGCCGATCCATATGGCCATGACCGAGGGAGACGCCATCCGAATCGCCGAGGCGGTCAACGCCGTTATCGCATGAGAGAGTTGGAGCCGAACCCATGAACATCTTCTCGATCATCGTTCCGGTCTATCAGAACGCGGTGAACCTCCCGCTGTCTCTCCCCGCGTACCTGGAGTTCGCCAGGAACCTCTCCGGGTTCCGGACGGAACTGATCTGCGTGGACGACGGTTCGACCGACGGATCCCTGGAGGTCCTTTTGGACTTCCAGCGCCAGAACCCCGATGTCATGCGGGTCGTGAAGCTCACCCGCAACTTCGGGCAGTACAGCGCTCTCATGGCCGGTATGTCCGTTGCGAAGGGCGACGTCATGGGCCAGCTCACGGCCGACATGCAGGACCCGGTCGAGTTGTTCGAGGAGATGCTCTCCAAGTGGTCTGACGGCTACAAGATCGTGATCGGCGAGCGAACCGAGCGACGCGATCGCTTCCTCACCCGGGTCTTCTCACGGCTGTTCAATCGTCTCGTGAATTCGACCGTCGACGCTCGGTTCCCCCGGGAGGGATTCGACTTCTTCATCCTCGATCGTGAGGTGGCCCAGTCGGCGGTAGCGCTGAACGAAAAGAACACTTCGCTGCAACTCGTGATGCTGTGGCTCGGGTACGAGTTCGCCTCGGTGCCTTATATCAGGAGGAGGCGGAAGGTCGGCAGGTCGTCGTGGACCTTCTGGAAGAAGATCAAGCGGGCGATCGATGTGTTCGTCACGAATTCGTACTTGCCGATTCGTGCCGTCTCGGGCCTCGGGTTCACCTTCTCGTTCGTGGCGTTTGCATATCTCCTCTACCGCATGGTGCGCTGGATCGTCACCGGATCGACCGGGGAGGTGCAGGGTTGGATGAGCCTCGCTTTCATGGTCACGTTCTTCTCAGGCCTGATCCTCCTGGCCCTGGGCATCATCGGCGAATACCTGTGGCGCATCTTCGACAACACGAAACGCCATCCCCTGTTCATCGTGGACACAGTGTTCGAGGGTGACCCGCATGCGAGGGAGTAACGAACGACCGATCTTTGTGATCGGGAACCCCCGATCGGGGACGTCCCTGCTGAGGCTCATGCTGACGTCGCATCCCCTGATCGTGATCCCGCCCGAGGCCGGATTCGCCGTCTGGCTGTACCCGAAGTACGTCTCTTGGTCCCCGGATGAAGGCTATGAGGCGTTTGTGGCGGACCTGCTCGGGACCCGGAAGTTCGAGTTCTGGAACCTCGACGCTGACCAGATCGTTCGGTCGATCGATGCATGGGGACCAGAGGACTACGGGGCGCTCGTCGCCGCGGTGTATTGGAGCTACGCCGGCAGCGTGAAGCCCGAGGCGACCTATTGGGGCGACAAGAACAACTCTTACGTCGGCGAGGTGGACCTCCTGAAGACCATCTTCCCGAATGGGCGGTTCATCCACATCGTGCGCGACGGGCGCAATGTAGCGGTGTCGTACCGGCGACTCCACCAGCGAGAGATGAGATCCCGCTATGCACCGAGCCTCCCGTTCCGCATTGGAGACATTGCGGAGGAGTGGACTCAGAACGTATTGGGGGTCGATCGAGCTGTAGCTGACCTCGATGGTCACGCCGGGGCGCTGACCGTCAGACTCGAGGATCTGACGGACCGCCCCACCGAGATCCTCTCGGACATCTGCCGCCTACTCGACCTCCGCTTCGACGCGTCGATGCTCGAATACCACCACCTGACGACCAGGGACGGCGGGGAGCCCACCGAGTTTCTCCAGTGGAAGGAGCGAAACACCCGGCCGGTCGAAGCCAGCGATCGGCAGGAGTTTCGGGTGGCCCTGACCGCGGAGGAGATCCGCGTATTCGAGGAGATCGCCAGTGCGGCCCTCGAACGGTTCGGCTACGTGGGGTAGGAGCATCCCCCGACGTGCTCTGGGACGGGCGGCCGTGAAGCGGCCTCCCGCTTCGATCCCGGAGGCTCATGCAACATCGGAGGGTCCAGAAGGGAAGCGGGTCGTTCCTTCTCCATGCCGAGCCTTCCCACTGGCGCGGCCTGCGGCCATGGTCGACATCATGTCCACGTAGCCTTCTCTCTGAGATGCAGACCGGCGTGACCATCGACGACGTCAGGCGGGAGGCCCTGGCTCTGCCACGCGCATATGAGGCGGTGGTGCGCGACCGGATCAAATTCCGGGTGGGCCGGATTGTTTTCCTCGCTGCATCGCGGGATGAAACATTGCTGGGGTTCGGATTCCCGAAGGAGGAACGGGAAGGCCTGGTCGCCTCCGAACCGGACAAGTTCATGCTGCCCAAGCTTGTGGACATGCGATACAACTGGGCAGTAGTGCGACTAGAGGCAATCGACCGAGTGGAGTTGGCCGAGATCGTCTTCGAGGCGTGGAGTCTGGCCGCTCCCAAGACACTTGCCGCCGACGTGGCGGGTCAGCGGGGTTTGCCAGCAGATCCGATGTAATGGGGGAGACGTTCGAGATTTCGTATGTGGGCTTCGGCTCGAGAACCTGGCCGGCGGGCCTGCTCCAAGTCATCGGTCGTCAGGATTCACTCCGCGCATCGACTGGTAGACGATCAACTGCCCCGTGTGGTACCACTCGTGGGCGGCGAGGTTCCTCAGAATCTCGCTGCGCGGGCAGGCTTCAAGGCGAAGCGCCTCCCACCACTTCTCCGGGCACGGAACGAGCTCCTCCAAGCCTGCCTCATCGAAGGAGTCGATATGGCGCAGCGTTTGCTCGCGCAAGGTTGCGAGAACCGAGCGCATTTCGGTGAGTGTTGCCGTCTCGGCGAAGGCGTCCGGATCGTCGTCTGGCCATTCCCCACTTTGCAGCCAGGCGATCAGCTCCTTTTCCTTGTTCGCGATCTCGATGAGGAGGCCCGCAATCGATGGCATATCGTCCGCGGGGCGCCATCTCAGATCGGCGTCAATGAGGTTCTCGAGC
>Ga0256864_1000594_pt1 | contig 12234 bp, 9 predicted proteins | sample RVTome_11_FD_187336 | JGI IMG/M metagenome (GOLD analysis project Ga0256864, IMG submission 187336) | Soil microbial communities from uranium-contaminated site in the Upper Colorado River Basin, Wyoming, United States - RVT147D111 HiSeq ... | reverse complement strand
GGGTCCGGGTCGCGTTGCTGACTGGTGCGGGCATCGGGGTTGGGTGCGGGGAAGGGGCGGGAGGAGCGGGAGAAGCGGGAGGGGCGGCAGGCGCGGCAGAAGAGGCAGGGGCGGCAGGTGACGCAGTATCGATGGGCGCCATGGCGGGCATGCAGGACATGGCGGGCATGGACATGGGCGGGGACGGTCCGATCCGCATCACGTCCCGCCAGGCGGCCCTGGCGGGAGTCACGTTCGCCGTGGCGCGCGAGGCGCCGGTCGAGCGCACCGTCCGCGCGGTCGCCATGGCGGTGCCGAACGAGCGGGGGCTCGGGATCGTCAATGCTCGTGTGAGCGGCTGGGTAGAGAAGCTGCACGCAGAGGAGACCGGGCGTTTCGTGCGCGCCGGCGAGCCGCTGCTCGAGCTGTACGCGCCGGAGTTGGTGACCGCCCAGGAGGAGTTGCTCCTCGCCAGGCGCCTGGCGGGCGTAACAGGCGGCGATTCGATCGTAGCCGCGGCGCGGCGGCGGCTCGAGCTGTGGGACATCGGGGAGGCCGAGATCGCCGAGATCGAACGGACCGGCGCGGTGAGCCGGCGTCTGACCATCCGGTCGCTCTATGCGGGCCACATCCTGGAGAAGAACGTGATCGAGGGCCAAATGGTGCGGGCCGGCGACCGGCTGTTCCGGATCGCGAACCTCTCCACCATCTGGATCGAGCCTGCGATCTTCGAGAACGACATCCCGCTCGTGCAGGTGGGCCAGCGCGCCCAGGTCACGTTCAACGCGCTCCCCGGGTACGTGTTCGACGGGCGCGTCACGTTCATCCATCCCGAGCTGGACATGAAGACGCGCACGCTCAAGGTACGGGTCGAGGTGCCCAACCGCGGGCTCCTGATCAAGCCCGTGATGTACGGTACCGTGCGGATCGCCGCGGACGGTCCTCGCGGCGTGACGGTGCCGCTCAGTGCGGTGCTTCCGACGGGCCCACGCGATCTCGCGTTCGTGGTGCGACAGGGCGGCGTGACCCCCACCGAAGTCGTCGTGGGCACGCGCGGGGACTCGACGATCCTGGTGGCCGACGGCCTCGCCCCGGGCGACACGGTGATCGCTTCCGCCACGTTCCTGTTCGACTCGGAGTCACAGCTCGCCGCCGCCATGGCGGGCATCATGCTCAACATGGGTATGGGGCTCGACATGGGTGGGATGGAGATGGAGATGCCGGAGATGCCGATGGAGCCCGCGGCGCCGGATTCGATGGCGGGAATGCGGATGGATACGATGCCGGAGCGGCAAAGGCGGCAGAGGCGGCAGCAGCGGCAGAAGCGGCAGACGCGGCAGAACGACGGGGGGGCGCGGCCATGATCGCGAGACTCATCGAGCTCTGCGTGCGCTGGCGCGGGTTGGTGGCGCTTGGCGCGCTGGGCATCCTGCTCGGCGGCGTCGGGATCGCTCGCACCATGCCCGTGGACGCCATCCCCGATCTGTCAGACGTGCAGGTGATCGTGTTCACCGAGTACCCCGGTCAGGCGCCGCAGGTGATCGAGGATCAGGTCACCTACCCTCTGGTTACGGCATTGCTGGCCGTGCCGCAGACCAAGGTGGTGCGCGGGCAGTCGATGTTCGGGCTCTCGTTCGTCTACGTGCTGTTCGAGGACGGCACCGACCTGTACTGGGCCCGGAGCCGGGTGCTCGAGTACCTCAACTCGGCCGCCGCGGCGCTGCCGGAGAACGTCCGGCCGCAGCTCGGTCCGGACGCGACCGGCGTGGGCTGGGTCTATCAATACGCCGTCGAGGGCGACGGCTACTCGCTCGATCAGCTCCGCTCGCTCCAGGACTGGTACCTGCGCTACGGCCTCCAGCAGGTGTCGGGCGTGTCGGAGGTCGCGAGCGTGGGCGGGTACGTGAAGCAGTATCAGGTCATCCTCGACCCGGCCAAGCTCCTCGGCTTCGGCGTCACGGCCGACCAGGTGATCAGCGCCATCCGGACGTCGAACGCCGACGTGGGAGCCCGCACGATCGAAGTGTCGGGTGGCGACTACATGGTCCGGGGCCTGGGCTACCTCCGGGGCGTGGGCGACATCGCCGGGCTGGCGGTGGGACCCGGGGCCAACGGCGTTCCGGTCCGGGTGCGCGACGTGGCCACCATCACGATCGGCCCCGATATCCGGCTCGGGTTCGTCGAGCGGAACGGCGCCGGCGAGGCGGTGGGCGGCGTGGTGGTGATGCGCTACGGCGAGAACGCGCTCGAGGTGATCGAGGGCGTCGAGCGCAAGCTCGCCGAGCTGGCGCAGGGGCTGCCCCCCGGCGTGCGCATCGTGACGACGTACGATCGGTCGTCCCTGATCAACCGGGCGATCCGCACGCTGTGGCGCACGCTGATCGAGGAATCGCTCATCGTGGCACTCGTGTGCGTCGTCTTCCTGCTCCATGCCCGGAGCGCCCTGGTGGCCATCTCCACGCTGCCGCTCGGCATCCTCATGGCGCTGGCGGCCACCCGGTGGATGGGTGTCAACGCGAACATCATGTCGCTCGGCGGCATTGCCATCGCCATCGGCGCGATGATCGACGCGGCCATCGTGATGATCGAGAACCTGCACAAACACATCGAGCACGAGCCCGACCGGCCGCGCTGGGAGTTGGTCGCCGCCAGCGCGCGCGAGGTGGGGCCGGCCCTCTTCGTGTCGCTGCTGATCATCACGCTGTCCTTCATGCCCGTCTTCTCGCTTCAGGCGCAGGAGGGCCGGCTGTTCCGGCCGCTGGCGCTCACCAAGACGTTCGCCATGGCGGCCGCGGCGCTGCTGTCGGTGACCGTCGTTCCCGTGTTCATGGGGCTGTTCATAAAGGGCCGGATCCGGCCCGAAGATGAAAACCCCATCAACCGCTGGGCCATCCGGCTCTACCGTCCGGTGCTCCGGTGGGCCCTCGCGCACCGCTGGCTGGTGCTGGGCGGCGCCGCCGTCGTGCTCGCCGCGACGCTGTGGCCGCTTGCCCGGCTGGGCAGCGAGTTCATGCCGCCGCTGGACGAGGGCTCCCTCATGTACATGCCGAACACCATCCCCGGCGTCTCGGTCACCGAGCAGCGGCGGATGCTGCAGAAACAGGACTCGATCCTCATGACGTTCCCCGAGGTCGAGTCGGTGTGGGGCAAAGCGGGTCGGGTACGCAGCGCCACCGATCCGGCGCCCGTGTCGATGGTCGAGACCATCGTGAACCTGAAGGAGCCCTCCGAGTGGCCGGAGCGACTCTCCCAGGACGAGCTCATCGCGAAGATGGACCGACAGCTCCGGTTTACCGGGTATCTGAACAGCTGGACCATGCCCATCAAAAACCGGACGGAGATGCTGTCCACCGGCATTCGGACGACGCTTGGCGTCAAGATCTTCGGGCCCGATCTTCGGACCATCGAACGCATCGGCGGGGAGATCGAAGCGCTCCTCGCGCCGCTGCCCGGCACCGCGAGCATCTACGCCGAACGATCCTTTGGCGGGCGCTACCTGGACATCGACCCCGACCGTAACGCGGTGGCCCGCTACGGCCTCACCGTGGGCCAAGTGCAGGACGTCATCGGCACGGCGCTGGGAGGTATGAACATCACGACCACGGTGGAGGGCCGGGAACGCTACCCGGTGCAGGTGCGCTACGCGCGCTCCTTCCGGGACGATCCGCGGCGGCTGGGCGACGTGCTCGTCGCCAGCCCGCAGGGCGCGCAAGTCCCGCTCTCCCAGCTCGTGACGACGCGGTTCACCGCCGGCGCGCCGATGATCAAGAGCGAGGACGCCCAGCTCTTAGGCGTCGTGTTCATCGACGTGCGCGGCCGCGACGTGGGAAGCTACGTGGCGGAGGCGCAGGACCTGGTGCGTCGCGAGATCAGCCTCCCGGCCGGATACCGGCTCCAGTGGAGCGGGCAGTACGAGGCGATGGAGCGCGTGAAGCAACGGCTCGCCGTGGTGGTGCCGCTCACGATCGCGATCATCGCGCTCTTGCTCTATCTCAACTTCCGGACGGTGGCCGAGACGGCCATCGTCCTCCTGTCGCTGCCGTTCGCGGTCGTGGGCGGAATCTGGCTCATGTGGCTCCTGGGGTACAACCTGTCGGTGGCGGTGGCGGTGGGATTCATCGCGTTGGCAGGGGTCGCCGCGGAAACCGGCGTCGTCATGCTCGTGTACCTCGACCTCGCTTGGAAGGATGCGGTGCGCCAGGGACGCCCGAGTACCGGCGGGCTCCTGGCGGCCGTGGAGCATGGCGCCGTGAACCGGGTGCGGCCCAAGCTGATGACGGTGGCGGCGATCATGGCGGGTCTCTTCCCCATCATGTGGACGCACGGCACGGGCGCCTCCGTGATGCAGCGGATCGCCGCGCCAATGATCGGGGGGATGGTGACGTCGACCGTGCTGACGTTGGTGGTGATTCCGGTGCTGTACTACCTGTGGCGGCGGCGCGAGGTCGAAGCCGCCGCTGCGGCGGACGAAAGGGGGGCAAGATGAGACGGGCATGGAATTGGTCGCTTGGGTTGGCGGTTCTCGTGGCCGCGTGCGGCGGTGAGCGGGACGCCAGCGATTCCGAGGGAGGCGTGGAAGACATGCCCATGGGCGCGATGGAGATGCCGAGCATGAACATGATGCCGGCCGTGCGCGCCTATCTCGATTCGGTCGCGCGCGCGGAGCCGGACGAGCTTGTCGAGATGGCGGGCGGGCATGCGGCCCGGATGGAGGAACTGCTCGCCGCGATGGACCAGGACATGCAGGCGATGAACATGACCGCCGATGCGGCCTGGCAGGCGCTGGCGGACTCCGCCCGAGCCGATCTCGCGGCCACCACGGGGCTCGGGGGTGAGCAGCTCATGCTGCGGATGCGGGCGCACGCGGGGCGGATGCGGCGGCTTCTCGACATGCACGAGCGGATGATGGGTCACATGCAGATGTGATGGAATCACGCGCGGGGAGCGAGGGACGTCGCGCGGGTGGTGACGTCCACGGTGCTGACGTTGTCCCGGTCGCCGATCAACCTTCATCTACCGCCGCTCACGCCACCGTGGCGGCGGTGCGCGAGTGTTTTCGGCGCCACAGCCGGATCCCGACCGCCTGCCCGACCAAGACCGCGACGACGCTGAGGCCGAGCAGGAGCGTGAAGGGAGACGACGTACGCAACAGCGCGCCGTAGAAGAACGCGTGTGCGATCACCAGCGCGACCAGGGCGTAGTTCAGCCGCTGGAGTCGCTTCCAGCGTCTGGCTTTGAGTTTCCGCAGGGCAAAGTCGCTGGAAATGGCGAGCAACCCCACCACGATCACCAGCGCAGCAAGCCCGGTCCAGTTCCCCAGGCCAAAGCTATTGAGCCACGGGCGGCCGTCGGGCGCGACGAAGTAGTCGAGGAAGTCGGAGATCCGTCCGCGACCGTGCACCTGGAGTCCGACGATCACGTGGACGACACTGCCGATGGCCGCCCATGTCCCCACGTCACGGCTCAGATAGTTCGAGACGGGATTCCGCCTGCGAAGCAGGAGGTTGGCCGGCCCGATGACCAGCGTGAGCCCCAGGAGCCCGAGGGCGACATAACCGGTGGCGACGGTGAACTGCCGAACGAAGGAGCGACTTTGGATCTCGTCAGGACTCGGTCCGGTGTGGCCCCCATCGTGATCCCGCGGGCCGGTATGCTCCCCGCCGTGACCCATCGCTCCGCCCTCGCCTCGCTCACGGGGAATCGTGGCGCTGAAGATGTCCCCGTGCGGGTACGCGCCGGTGTCGAACAGCGGGAGACGCATGAACAGCACGAGGACCACGGCGCTCGCGAAGGCGAGCGGCACATGGTGGAAAACAAGGCGACGACGCAGGTCGCCGCCGGTGCCGAGCGGCGGTCTCGAACCCATTCATTCACCGTACAGGTCGAGCGGTGCGACCGTTTACGCCGGAGTCGGCGCGCCTCCGCGGCCACGGGAATCGAAGTGTATTGCAAGTCGTACGAGATTGTAATACAATAATCACATGGACAAGACGATCCGAAACATCGACGCGCGCGCCTACCGCGCCCTCAAGACCCGTGCGGCCGCACAGGGGAAATCGGTTGGGGAAGTCGTGAGTGAGGCCATCAAGGTCTACCTCGCGCGCCCCGCGCCCCGCGCCGGCGCGGCGAGTCTCGCCGACCTCACCCCGGAAGACTTCGGGCCCGGCACCGAATCGCTCAGCGCGGACATCGACACCGTCGTCTACGGTTCGTGACGCGTGGTCGTCCTCGACTCATCGTTTCTCATCGCGTACTACAACGCCCGGGACGTCCACCACGCCGCGGCCGCCCGCGCCATGGTGCAGCTGTTGAGTGGCGCCTGGGGCACGGCCCTCCTGCTCGAGTACGTGTTTCTGGAGGTCGTGACGGTCCTGCTCGCCCGCCGCAACCTGGACACCGCCGTCGGCGTCGGCCGTATCCTGCTCGACGCCCGGGAGGTGGCCTTCGTCCCGTGTTCCGAGCTGTTCCTCGACACGTGGACGTTGTTCCAGCACCAGGCCGGCCGCGGGCTCAGTCTGGCCGATGCCGCCATCGTGGTGGCGGCGCGCCGTGAGCCGCCGGGACGGGTCCTGACGTTCGACGCGGGCTTTGGTCAAGTGGACGGCGTCATCGTGCTGCCTGGCTGAGCACAGCCCCGGCGTGACTCGGCGCCTATCAGATTGGTCTCCCGCGAGGGCTCCGGAATCCGTATGATCTCCCGCCTCCGGAACCGCGCGCGCTCCCTCCGGATCGAGACCCACGCCCTGTGGCTTGCGTACCGGGATCCCCGCGTGCCGTGGTACGCGAAGATGGGGGCGGTCTGTGTCCTGGCGTATGCATTGAGCCCGATCGATGTCATTCCTGACTTCATTCCGGTGGTCGGCCTCCTCGATGACCTCGTGCTGCTCCCTATTGGGGTGACCATCGTCGTCAGGCTCATTCCGAAAGAGGTGCTGGCGGAATGTCGTCACGCGGCTGCGGGTGCGGCGGGCGCCCCAAAGACGCTCGGCTGGCTGGGCGCCGGCGCAACCGTGGCGGTGTGGATGGTGTTGCTCTTTGTCGGTTGGTTCCTCCTCACGGCGCTCGGGCTTCGACCTGCGCGCTGAGTGCCAACGGTGGCTCGAGACTGTCCTCGCCACTCGCGCCGCGAGTGCACACGTCATGCGTCACGACCGCGCTGTGCGTCGCTCGGCTGGGGATGACCGCCGCCCAGGACTATCACAGTCACGACTAGTAGGCGGCGCATCACGCCGACCTCCACTTCTCGCACCCCTTTTCACCGAATCCGTCTCGCCGGATACCAAGATCCGCGTGAACGCCGGCCGCGCGTGCAAGGCAGTCGCACTCTTGGCGCACCTCGTGGGAGGGGTGGTCGGTTCGCCCCACGCGTCGGCCCATTACCATGACGGTTCGATGACGCGCCGATGCGACGCTCGTCCTCCTCGCCGAGGCACGCGAGGTGAACTGGCCCACGTCGCCCCTCATATTCGTCGGAACACACCTGGTCACCGGCTCCGGGAAGCATCATGTGCCTCAGATGGTGCTTCCATTCCATGGATGCAAGATTGATCCGTTCCAAATCGTGCTTGGAGTTGGCCGATCCAAGCACGATTCCGAGCAGATTGCGCTTGGATTCGACTGATGGAAGCAGCATCTCTTTCAGATCGCGCATGGAAACGGCGAATCGAAGCGTCATCTGCCACAGATCGTGCTTCCAATCGGCGTACCGAAGCGTGCTCTGTGTCAGATCGCTCTTCCAATCGATCGATCAAAGCGCGATCCGTTTCAGATCGTGCGTGGCCACGCCGAAGGCAAGCGTGATCCGCGCTGGATCGCTCTTCCATCAGGCCGATGTAAGCGTCGGCCGTTCCGGATCATGCTTCCGAATGTCAAGTTCCAGCATACTAGCCGCGCATGGAGCGTCTGATGCCGCGTTTTCCGCTGAGAGAAGTCGAAATCCTGCAGTTGGCGCAGAAGATGATCGCGGGATTCAAACGGCATCCCGAGGATTTCCCCGCGCCCTATGTGTCACTGGACCAGATGGAGCGCGAGCTGGCCGATGCGCAAGCCGGGCTGATCAAGCGCCAGGAGATCGAGGCCGAGGCCAGAAAGGTCACCACAGACACGAAGCGGCGGTTCAAGACCCTGCGGAAGACCATGGTCGCCAATCTGCGCTACGCCGAAATCCAGGCCCGGAAGTATCCGCGTTTGCTGCATGCCATCGGCTGGGGTCCGCGGCGTCCAAAGCGGCCCATGCGGCGCCCGGGTGAGGTGCGGGCGCTGCGGATCGTCGAGGAGCGGGAGACGGCAATCGTCCTGCGCTGGCGAAAGCCTCTGGACGGTGGACGGATCGCCACCTACCACATCCAGCGACGGCGCTCGGGACTCGGGGGATGGGAAGACGTGGGTACGTCCGTCGCCACGGAAGCTGTCCTGGACAACCAGGAGCGGGGCGTGGAATACGAGTACCGCGTGCTGGCGCTCAACAAGGCCGGCGACGGGCCGCCCAGCAGTACGGTGCGGGCGGTGCTCTGAGGGATGGTAGGCGCGGCTTCCGTCACGGGCCGCACCGCCTGTTGGAGGTATGCCCGCTGAGAGCCACGGGCGGCCATCGGGCGCTACGAGTTGACGGATGCGGTGAAACGGCGATACCGTTGAGCGTGCGTTCTCCCCGACTGACCCGCCAAGCGCTCGCGGCGCTGATGCTCGTCGTCGTGCCCGCGTTCGCCGCGGGCGTCCGCGTGCCATCCCAGGCGGATCACCCAGGGACCGAAACGCATGTTGACGCCGACCACGGTCCCCACGACGGCCACGTCGTCACGAGCGACCGGTGCACCGGGTCCCGGGCCGTCGCACTACCGCCCGTGGCGGCGGCACGGCCGGCCGTCGCCCCCCGACCGGACTCGCGACGTGTGACGGTCGCTGCCGCGGACGACCTCGCACCGGGCCTCCCTCCACCCAAACCCGCGACCGCCCGCTCTCCACCCCACTCCGTCTGAATTCCGCACTCCGGCCGCCGCTGTCACTCGGCGACGCCCACAGCACCGGATTCGACGGAGGTCTTTCGTGTCACGCACCCTCGTGGTCGCCCTGCTCTGGGCGGCCGGTACGGCGGGCGCCGCCGCTCGTGCGCCCGCCCAAGATGAGCCACGTCGCGTCTCGCTGGAGGAGGCGTTGGCCCTCTTCAGCCAGAATGGGCTCGCGCTGCGGATCGCCCGCGCGGACGCCGCGCGTGACGCGGCGCGCGCGCGCCAGGCGGCGGGCTACCCCAACCCGGTGGGAGGCGTCACCCACGAGGCCCTGAACGGCGACGACGCTGGAGGTTACAACGAAACGTACGTGACGCTGACCCAGCAGATACGCTGGCCGTGGGAGAGCGCCGCGCGCGGGAAGACGGCCACGGCCGAGGGCGAAACCGCCGCCCACCGGCTGGCCGGCGACAGTCTCCGGCTCGCGTTCGAGATGAAACGGACGTTCGTCGAGGCGGCGAGCGCGGAGAGCCTGCGGGACGGTCTGGCCGAAGCGACGGGGTTGGTGCGGGAGGCGCTCCGGCACGCCACGGACCGCGTGACAGCGGGTGACCTCTCCGGCTATGCGTTGCGCCGCCTGCGTGTCGAGCGCGCCCGCTACGAGTCCGAACTGTTGGCCGCGACGCTCGCCATGCGCGCGGCCCGGCGCCGCCTGGCCGGCCTCCTGGTGCCGGAGAGCGACTCGGTCATCGCACCGGCCGGCCTCCCCGCTGGGGATCCGCCCGACGTCGCGCTCGACGCGCTGGTCGGTCTTGACGCCGGGGTTCCCGCGCTCGCCGCGGCCCGCGCCGCGCTGAGCGCCGCTCAAGCAGACCAGCAGGCGGTAAGCCGCGGCCGCGTTCCAGCCTTCACCGCGACCGGGGGCTACAAGACTCAGAGCGACGGCCTCGACGGCGTCTTCCTGGGGTTCACCCTGCCGTTTCCCCTGTTCGACCGGCGCGGCGCGGCTGCCGCCGAAGCGACGGCCGCGAGCGCGGCAGCCGAAGCGCAGCTGGCGCTCACCGGGCGCCTCGTCGAAAACGACCTGCGGCTCGCGTTCGAGACCTATCAGGCGGCTCGCGATCGGTCCCGACTCGTCGGGGACGAGCTCCTGACCGAGCCTGAGGCGCTGCTTCGGATCGCCCGCGTGGCCTACGCCGAGGGCGAGATGTCGCTGGTGGAGCTACTGGACGCCGTGGACGCGTTTCGCGCGGCCCGCGCGGCGTTGGTGGAGGTGCGGCGAGACCTGTGGGTCAGCTTTTTCGACTTCGAGCGTGCCGCCGGCGGACTGCCGAGCGGGCTGGAAGGGGGCCGTTGATGCCGAACCACGTGCTTTCGCGCAACGCGGCGATCTCCACGCTGCTTGTGTTCGGGTCCTGCGCGGGCGGCGAGGACGCCACGCCGCCAGCGCCCGGCGGTGGCGCGGCCATCACGCGCTGGACCGATTCCGTCGAGCTGTTCATGGAGCATCCGCCACTCGTCGTGGGCGCCGACGGACGGTTCGCGGTGCATCTCACCGACCTCAGCGACTTCGCGCCGCTCGCCCAGGGCACGGTGACGTTCCGCTTCACTCGTCGCGAGGGGGGCGACCCCGTAGTCGTGGTCCAGGACGTGCCCCGGTCGCCCGGGATCTACGGGCCCGCTCCGGTGTTCGGAGCCGCCGGCACGTACGGTCTCACCATCGCCATCGACAGTCCGCAGGCGCGGGACACCATCCGGGTCGACGGACTTCGCGTCTACGCAGACTCGGCGTCGCTTCCGGCTGCCGCCGAGAGCGGCGACGGCGGGATTCCCTTCCTCAAGGAACAGCAATGGAAGACGCCGGAGTTTGCAACGGCGTTCGCCACCGACGGCGAGGTCACGGAATCGTTCGAGGCTCCGGGCGAGGTGGTGCCCGCGGCCGGGCGTGTCGCTCACGTCGCGGCACCGATCGGGGGACTGATCGAGGTCGAGGGGGCAAGGCCCGCTCCGGCCCCCGGTGAGTGGGTTCAGCGGGGTCAGGTGCTGGCGGTGCTGACGCCGACGTTGGGAGAGGCGGGCAGCGCCTTCGCCCAAGCGCGGCGTGAGTTGCGCGAGGCCGAGGCCGAGCACGCGCGCGCCACGCGCCTGTACGCCGTCGAGGCGATTGCCCGGCGCCGCCTGAGCGAGGCCGAGATCAGGCTCCAGGCGGCGCGCGAGGCGCTCGCCGGCCTCGCCGGCGGTGCGGCGACGGACTCGACGGGACGGCTCCCGATCCACGCGCCGATCGCGGGCGTCGTGGCGAGCCGGCGGATCACCCCCGGCAGCCGCGTGGCGCCGGGCGATCTGCTGTTCGGTATCGTCGACCCCTCAGTCGTGTGGCTGGAGGTGCACGTGCCGGCGTCCCGCGCAGCGGCGATCAGCGCCGCGAGCGGGGCGACGTTCCGCGTCGAAGGAAGCGAGCGGATCTACCCTGCGCGCCGGACCGTGTCGGTGGGGAGCGTCGTGGACTCGCTTACCCGCACCGTGCTCGTGTTGTACGAGGCGGCGAACCCCGACGGGACGATCAAGGTGGGAGCGACCGCAACCGCTTCGGTGAGCACGGGGACGCGAATTCGGGGGGTGGTGGTGCCGAGCGCGGCGGTCCTCGACGAGGACGGGCGCTCGATCTGTTACGTGCAGGTTTCCGGCGAGCGCTTCGAGAAACGCGACCTGACCGTCGGCGGAAACGACGGCACGAAGGCGGTCGTCTTGACCGGGCTGCGTTCCGGCGAGCGCGTGGTCACGGGCGCCGCGTATCAGGTGCGACTGGCGTCGCTTTCCACGAGCGTGCCGGCCGAAGGCCACGCGCACTAGGGGGCACGATGCTCGATCGATTGATCGCGTGGGCGCTCCGGAATCGGTTCCTGGTATTGGCCGCCGCGGCGCTGGCGCTCGCGGCTGGGACGTGGACCGCAGCACGGATGCCGGTGGACGTGTTCCCGGACCTCACCGCCCCGACGGTGACCGTGCTCACCGAGGCGCACGGCATGGCCCCGGAGGAGGTCGAGGCGCTCGTGACCTTCCCGATCGAGACGGCCGTCAACGGCGCCACCGGGGTGCGGCGGGTTCGCTCCTCGACGGCACAGGGCATTTCCGTCGTCTGGGTGGAGTTCGAGTGGGGCACCGACATCTTCCGCGACCGGCAGATCGTGTCGGAGAAGCTCCAGACCGTCGCGGCCGCCCTGCCGGCCGGCGTTTCGGCACCCGTGCTGGCGCCGGTCTCGTCCATCATGGGCGAGATCATGATGATCGGGCTCACCGGCCCGCA
>Ga0256864_1000592_pt1 | contig 12252 bp, 8 predicted proteins | sample RVTome_11_FD_187336 | JGI IMG/M metagenome (GOLD analysis project Ga0256864, IMG submission 187336) | Soil microbial communities from uranium-contaminated site in the Upper Colorado River Basin, Wyoming, United States - RVT147D111 HiSeq ... | reverse complement strand
TTGCCCCCCGCCTCGAGCTCGACCCGCACCTCGCCGGCGCCGGCGTCGAGCGCGTTTTCGACCAGCTCCTTGACCACCGACGCCGGCCGCTCCACCACCTCGCCGGCGGCGATCTGGCTGACGAGCCGGTCGGGCAGGAGGCGGATCTTCGACGGCACCCCGACATCCTAGCGCGGCGGTCTGCGCGCGACGTCGTACTGCGACCGGACAGGAGGGCAGGCGCCGGAACTCGTCACCGCGGAGCCCGCTGGAACGTCAGCAGCTCGGAGTCCCGCACGAAGCCGAGGCGCTCGGCGAGGGCGAGGCTCGGGGGGTTGCTCTCGTGGGCGCCCCAGACCGGGCGCTTGCCGCGCGTGGCGGCCATCCAGCGGGCGAGCGCGGCGAAGCAGGCGGCGGCGAGGCCGCGGCGGCGGTGGTCGGGGACGGTCTCGATCGAGACGTCCCACAGGGTCTCGGTTTCGAGCGCCGCCGAGCAGGCCGCGACGATCCGGCCCTCGTCGCCCGGCGGCACCCGCGCCACGATCAGCGGCCGCACCCGCGCGAGCAGGCCGCCGACCTCGGCGCGCAGCGCCGGCGGCAGGCCGGAGAGGTCGGGGGCGATCGGCGGCGCGTCCGGGGCGAGCATCACGACGTCGGCCCCCGCCGGCGGATCGATCGCCGGCGGCTCGCCCGGCAGGACGTGCAGGAAGACCCGCCGAGGCCGCCAGCCGGGCAGCGCCGCCGCCACGCGCTCGGCGCCCGGCCCGGGGGCGACCAGCACGTCGTCGAGGTGCCCCCCGCTCTCGCCCGCCGCCCGCACCGCCGCCTCCCCCGGCGCCCCCCACACCGCCGCGAACGGCTCGTCGAGCGCCCGCGCCACGAACCCGCGCGCCGGCTCCTCGTCGGCCCACGCCCGGCAGCGGCCGGACAGCAGCAGCCCCCGGTAGTCGATCCACCGCGGTTGGTCCGGGATCAGCGGGAGCAGATCGGCGATGGCCGCGGAGTCCGCACCTCTCATCGCGCGGCCCCTAGACGTCCTCCGGCCCTTCGACCCCGAGCGCCGCCCGCGCCGCGGCCAGGCGCGCGATCGGCACCCGGAAGGGCGAGCAGGAGACGTAGTCGAGGCCGGCCTGGTGGAAGAACGCGACCGAGCGCGGGTCGCCGCCGTGCTCGCCGCAGACGCCGACGTGGAGGTGGCCGTTGGCCGCGCGCCCCTTCTCGCACGCCATCGTGACCAGGGCGCCGACCCCGGCCTCGTCGAGGCTGGCGAAGGGGTCGCCCGGGAGCACCCCCTGCTCGATGTAGGCGGGGAGGAAGCTCCCGGCGTCGTCGCGCGAGAAGCCGTAGGTCATCTGGGTCAGGTCGTTGGTGCCGAAGGAGAAGAAGTCGGCGTGGGCGGCGATCTCGCCGGCGACCAGCGCCGCCCGCGGCACCTCGATCATGGTGCCGATCAGCGCCTCGATCTCGACCCCCTCCTCGGCCTGCACCCGCTCGAGCACCGCGGCAATCCGCTCGCGGATGACCCGTAGCTCCTCCGGCGTGCCGACCAGCGGCACCATGATCTCGGGCACCGGGTCGCCGCCGGCCCTCCTGCGCGCGCAGGCGGCGCGGACGATCGCCTCGGCCTGCATGTCGTAGATCTCGGGCGCGGTCACGCCGAGCCGGCAGCCGCGGTGGCCGAGCATCGGGTTGGTCTCGCGCAGCGCCTCGGCCTTGTCGGCGACCGCGGCCGGCTCGATGCCCATCTCGCGCGCCAGCTCGGCGAGCGCCTTCTCGCCGTGGGGCAGGAACTCGTGCAGCGGCGGGTCGAGAAGCCGGATGGTCACCGGCAGCCCGTCCATCGCCTCGAAGATCCCCTCGAAGTCGGCCTGCTGCACCGGCAGCAGCTCGGCGAGCGGTTTCCTGCGCTCCTCGGCGCCGGAGGCGAGGATCATCCGGCGCACCCACTGGATGCGGTCCTCCTCGAAGAACATGTGCTCGGTGCGGCACAGGCCGATGCCCTGGGCGCCGAACTCGCGCGCCCGGCGGGCGTCGTCGGGGGTGTCGGCGTTGGCGCGCACGGCGAGCCGGCGCTCGGCGTCGGCCCAGTCGAGGACGCGCCGGAAGGCGGTGGACATCGGGGACTCCTCGATCGCGCCCCCGAGCGCCTGGAGGACCTCGGAGTCGTGGGGGGCGAGCCGGCCCTCGATCACCTCGCCGGCGGTGCCGTCGATCGACAGCCAGTCGCCCTCGCGCAGCGTCTTGCCCGCCACCCGCACCTCGCCGGCGGACTCGTCGACGGCGATCGCACCGGCGCCGACGATGCACGGCTTGCCCATGCCGCGGGCGACCACCGCGGCGTGCGAGGTCATGCCGCCGCGCGAGGTCAGGATGCCGACCGAGGCGTGCATGCCGACGATGTCCTCGGGCGAGGTCTCCTCGCGCACCAGCAGCACCGGGCCCAGCTTGTCAGACTGGGCGGCCATCTCGGCGGCGCGGTCGGCCTCGAGCGCGATCCGCCCCGAGGCCGCCCCGGGGCCGGCGGGCAGACCCTTGGCGAGCAGCCGCCCCTCCTCCACCGCTTTCTGCTTCTCGGCGAGGTCGAAGTCGGGGGCGAGCATCTGCTCGAGGTGCAGGGGCTCGACCCGGGCGAGCGCGGTCTTCGGGTCGATCAGCCCCTCGTCGACCATCTCGACCGCGATCCGCACCGCCGCCGGCCCGGTGCGCTTGCCGGTGCGGGTCTGGAGCATGTACAGCTCGCCGTGCTCGATCGTGAACTCGACGTCTTGCATCTCGCGGTAGTGGGCCTCGAGGGTGCGGCAGACCTCCTCGAGGCGGGCGGTCGCCTCGCCGTACTCGTCGCGCATGCCGCCCCGCCCATCGTCGCCGCCGATCGGCTTCGGGGTGCGGGTGCCGGCGACCACGTCCTCGCCCTGGGCGTTGACCAGGTACTCGCCGTAGAGGCCCTTGGCGCCGGTCGCCGGGCTGCGGGTGAAGGCGACCCCGGTGGCGCAGTCGCCGCCGCGGTTGCCGAACACCATCGCCTGGACGTTGACCCCGGTGCCCATGTCGTCGGGCAGGCCGTGGAGGCGCCGGTAGTCGCGCGCGCGCTTGTTGTCCCAGGAGTCGAAGACCGCGCGAATGCCGCCCCAGAGCTGCTCTTGCGGGTCCTGCGGGAACGGCCGGCCGGCGTGCTCGGCGATCAGCGCCTCGAAGCGCTCGATCACCCGCTCGAGGCTCTCGGCGGTCAGCTCGGCGTCGTTCTCCGCCGCCTGCTCGGAGCGCGCGGCGCCGAGGATGCGTTCGAACTCGCGGTGCTCGACCCCCATCACGACGTCGCCGTACATGGTCAACAGGCGCCGGTAGGCGTCGCGCACCCAGCGGGCGTCGGCGCCAGCCGCGGTCAGCGCCTCGACCGACCGCCGCGACAGCCCGAGGTTGAGGACGGTGTCCATCATCCCCGGCATCGACACCGGCCCTCCCGAGCGCACCGAGACCAGCAGCGGATCGGACGGATCGCCGAAGCGCCGCCCCTGCAGCTCCTCGAGCCGCGCCAGGTGCTCCGCCACCTCCTCGCGCAGCCCGTCCGGATGGCTCTTTGCGCCGCGCTGGTACGCGATGCACGCCTCGGTGGTGATCGTGAACCCCGGCGGCACCGGGATGCCGAGCCGGCTCATCTCCGCCAGCCCCGCCCCCTTGCCCCCGAGCAGCGCCTTCTGCCTGCCCTCGCCCTCGGCGGTGCCGCCGCCGAAGGCATAGACCCACTTGCTCCCCACGCTCGTGCCTCCCCTCACTTCAGGTTCGCCGGGGATTATGTCTCGCCGTGCCGAGCTCGGTGCTCGGCCTTGTCCACCACCATCTCGGTCAGCCGCGCGATCCGCGAGATCGCGCGCTCGATGCCCTGGAGCAGGGCGATGCGGTTGCGGCGGAGCTTGCGGTCTTCGTCCATCACCAGGACGTCGATGAAGAACTTGTCGAGGACCGGGGCCAGCTCGGCGACGCGCTCGAGGCCGGCCTCGTACTCGCCCTCGGCGGCGGCCTGCTCGATGCCGGCGCGCAGCTCGCCGAAGGCACGGTGGAGGTCTTTTTCGGCCGGCTCGACCAGCGCCTCCTCCTCGAACGGGTACTCCGGGTGGTCCTTGACGATGTTGACGATCCGCTTGGCCGCCAGCGCCACCGACAGGAACGACTCCTGCTCGCGCACCTCGTGGAGCGCCTCGACGCGGGCCGCGAGGTCGGGGAGGCTCGTCCACTCCGCGGCGAGCGCCGCCTCGATCTCGTCGTAGGCGTAGCCGGCCTGGCCGAGCAGGTGACGGATGCGGTCGAAGAGGAACGGCCGCAGGAGCTCCAAGATCTCGTCGCCGCTCTTCTCCAGGCGGTCGCCGTAGAGGAGGGCGGCGCGGGCCGCAACGAGATCCAGGTCGAGCGGCAGGTCGCCTTCGAGGGCGATGCGGACCGTGCCCTGGGCCGCCCGGCGCAGGCCGAAGGGGTCGCGGCTGCCGGTCGGCACCAGGCCGAGGCCGAAGATGCCGACCAGGGTGTCGATGCGGTCGGCGAGCGCGGTCGCCTTGCCGATCCGGCCGCGCGGGATCGGGTCGCCGGTGCCGGCGGGCAGGTACTGGTCGTAGACCGCCTGCCAGACCGGCTCGGGCATCCCCTCCTCGCGCGCGTAGAGGCCGCCGACGATCCCCTGGAGCGAGGTGAACTCCCTGACCATCTCGGTGGCGAGGTCGGCCTTGAGCAGGCGCGCGGCGGCGCGGGCCTCGTCGCTCTCGGCGTCCCAGCCGAGCTGCTCGCAGAGCACCGCGGCCAGCTCGGCGATCCGCTCCGCCTTGTCGGCGTAGCTGCCGAGCTTCTCGTGGAAGGCGAGCCGGGCGAGCTGGCCGGCGCGCTCGGCGAGCGGCACCTTGCGGTCCTCGTCGTAGAAGAACCGCGCGTCGGCGAGCCGCGCCGCCACCACCCACTCGTTGCCGGCGCGCACCCGGCCCTCGGGGTCGTCGGGCCGGTCCATGACGGTGAGGAAGGCGGGCAGCAGCGGGCGGACGGCGCCGTCGCCCTTGACGGCACCCTTGCCGCCGCCCTTCGCCGCCAGTTCTTCGACGGTCAGCGCGCTCTGGTGGTCGCGCAGGCTGGCGATCAACACCTCGCGCGGGAGCGCCAGGAACTCCTCGTCGAACGAGCCCTCGAGCACTCCGGGCACCTCGCAGATCGCGGTCAGCTTGTCGAGCAGCTCGGGGTCCTCGACCAGCTCGCCTCCGAGGGCGCGGGCGCGCTCGCGCATCCCCTCGGCCAGCGTCCGGAGGCGGTCGGCCGGGCGTAGCTCGATGCCGCGCCGGGCGAGCTTGCGCCGGTGGTCGGCGGCGCCCTTGACGGCGAACGGCTGCGGCGAGAGGACCGGGTGACCGATCGTCGAGTCGCCGGCGGCGACCCCGAACAGCTCGAACGGCACGACCTCGCTTCCGAACACCGACACGATCCCGTGCACCGGCCGCACCCACGGGCCGACCCCGGCGCCCCAGCGCATCGTCCGCGGCCAGGCGAGGCCGGCGAGCGCCGCCGGCACCACCTCGGCGAGCGCCTCGGCGGTCGGCCGGCCCTCGGACTTGACCACCGCAGCGAGGTACTCGCCCTTGTCGGTCTCCACCCGTTCGAGCGCATCCGGCTCGACGCCGCAACGGCGGGCGAAGCCGAGCGCGGCGGCGGTCGGCTCGCCGGCGGCGTCGAAGGCGACCGAGGCCGGCGGACCGACGGTGCGCTGCTCGCGGTCGGGCTCGCGCTCGGGCAGGCCGGACGCCACCAGCACCAGCCGGCGCGGGGTGAACGCGGTCTCGACCGCGGCCGGTTCGAGGCCGCGGGCGGCGAGGCCCGACCTCACCCGCTCCGCCAGCTCGGCGACCGCCGGCGCCAGCATGCGCGCCGGGATCTCCTCCGCCCGCACCTCGAGCAGGTACTCAGCCGCCGGCACCGGCGACCTCCTCTCCGGCGGCGGCCCGGTCCGCGGCCTCCTCGCCCTGCCCGCCCGCGGCGAGCAGCGGGAAGCCGAGCCGCTCGCGGCTTTCGACGTAGGCCTCGGCGCAGGCGACCGCGAGCCTGCGGACGCGGCGGATCAGCGCCACCCGCTCGGTCACCGACACCGCGCCGCGGGCGTCGAGGACGTTGAACAGGTGCGAGCACTTGAGCGCCCCCTCGTAGGCGGGCAGCACCAGGTCGCGCTCGAGGCAGCGGCCGGACTCGCGCTCCCAGCCCTCGAACTGGGCGCGCAGGAACTCGACGTCGGCGACCTCGAAGTAGTACTTCGAGAACTCGACCTCGTCCTGATGGCGCACCTGGCCGTAGTCGACCCCGCGGACGCCGTCCACCCCGTCGCGCGGGGCGACCCAGGAGATGTCGTAGATCGAGCGCGACAGCCCGAGGAACATGGTGATCCGCTCGAGGCCGTAGGTGATCTCGGCGCTGATCGGGGCGAGCTCGAGGCCGCCGGCCTGCTGGAAGTAGGTGAACTGGGTGATCTCCATGCCGTCGAGCATCACCTGCCAGCCGACCCCCCAGGCGCCGAGCGTCGGCGCCTCCCAGTTGTCCTCCTCGAAGCGCAGGTCGTGGACCGCCAGATCGACCCCCATCGCCTCGAGGCTCTTGACGTAGAGCGCCTGGACGTCGGGCGGCGACGGCTTGAGGATCACCTGGAGCTGGTAGTGCTTGGCGAGCCGGAACGGGTTGTCGCCGTAGCGCCCGTCGGCCGGCCGCCGCGACGGCTGGACATAGGCCACCCGCCACGGCTCCGGCCCGAGCACGCGCAGAAAGGTGTCGGGGTGCATCGTGCCGGCGCCGACCTCGAGGTCGTACGGCTGCTGCAGCACGCACCCCTGGTCGGCCCAAAACTCCGAAAGGGCGAGGATCAGCTCCTGCAAGGTCCGCATCGTGTCTCTCGTCTCTCGCTGTGTCGCTACCCCGCTCCGGCCAGACCGGCCAGGGTCCGTTGCATCACCTCGTAGCTCTTCAGCTCGTGGCCGAGGAAGCCGCGGCGGACGCGGGCGGCCAGCTCCTCGGCGCAACGCAGCACGGCGGGCTCGGCGCCGCCCTCGGCCGCCAGCCCGGCGAGGCCGAACCGGCCGATCGCCACCAGAAAGGCGAGCACCGGGACCGGCACCGCGAGGCCGAGTCCTCCCGCGGCCGCCGCCGCGGCGCCGGCACAACGCGGGCAGATCAACGCCTCGCCCGCCGGCGGCAGCACCGCGCCCTCGGACGGGAACGGCCCGCCGCACGTCGGGCACTCGCGGGGCGGCGGGAAGATGCCCGCCAGCCGCAGGACCCAGGCCTCAAAATATCGCGCGGCGAGGTCGCGGTCCACCCCGGCGGCGAGCGCCTCGAGCGTCGAGTCGAGGAGCCGGAAGTACAGCTCGCTCGGCTCGTCCTCCTGGGCGAAGCGGAGCATGTGGTCGGCGAGGTAGCTGCCGAGCAGCAACCCCTCGAGGTCGCCGCCCAGCCCGTGCGCCGGGCGCAGCAGGTCGGCGCCCGAGATCCGCACCAGCTCGCGCCCCTCCTTCTCGCCCCAGTGGACGCGCACCTTCGCCAGCGGCTGGAGCTGGCCGGCGAAGCGGCTGTGGCGCCGCCGGGCGCCGCGCGCCACCCCGCGCTTGTGGCCGCGCTCGCGGGTGAGGAAGGCGACGATGCGGTCGGTGTCCTGGAGGTCGCGGACCTCCAGGATGAGGGCCTCCTGGGTATGGAACCGCAAGCTCAGTGCACCAGGCGGTCGATCAGCACGCCCGCCAGGCCGAAGTAGATCAGGATGCCGGTGACGTCGTTGGTGGTGGTGACCAGCGGGCCGGCGGCGACCGCGGGGTCGATCCCGAAACGCTCGAAAGCGAGCGGGATCAGGGCGCCGTTGAACGAGGCAACGACCAGGGCCAGAAACAGCGAGCCGCCGACCACCAGCGAGTACCAGGGGTTCTGCTCGAGCACCATCGCCGCCACCGCCGCGAGCAGCCCGGTGGCCACCCCGAGGATCAGACCCACGCGCACCTGCTGCCACAGGTACGGCCACATGCCGCCCTCGCGGAGGTTGATCTGGCCCGTCGCCAGCCCGCGCACGGTGACGGTCGCGGTCTGGCTGCCGCTGTTGCCGCCCATGCCCATGATCACCGGCACGAAGGCGAGCAGGAACAGCGCCTCCTTGAAGCTGACCTGGAAGCGCTCGAGCATGACGCCGACCCCGAACAGCCCGACCAAGTTGATCAGCAGCCAGGGCAGCCGGACGCGGGCGACCCGCAGCGAGCGCTCCTGGAACAGCAGCTCGTCCTCGGAGGTGCCGACCATCTTGAGGAAGTCCTCGGTCGCCTCCTCCTTGACGATGTCGACGATGTCGTCGACGGTGACGATGCCGACCAGCTTGCCGACGTCGTCGACCACCGGGATCGCCAGCAGGTCGTAGCGGGCGGCGAGCTGCGCCACCTCTTCCTGGTCGGTCGCGGTGTGCACCCGGATGACGTCGCGCTGGGCGATCTCGCCGAGGGTCTTGTCGGGGCGGGTGAGCAGGAGCTGGCGCAGCGACGTGACGCCGACCAGCGAGCCGGCGTCGTCGACCACGTAGAGGTAGAAGATCATCTCGACCTCCTTGGCCTCCTGGATCTCGGCGATCGCCTCGCGCACGGTGGTCGACTCCGGCAGCGAGAAGAACTCCGTCGTCATCACCCGGCCGGCGGAGTCGTCGGCGTAGGTGAGGTGCGACTGGACCTCGGTCACCCCCTTGAGGTCGACGACCTCGAGGACCTTCTCGCGCAGCCCCTCGGGCAGCGACTCGACGATGAACACCGCGTCGTCGACCGCCAGCAGCTTGAGCACCGAGGCGACCTCCTCGGGGGAGAGCCGCTCGAGGATCTCCTGGCGCTGGCCCGGCTCCAGCTCGGTGAGCACCTGGCCGATCGAGTCCGGGTACTCGTGGAAGGCGACCCGGAAGACGGTCATCCGCTCGGCCGGGGTCAGCCCGCGCATCAGCGCCGCGACGTCCTCCGGACGAACCTTGGCCAGCAGCTTGGTCAGGCTCGGCCGCGCCCCGCGGCGCACGAACCGGCGCAGGGTGTCGGTCAGGACCTGGTTCTTGCGGGCCGCCGCGGCGTCCATGACCCGCGCATGGTAGCACAGGGAACCCGACCGGGACACGGCATCTAACTTCCCTGTTGTCATCGTCTTACGACGATTCATGAGGGCGCCGCGCGGGCGCTCTCCGAGCCCGAAACCCGGGCCCTGCCGGTGCGTATCGAGGAGCGGAGCGCCCGGTCCGGAGCCGGTCCGGGCGTGCCCGCCAGCGGCGGCGGTCGGGTAGACTGGGACCGCTGTTTCGGAGGCTCCGAGCGGACCGATACGCCGCCCGCGCGGCGTTTCCTTGCGTCGAGGGAGGGATGAGATGAGCGAGCCGATTCCCGCGGGACGCGCGCCCGACGACCCGTACGCACCGCCGGTGCCCGCGGCGACGCCGTCGGTTCCGCTCGCCCCGGTCGCCGCCGGCGAGCGGGTCGAGATCCTCGACGTCCTGCGCGGCTTCGCGATCTTCGGCATCCTGCTGGTGAACATGGCGCTGTTCTTCAGCCCGATGCACCTGCAGGTGCTCAACGAGCCGGCGCTCACCGGACCGCTCGACGCCCTCGCACACAAGCTGATGGTCTTCTTCGCCCAGGGCAAGTTCTACTCGTTGTTCTCGTTCCTGTTCGGCATCGGGCTGGCGATCCAGATGGAGCGCGCCGTGGCGCGCGGCCGGAAGGTCGGCGGCTTCTTCGCCCGGCGGATGTTCTGGCTGCTGCTGATCGGCCTCGCCCACGCCTTCCTGCTCTGGTTCGGCGACATCCTGGTGCTCTACTCGCTGATGGGCTTCGTCCTGCTGCTGTTCCGCAACGCCAAGCCGAAGACGCTGGCGGTGTGGGCGGCGATCCTGCTCGCGGTGCCGATCCTGCTCGGGATCGGCCAGACCGGGCTGTTCCTGATGGCTCGGGCCGCCGGCCCGGCGGCGGTCCAACCTTGGCTCGACGCGATCGGCGAGTTCGAGCAGGGCCTGCGGGAGGGGGCGGCCGCCGCCTACCAGGCCTACTCGGGGAGCTGGAGCGACGTCTTCGCCGCCCGCGCCGGCGAGTGGTGGCTGATCTTCCCCTTCCTGATGCTCAACTTCACCTGGATCGTCCTGGCGCTGTTCGTGATCGGCCTGCGGTTCGGCAAGACCCGCTTCTTCCACCGGCTCGAGGACAACCTGCCGGCGATCCGCCGCTGGGTCGGGCCGCTGTTCGCCGCCGGGCTGGCGCTGAACTTCCTGAGCGTGCTGCTCGCCGGCCGGGTCGAGCCGATGACCCCGAGCCTCGCGACGTTGGGCTACCAGGCGCTATCGGTGATCGCGCCGCCGATCCTGTCGGCGGCTTATGTCGCCGCGATCTGCCTGCTCTGGCAGCGGCCCGGATGGCGGCGCGGGCTCGACCTGCTGGCGCCGGTCGGGCGGATGGCGCTGTCGAACTACCTGATGCACTCGGTGGTCTTCACCACCGTCTCCTACGGCTACGGCCTCGGTCTCTACGGCGAGGTCTCGTACCTCGAGGGGCTGGGGCTGACGGTGGCGACGTTCGCGCTCCAGATCCCGCTCTCGGCCTGGTGGCTGCGGCGGTTCCGCTTCGGACCGCTGGAGTGGCTGTGGCGGAGCCTCAGCTACCTCCGCATGCAACCCATGCGGCGGTAGCGATCGACTATCCGACCGCCTGCGTGAAGCTGCGGAACGAGCACTCGAGCTGGCCGGCGTGGATGACGTCGCCGGAGGCCAGTTCGCGGATCTCGGCGCGCTCGCCGTTGACGAAGGTGCCGTTGGTCGAGCGCAGGTCGAGCAGGAAGAAGCGGCCCTCGTCGGGGACGACCTTGAAGTGCTGGGCGCTGAGCGACGGGTCGGGCAGGGCGAGGGTGTTGCGCCCGCGGTCGCGGCCGACCGAGAACGCCCGGTCGGCGCGCAGCAGGAAGGTGCGCGGCACGCCGTTGCCGGGCTCGCTGATCATCAGCACCGCGCGCTCGGCGAGCACCCGGGTCTGTTCGAGGGTCGAATCGGAGTCGCCGCCGACCACCGCGGTGTCGACCGTCACCTCCTCGGCCGAGCCCGCCGGAGCGGTCTCGCGGGCGGCGAGGCTCTCGGCGAAGGCGCGGGGAATCGCCGGCGGCGCCGTGCGGCCGGCCGCCGCGGCGGCGACCTCCGCCTCGGCCGCGGCCGCCTCGGCGGCGGCCTCTGCGCGCCGCCGCCGCCGGCGCACCACCGCCAGCGCCAGGACCACGGCGAGGACCGAGAGCACCGCGGCGGCGAGGAGCCACACGAGGAGGGCCGGCAGGCTCGGGCCGGGCTCGGCGCCGCCGGCGCCGGCGGCGCGATCCGCCTCGCGGGAGCCGCCGGCCGCGCCCCCGCCGCCGCCCGGACGCGCTTCGGCCTCTCCGGCCGCTCCCCGCGCTCCCGCCGCTCGTCCTGCCGCCGGCCCGGCGGCCGCAGCAGCCCGGCCGGCCGACACCCCCTCGCGGGCGGTCTCGACCGCACGCGCGATCTCCGCCGCCGGCACCGCCTCCGCCGCGCCCAGGTACGCGCCGTCGGTGATCAGGGCGAGCCGGCGCAGCCGCCGCTCCTCCTGCCGCGCGCCGGCGCCGAGGGTGAGGATGCGCACCCCCTGCTCCTCGGCCCGGCGGGCGATGTCGTCGATCGTGGTCGCGGAGTTCTCGTCCCGGCCGTCGGTGGCGACCACGACCACGCCGCCCTCGGGGAGCACCCGGGCGGCGGCGAACAGCGCGTCGTGGAGCAGCGTGAAGCTCCCCGCCGGCCGCAGCTCCCCGAGCGCCGCCGCCACCTCCGCCGGAGCAGCGCCCAGCGGCCGCACCCAGCGCGGCCGGTCGTCGAACGCGAGCAGGCCCGCAGGGGTGTCCGCCGGCAGCGCCCGCAAGGCCCCGCCGAGCCGCTCGGCCGCCGCATCCAGCTCGGCCGCCGACAGCGAGCGGCTGGTATCGACCGCCACCACCACCGGCACCGGCTCCGGGCTCGTGGCCGCGCCGGCGGCGGACGCGGCAAGCACCATCCCGAGCGCGAGCACGACGGCCTTCGACATGACTCCACACTCCCCGCACCGATAGGCGTTCAACCGATGGACAGACGGGCCAAAGCTGCGGCCATGGTATCCGAATCGGTCCGCCCGAGCCGTCAGCCCCCCCCGGCCCGTCGGACGCGGGCCGGGGGGAAGGTGAGGTCGTGGAATGATGCGGGCTCAGAACAGGAGGTTGCCCTTGCCCATCTGGAGGGTG
>Ga0256864_1000589_pt1 | contig 12263 bp, 8 predicted proteins | sample RVTome_11_FD_187336 | JGI IMG/M metagenome (GOLD analysis project Ga0256864, IMG submission 187336) | Soil microbial communities from uranium-contaminated site in the Upper Colorado River Basin, Wyoming, United States - RVT147D111 HiSeq ... | reverse complement strand
CCGAGCCTGTCGAACCGAGCTGAGCCGGAGCTACGACGCGCCGCGCCCCGACAGGACGGCCGGAATCGTCTTGAGCAGGATCTTGAAGTCGAGCATCGGCGACCAGGAGTCGATGTACTCGAGGTCGAGCTGCATCCAGCGGTCGAAGTCGAGGTCGTTGCGGCCGCTGATCTGCCACAGGCAGGTCAGCCCCGGCTTCATCGACAGCCGGCGGCGCTGCCAGCGCTGGTACTGCGCCACCTCCTCGGGGATCGGCGGCCGCGGCCCGACCAGGCTCATGTCGCCGCGCAGCACGTTCCAGAGCTGCGGCAGCTCGTCGAGGCTGAAGCGGCGCAGGAAGCGCCCGAGCCAGGTCACCCGCGGGTCGCGCCGGAGCTTGAACACCGGTCCCGCCATCTCGTTGAGGTGCTGCAGCTCGCGCCGGCGGTTCTCGGCGCCCTGGACCATGGTGCGGAACTTGTAGAGCGTGAACACCCGCCCGTTGAGCCCGCAGCGGATCTGCCGGAACAGCACCGTGCCGCCGGAGCTGAGCTTGATCGCCAGCGCGATCAGCCCGATCACCGGCAGCGCCAGCACGAGCACCGAGACCGCCACCGCGACGTCGATCAGCCGCTTGGCGAGGAGCTGGAGCACGTTGGTCGGGGTGGTCGAGTAGGTCAGGATCGGCATCCCGTCCAGATCCTCGAGCTGCACCACGGCGCGGGTGTGCGGGAAGATGTTCATCGCGAAGCGCACCCGGATGCCCTGCTCCTGGAGCTGGAGGAAGAGGTCCTCGAGCCGGTCGAGGTCGCGGCGGGCGACCGCGAAGATCACGTCGTCGACCACGTAACGGTCGACCAGGCCGGCGATGTCGGCGAGGCTCCCGAGCACCGGCAGGCCCTCGGGCAGGCCGCGTCGCCGGTCCTCGGCCGGCGCCTCGTCGTTGCGCACGAAGCCGATGATGCGGAAGCCCCAGAAGCGGTGGTCGGCGATCGAGCGGGCGATCTCGACCGCGGTCTGGTTGGTGCCGACGATCAGCACCGTCCGGTAGTTGAGGCCGTGGGCGCGGACGTAGCGGGCGGTCAGCCGCAGCGCCAGCTTCTCGCTGAGCAGGAAGGCGAAGGAGAGCAGCGAGAAGAGCAGCAGCCAGGACCGGCTGACCTGGTCGTCCTCGAGGAGCTTTTCGCCCAGCCGCAGCGCGAACAGGGTGAGGATGAAGACCACCGTGCCGGCGGCGCAGACCTTGAGGATCGAGGCCGCCTCGTCGCGCAGCGGGACGGTGCGGTGGGAGCTGTAGGAGTCGGTGGCGAGCAACAGCACGCCCCAGATCACCAGCACCAGCGCCAGCAGCGGCAGGTACTCGTCCAGCGGGTAGAGGTGGCCGCCGAACGCCCCCGGCATCATCCGCGGCAGCGCCGCGTCGCGCAGCCAGTAGGCGATCAGGAAGGCCGCCGCCACCAGCGACAGGTCGAGCGTGAAGATCGCAACAGCGAGGATCCGTGCGCGTTCTTTCAACATGGGTTGTCGCGGGGCGTTCGTCGATTCAGCGGTAGCTTATCAAGTGCAATCTTTATGGCGGCTCCACATATCATAACGGATCGCGGCGGATTCTCGTCTATCCCCGCGAATCAGTCCAGCCGGCCCCCGCGAATCAGTCCAGCCGGCGGCGTCCCGGAGAGACCCCCGGGCGGCCCGCCACCCCCTCGCTTCGGGACACCATGAGGGGCGGGGATGCAAGATCCCTGCTGAGCCGATCAGCCGTCGCCCCCGGCCCGCTCCCGGCCGGCCAGGCTCCGGAACAGCCGGGCGTAGCGCTCCGCAACGCCGTCCCATGAGTAGCGCTCGGCGGCGCGCGCCGCGGCGGCGTCGCCGAGCCGGCGCGCCGCCTCGGGATCGTGCCGGACCCGCTCGAGCGCCGCCGCCAGCCCGGCCGGCTCGGCGGCACGGAACCACAGCGCGGCGTCGCCCGCGACCTCGCGGTTCTCCGGCGTGTCGTTGACCACCACGCAGTTGCCGTAGCCCATCGCCTCGACCAGCGCCGGGTGGGTGCCGCCGACCTCGGTGGCGTGGACGTAGGCGAGCGCGTGGCCGAGCAGCTCGCGGTAGCCGTCGCCGTAGACCGGCCCCGGGAAGAGGATCCGCGGGTCGGCGCCGGCGGTGAAGCCGCGGATGAACCGGCCGGCGTAGGGCGCGCCGCCGACCATCACCAGCGGCAGATCGCCGCCGACCGCACGGTAGGCCTCGGCCACCCGGTCGGGGTTGTTCTCGGGCTCGAAGCGGCTGACGTAGAGGAAGTAGCGCCGCGGCTCGAGGTTCAACCGGGCGAGAGTCCCGCGGGCGGCGGGCACCGGCCGGGGATCGACGCCGTACGCGATGACCACCGAGTCGGCCCGGTGGCGCTCGAGGTAGTGGCCGCGGATCACCTCGGCATCGGTGATCAGGGCGTCGGGGACGACGCAGGCGAGCCGCTCCGAGAGCGCGTAGACCGCGCGCCCGAAGAGCCCCCACTTGCGGCGCCGGCGCTCGATGCCGTCGACGTGCAGCGCCGCCGGGATCGCCGCCGCGGAGAGCAGCGGCACGAACAGCGCGTTGGCGGAGTTGACCACCAGGGCGGCGTCGAAGCCGCGGCCGGCGGCGTGGAGGCAGGAGAGCAGCGTGTGCACCGGCGTGTCGAGGTGCTTGGTGCGCACCGTCGGCAGCACCGCCAGCTCGGCGCCGCGCCAGCGGTCGAGGCCGGCCGGGACGGCGTGCGAGCGGCAGTAGACGGTGACCCGGAAGCCGCGTTCGACCAGCCGGGCGGACAGCTCCTCCATCAGCGTCTCGTAGCCGCCGTAGCGGCCGGGCACGCCGCGGCTGCCGATCAGGGCGACCGACAGCGGGCGCCCGGGGCCGGGGCCGGCCGCGCTCACAGCGGCATCCCCGAGCATCCGAACCAGCGGTCCAGCTCGCGCGCCGGTACCGTGCGCCGGGCCTGGATGGCGCGCCGGCGGGCGAGGATCTCGCGGCGGTGCCGCCACAGCCAGCCGTAGGCCGGCAGCGACGAGCGCTCGGCGGCGAGCACCCAGGCGAGCGCGGCGAGGTCGCGCCCGAGCGCCCACGGCAGGGTGCGCCGGAGGTTGGCCGCGGTCTGGTGGTGGAGGCGCAGCAGGTAGCGGTTCTTGAGCGAGTGGCGGTTGACCTCCGGCGGCAGGCTGCGGCGCCGCTCGGGGAGGCTCCAGCGCCGGTGCACCGCCCGCGCCGCCGGCTCGTAGAGCACCTCCCAGCCGCGCTCGCGGAGGCGGAACGCCAGCTCGGCGTCCTCGCGGAACGAGTGGAAGAGCGGGTCGAACGCCTCGCCCTCGACCGCGGCGTCGTCGAGCGCCGCGCGCCGGAAGAGCGAGGCCGCGCCGGTCGCCCCGAACACCCGCTCGGCGGCGCCGAAACGGCCGTCGTCGGGCTCCCCCGAGCCGCGGTCGAGATGGCGCCAGGAGCGGGTCAGGCGCATCCCGCAGGCGTCGAGGGCCGGCGCGCCGCCGCCGCCCGGCGCCTCCCGCACCAGCCGCCCGGTGACCGCGCCGACCCGCAGCTCCGGGTGCGCCGCCGCCCGCGCCAGCAGACGCGACAGGTAGTTCGGCGCCGGCCGGGCGTCGGGGTTGAGCGACAGCACCCACTCTCCCGCGGAATCGCCCGCCGAGAGCGCGAGCGCCCGGTTCATCGCGGCGGCGAAGCCGGCGTTGTCGGCGAGCGGCTCGACCGTCAGCGCGACCCCCTTCGCGGCCAGCGCCTCCCGCTGCGTCTCGGCGACGGCGGCCGAGCCGTCCGCGCTCGCGCAGTCGACCACCACCGCCGCCAGCGGCCGGTGCTCGAGCGCCGCCACCGAGGCCAGGCACACCGGCAGGTCGGCGGCGCTGCCGTGGCTGACGATGCAGACGTCGACCGCGGGTGACGCGGTCATCCACCGTTCTCCGCGGCACGTCGCTCTGCGGGTTCAGGGGCGCGCCGCGCGCCGTTCAGATCACCTTCGTACGCGCACGCCCAGGCGCGAGGCCGCCGCCAACCGGTGAGCCCGCCGAGCGCCACCGCCAGCAGCCCGCGCGCCGCCTCGCGCCGGCTGGCCGCCCGCCGCGGCCGGCGCAGCGGCAGGAGGGCCAGCCGGGTAAGCGCCGCGGCGGGCAGGAGCGCTCGTGCGAGCAGGGCGGCACCGCGGCCGTGGTGCTTGCCGAGGTAGCGCACCAGGTTGCGGTCGTAGATCCAGAGGAAGCGGCCGTAGCCGAGCCGGGGGACCGAGGAGCCGAGCCGGTGCCGGAACAGCGCCCGCGGCCAGTAGCGGAGGGTGGCGCCGGCCGCCGCGAGACGCCGCGCCAGGTCGACGTCCTCGAACCAGGCGGGGAAGAAGCCCTGGTCGAGGCCGCCGGCCGCCTCGATCGCTGCACGGCGCAGGAGCAGAGCCGCCGCCGCCGGCTGCTCGACCGCCGCGCCCTCGGCCGGCTCCTCGCGCGGTCCGGCGCCGGCGGGCAGGAACGCCGCCTGCGCGAGCAGGGTCGCCACCCCCGGCAGGCGCCGGAGCTGCCAGCGGTGCTGCGGGCGGCCGTCCGGCCCGACCAGCCGCGGCGCCAGCCCGGCGGCTTCCGGGTGGGCGGCCAACCCGTCGAGCAGCGCCTCGAGCGCCCCCGGCTCGGGGACCGCGTCCGGGTTGAGCAGGAGCACCGCCGGCGCCTGCGCCGCCGCAAGACCGGCGTTGATCCCGCCCGCGAAGCCGAGGTTGACGCCCGGTTCGAGCACCCGAACGCCGGCCGGCGCCCCGGCCTTCACCGCCGCGAGCCGGGCGTTCACCTCGCCGGCCGGCCCGTTGTCCACGACCACGAGCTCGAAGCGCGGGTCCGCCGGCCAGGCGGCGATCAGCTCCTCCAGCCCCGATGCGCCGCCCCAGCAGACCGCGATGCCGGATAGCTCGGGCTTGGCGCTGGCGGGAGTGGACGGCATGGCGATCTGGCGGGATTATTGCCCGAACCGCGCCGGCCGGCGGCCGACCCCGGCGCCCTGCCGCCCCCGGGTGCGGGCGGAGGCGCGGCGCTCGCAGCACGCCTGCCGTCGGCTCGCGGGTCGGCTCAACCCCGAAGGGCTTCCTCCGGCGATGACCCCACGCAGGGCGCGCCCCGGTGGAGCGCCCCGGGGAGCAGCGCCAGCGCCCGCGCCCAGCCGGCGGCGATCGCCCCGGCCGCCGAGAGGTCGCCGCGGCCGAACGCGCGTGCCAGGTCGGCGAGATCGCGGGCGGCCATCCGCGGCGCGGCGGCCGGGAAGCCGCGGCCCAGGCAGCGCGCGGCCACCGCCCAGCGGTTGCCGTAGAGGCGGGTCAGCCGCCAGCGCCGGCGGCGGTCGCCGGTGGCCGAGCCGGCGTGCAGCGCCCGCGCGGCCGGCACCCACAGCGCGCCCCAGCCGGCGCGGCGCAGTCGGCAGGCGAGGTCGACGTCCTCGTAGTAGGCGCCCAGGGGCGCATCGAAGACCTCGCCCGGCGCGAGCGCCACCGCTTCCAGCGCGCTCCGCCGGTAGAGCGCGGCGGTGGCGGAGACGCCGAACACCTCCCGCGGCGGCGCGTCCGGCACGATCTCCGGCGACATCGAGCGGTGCGTTCCCTGGACCGCCTCCGAGCCGCCGCCCGGCGGTGGCGCCCGCCGCGCGTCGGGAGCGCTCCTCGCGCCTTCCGCGGTCACGGCTGCAGCCTCGCCGTGCCCCACCTGCACCGCCTGCCACCAGCGGTTCCAGGCCAGCCCGCGGCCGTCGAGCCGCGCCGGATCGGAGAGCCGGAGGTTGGATCCCTGGGCGGCGGCGGCGCCCGGGTCGGCGTCGAGCGCGGCGATCAGCGCGCTGGCCCAGCCCGGCTCGACCACCGCGTCGTCGTTGACGGTTGCGACGTAGCCGCCCGCGGTGGCGGCGATGCCGACGTTGGTGGCGGCGGCGAAGCCGAGGTTGCGCGGCAGCCGCAGCACCCGGCCGGCCAGGCGCCGCGCGGGCTCCGGCGGCTCGCCCTCTCCCTGGTGGACCACGACCGCCTCGATCCCCTCGGCGCGCAGCGCCTCGAGACAGCGCTCGAGGTGGGGGCTCAGACCCGCGGTCGGCACCACCGCCGCCAGCCGGCCGCGGTCCCCGGCGCTCGGGGAACCCACGTCCGATCCCCCCGGCCGCGGCGCTCCGCTCACGGCAACCACGTCAGCTCCGCCCGGTCGAGGACGATCCCGTTGGGCCGGCCGGGCCGGGCGCGGCCGCGGGCGCGGATCACCAGCGGCTCGCCCTCCGGCCAGCGGAACGGCCCCAGTTCGACCGTGGTCCAGCGGCGGTCGTCGCGCGCCCGCCACACCGCGAGCAGTCGCTCGCCGGCGTGCACTTCGACGTCGAGCGGCACGCGCTGGTTGCGCACGAACATCGCCTCCAGCCGCAGCGCCACGCCCTCGCCGCCGGCGACCACCGGCACGGCCAGCGACTCGCCCCCGATCAGCGTCCAGCCGCCGCGGAAGCGCCGTCGCTCGATCACCCACGGTCCGGGGTGGAGGTGTCCGCGGTGGTGCTCCACCCAGCGGTCCTCGAAGTGGACCACCCGGGTGGGGAGCTTCTCCGCGGCAACCACCGCCGCCCCGGCCGCCAGCAGCAGCGCGGCCACCCCCCAGGCCGGCGCCCGCGGCAGCCGCCGCGGTCGCCACCAGGCGAGCGGCAGCAGGATCACCGCGGCGAGCGGCCCCAGCCAGGTCGCCGGCCGGGTGCGGATCGAGCTGGGGACCAGGCGCGCGAAGTCGGCGCCCAGGGACTCGCCCGCCAGGTCGGCGATCCAGCCGCGGCCGTCGGCGAAGCTGTAGGTCCAGCCCGGCACCGCCACCCAGACCAGGGTCAGGACCAGCGTCGCCGCGCCGAGCGCCGCGGTGAGTGCCTGCGCCCCTCCGGGGCGACGTGCCTGCGCGCCTCCGGGGCGACGTGCCTGCGCCCCTCCGGGGCGACGCCGCGCGAGCAGCGGCGCCAGTGCCACCGCGAGCAGCGGCAGCGCCACCAGCGCGTAGCGGAACGGCGGCGACCAGCCCCCGTACCACTCGCTGCGCGGCGCCACCACCCACAGGTAGGGGAGCGAGAAGACGGCGAGGTCGAGCGCCACCGGGTTGCCGCGCCGCAGCGCCAGCGCCGCCGCCGGCACGAGCAGCATCCAGATCGGTGCGCAGCCGAAGAGGCCGAACGCACCGTCGAAGAACAGGCCGGAGACGCCCTTGAGGTACTCGACCGCCGCGTAGCGGCCGGGCTCGAGCTCCGCCCACTGGTGGATCTTGAGCGGGTTGCCGTAGCGGAGTTGGTTGTGCAGCAGCGTCCCCGCCGCCACCGCCGCCAGCGCACCGCCGAGCGCCAGCGCCGGCCGCAGCCGCCGTTCGGCGTGCCACCAGGCGAGGAGGAGGAGCGAGCCAGCGAGCAGCAGGAAGCGGATCTTGAGCAGCGGCAGCGCCAGGATCGGCACCGCCACCGCCGCCCAGTGCCGCCACGACCGGCCCTCCGCCCCGGCGTCGCGGCCGGCGCGCATGCGGTCGAGCGCCAGCATCCCCAGGAGCGCCGCCGGCACCTCCACCCAGACCTGGACCGAATAGAGCAGCAGCGGCGGCGCGAAGGCGAGCAGCGCCCAGCCGAGCAGCGCCGGCCCCGGCCGCTCGGGGACGTAGCGGTGCGCCAGGCGCAGGCCGATCCAGGCGAGGGAGGCGGCGAGCGCGGCCATGGTCGCGAGCGCACCAAGCCGCCCCGCCAGCCGGTAGCCGGGGACCAGGGCCAGCGGCAGCAGCAGGTTGTGGCGCGAGTAGCGCTCGCCGTGCGGCCCGACCGGATCGCCCGGCTGCGGCTCGAGCGGCCGGTCGAGGAAGTGCCGCCAGTCGCTCTCGGCGTAGTTGTTGGTCAGGTCGGCGTCGATGTCGTAGGCGAGGCTATGGGTGATCAGCAGGTAGAACGGCTCGTCGCCGTCCGGCGCCCGGCGCTCGGTGTGCCAGGGCAGGAGCGCCAGGTAGGCGGCGAGCGGCAGGAAGAAGAAGACCGCCGCCGGCCTCGCCGGCAGCCGCCGGCCGAGCAACGGCCGCAGCGCCACGACCTGCCGCGCCACGTGGTGCGCGAGCGCCAGCATCAGCCCGGCGAACAACGCCTCGGGCGGCAGCGCGAAGCCGAGCCGCGAGCGCGCCAGCGCCGCCGCGGCGAGCAGGGCGGCGGCGATCAGCTCGGCGGCGGCGGCCGGCGCCGGGATCGACCGGGCTCCGGCGCGGCGGGCGGCGCGGCCGATCGCCGCCAGCGCCGCCACCGCCGCCGGCAGCGCGACCAGGGTCGAGCGCAAGGGATCGTCCGGCGGCAGCGGCAGTGAGCGCGCCGCCGCCCAGGCCGCCAGAGCACCGGCGGCGAGCAGGGCGAGGTCGGGCCAGTGCCGGAACCGCCGGCGAGGACGGGTCACGGTGCGGCCTCCACCCGCTGGACGGCGAGACCGACGCCGGGTGGGAGCGTCGGGCTGCGCTCGATCACCAGGCGCGCCGCCGGCACCGGCGGCTCCGCCGTCCACCGCGCGCGATAGAGCTGGCCGAAGAAGGGCTCACCGGCCGCGTCCCCGGCGCCTGCCGCCGCCTCCACCCAGGACGTCCAGGCCGGCGGCGCCGCGAGGGCCGGGAGGGCCGCCACGTCCGGCCGCCTGGCCGCCCACTCGCCGGTGCCCTCGCCGGCGCGCAGCACCCAGCCCGTCAACGTCTCGCCTCCGGGGCCGAGCAGCCGCACCGAGGCGACCTCCGTGCCCGCCGCCAGCTCGGCGGCCCCCGAGAGGTTGGAGAAGAGATCGACCGTGCTCACCGGCGAGCCGTTCAGGTCGATCGCCAGCACCGGCCGCTGCGGTCCGAGCGCCGCCGGCCCCGCGAACGCCGGATGGGCGGGGGGCGGCAGCGCGGCGAAGACGGCGACGCCGATCGCGACGGCCGTGGCCCACGCCGCCAGCCGCCCGCGGTGGGAAACCCGGTGCGCCGCCCCCGCTCCGAACCCGATCGCCAGCGCCAGCGCGGCGAGCACCGCCGCGTCGACCCATCCGGGCGAGAGCCCGGCGAGCCCGAGGGCGTCGCCCGCCGGCGACGGCCGCCGCCAGGGGTAGGAGGCGAGGAGCGCGGTCCCGGCCAACAGCGCCGCCGACCATGTCGCCTGCACCGCGGAGGCGGCGGGGGGCGCGCCCCGCGAACCGCCGGCCAGGAGCACGGCGAGCGCCGCCAGCCCCGCCGCTGGCGCCGCCGGCCCCGGCACCGCGATCGCGCCGGCCGCCGTCAGGCCGAGCGCGGCCGCCATCGGCGCCCAGCGCTGCCGCGGCAGCGCCGGCGCCCACGCCAGCGCCGGGAGCACGATCGGCACCCAGACGAGCAGCCCGAGAGCGTCCGGCCAGGAGCGGAGCGGCGCCAGCGCCGCGGCCGCCGGGAGCGCGGCGGCGAGGAGGAGCACGAGCACCCTGGCGCGCCGGTGCGAGCGCGGGACTGCGATCACCAGGGCCGCGGCGAGCGCCGCCGCCGAGGCCCGGGTCTCGATCGCGAGCCCGCAGGCGAGGAGCGCGAGCAGCAAGCCGATCATCAGCCGCGACCCGGTCGGCGTCGTCCGCCTCTCGACGCTCGGTGCGCCCGAGCCGCTCGTGCTCGCCTCCGCTTCCCGAGGGAGCGAGCCCCCGAGCCACCTCCGCAGCCCGCTCGCCTCCCCGGCCCGTTCGATCCAGAGCCGCGCTTCCGCCCCGCCCGCCGCGCCAGCGAGCGCGAGCGCGGTGACCGCGGTCCAGCCCGGCCCGAGCGTCACGGCCGCCGCCCCGGCGAGGAGCGCCGCCGGCAGACCGCAGCGCGCGGCGAGGAGCGCCAGCGCTCCCGCCCCGATCGCCGGCAGCGCGACCAGGGAAGCGGTCTCGGCCGGTCCGGGTGCGAGCAGGAGGTCGCCGCGGAGCAGCACCTGGGCGCCCAGTGCGAGCGGCAGCGTCAGGGCAAGAAGCTCGCGCGCGGCGCGGCCGGAGGGTCGGTCGGTCCCGGGTGCCGGCGTCGAGCCGGGCGGCTCCATCGTGGCGAGAGCCCGGCCGGCGGCGGGCGTCCGCGCCCCGCCGAGCGCCCTCGCCGCGGCGAGCGCGAGCGCCGCCAGCAGCAACGCGCCGACCACCGTCGACCGTGCGGCCCCGGTGGGGAGCGTCCAGACCGCAACCGCCGCCAGCGTCGCCGAGAGCGTGCTCTCCCGAGCCGGCGCCGGCGCCAGCGCCGCCACAGGCAACAGCACCGCGACGATCCATAGAGCCAGATAGGCGGTCTCGGCGGCGCTCGCGCGGTCGGCCTGAAAGGCAGCGAGAAGGACGAGGAGCAGACCGGCGGCGAGCGGCGGCGCCGAGCGGGCGGCGAAGGCGGTGAGCGACGGCACCGGGGGGGCGGCGGGAGGGGCGGCCGGCGGGACCGAGCGCGCCGCGGCGGCGCCGGACGCCGACCGGCCGGCGCTTGCCGGCTCGCCGCGGTTCACCGCCGGTCCGTCCGGTACCGGCGCGGAGGACGGGATATCGGATCGCGGGGACACGAGAGGTCGGGTGGCGGGCGGCGCTGTCTCCGCGCGGCATCTTATCCCGCCGCCCGAGCCCGCGACCGTCGTTGACCGCCCCGGGGGCCGCCGCTAGACTGCCGCGGCCATGCTCTCCCGCGACCTCCTGCGCAGCGACGGCGAGCGCGTCCGCGCGGCGCTGGCGGCGCGTGGCGCCGAGGTCGACGCGGTCGCCGAGTGGCTGCGCCTCGACGCCGAGCGCCGCGCCGCGCTGGCCGAGGTCGAGGAGCTCAAGCACCGCCGCAACGAGGCGAGCAAGGAGATCGGCGCGCTCAAGCGTACCGGCGACGAGGCCCGCGCCGCCGAGCGGATCGCCGAGGTCGGCCGCCTCAAGGAGCGGATCGCCGAGCTGGAATCCGCGCTGGCCGCCGTCGAACCGCGGCTCGAGGAGATCGAGCGCACCCTTCCCAACCTCCCGCACTCGAGCTGCCCGGTCGGCAAGGACGCCACCGCCAACCGGGTCGAGCGCACCGTCGGCGAGCCGCCGGAGTTCGGCTTCGAGCCGCGCGCGCACTGGGATCTGGGGCCGGCGCTCGGCATCCTCGACTTCGAGCGCGGGTCCAAGGTCGCCGGCGCCCGCTTCACCGCCTACTTCGGCGCCGGCGCCCGCCTCGAGCGGGCGCTGATCAACTTCATGCTCGAGCTGCACACCGCCCGCCACGGCTACACCGAGGTGCTGCCGCCGTTCATCGTCAACTCGGCGTCGCTGTTCGGCACCGGCCAGCTCCCCAAGTTCGAGGCCGACCTGTTCAAGCTCGAGGGCCACGACCTCTACCTGGTGCCGACCGCCGAGGTGCCGGTGACCAACCTCCACCGCGGCGAGGTGCTCGACGAGGCGGTGCTGCCCGTGCGCTACTGCGCCTACACCCCGTGCTTCCGCAGCGAGGCGGGCTCCTACGGCAAGGACGTGCGCGGGCTGATCCGCCAGCACCAGTTCAACAAGGTCGAGCTGGTGCACTTCGCCCACCCCGAGGCGAGTTGGGACGCGCTCGAAGAGCTGACCGGCCACGCCGAGGCGGTGCTCCAGGCGCTCGGCCTGCCCTATCGCGTGGTCACCCTCGCGACCGGCGACCTCGGCTTCTCCGCCGCCAAGACCTACGACCTCGAGGTCTGGCTGCCGGGCCAGGACGACTACCGCGAGATCTCCTCCTGCTCCAACTTCACCGATTTCCAGGCCCGCCGCGCCGACCTCCGCTACCGCCCCGCCGAAGGCGGCAAGCCCCGCCACCTCCACACCCTCAACGGCTCCGGCCTCGCCGTCGGCCGCACCGTGGTCGCGATCCTCGAGAACTTCCAGCAGGAGGACGGGTCGGTGTCGATCCCGGAGGCGCTGCGGCCGTACATGGGCGGGATGGAACGGCTGGGGCCGGCGGTTTCAGAGTAGGGACCGGTCCGATCCGCGCCGGCCGGGATGAACCGCGAGGTGCGAGGACCGGCGGCGGGCCATCCGGTAGCATCCCACCCGCGGAGGGGTGGCTGAGTGGTCGAAAGCAGCGGTCTTGAAAACCGTCGACGGTTCACGCCGTCCGTGGGTTCGAATCCCACCCCCTCCGCCAGGAAGCCGAGCCAAGCCCGCCCCTTCTGAACGCGCCTTTGCCCGCCCATTGACAACAAAGTCTGTCAATGGTGGAATGGCCTCCATGCAGGACGTCGAGGTCATCGACCACCCGGCCGCCGCGACCGTCGCGCTCGACCCGCTCCGCAGCCGGCTGCTCGCGGAG
>Ga0256864_1000581_pt1 | contig 12424 bp, 12 predicted proteins | sample RVTome_11_FD_187336 | JGI IMG/M metagenome (GOLD analysis project Ga0256864, IMG submission 187336) | Soil microbial communities from uranium-contaminated site in the Upper Colorado River Basin, Wyoming, United States - RVT147D111 HiSeq ... | reverse complement strand
ATGCGCGAGTTAAGCCGCAGGGTTCCGGGTCCACCCCAACCGCATCGTTTTCCCGGATCTGCAGCCCGAAACCTCCCTCGTAGTGCACATCCAGCGGTTCGTTCTGGCGCCAGTGCATGACGGCACCAACGTCCTGAAGAAAGCTGGCGACGCGGGCAGTCAACTCCGGTCCCTGGCCATGAAACCGCACTCGTAGAAAACGCCGAACTAGCGCGTCGTCCGCCTCGAGCTCGCCTGAAGACGTGCTACTTCCGCAGAATCTTCTCCATCGCTTTACCCTTTGCCAGCTCATCGATCAGCTTATCCAGATAGCGGATCTCCTGCATAGTTGGCTCTTTGATGTCTTCCACTCGGACACCGCAGATCACGCCTTTGATCAACGTCCGCAAAGGATTCAGGTGGGGAGCCTCTGCAAAGAAGGTCTCAAAGTCTATTCGGCTCTTGAGTTGGGCTTCTAACTTCTTCTGGCTATACCCTGTCAACCAACGAACAATTTCATCGACTTCCGCTTTCGTGCGCCCTTTTCTCTCCGCCTTGGCAACATAATGAGGATAGACGCTTGCGAAGCTCGTTGTATAGATTCGATGCTTTGTCACGGTATCTATTTACCCTTTTCGTTTTCTCGGCTCGAAAACCGACCACCGCCGTTCGACGCCTCGATATCCTCTCGATGCGGCCTAGCGACGCTCCATCTGACGCATGACCTGCGAGCGACTCGCTCACCGGCTTGGGTACAGCACTCTCTTGACGGCCGCGTTGACCACCGGCAGCAGCGCCCGCCGCTCGGCGGGTCGGGGCTGCCGCCGGCGAGGATCACCTGCGCTATCCCGTCGACCGGAGCAAGGCGTCGCGCCGGCGTTTGATGGCGTCGCGCCGCTCGCCGTTCTCGCCGCGCAGCAACGGCACCAACAGCACGAAACCGGCCTCCCAATAGGGGAGAGCCATGTCCCAGTCCGCCGCGCCCATCTCGAATCCCCCATGGACAAAGAGAACGGCCGGGAGTCTCTCGGGCGCTTGTTCGTGACCGCTCATCCACGCCTGGGTGCTTCGATCGGCCGGCGCGAACGGTCTACATGATGATGCGAAGCCTCTGCCTGAGCTTCGTCATGTACTTCTCGAAGAAATGCTTCTGGATGTCGTTCATATCGAGCGCACGTCCCTGGATGTAGGCCTGCTCGATGTTGCTGGTCATGTCGATCGGTGTGCCGGTGGTGATCAGCAGTGTGGCCTGCTTGCCCGGCTCGAGCGATCCGATCCGGTCGTCGAGACCCAGGAACTCGGCCGCGTTGATCGTGACCGCCTTGATGGCCTCCTCCTCGGGGAGCCCGAAGGCCACGGCGACGCCCGCCTCGTAGCCGAGACGGTCGGTGTAGAGCGCGCCCGATCCGCCGGAGATGGCGAACTTGACGCCGGCCGCGTGCAACTGCGCAGCGCGTCGATACGCGGCGTCGTAGCCTTCGTGATTCCGATCCGGTGCATCCATCGTCGACGTCAGGATGACGGGGATCTGCTCCGCCGCGAGGCGGTCGGCGACATGGACCGCGTCGTCGCCGCCGCGAATGACCAACCTGAGACCTTCCGCCGTGGCCCAGGTGATGGCGTCGTTGATCTGCGCGATACCGTTGGCCGCCACGATCACCGGGATGTCACCGTTGAGGGCGGGGATCATCGCCTCGTAGCGTGAGTCGGTGCGGACGTCCTCATCTGCCGCGACGGCATCCCGATAGGCGCGAGCCTCCGCGAAAAAGTCCTTGAGCTGCTGCACGCGCTCGCTGTAGGTCGGTCGGTCGCCTTCGTCCCGCCCGAAGCCTCCGAACCCGCCGAAGCCTCGCCTGCGGGGGTTGGGATCGGGCCAGTTCACGTTCAGTGCCGCGGCACCTTCCAGGGACATCTCCTCCCAGGTCCAGCCCTCGAGCGCCATCGCGGAGGACATCCCCGAGATGAGCCCGCCCTCCGGCGTGGTCAGCGCCGTGAGCACCCCGGCCGAGCGGCTGGTCCCGATGTGCCGGCTCTCGGCGTTCACCCCCAACTCGGCGCGGATGTTGGGATTGAAATCGCCCACCTCCCGCACGTCATTCGACATGTCGACGGCGCCGATCTCCGAGATCCCCACCGTCGTGTAGGCATCGATCAGACCGGGGTAGATATGCTTGCCGCCGACGTCGACGATGCGGGTGCCCGATGGAATCGTCACATCGGCACCGACCGCCGTGATCACCCCGTTCTCGAACAGGATGGTACCGTTCTCGATCACACCGTTCGTCACGGTGTGGATCGTCGCACCCCGCAGCGCGATCGGTTCCGCCTGCGGTGGCACCGTCATTCTCACCTGGGCGGCCGACGGGCTCGGCGTCGCTCCGACGGCGAGGCCCAGCACTGCGCTCATCGCCACGATCCATCTGTCCGCTGCGCGCATCCGGTTTGCTCCTCTGGTGATGATGACTCGCTCGATTGTCGTCCCGATCATCGCTGTGCTTCCGTCGCACGTTGCCGGCCGTTCTCTTCATCTTCGCTGGCCGCGAGTACCGCCTGAATGAGTTGCTGCCGTTCGTTCTGAATCTGCTCGCGCCGCGCCGCATCTTCCTCGAGGGAGAAGTACCGCCGGCCGTCGACCCACGTCTGCTCGGCACGCGTGAACTGCGAGAGCGGGTTCCCGCTCCAGATCACGAAGTCCGCATCCTTTCCGGGCTCCAGCGAACCGACACGGTCGTCGATGGCGAGGACCCTGGCCGCGTTGATGGTGACGGTGCTGAGCGCCTGTTCCTCGCTGAGTCCGGTGCGCAGGAGCTTCCCGGCCTCCCAGTTCATCCGGCTGGAAATCTGCGAATTGTCCGAGTGCAGCGACACCGTGACACCCGCTTCCATCAGGATCCGGGCGTTGTACTTCGTGGCGTCGTACGCCTCGATCTTGAACGCGCCCCAGTCGCTCCACACAGCCGCCGCGACGCCGGCCTCGGCGAGCTCCGGAGCCAGCTTGTACGCTTCCACCGCGTGCTGCAGCGTCTGCACCCGGAAACCGAACTCCTCGGCCAGGCGGATCAAGGCGAGGTATCCGTCGGCCCGATACCCGTGTGACGAGATCAACAGCTCCTGGTTGAGAATGTCGAGGATGGCTTCCATGCGGAGGTCGCGGCGGGGCGGCAACCCCTCACCGGTCGCCTCCCAGCGCTGCCACTCGCGCTCGTAGTCACGCGCGGCCATGAAGTGATCGCGTATGATGGACTGGGTCCCCATTCGCGTGTCCGGATAGCGGCCCTCGAAGCAACACCGCTTCGGATTCTCGCCCAGCGCGAACTTCACCAGGCGGGGTGCGCTGTCGAGCTTGAGCTCGTCGGGAAGCCCGCCCCACCGCATCTTCACGATGACGTTCTCGCCGCCGATCGGATTGGCGGAGCCGTGTTTGATCATCGCCGTCGTGAGACCGCCCGCCAATTGCCGGTACATCCAGATGTTGTTGTGCGTGACCACGTCACCCATCAGGACCTCGGGAACGATCGTCGCGCCGGTTTCGTTGACGCTGCTCACGCCCGAGTGGATGTGCGGGTCGATCATTCCGGGCGTGACGTGCTTCCCCGTCCCGTCGATCACCACCGCGCCTCCCGGCGCGCCCAGGTCCATGCCGACTTCGACGATCTGCCCGTTGCGAACCAGCAGGTCGGCGTTCTCGAGCCGCCCCTGGGCTCCCATGGTCCAGACCGTCGCGTCGCGGACGAGGACGGCGCCGGGCCGGCTGGGCAGGGCACGCACGCCGTACTCCATCATGGGCCGAATGAAGGGCAAGTCGAGGTCAGGCACGTCGGAGGCCACGGTGCCGGTGCTGTCGCCATCGAAGGGTTCGGTGCGCGTACCCTGGAACGACGGGCTCGCGCCGTTGGGAAGGGAAGACCACCCGTAGAACGTGTCCCCGCTGACCGACCCGGCGAGAAGCGCGGTGCCCCGGAATCCCAGGAACTCGCCGTCGAAGCGAATCTCGACGCGACCGGTCTCGGTCACCACCGACGCCGATTCGATCTCGACGCGCTCGCCTTCCTCCACCTGTCCGCCCGGTGCGATGTCGATGTAACCGCGCAGGCGGTTGAGCGTGCCCTCGAGTCGAACCTGTGCCTCGAAGCCCCCTGGATCGTCCGAGGAGATCATCCATGTCCCCCGCGGGTCGATCTGCGCCGCCCGCGTCACGCCATATACGACCCCGTGGACCCACACGTCGCGCACCGTGGCCTCTTCCGTGAAGAGGTCGCCCTCACTGACCACGAGGTTCGCGACCTTGCCCTGTTCGATCGTCCCATGGGTGCGATCGATCCCGAGCCATCGTGCCGGCGTCGTCGTCAACGCGGCCAGGGCGACGTCGGGCGAGAGTCCCCGCGCCACCGCGGTGCGCAGGTTCGGAAGGAAATCGTCGACGGCGCTCAGACCGTCGGTCGTGATCGCAAACTCGATTCCTGCGCCCGCGAGGGTCGCCGCGTTGGTCGGTGCGAGATACCAGTGCCGCAGCTCGGCCAGGCTGGCGTTCAGCGCAGCTTCGGGATCGTCCACGTCGGGAGCGTCCGGGAAGTTGACCGGGAGGATGAGCGGATCGGTGCGGCCCCTGAGCACGTCCACGATCCGGTACTCCTCGCCACTACCGCGGAACCAGGGCGTGAGATCGAAGTCCGAGGCGATCTTGTGGCCCCGCAGGTAGTCCTCTTCACTGCGCGATTCGAAGAGGACGGGCTGCCGGCCGTGGATGGCGTCTTCGAGCGCCTCGAGCGCGGCGCTCGTCTCGGGCGGCAGGAACGCCCGGCCGCTCCCTTCGTAGGCGGCCCAGGCGCGCTCGTACCAATCCGCGTCCATGAACGTCTGCTTCATGAGCGCGATCACGCCCATCGCGGAGTTGGGATACCGCTCATCGCCCAGCTCCCCCGACCGCTGGAACCCCATCGACTGGGCGACGTCCGGGCGCAGCACGCGGTCGCGAACACCGGCGTCTCCGAGGTTCACGACCGAGGCCGTGCCGCGGAAGATGCCCTGCTTGGGGACCACGAGCGCGGCGCCGAAGCCCTGCGACCGGACGGCCTTGCGCCGTTCCGCGTCGTCCTGGAGGTTGTCGGTGGTGCTGAACCAGGCCCGCACCTGCGGGTTCCAGTGGGTGGGTCCGACGTCACCGCCCTCCGGCACGTCGTCCATGCCGAGGTCGGCGTGCGCATCGATGAAGCCCGGGTAGATGGTGTGACCCGTCAGATCCCAGACGCGGGCGCCCGCCGGCGGATCCTGGTTCCGGCGGACGGACCGGATCAGCCCGTCCCGGATGACGATCGTGGCGCCTTCGACGACCTGGCCCGGAGCCGTGACGACACGCGCGCCCACGAGGGCGTGGTATCCGGTTCCGTTGTCCCGTATCGCCTGAACGGGCTCGGTGCGACCGGCCTGCTGGGCATCGAGCCCCGCGGCCAGGAGGCACGGAAGGGAAAGCGCGGATACGATGGCTCTCACGAGGTCTCCCATGGACAAAGTGCCAAAGATCGAGTTCCGTATTCGATTCATGCTGGCGGTCCTGGCCGTAGCGCCCGGGGCGGCGTCGCCGGGGCGGCAAGCGTGGTACGGAGCGGGAACAGGCCCGTGTGAGGGCCCGCCGGCGCGAGCCGCAAAAGCCTCCTCGACCACCTGATACGCACCGCACGCTCAACGACAATCGCGATCGAAAGCGCCGTTCGCTCTACCATCCGGCCCTTCGCTCCCTTGCCGAACAGCCTTCGAGCTACCACGCGCACCATGGCTCGCGCGGGGCAGGGCTTCTCGCCCCAAACGCTCGTGCTGCTATGTCTTGCGCCGCGCAGTCCTCACGCCCAGCGCCACCGCGCCGATCATCAGGAGGATGCCAATGAGCGCCGCACCGGGAGCGTCGTCGGTGTCTCCTATGTAGATGCCGGCGGCACCAATGGCAACACCGGCGACGATGAGGCCGAGAGCCATGACTGCTCTAGTGAGGGAGAATTTCACGAGGCCTCCTTTCAGATGCAGGTCTCGATCGCATCCGCAATCGCCTCCGGCTCCGAATCACTGGTGTCGATAACCGGGAGCCCCAACGCGTGAGCCTGACCGGACAGATACGCTGCCCAATTGTCCATCCGCTGGCTTGCCAGTTCCGGCAGGTTCCGGAGCGCGGTGAGTCGATGCTGTCGGACCTTTGTGCTGCAGTTCAGCAAGATGATGCGGAGGTCCAGTTCTGGGTGTGATTCCGCCGCCTGCCTGATGAAGGACGGACGAGTCTGACCTTCAATGAGCTGCAGCGGTGCGTCTTCCGAGGCGAGGCGGTCGAGCCATTGTTGGGTCGCCCAGCGCTGCCACTCCTCGCCGCCGCCGAACTCTGCCTCCATGACCTCAGGTGGAGGGACACCGATTGTATCGAAGTAGTGCGTCCGTCCCTCCCAGGGAGTGCGGCGTTCGAGAATCTGCGCGACCGTGGTCTTGCCCACACCCGACGCTCCGACGAGGAACACGATACGCTTTCTCGCCACACCAGCCCCGTTGCGCTCTAACGTCTCTGCACATGACCTGCGAGCGACCCGCCCGCCGGCCTGCGCGGAGGCTGAACGGTTCGAAGCCGCCGGCCAGGGTACAACCCAACGACTTCCTTTAGAACGCTCGCCCCGTCAGGTCCAAGCTGGTTAGGCGGCGGGTCCATGCGCGCCTCTGAAAGCACCGAGCGCAAGGGGCGCACGAGGGCTGGAAGCCAGTCGCCCGGCCTCGGTCGATCTTGCCAGGGACGCTCCCACTCCTCCAGAGTCTCCCGCTGCGTCAGAACGAAGTCGTCTTCGCCGCTCCCATCGCATGCGTCAGCCAACGCGTACCCGCTTGATGCGATCCAAATCGGCGGCCTCGGCCTCTTGCGCGTGGTACAGGTCCCAGCGGAGCTGGAGATTCATCCATAGATCGGGGGTGGTGCCAAAGAACTTGGCCAGCCGCAGCGCCGTAGCTGGCGTAATCCCACGCCGTCCGTTCACCAGCTCGTTGACGCGCTGATACGGCACCCGAATTCCCTCAGCGAGCTCCCGCTGCGTCAGGCCCATCGGGTTCAGGAACTCCTCCAGGAGAATCTCACCCGGATGCGTCGGCGCGCGGTGAGTTGGGATGCGAACCATGGTCGACTCCCGGCATCAGCCTAGTCGTGGTAGTCAACGATCTCGACGGAAGCCGGTCCCAAGTCCGTCCAGACAAAGCACACCCGGTACTGATCGTTGACCCGAATGCTATGTTGGCCCGCCCGGTCCTTCCTGAGCGCCTCCAACGATTGGCGCTCGGCACGCGAAGATCCTCGAGCTTCCCTGCGGAGTCGAGGAGCTCAAGCTTCCGCCGGGCGACCCTCCAGAGGCTATTAGGGCAGACCTTCCGCGCCCGTTTTGTGTCCGCTCCGTTGAAGATGTCTTCGGTTCCCGCATCTCGGAACGCGCGGATCATGATACCATGATAGCACGGTAATCATGCTATAGCAAGAACCGGGAAACAAATGGAGCGGTATAACGGATCGCGCTTCTGCTGCGGCCGCCAACTGCGCGCACTTGACAACGGAGGCCTTATAGGTGTTATGCGGCGGCATGTAAAGCCAGCATCTGGCGGCGAGGTTCGGCAAGAAGCTCCGGTGTGAGCTCGTAGACAACACATTCGCGGCCACGGGCGTCGCTTTATCCGCCTAACGTGTGCATCAGCGCCGACAAAGCCGTCCGCTGCATGCACTTGTAAGAGAGATGATTGTTGATTCAAGTAAGTGTAATGATACCAATTGCCACAAAGGTCATGTTACCAATAACGACGATGACATGTTGCCGCTTTTGAGAACTGCTCTTGTCAGCAGACAATAGCGCCCACAAACAGGCGACAAATCCAACGAGGTTTATGGGAAACAGCACCAAGATTACCGGAACTACAACATAAGCAGACAACGGAGGATGACCACCAGGCATTAATACCGCTACGATAATGATTGCAGCCCACCCGATGAGCGCGGTCGCTAGGCAGCCAATCCCTATCCAGAAATTCACACCCATGACGTCATTATCATTTCGCTAAACGTCGTGCCGAGCTGCGGGCGCCGAAGGCGACTGTCAGCTTCATCGGCCTGTTGGGCAGCTTCCCACGCCAAGGGCCGGAGCGTGTGATGGCCTCGTTCGAGGGGCGCTGACGTTCAACGGCGCGCAATGAACACATACTCGCCGCTGTTATCGGTGAACGGCTCGCCGTCGAAGCCACCGTAGAGCGCCTCCAGGTGGAGACCGGCGACCTCGATGAGGCCGAGCCACTCATTCTTGCTCGCCCACCAGAGCGAGCTCTTCCCGCCGTCGTCGAGTGTGATGTCGATCCGGTTCTCGCCGACCGAGTACCGGATCGTATGGGGCACGGGCTCATCTTTGTGCTCGCCGTCACTGCGCGCGGCAAACCGGTGATCGAAGGCAAAAGCATTCCAGGCGAACCGCCCGCCGGGCCGGAGGGACGCGGCGACGCGCTCGAACGTGCGACGGCGGTCGGCCCAGGTCGGCAGGTGAAGCAGCGCGCGGAAGGGGCAGTAGATAAGCGCCGCCGGCTCGTCAAGCGCGAGTTCACGCATGTCGCGCTCGCGCAGGTCGAGCTCCACGCCTGCCTCGGCCGCACGGGCCCGGGCTTGACGAAGCATAGCCGGCGACGAGTCAAAGCCGATCACCCGCCGGCCAGTTGCTCGCGCGACCGGGATCGCGACGCGCCCGCTTCCGATCGCAAGCTCGACCGGCGGCCCAAGCGCCTGCACTGCGAGTTCCGTATAGAAGTCGATGTCGGCGGTCATGTGCGCCGACCATTCCTCGTACCGCTCGGCGAATATCTCGTCCCAGCTCATCGACGGATCCTCATCCTTCCGACAACTCCGGGGCATCGAAGCGAAGCTGCCTAACGTGCTAGCGCATGACCTGCGAGCGACTTGCCCGCCGGCTTGCGCGGAGACCGAACGATCCGAAGCCGTGGGCTAGGGCACAATCCAACGACTTCCTTTAGAACGTGCGCGCTCGTCGGGTCCATACGTTGTTAGCCGGTCTCAGAACGCCAACCATCGTCGCGTGGGGCGTTGTAGATTGGAGTAATCGAATTCAACGCACGCCATCTCGGCCCAATCCACGAATGTAGGGAAGGACCTCCTCAGAGTAGTACGGCTCCTGCGTCCCGTTGCTTTCACGGCTTCGACATAGCTGTCGTATCTGAATCCCGCGGGATGGAGCTTGCCGCTCTCGCCAAAGCCGACGGACGTTTCAGGGAGGTTCAGCCCTTCGATTCGTCCATCGACTTCCTTGCCGAGAACCTCGAGCAGCTTGACGAAGCGGGCGCGCACAGCCGCATCCCACCGTCGCGCCACCCAGCCGTCGAATTGTGCCTTCGACTCATCGTCGCCTTCGTACTCGTACTTGCGCGCGACGCCGCCTCCGAAGGCCGGGTCCGTACGGAGGTAGTCCGAAACAGGGACTTCCTCAGAAAACGAGACGTCTTGAAGCTGCACGAAGAGCCGCTTGCCGTGTCGCTGGAGGAACGTAAGGTCGTCGAGCAGGGGCCGGAGCTCGTACCGGTCACGCTCCGGCTCCAGCTCGCGCCATGTGTACTTGAGCTGGGCGCCGGCGATGTTCTTGTTTCCGAGGAAGGCGGGCTCCGAGATCCGCTGGCGTTCGCGTCCGAAGAAGATGAAGTTCTTGGGACCGGCAACACTACTGCCCCCCGAGCCGTTGGTCCCAGCCACAAGGGAAACCAGCAGCAGCACGAGCATCATGACCGGGACTTTTCGCGTGTCGTTCATATGAGGGTTCGGCTTCATCCGGCTAACGACTTTGGCTTTCTGGTCCGGGCAAGATGCCGACCCGGGGCCGTAAGCTGCAAGGCGAACGGCTCCGGACCACGATGCCCGCCCGCGTCAGCAGCAACCCTAGTTAGAGCTTCCCGGTCGGTGCGGCTCAATCACTCGCTCCAAAGCTGTAGTCGAAGAGCTTGATATCATCGGCGAAGCGCTCACCAACCAGACGTTGCGTGGAGGGCGTGTAGTACTCCTTGCAGTCCCTGGGCGTCGGCGCGGCCTGAACGAACGGGAGTCGCAAGCCACCTATGCCGACCTCCTGGCACACCCGCTGGAAGTCCTGGTCCAGCCTTTCGAATCGACCAAGGAAGTCAACCGCGAGCTGCCTGGTGTCGTCCGTGACAAACGTCTGCTGCGAACGAAAGTGTTCATCCGCCTCCCCGTCGGGAGTCGCAGCGATCACCTCGACGAACCCCTCAAACGGCATGCCTCCTTGAAACGCATCGGACCCGGCAAGGCAGTACGCGACATCCCGCGTCGGGTGAAACCGCGTGAAGTCGCGTACTTCGCCCAGGATCTTGTCGCGGTAGCAGGAGACTACCCGGTCCCAAGGATTCCTCACAAATGCAAACGCGAACAGCCCCGGGTACAGCCCCGGCCCCGCCTGTGGCCTGGGCTCAGGGAAGTCAACTTCGTGCGAATTCACGCCCGCCGCATTGAGGTCGATTCCAAGCAACGACGCGAGGGCGATCCTGATGCTCGAACAAGCAACCTTAGGCACCTCGATGTAGACTGCGTTGTACGCCTCGAGCAGGACGGCTGTCCTCGGCGAGTGGTCCTCACGACTGGGCTCGATCCCGAGCACGGGCTCTCTGCTCACGTGATGTGCAGGTCCGCCCCGAATTGTACGAGCCCGAGTCTCGCGGCAAGACGGCGGGACGCCTCGTTCTCCCACGACGTGGAGTACAGGGGCACACGCTCCAGGCCCCGCACCGCATTGGCCCATTCAGCCACGGCTCGCGCCCCATGCCCACGGCCCCGGAAGTCCGGATGCGTCTCGACACCAGCTTCGTGAGCCCGGTCGGAAAGGCGCACGCTGCAACAGACGGAGACCGCCCGCCCGTCCTGAATGGAAACAGCCATCGCAACCCCCTCTTCCGCGTCGACGCGCCAATCCTCGAGGTACGGGCTGAGCAGGTCCGCATTCGTCCGATCCACACGAACCGCCGCCTCGCTCTCCGAGGACTCCAGCGGGCACACAAACGCTGGGCCGCCCCAGGCGCGCTCTACGGGGGCCGCAACGGTGAGGATTGCAGAGAGTCGCTCGACCATGGCGGGGACTGCGACGAGATCGCGACTGACGGATTCTGCATGGCACGCGGCCTCGAGCTCATCGGCCAGGGCCTCGTCGAGATCGTGCCGGAGCCACCAGACGTTTCCTTGGGCGGTACATCCGAGGAAGAGGCGGGGGGCCGGTTCGCCACCCGGCTCGTTCACGGCGACGAGGCGGCCCTTGCGGTCCTGCGTGAAGAGCGCGCCGACGTGCAGCCGCATCAGCTCTCTTGCGTCCACGAACCCCTCACGCTCTTCAGCGCCTCACGCGCCTGGATTAACTTGCGATCGCCGCGAAAAGCCGCGTCCCGATGCAGGCGCGACGTCGTCTGCTATGACGGAATCGAAGCGAGCACGCGAACGATGGCGGCGATTGGCAAGTTCAATCCAACGTTAGGCGCCGCAACTCGCCGGATCGCGGCCCCTGTTCGCCACGGTCGTGCGATGGTTGCTCGGCCAACACAGGCGAACCGTCTGATCAATGACCTGCTCATGGAACCGTCCAGGCGCTCGTTTCTCAGCGCAGCGGGAGCGCGCGGCCGCTGCGAGGCCCTGTCAGGCAGCTCAGGGCACTCACCGACGGGGCAACGGCTGCGCAAGGTAACGCTCGCCGACACGAAGCCCGCAACCGTGACGGCGGGTATTCCGGAAACTCACGGGAACCGTTTGGCCGCACGGAAGCGCATTGTAGTTCGGTGGGAGATTCGGCCCGCACCGCTGTACGTCAAAATGCAGATGCGGGCCAGCCGTCTGCCCAGTGTTACCACTGATGCCCAGCAGCGCCCCCTGCACCACCGAATCGCCAACACCCACACGGGCACCCTGGTGCGTCAGGTGAAAGTACCGCCCAACGGTGCCATCTTCGTGTTGGACGAAGACAAAATTCTCTTCGAGATTCCACCCCATTCCCGTCCACAAAGGAGTCACGAACCGCCACCACCACGCCGCTGTGCAACGCTGCTTTCATTGACTCTCTCCCTCCCCTGCGGAGGAACCACCAATCGAGAACGCCTGCCAGACTCCTGCGCGCCGTCCAACGCCTCGGCAATCACCTGCGGCGCGGAGCGCCGGCAGGTGCATTGCCATGTTATAGCGAACAAGTTCGAATCGACATAGGGGCAGGGGTGGAGGTGATGTCGCAGAGAACGGGTCAACCCTGGGGTTGCTCATCCTGAACAATATGTCCTGGTCGGCCAGGTCGTCGCCCCTCCCCCTCGAACTGCCGCGGCTTGCCATGCGCCCCGGCGCGCGCCATCCTCCGAACATGCCTGCACTCCGATTCGGCCCGTTCACGCTGGACTCCGACACCGGTCG
>Ga0256864_1000579_pt1 | contig 12457 bp, 19 predicted proteins | sample RVTome_11_FD_187336 | JGI IMG/M metagenome (GOLD analysis project Ga0256864, IMG submission 187336) | Soil microbial communities from uranium-contaminated site in the Upper Colorado River Basin, Wyoming, United States - RVT147D111 HiSeq ... | reverse complement strand
CCTTGCGCAGGTCTTTCATGGTGTAGATGAAGGGGGGGGCCATGGTGGGGTAGACCTCCGGGGGGCCCCGGCCGGTGGGGGAGAACTGGATCTCAGTCGCCCCGTCCGTGCCGGCGCAGCCAATAGTCGCGGAAGGAGCGCAGCCGCGGGAGCGACTCGCGATCCTTCACGCGGCCGCTCGCCTCCTTGCTAGCGATGATGTCGTCGGGGTGGCAGACGGCGAAGCCTTCCACCTCGACGCGCCGCCGCCAGGCGTCGGCGAACCGCTCGATGCCGTCCGGTGCGAAGACGAGGTCGAGGTCGAAGGGCCCGTTCTTGAGCTGGACGAAGTCCTTCCCCCGCTCGATCTGTGCCGCCTCCTCGTCCTCGAGATTGAAGCCCAGCTCGCGTAGCGCGGCGACGATGGCGCGGCCGTTCTCGGGAGTCTTCTCGACGAACAGGTCCGCGTCCTGCGTCGTGTCGGGGAAGCCGAGCAGGATCGCGCCTGACTTGCCGATGAAGAGGTACCGCACGCCGTGGCGGCCGAAGGCGTCGCGGATCTCCTCGGCCTGCCGGTACTCAAACGCGCCCATAGCCGAGCCAGTCCGGCAGGTTCTCCTCGCACCAGCGGCGGTAGTCGGCGGTGGTGTCGAAGGCGCGGAACGGCTCGTCGTCGAGCACCGGCTTGTAGGTCTTGATGAAGGCGTAGCGGAAGCGGGTCGGCAGCGGCCGGCGGGCGGCGGCCTCGAACTCGGCGAGCCACTCGGCCGGGACGTCGTCCGGTTCGGTCACGGCGCCGGCGTTCCGAGGGGTCTCCGCGTTCATGGCTGGCGATTATAGGGCCGGCCGGCCCTCGGCGAACCGGCGTGCCTCTGGTGCGCAGGGCGGGCGCCGAGGAAGGCGCTCGTCGGCCGTCAGCGGCGAAAACCGAGGGCGAAGAGCAGCGCCGCCCGAATCTCCTCCATCCGTGCGGCGGGGAGCACGGCGATCAGCGCACCGAGGCGGCCGCGGGAGACGGTCTGGAGATGGTCGAGGTTGACGGCGCAGTCGCGGTCCATGCCGTCGTCCCGGGTCAGGACCACCTCGGTCGGGATGTCGCGGATCGTGGTCGTGATCGGCGCCACGGTGACCTCGCCCAGGAACTCGAGTGCCGAGTCCCGAGTGAGGATCAGCACGGGCCGGCGCTTGTCCGGTCGGGGGAATCGGTACCAGCGGATCTCGCCCCGCTCCATCAGTCGGGCCAGACCTGTTCATCCTCCCAGCCGGCGAGCTCGTCCGGAGCGACGGGATGGCGCTCGTAGCCGCGCCGATGGCGCGCCTCGAGTGCCGCCTCCCGCCTCCTCTCGAGCGCGGTCCGGAGGGCGTCCCGCGTGAACGCCGAGCGATTCGTCCCCAGCTCCTCGACGGCGCGATCCACCTCGTCGAGGAGCCCTTCGTCCAGCGTCATCTGCACCGTTCTCATCGCAGGTCTCCAGTGGCCATGTCGATGAGTATAGCTAGAATTCTCCACATCCGTCCAGCGGCCGCCCGAACCCTGTCGCTCGCTCTCCTCGGCGCCACGTGGAGCTGCGAGCCCACGCCTCCGGTCCGGTTGCCGGCAATGGACTCATCCTAAACGGGACGATTGGAATCAGCGCGTGGCTGGCAGACCTTCGATGCCCTCCGAGCTGTACGCCGACAAGGTGTACCGCTACAGCGTGGACCTCGACCATGCGTTGCCGATGCTAGGATCTGGTCGGAGGTGCTCACGATGAGGATTCCCATCGAGCTTCCGGACCCCCAGGCCGACAAGCTCCGCGGAGCGGCGCAGAGGTTGGGAGTGAGGCCGGAGGATCTGGCGACGGCCGCCGTACTCGACCTGCTCAACCGTGAGGTCGGCGACTTCGACTCGGCCGCGAGGTATGTGCTCCAGAAGAACCGAGCGCTTTACCAACGCTTTGCCTGATGCGCTTCCTCGGTGGGATTCACGCTGGTGCAGAAGCAAAACACGGATGGTTGGGACTGGACAGGATGGATAGCTGAAGGACTGGTATGTCGAAAAGCCAGTAGTTAGGTGCCGCTAGTGAAAATCAAACCTATTTCCGCGGATCGTGCCGTGGTTCTCAAGAACAACACCTGCCCTTACTGTGGTGTGGAACTCGGCGCGACAGACTCGACTCGTGAACACCTGGTCGGGAGGCGGTTTGTCCCCAAGGGTAAGCTCCACCAGAGTTGGAACCTCATCTTGCGCGCGTGTAAGCGCTGCAACAACCGGAAGTCCGAGCTCGAGGATGACCTCTCGGCGCTGACGATGCAGCCAGACGTAGTGGGAAGGTATGCTCAAGATGACCCGGACCTTAGGCGCGAGGCGGAGCGGAAAGGATCAAGGAGTATTAGCCGGCGTACTCGAAAGCCAATCGGTAATAGCGCCGAATCGCTTACGCTCCGGGGTTCGCCAATGCCTGGCTTGACGATGGAAGTCACGCTCGTTGGTCCGCCGCGGGCTGAGCCAGAGCGAGTCTTTGAACTAGCGCGGTTGCAGCTGTCAGGTCTTTTCTACTGGATCACCTTTGATCGTGCTCTGCGTCGGGGAGGGTTCTGGCTCGGTGGTTTCTTTCCGCTGCAGTTCTCTTCCCGCGGCGATTGGGGCAACAAGCTCAACCGAGCCTTCATGACCGCGGCCTTTGCGTGGCACGACCGGCTGCTCGTGGGCACCACTGGAGGGTTCTTCAAGGCGGCGATCAAACGGCACCCTGCTGCTGTCTGTTGGTCCTGGGCTCTGGAGTGGAATCGTAGCCTTCGCGTCATCGGCTTTTTTGGTGAGGAAGGAGATGTTCGGAGCGTGGCCGGCGAGCTTCCTTCGCTGGAACACCAAGTACTTCAAGGTAACGAAGGCATTCTGCGACTACGCACGGAGACGGCTCTTGCCGATACGGACGACGTTCTCTTTTCCTTTGCTCGAGACGCCGAGACGACGATTGCGCAGGCGTAAAACGCCGCTGCGAACTGGGAAACCGTTGGGCGGCATTGGAGATCCCCCCAATGACCGGAAGCTTTAGAAATATTGAGAGATTTCCGAAGTCGATGAGTATCGACATTCCGCTCGATGCTGACGGCTATCTCGGCCGCGAGTGCCCTCAGAAGGACTGCGAGGGTTACTTCAAGATTCGTCCCACTACGTCCAAGCGCGCTGAAGGAGGGAGTCTCCACTGCGCCTACTGCGGCCACTGCGGCCGGATGGATTCGTTTTGGTCCAAGGCACAGATCGAGTACGCGAAGTCGATCGCGCTCAGAATGTTCACAGACGCGTTGCACAAGGACCTAAAGTCGTTCGAGTTCGAGCACAAGCCGCAGGGCCTCCTTGGCATAGGCATCAGCCTGAAGGTTGAGCCGCATAGGCCAGTACTCATTCGCCACTACCAGGAAGAGTCACTAGAAACGGCTGTTGCCTGCGAGAACTGCGGCCTCGAGTATTCAGTCTTCGGCGGCTTCGCGTTCTGTCCAGACTGCGGCAGTCACAATTCGACGGCGATCTTAAAGGCCAGCATGGTACTGGTTGCGAAGCAGGTTGCCCTTGCAAAGACCCTTGATGACAACGCACTGGTCGCTCATCTCATCGAGGACGCTCTTGAGAATTGCGTATCGAGCTTCGATGGCTTTGGACGCGAGCTCGCGCGACTCCATTCTGGGCAGTCTTCAGACCCAGAGAAGGCGAAGTGCATGTCATTTCAAAACCTGGAGCGAGCTGCCCGCTCCGTTTCGACGCTCTTCGGCGTCGATCTCAAGTCCGGTCTCCGAAGTGCTGATTGGCAGACCACTCATATCGCTTTCATGAGGCGCCATTTGATCGCACACAAGTCGGGTGTGATCGACCAGCAATACCTCAAGGCAACTGGAGAGTCAGCCAGTTTGCTCGGGCGGCGAGTTCGGATAGACGCGGCGCAAGTCGATCGAGGTGCTCTCTAAGTCGATTCTCGATCTCGGCACGTTTCTCGCTGAGAGCCTCTGAAGGCACTTTCCAGCTATTCTACAGTGCGGCCGGAAGCATTCGCTTCACCGGGTCGCGCCAACGACATTTGGCCGGGTCACAAGGTCGTCGAAGCTTACCTTCAGGCACGTCGTCCGTGAAGTTGTTGCGCTAGGTTTCTGAAGCAGAAGCCCTCGGTGGCTCCAAAGGCGGTGCCTCGCAGGCGGGAACTCGCTGATCGTGGAAGGCCGAGGGAGCGGGCCCGTCGGCCGCTCCCTCGGATAGTCAGGGCGTCAAAGCGCCTGGATCGTGAGCCTGCCGGCCTCAACTTCGACTTCGTACTCCCGGCCGAGATCAAAGCCGGCGGCCTCGAGCCACCGCCCGCTCATCCGAGTTCGGGGAGGCTACGGCCGTCGCACCAGCGGCTGGTCACGGTGCCCAGCCGCACGCCCCGCTGCCGGGCTCGCTTCCGGCGTTGGAGCCTGCTCTCGCGCAGGGCCTCGGAGGCGAGCGCCTCGGCGATTTCCGAGGTGCAGCGCGTCTTGCTGTAGGCGGGCTTGCCGTTCGAGCGTTCGGATTCCTCCAGGGCTTTCTTGCCCTCGGCGGTGAGGCGACAGACGAAACGCTCGTCGATGGGGCCGGAGGGTTCTGGCAGGCTGGTAGAGTCGTTGCTGCGTCCGCACGAATCGCACGAATCCCCGGACGGCCCGTGAGGCTCCGACCGGCTCGGGGCCTACTCCTCGGGTTCGAGGGCCGCCGGCACCAGTCGCAGCCGCGCGCCCGGGATGCGGCTGGCGAAGAACCCCTCGCCGTCGGCCTCCAGGCGCACGTAGGCGCCCTTCTCGAGGCGGAACGCTGACGCCTCCCGGCCGTCCGGCCAAACGTAGAAGTACTCCTCGACCCCGCAGAGCTGGTAGGCGAGGAACTTCGCTCCCCGGGGCGCGCGGTCGCGCTCGGCCGTCTCCTCGCCCAGGATCTCGATCACCAGCTCGGGGGTGCGGGTGACGGTGTTGCCGCCGGCCAGCAACTCCTCCTCGGTGACGCAGTGGAGAGCGAGGATCGACGAGACGCTTCAACGCCTCGACGCGGATGGCTGTGCGGTAGCATGAGCCGTCGGGGTGGACTTCCAGCCCCTCCGGAGACCTCGCGATGGCCTTTGCCGCGACCGCCTATCATCACATCGTCCTTGACGCGCAGGGTGTGCCCGTCGTCCAGGGTGCCAACACCAAGGTGGTCGAGGTCGTCCTCCATGCGCGCAGTTCCGGCCTCACCCCCGAGCAACTCGCCGGGGAGCTGCCACATCTGAGCCCGGCGCAGATCCACTCGGCCATGGCGTATTACTGGGACCACCGGGAGGCCCTCGACGCCGATATCGAGGCGCGGCGGGAGTTCGCCGAGCGGATGCGTCGCGAGATGGGCCAGCCCGCGTTCGCCGAGCGCCTGGCGCGCGAGCGCGGGCGCGGCTGAATGGCGATCCGGCTGTACATGAACCACCAACGTGCGGGGTGCCGTGACCAGAGGGTTGCGGCGCCTCGACCTGGACGTTCTGACCGCTTACGAGGACGGGTCGCACGGCCTCGACGACCCGCCGCTGCTCGACCGCGCCGGCGCTCTGGGGCGCGTCCTGTTCAGCAACGACGACGACCTTCTCCGGGAGGCCGTGCGGCGGCAGAGGTCCGGGGAGCCGTTCCAAGGGCTCATCTATGTGCACCAGGACCGCTTGACCATCGGCGAGACGATCGAGGAACTCGAGCTCGTCGCCCAGGCCTCCCGGTTGGAGGAGTTCGAGAACCGGATCGTCTACCTGCCCCTCGGGTAGGGACCGCACCCGCCGCCCCGCTGGCTTGCAGGCAGTTCGGGCCTCGACCCGTCCGAGCACACGGCCGATGGCGCCCCCACTACTCCTTCGCGGCCTACTCCTCGGGTTCGAGGGCCGCCGGCACCAGCCGGAGCCGCGCGCCCAGGACGCGGCTCGGGAAGAACCCCTCGCCGTCGGCCTCCAGGGGCACGTAGGCGCCCTTCTCGAGGCGGAACCCTGACGCCTCCCGGCCGTCCGGCCAGGCGTAGAAGTACTCCTCGATCCCGCAGAGCCGGTAGGCGAGGAACTTCGCTCCCCGGGGCGCGCGGTCGCGCTCGGCCGTCTCCTCGCCCAGGATCTCGATCACCAACTCGGGGGTGCGGGTGACGGTGTCGCCGCCGGCCAGCAACTCCTCTCGGCTGGTGCAGTGGACCGCGAGATCGGGGAACGCCACCGTCTGCGGCGGTCTGGCGAGACGGTGGCGGGTGTCCGCGGCGAGACACCAACCGCGACTCCCCAGCACCGGGTGGAGCAGGGCTGTCAGATCCGAGGTGGCGAGCCCGGAGGAGAGACCGATCGGAGACATGGCGAGCACCCAGCCCGCGATCAGCTCCATCGGGTGGTCGGGCTCTTGCGGCAAGCGCTCGAAATCGGCGGCCTGGACCGGTCCCCGGCGCTCCGGATGGACGCCGAGGTCGGCCTCGGCCGGCAGCGCGGGTTCCGCCAGAGTGGTTTCGGCGACGGCCATCGTGGGTTCCTCCCGGGCATGCTAGCAGCCTCGATCGACGAGGCTCTTTAACGCCTTGTTTATGCCTCGTCAACATAGGCAGACCCAGCCTCGTGTACTCTAATTGGGTGGAATGGATGACCAATCGGAGGTAGCCCCGTCCGCGTGGGCTCGACACAGAGATGTCCCACGATCTAGCCCATCGGGTCGCCTCCCTCCGAATCACTCCGCCGACCCTCGTCCTCGTCTCGGAGCTCGACGAGTTCAAGGGCGCGTGGCAGGCGATCGGGCGGATCGCGCCGGATCGTCTGTCGAGCCTACGCCGGGTGGCGACGATCGAGATCGTGGGCTCCTCGACCCGGATCGAGGGGGCTCGGCTCTCGGATCGCGAGGTCGAGCGGCTGCTGGCGCGCGTGGATGCCCGGTCGCTGGCGACCCGGGACGAGCAGGCGGTGGCGGGCTACGCCGCGGTCATGGAGACCGTCTTCGAGCACTGGGCGGAGATCGCGCCGACCGAGCACCTCATCCGGCAGCTCCACCGGGATCTGTTGCAGTTCACCGAGGAGGCCGAGCGGCACCGGGGCGAGTACAAGACGCTGCCCAACCACGTGGAGGCGTTCGGTCCGGACGGTAAGCGGCTCGGGATCGTGTTCGCGACCGCCTCGCCGTTCGAGACGCCCGGCCGCATGGCCGACCTGGTGGGCTGGACGCTCGAGCGCGAGCGGGTGGGCGACCTCCACCCGCTCCTGGTGATCGCCGTCTTCGTCGTCGTGTTCCTGGCCATCCATCCGTTTCAGGACGGCAACGGACGCCTGTCGCGGATCCTCACGACTCTGCTGCTGCTGCGTGCGGGGTATGCCTACGTGCCGTTCGGCTCGATCGAGACGATCGTCGAGGAGACCAAGGACTCCTGGTACGGGTTGGTCTGACGCGATCCCGGCTCACTCGATGAGCCATCTGACGCCGTGCTTCTCGAGGTCGGCGGTGAGGCCTCGCCGTCACGCCTGCTCGCTCTGATCGAGGAGCCGGCCGGATCTCAGTGCCGCGAGGCCCTATCGAGCGTCCTCGGGCGGCGGGGCGGTGTCCGGCGCGCCGTGAAGGAAGCGCAACAGGTCCTCCGGCTTCGCTCCGGCGGCGCGACGCCGCAGGAACTCGCCGGCGGTCTCCAGGGTGCCGACCTTCTCGGCGACGGCGGCCGCGATGAACTGATTGAGGGAGACCCCGTCCTCCTTGGCCAGGCGCGCCGCCGCGGCCTTGACCGAGCTCGGCAGCTTCAGCGGATACGTGCTCTTGCTCATGGCTCGATCTCCTGCAGACACTGCTGCGGTGTGAGCACCCGCAACTCGAATCGCTTTGCCGCGGGTGCGAAGTGACGGGTGTTGTGGGTCACCAGAGCGTCCGCCCGCCCGTTGACCGCGGCTTCCAGGACCAGCTCGTCGGCAGGGTCCCTGAGCTGGGGACGCCACCGGAAATAGACCTCGACCGGTTCGGCCGCGCTCGCCAGCGCCGCGAGCAGACGCTCGACGTCCTCCTCGCTCAACCCGGTCGCCAGGCGATGCTCGGGCCTCAGCAGCACATCCTCATACTCCAGGAGAAGAGCCGTCGTCACCAGGGGGCGGACGAGGCCGCGAGCGACGCGCTCCAAGAGGCGGTTGCTCGCGCCGCGACGACTGCGAAAGGCCGCCACCACGATGGACGTGTCCAGCACGGCCCTGTACACATTGCATAGGATATCACATATCTGGAGATATTAGGTCGATCTGAGGACGCTCGACGCCTCCGGATCAGCGGTCGGCGGTCTTGTGCTGTACATAGATCTTCGATAGGCTGCACAGATGGTTAAGCGCACGACGATCGAGATCGATCTGGAGCTGCTCGACCGGGCCAAGGCAGCGCTCGGCGAGCCGACGACGCGGGGCACGGTCGAGGAGGCCCTTCGTCGCGCCGCCGAGAGCGCCGAGTCGGAGCGGGCACGGCGAGCCGCGAAGCAGAGCCGCTACTTCCAGGCCCTCGGCTCGCGGGTGGACCTCGACGTGCTCGCGTCGGAGCGGATGTGGCGCTGAGGGGTTGGCTGGTCGACAAGAGCGCCGCCGCGCGCAGCGGCGACGAGCGGGTCGCCGCGCAGCTCTCCGAGCTCGCGGGATCGCTCCATGTATGTCCGGTCGGGCAGCTCGAGCAGCTCTACTCCGCGCGCTCCGCCTCGGACTACGACGCGCTCGACGCCGACCTCCGGGACGCGTTCACCGTGGTCGCCGCCCCGCCGGACGTCTTCGATCGGGCTCTCGACCTGCAGCGGGACCTGGCCCACCACCACGGCATGTGGCACCGCACGCCGATCCCGGACCTGCTCGTCGCCTCTACGGCTCTCCATCACGGCCTCGGCATCCTCCACGTCGACCGTGACTTCGACCGCATCGCCGAGGTCCGCCCGCTCGTCGTTCGCCGGCTGGGCTGACCGCCTCGCAACCGGACCGCGGGTGCGCCCCTACCGGGTCGGCAGCCCGACTGAGTCCGCGGCCCCGCTTTCGGTTCACCCGAGGGGGAGCAGCTCCCGGACGCTGCCCGGGTAGCGGTCGGCCCAGCTCCGGAGCCGGCCGGGGTCGAGCTGCTCCCAGTTCCACTCGTCGGTGGCGGGCCGGCGGCCGTTTCTCATCTCCAGGTAGAGGGTGTCGAGCACCGCCTTCTCGGGCTCGGCGCGGGGGACGCCGCGGGTGAGGGTGTAGCCGAAGAAGAGCTCCGGCTTGATCTGGTGGTAGTGGATCTCCCCCAGGCCGGTTGCGAAGCGCTTGGTCTTGTTGGTGCTGACGCAGGTCAGCACGTGGGGGGCTTGCTCGGCGATGCCGTCTGCGAACAGTGCCGAGGCGAGGGAGATGTAGCACGGAGGGTAGAGGACGGCCGCCACGTCTTCGAGGGAGGGCGGCCCGTCCGGGCGCAGCAGGTTGGCGTAGAGCGCCTTGCCCAGCCGTGCGAGCCAGCCGCGCTCGACCAGCCGCCGGGCGGCTTGCCGGGCCGCCGGCTCGGAGTGGCCGGCGAGCCGCGCCAGCTCGCCCAGGCGATAGACGGCCTTGCCGGAGCGGAGCGCGGCCACCCAGTCCGATTGCCGGAACGTCCGGGGCGGTGCCGCGTCCCGGCGCTCGACGCCACGGCTCACGCCAGGCCCACGGCCCGCGCCGCGCCGTCGAGCACCTCCCGGGCGCGGTCGCGGATCGCCCGGTAGCCCTCGCCACCGAGCTGGCTCCGCTGGCGCCGCGGGAGGAAGCGGGCCATCTCCGTTTCGAGGTCCGCGGCGGCGACGGCGGTGAGGCGTTCTTCGACCTCGTTCCGGCTCGGCGCGACGCCGTAGTCGTCGAGCTTGCGCCGGAGGAGGTCTCGGTCGAGGGCCGTCTCCAGCACCTCGTCCAGGTACCACAGGTCGAAGAGGTCGCGGCCCTTGAGGTAGGGGCGCCCGAGCGCCGCGGCGACCTTCTCCGCCAGCAGCTCGGCCGGGGGGAGCGCGGTGACGAGGGGGCGGCGCTCGAGCAGATCGAGCGGGCTCCGGACGGGGCGAGCCGTGCCGTGGTAGGTGGGGAAGCTCGCGAGCTCGATCTTGACCGGGATCCGCTGGCCCGTGGCCTCGGGCGTGAAGTGGAACCAGTGGGTGGAGACGCGGCCTCGTGTGCGGGGCGGCTTCCACTCGGTCTCGCCCCTTCCCAGCACCTGGAGGGTCAGCCGCGCGGCGTCGGGGCGGGCGCGCTCGACGATCCGCGCCGCCCGGTCGCCGTCGAGCTCCCGCCCCGCCAGGTCGAGGTCTTCCGAGTACCGGTAGCCGCCGTGGACGAGATGGAGGCAGGTGCCCCCCTGGAGCGCCATGGCCTCGCTGTCCGGGTGGGCGAACAGCGCGTCCAGGAGGATCACGTGGAGGCTCTCGGCCGCCACGATCCCCAGCGGGAGGCCTTCGGCAGCGGCGTGTTCGCGGAGGAGGGGGATGGACACTTCGCTTCCAGTTTACGACAAACACGTCATGGATTGGAAGCGAAGCTCCCGGGCGGTCGGAACCGGTAGCTGCTCGGCGCGGGCGAGGTGGGCGAGCTGTGCGAGCTGTAGGGGCGCTTGCTTGCGCGAGTTTCAAGCTGCCAGGGCTACCTCTAGGTACCATTGCGCGCGGCCGACTGACGAGGCGTTGCGGCGGACCAGGAGGCGGGCTGTGCGGGGCTCCGGCTCCCATCTTGCTGCCATGGTACGATGGCTGCCATGAGAGTCACCATCGACCAGGCCGGTCGTCTCGTCGTGCCGAAACCGCTCCGCGACGCGCTGAGGTTGGATGCCGGCACGACCCTGGAGATCCGTGCTCGCGAGGGTCGGCTCGAGCTCGAGCCGGTCGCCGTGCCGATGCGTCTGGTCCGTCGGGGCAAGGGCCTGGTCGCGACCACCGACGAGCCGCTCCCGCGGATCGGCGCGGACGAAGTGCGGGCGGTCGTCGAGTCGCTGCGGCGATGATCGCCGTCGACAGCTCGGTTGCGATCGCGGCCTTCGGCGACTGGCACGAGCTGAACGAGCAGGCCTGCTCGCTGCTGGACGAAGGCGTGGCGATCCCGGTTCACGCCATGCTGGAGACCTACTCCGTCCTGACCGGATTCCCGCCGCCCCACCGAGCCGCCCCACGCCTGGTCGACTCGTGGCTGGACGCCCGCTTTTCCGTGATCCTGCCACCGCCCCCGGTGGATGAGCAGCGCGACCTCGTGCGGAGCCTCGCCGAGGTGGGTCGCATGGGCGGTGCCGTGTACGACGGGCTCGTGGCCCTCACCGCCAGAATCGCCGGAGCGGTGCTGGTGACGGCGGACCGACGGGCTCTCGCGGTGTACGAGGTGGTCGGCGTGGAGATCCGTCACCTGATCGAGTCGGAGGCTCTGTCGGAGTAGAAAGGATGAAGCATCGCGCCATGAGACGCCTCGCCCTCTGCCTCTCTCTCGCCCTCCTCACCGCCGCCGGAGCGGCCGCCGCCGCCGAGCCCGACCCGTCGAGCCGGCTCCACGACCTCTTCGGGCGCGAGTGGGAGTGGCGGCTGGAGCAAGACCCGCTGCTCGCCACCGACGTCGGGCGTCACGAGTACGACCACCTCCTGCCCTCGGTTGGGCCGGAGGCGCGGGAGGCCCGCGGGGCGCGGACGCGGGGGTTCCTGGAGGAGCTGGAGGCGGTCGACCGGGGTGCCCTCGCCGTCGGGGACCGGGTGAGCTACGACATCTTCCGGCGCCAGCTCGAGGACCGCGTGGCGGAGCTCGGCTTCGGCGACTGGCAGGTGCCGATCAACGCCGACTCGGGCTTCCACACCGGACTGGCACGGCTGCCCGAGGAGGTTCCGCTGCTCACCACCGGCGACTACGAGAACTACCTCGCGCGCCTGGGGGACTTCCCGCGCCATTTCGGCGAGCAGATCGCCAACCTGCGGATCGGCCTCGAGCGCGGGATGACGGTGCCCGGGGTGGCGCTCGAAGGCTACGAGGAGACGATCTCCTCGCACGTGGTGAGCGATCCGGCCGAGAGCGTCTTCTGGGCGCCGTTCGAGGAGTTCCCCGTGGGCGTGCCGGCGAGCGAGCGCGAGCGCCTCCGCAGCGCCGGGCGTGAGGCGATCGCGGAGAGCGTGGTGCCGGCCTACCGTGAGTTCACGAGGTTCTTCCGGGAGGAGTACGTGCCCGGCGCCCGGGAGAGCCTCGGTGCCTCGGAGCTGCCCGACGGGGAGGCCTACTACGCCTACCTGGTGCGCCACTTCACCACCCTCGACGTCACCCCGCGGCAGGTCCACGAGATCGGCCTGCGGGAGGTCGAGCGGATCGACCGCGAGATGCGGGCGGTGATCGAGGAGGTGGGCTTTACGGGCTCTTTCGAGGAGTTCCTGGAGTTCCTCCGCACCGACCCGCGCTTCTACGCCGAGACGGCCGAGGAGCTGGTCAAGGAGGCCGCCTGGATCGCCAAGCGGATGGACGGCGCGCTCCCGCCGCTGTTCAAGACCCTCCCGCGGCAGCCCTACGGG
>Ga0256864_1000576_pt1 | contig 12492 bp, 9 predicted proteins | sample RVTome_11_FD_187336 | JGI IMG/M metagenome (GOLD analysis project Ga0256864, IMG submission 187336) | Soil microbial communities from uranium-contaminated site in the Upper Colorado River Basin, Wyoming, United States - RVT147D111 HiSeq ... | reverse complement strand
CCGCGCGCTTCGCCGAGGGCTCGGTGGTCCCGGGACGGGTCGCCCGGCTCGAGTCGTTCGGCGCCTTCGTCGAGCTGGCGCCCGGCATCGACGGCATGGTCCACGTCAGCGAGCTGGGTGCCGGCCGCCGCATCGACCATCCCCGGCAGGCGGTCGAGGTCGGCCAGGAGATCACCGTCACCGTGCTCTCCGTCGACCCCGAACGGCGGCGGATCTCGCTCTCGATGGCCGCGGCCGGGAGCGCCGGCGACGCGGAAGACCGCGGCCGGGAAGCCGGCGAAGAGTCCGCCCCGCCCGGACGCCAGGGTGGCGCCCTCGGCACCCTCGGCGACTTCTTCGACCCGTCCGCCCGCCCGGGTCGCGGCGGCGGGGAGAGCTGAGTCAGGCGATCAGCCGGCCGAGGGTGGGACCTTTGCAATCTGTTCACGCCGTGAACGATATCGTTCACGCCGTGGACGCTACCGCAAACCTTCCGCCGCTTCGCGGCCGATGCGCTACGGGCTGCGCTCGAGGTCTCCCCGGTCGTGGTGCTGGAGCCACTATCCCCGTGGTGCTGCGCGCCGGTTTCACGCCTCGGAGAGCTCGAGGCCCGCGGCGAGGGCGTCGGCTACCGCCAGGCCGGCGGCGGTCGGGGCCAGGCGGGTGCCGTCGTAGGTGACCAGGCCGGCGGTCTCCAGGCGGGCGATGCGGTCGCGGTCGGCGGCGGTGAGGTCGAGGCCGGTGCGGTTCGCCAGCTCGTCGAGGTCGATTCCGGCGGTGGTGCGCAGGCCGAGCATCAGGGTCTCGAGGGCACGCTCGGCCGGGGTCAGGGTCTCGGCGCCGGCGATCGGCTTGTCGCCGCGCTCGAGCCGGTGGCGCCAGGGGCCGAGCCGGCGCTCGTTCCACCAGCGGCGGCGGTCGCCGTCGAACGAGTGCGCCGAGGGGCCGAGGCCGAGGTAGGGGCTGCCGTCCCAGTACTTGCGGTTGTGGCGCGAGCGGTGCTCGGGGGCGGCGGCGAAGTTTGAGACCTCGTAGGCGGCGTAGCCGCCGGCGGCGAGCAGCTCGTGGGTGAGCGCGAACCGCTCGGCCTGGGCCGGCTCGGCCATCTCGGTCAGCTCGCCGCGGTCACGGCGGCGGCCGAACGGGGTGCCCGGGTGGACCTCGAGCTGGTAGCACGAGACGTGGTCGGGGGCGAGCGCGACCGCGGTCTCGAGGTCGCGCCGCCACGCCGAGGCGGTCTGGCCGGGCCAGCCGAAGATCAGGTCGAGCGAGAGAGTGTCGAAGCCGGCCGCGCGCGCCGCCTCGATCGCCGCCCGCGCCTCGGCCGGTCCGTGGCGGCGGCCGAGCAGGGCGAGCGCCGCGGGATCGAACGACTGGACGCCGAGGCTCAGGGTCGCGATCCCCATCCGGCGCCAGGCAGCGGCCGACTCGATCGTGACGTCCTCGGGGTTGGCCTCCATCGCCAGGTGCGCGCCGGGCTCGACCGGCAACTCACGCCGCACCGCCTCGAGCATCGCCGCGAGCTGCTCCGGCGCCGGCGCCGAGGGCGTGCCGCCGCCGAGGTAGACGGTGTCGAAGCGCCAGGCGAGGTCGCCGCCGGCCGAGTCCGCCTCGCCCCCGGACGCCGGAGGCCCCGGATCGGCGCCCCAGAGGGCGATCTCCGCCAGCAGCGAACCGAGGTACCCGGCCCGGCTGCGCTCGCCGCCGACCGTGACCGCGAAGTCGCAGTACGGGCAGACCGCCGAGCAGAACGGGACGTGGACGTAGAGGCCTGCGGCCTGGTCCTCTGCGCGCGCGCTCACGCGCTCGATGATCCCACGGCGGCCCGATGACCCCGCGCCGGTCGAGCGCCGGGCCGCGGCGAAGGACCGGTGGCGGCGGACTCCGCGCGCCCGAAAGGCGCGTGTGCGGCGGCCGCAAGGCCGCCGACTCCGGGGAGGGGACTCGCGCGATTCACTCGCGCGGGGAGGGGGGTTGGAACAACCCCCCTAGGGGGAAGCCGCCAGCCCGATCGGCCGCGCGCACTCCTCGAGGGCGCCGCCGATCAGCTCGGCGACCGCGCCGCAGGCGTCGACCAGGGTGCCGGTGGCCGCCGGGTCGCCGTCGCGCCGGTCGCGCTCGTCCGCCGCCGGCACGACGCCCTCGGCCGCCCGGGAGGTGGCGGCGAGCAAGCCGGCCACCGCGGCCGGGGTCAGGTTGGGGCGGCGCTCGATCAGCAACGCCACTACGCCGGAGACGTGGGCCGCCGCCATCGAGCTGCCGGACAGGAACTCGTAGCCGCCGCCGGGGACGGTGGTCAGGATGTCGATCCCGGGGGCCGCGAGCGCGCCGCCGGACACCGCCTCCACACCCGGACCCGCGGCGCGCACCGCGATCACGCCCGGGTGGGTGGCCGGAAAGGCCGGCGGTTCGTCGGCCGCCGCGACCACCGCCACGCCGCGCTCGAGGGCGGCGTCGAGCAGGTGCACGAGCAGCGGGTCCCGGGGGCCGGTGAGCGACAGGTTGAGCACCTGCGCGCCCTCGGCCAGCCCCCAGTCGAGCGCCTTGGCCAGGGTGTAGCTGTCGCACTCGGCGGACGCCGGGTCGTCGCCGCTCGGCCAGCACGCCTTGAGCGCCAGCAGCAGCGCCCCCGGCGCCACCCCGGCGATCCCGGCGCCGTTGCCGGCGGACGCAGCCACCACCCCGGCCACCGCGGTGCCGTGGACGTCGCGGGTGAAGCTCTTCTCGCCGCGGTCGACGAAGTTCTGGGCGGCGAGGATGCGCCCCTGGAGATCCGGGTGGGTGACGTCGACGCCGGTGTCGACCACCGCCACCCGCACCCCCCGGCCGGTCGCCCAGCGGTGGGCCGGCGCGAGGCGGATCGCGCGCGCGCCGTGCTGGAGGTGGGCGTAGGGGTCCTCACCGCCGTCGAGCGTCCGGTAGCGGTGGATCGGCTCGGCGGTCTCGACCCGCGGGTCGGCGGCCAGCCGCCGCAGCACCAGCTCGCGCGAGGCGCCGGGCGGCAGGTCGTAGACCACGCAGCGCACCGGCAGCGAGCGCATCCGCCAGACCTGGTGGATCGAGAGCGAGTAGGCGAGCGCCAGCTCGGTGGTGATCCGGCTCCAGTTGGCGCGCTGGCTCGCCGGCAGGGTGACCATCACCCGGGGGTCTTCGCCGGGGTCGGCGGGAGCGCCGGCGGTGGCCGCGAGCCGGGCCGCACAGCCGCCGGCCGCCAGCGCGGCGGTGGCGAGCAGGGCCGCGGCGGACGCGCGCCGGCGGATCACGGCGCGGTCGCTCCCGCGCTTGGCGGCGCCGCCAGCGCCGGCTCGGCGAACACCACCGCCGGGTCGCGCTCGAACCGGGCGAGCAGGCTCTCCGGCTCGGCCCCGGGATCGGCCGCCTCGACGGTGTAGACGCCGAACCGGGTCGGCCCGTCGACCAGCCGCGCGCCGGCGTCGAGCAGCAGCGCGCGCACCGCGGCCTCGGTGGCGTCGCCGGCGAACACCAGCCGCAGGCGGACGGCGCCGGGCGCCGCAGGATCGCCGGCGCGGGGATCGGAGAGAGTGTGGAACCGCGTCGGGCTGGCCGGCGCCGCAGCTCGCTCCTCGATGCCGCGCGCACCGTCGGCGCCGGCGGCGAGCGCGAAGGCGAGCGCGAAGGCGGCGAGCGCCGCGGCCTGCGCCGCGAGCGCCGCCCGTACCGGCCGGGGCGTCGCGGCCAGGAGCGCCCGCCAGCGATCCCGCAAACGCGCACGGTCGTCGCGCCGCCGCAGCGGCCGCCCGCCGGCGGCGGCCTCGGCCTCGATGCGCGCGATCACCCGCGCCAGGCCCGGCTCGGGGTCGGGATCGGCGGCGGCGCCCGGCAGGCTCGCCGCCAGCTCGCGGCAGGCGCGCAGCTCCTCGCGGCAGATCGTGCAGGCCGCCAAGTGCTCCTCGACCCGCGCCGCCTCGTCCGGCTCGAGGGTGCCGTTGGCGTGCCAGGGGAGCAGCTCCCAGCACTCCTGGTGCGACAGCCGGGGCGCGCTCATCCGGCCCCTCCCGCCTCGGCGTCCCAGCCGACCGCCGGCAGCAGCTCGCGCAGCCGGCGTCGGGCGTGGAACATGCGGGTCTTGACCGTGCCCACCGGCACCCCGATCAGCTCGGAGATCTCCGGGTAGGACAGGCCGCGGTAGTAGGTCAGCTCGACCACCCGGCGCTGCTCGCGCGGCAGGCCGGCGAGCGCGGCGGCCACCGCCCGCGCCAGCTCCCGGCGCTCGAGATCGCGGCGCGGGCTGTCCGGCGACGGCGGCTCGGCGGCACCCTCCTCGACCGGCACCTCGCGCCGGCGGCCGTGGCGCTCGAGCGTCTTGAGCCCCTTGCGATAGGCGATGCCGAACAGCCAGCTCGACACCCGCGAGCCGCCGCGGAACGAGCGCGCGCCCATCCATGCGGCGTAGAAGGTGTCGTCGAGCGCCTCTTCGGCCTCCTCGACCCGGCCGCCGAGCACCCGCAGCAGGTAGGCGAGCAGCCGGCGGTGATAGCGTCGGTAGAGAATCTCGAAGGCGGCGCGGTCGGCGTCGGCGACGCTGGCCAGCAGCGCGAGATCGTCGTCGTCGGAGGGGCGGTTCACGGCGGCAGGCTCGCCCGCGGCGGCGGACCACGGGCCGGTCGCGGCTTGAGTTGGCTGGTACAGCATAATCGGTTTCGCCAACCGCGGCCCGGGGCGCACTCGGGCGGAGTCGATTCCGAGGGGTGCGTCCCGCGGGCGCGGGCGGCGGTTCAAGCAGGGCCGCGGGCCGGTTGAACCGGCTCGGCGCGCGGCCGGACCCAGGGGACGACGCGGGCGCCGTCCGACGGCGCCACCGGCGCGGCGGCGCGGCGGTCCCCGCGAACCCGAAAGCCCGCGCGCGAGAATCCGGAAGTCGAGGAGGATCCATGTCGTTCCGCCCGCAATACGTCCACGCGCGCCGTCCCGGCCGCGTCGTCCTCTCCTTCGCCGCCCTCGCCGCGGCCGCCGTGATCGCGGCGCCGGCGCAGGCGGGCAACCACTCGGTCACCGTCGTCAACAGCGCCTTCTTGCCCTCGAACCTCACTATCCAGGCCGGCGATTCGGTGACCTGGACGAAAGCCGCCACCACCCTCCCTCACAACGCCGTCTTCCCCGCGGAGGGCAACCTGCGCTGCGCCGACGGCTGCGAGAACGCCGGCGGCAACGGCAACCCGACGACCGCGGCCTGGAGCTTCACCCGCACCTTCAACACCCCCGGCCAGATCAACTACTTCTGCCAGATCCACGGCAACGCCCAGGGTTTCGGGATGGTCGGCACGATCGTGGTCGAAGGCCCCGGTCCCGAGCCGGGCGTGCTGCGCTTCAGCAACAACTCGTACAGCCGCAACGAGGGCGGCGGCTTTGCGCCGATTTCCGTGCTGCGCGTCGGCGGCTCCGACGGCGCGGTGTCGGTCGAGTACGCCACCGGCGGCGGCACCGCCACCCCGAACAGCGACTACACGCCGGCGAGCGGTACCCTCAACTGGGGGAACGGCGACGCTTCGACCAAGACCTTCAACGTCTCGATCATCGACGACACCGAGGACGAGCCCAACGAGACGGTCGGCCTGTTCCTGAGCGACCCGACCGGCGGCGCCGTCCTCGGCTCGCCCTTCTCGGCCAACCTGATCATCAACGACAACGACGACTCCGGCCCGGGGCCCTCCGCCGGCAGCCTCCGCTTCTCGACCGGCTCGCAGAGCGTCCAGGAGAGCGCCGGCCCGGCGACCGCGGTGGTGCAACGGACCGACGGCAGCGCGGGCATCGTGTCGGTGCAGTACGACAGCGCCGACGGCACCGCCACCGGCGGCGACGACTACACCCCGGTGACCGGCATCCTGAGCTGGGGCGGCGGCGACGCCGCGAACAAGAGCTTCCAGGTGCCGATCCTCGACGACGGCGACACCGAAGACGCGGAGACGCTGATCCTGATGCTCTCGGCGCCGTCCGGTGGAGCCACCGTGGGCACGCCGGCGAGCCAGACCATCACCGTCCTCGACGACGACGGCGTCGACCCGGGTCCCTGCATCGAGGGCGACCACACGCTGTGCCTGCTCTCCGAGCGGTTCCGGGTCGAGGTCGTGTTCACGCCGCCGGGCGGCGTCGAGCAGCCGGCCAACGCGATCCCGTTCACCGACCGCGCCGGCATGTTCTGGTTCTTCAACGAGAACAACATCGAGATGCTGGTCAAGCTGCAGAACGCCTGCATCCCCCAGTTCGACCGCTACTGGGTATTCTTCGCCGCCACCACCAACGTGGCGTTCCGGGTGACCGTCACCGACACCGACGCCGTGCTGGCGAAGCAATACACCAACCCCCAGGGGATGGTGGCGCTGCCGAGGGCCGACACCGACGCGTTCGACACCTGTCCATGAGTCCCAGCGCCCTGGGCCGGCCCCCCGCCTTGCAGGAGCTCCTGCCGCGGCCGGCCCGGGGCGCGCCTTAGAATCCCCGTCGCAGTACCTCAGAGCCTGTGAAGCAATCGCCGAACCCTACGGACTACGCGCGCCTTGAGGGCGCGTGTGCGGCGGCCGTCAGGCCGCCGACTCGGGGGAGGGGCCGCCGCGGGATTCACTGCCGCGGGGAGGGGGGCTGGAACAGCCCCCCTGAACAGAACAGGAGCCGATGATGACCCGACCGCCCGCGCCGTCCCGGCGCCTCGCCTTCGCCGCCGCCGCGGCGCTGGCGCTGGCCGCCCTCGCCGCCCCCGCCGCCGCCCAGCAGCCGCCGGTCTTCGGCCCCACCGAGGAGCTGCACTTCGACGAGCCCGAGGCGTGGGCGATGGCCTGGGTCGGCTCGGTGACGCTGCTCACCGGCTTCGGCGTCCCCGAGCCGCTCGACCCCGGCGCCCTCGAGCTCGGGCTCGAGGCCGGCTGGGTGCCGAGCCTCTCCGAGGAGGAGCGCCGGGTCGGCTTCGGCGGCACCAAGGTCGAGGACCTCAACCGCGTGCCGGCGATCGGCCGGCCGCGGCTGACCGTCGGCCTGCCCGCCGGCTGGACGCTCACCGGCGCCTGGATCCCGCCGGTCGAGATCGACGACGTCGAGACCAACCTGTTCGCGCTCGCCCTCGGCCGCGAGCTGTGGGCCGGCGACCGCACGCGCGGCGGCTTGCGCCTCTACGGCCAGACCGGCACCGTCGAGGGCGCGATCACCTGCACCGCCGAGGACGCCGCCGGCGGCGCCGACCCGATCGCCAACCCGTTCGGCTGCGAGGCGCCTTCGGACGACGAGTTGACCCTGACCTACTACGGCGTCGAGCTGTCGGTCGCCTACCGCGCCGCCGGCGGCACCGAGCCCTACCTCGCCGCCGCGGTCAACCGCTTCGACAACGAGTTCCAGGTCGACGCCCTGGTCTTCGGCATGCGCGACCGCACCCTGCTGCTCTCCGAGGGCACCGCCTGGTCGGTGGCCGGCGGCGTCGCCCACCCGCTCGGCGACCGCGGCCGGTTGGCCGGCGAGGTCTTCTACACCCCGCTCGACGTCCGCCGCCGCAACGACCAGAACCTGCTCGGGCCGCCGGAGACCGACGAGCTGCTCAACGTGCGGCTGCTCTTGAGCTGGCGCCTGCGCTGAGGAACTCCACCAGCCCACCGAGCGACAGCGGCCGGGACAGCGCGAACCCCTGGGCCTGCCGGACGCCGATCCGGCGCAGCGCCTCGATCTCGCTCCCCGACTCGACCCCCTCGGCGAGCACGGCCATCCCGTGCGCCGCGCAGATCCGGCACACCGCGTCGGCGAGTACGCGGTTGGAGCGGTCGACGTCGATCTTCGAGATTACGCTGCGGTCGAGCTTGACCACGTCGACCGGCAGGCGGGTGAGGTGCTTGAGCGGCGTGTTCTGGCTGCCGAAGTCGTCGATCGCGATCGCCAGGCCGGCGGCCCGCAGGCGCTCGAGCGTCTCGCTGGCCTGAGCGAAATCGAGGATCGGCAGGCTCTCGGTGATCTCGACTCCCAGCCGCTCGAGAGGCACCGAGGTGGCGCCGAAGATCTCGAGCAGGGCGTTCGCGGAGTCGGCGATCGCGAGGTCGGCGGGCGAGAGGTTGACCCAGTAGCGCCCCGCGAAGACCTCGTGGGTGCCGAGGTAGGCCGCCTCGACCCCGCGCAGGACGCAGCGCAGCAGCGACAGGGTCTCGCCCAGCCACTCGACGGCGTCGATCATCTTGCTCACCGGCACCGCCGTCGCCCCGTCCTCCGGCCAGCGGGCGAGCGCCTCGAGGCCGACCACCTCCCCGGTGACCAGGTCGAACTGCGGCTGGAAGGCGCAGCCGATGCCGCCGTTGGCCAGGACGTGCGGGAGGTCGCGCACCAGCGCCCGGCGCACCGGATCGGCGAACACCTCCTGGTGGTTGGATCCACGCTCCTTGGCGGCGTAGAGGGCGAGGTCGGCCTCGATCATCAGCTCGTCGAGATCGGCGGTGCCGGTCGCGGTGGCGATGCCGGTGCTCACCTGGACGCGCAGCGCGTGGCCCTCGCAGTCGAGCGGCCGGCTCAGGTACTCGTGGATCCGGTGAGCGACCTCGCGGGCGCCGGCCTCGGGCTCCGCCAGGCGGTGCAGCACGATCACGAACTCGTCGCCGCCGATGCGCGCGATCGAGTCGCCGGCACGCACGGCGTGGCGGCAGGTCGCGGCGACCGCGATCAGCGCCTGGTCGCCGACGCGATGGCCGAAGGAGTCGTTGATCGCCTTGAAGTTGTCGACGTCGAGCTGGATCAGCGCGAAGCCGCCCTGGCGCGGGTCGGCGAGACGGGGCCGCTCGATGGTGTGCAGGGTGTGGCGGTTGCCGACCTCGGTCAGGGCGTCGGTCTCGGCCAGCCGCCGCAGGTGGCGGTTGAAGCGGCGGCGGTGCAGCTCGATGGCGAGCAGCATCGCCACCGCGCCGACGGTGACCAGAAAGGCGACGGCGTGGGCGGCGGCGCGGCGACGCTGCTCGGTGCGCGCCTCGGCGGCGATCCGCCCGGCGGCGATCTCGAGCGCCCGCTCGGCGCCGTCGCGGAGCTGCTCGGAGTACTCCGCCATCCGGTCGACCATCTCCTCGGGCGGCAGCGCCGGCTCGGCGGTGCGGTAGAGAAGGAACGGCACCGCGTCGCGGATCACCTGGGCCCCGGGCGCCTCGGCCAGGCGGCCGGCGAGGGCGGCGAAATCCGGTCCGAAGCCGCGCGCCCGCTCGACGTCGAGAAGCGGATCGAGGTTCCAGCGCGTGGCGGCGGGGTCGTCCGGCTGGCTGCCGAGGGCGCGCAGGTGGGCCGCGACGCTCTCGATCCGCGCCTGGATGTCGGGTTCGGTCGGCGCGCCCGCGATCTCCCAGCAGCGGGCGAGGTACTCGTCGGCGGTGTCGAAGGCGTAGCTGGCGGCGATCTGGAGGTCGTGCACGTAGTCGGAGAGATCGAACCACTTGCCGTCCGGCGAGGCGAGCAGGACCCAGTCGAGGTGTGAGTACAGCTCGGAGACCGCGCGCATCGAGGTGATCGCGGAGTCGGGCCGGGCGTTGGCGCGCCGGAACGCCGACACCGCGTCCCGCAGGCGCCGGGCGGCTTCGTTGCCGTGGTCCCCCGCGGCCAGGAACTTCTCGAGCGACGCCTCGGTGCCCGCGACCCGGCGGTCGAAATCGTCCTGCGCTCCGGCGAGGTCCCCGGCGTGCGAGCCGGTCGTCAGCTCGAGCAGCGCCAGCGCCTCCAGCCGGTCGGCGGCGAACACCAGGTCGCGCTCGATGCGCAGCAGCTCGAGGCGGCGGTGGAACGACTCGGCGGTCTCCGAGGAGCGTTCGGCGCGGCCGGCGAACAGCAGGGAGGCGGTGATCGCGGCGCAGGCGACCAGCGTCACCGCGACGCCGGTCCAGACCAGCGGCGGTGCCGAGACCGGGTCGGGCAGGCGGGCTCTCGAGTGGGGTTCGGTCATCGCTCCGCTCGTCGAACCGGACCGGCGCCTCCGGTGCACTCCACCGGTCAGCGCGACACGGGCCCCACCCACCCTTCCACGCTGCCCGAGCGCCCCAATCGGCGGCCGGAACGGATCGTCTCTTCGATCGTGCGGCGCAGTCTCTCACAGCTTCGACCGATTCGTCACCCCCTCGTCAAGTCCCAGCCGCGGGTGAAAAAATAGTTAACTGAACAGTGTTTCTTGCTCACGCAGGACTGTGCAGCCATGCATGATTTCGACTGCCCTGCCGGTTCGGCGATTCGGCAGATTCGATCAATATCCTTCGCGCGGTGTGCGCTCGATACGGTTGTACCAAATTGATCGAATCGAATGGAAGAGAACGGGCCGCGCGCGGCCGCCGCCGGCCGTAACGGCCGGAAACGCCGGCGCCGCCGGACCCACCACCTGCCGCCGGGACCGGGCCGAGCTTGCCGGACGCCGCCCGGACTAGACTGCGCCGGTGCCGCCCCCCGCCGCCCCCTTCGCGCACGCCGGCGAGCTGGCCGCCCTCGGCACGGCCGGCTGCTGGGTCGCCAGCGTGCTCGCCTTCGAGGCCGCCGGCCGCCGGATCGGCTCGCTGACCGTCAACCTGATCCGGCTGGTGATGGCGATCGCTCTCGGCGCGCTCGCCGGCTGGGCGCTGCGCGGTCTTCCCCTACCCACCGACGCCACTCCCCACGCCTGGCTGTGGCTGTCGATCTCCGGACTGGTCGGCTTCACCTTCGGCGACCTCTGCCTGTTCCGCGCCTTCGTCGTGCTCGGCGCGCGGTTGTCGAGCCTGATGATGTCGCTGGTGCCGCCGCTGACCGCGGTGATCGGCTGGGCGCTCCTCGGCGAGGTGCTCGGCGGGCGCGAGCTGGCGGGGATGGCGATGACCGTCGGCGGCGTCGTCTGGGCGCTGGCCGAGCGGATGCGCCGCACCGGCGGGCGCACGGCTGGCCGGCCGGCGGGTGCCGCGCCGCCGGCGCTCCCGCGACCGACGCTGTGGGGCGTCGCCCTCGGCCTCGGCGGCGCCCTCGGCCAGGCCGGCGGGCTGGTGCTGTCGAAGTACGGGATGGGCGGCTACGACCCGTTCGCCGCCACCCAGATCCGGGTGCTCGCCGGCACCGCCGGGTACATCGCGCTGTTCACCGCGCTCGGCCGCTGGAGCCGGGTGGTGCGCGCGACCGCCGACCGCCGGGCGATGGCCCACACCGCCACCGGCGCCTTCTTCGGCCCCTTCCTCGGCGTCTCGCTCAGCCTGCTCGCGGTGCAGCACACCCTGACCGGCGTCGCCGCGAGCATCATGTCGACCACCCCGGTGCTGATCATCCCGGCGGTCGTCCTCCTCGGCCGCGAGCGGGTCGGCCCCGGCGGCTGGCTGGGGGCGGCGCTGGCGGTGGCGGGCGTCGTGGTGCTGTTCGGGTAGAGCGGCGCGGGGCGAAGCAGGCCGCGGCGCCACGTGGCACAATCCGCCGCCGGAGAGAGCCCGTGGCCGAGCCGCAGACGACGCGAACGACCCAGACGACCCGGAAGACCCACGCCGCCGAAGCCTCGGTCCTGACCTGCCATGAGCTGCCGGAGGGCGCGCTCGCGGGCCTGCTCGCCGGCTACGGCATCGAGCTGGTCAAGGTGCCCGAGGGCGAGCCGGTCCCGGGGAGCTGGTTCGGCGCGCAGGAGGCGGGGATCCGCGGCCGGTGCGTCTGCGTGCGCCCCGACACGCCGGTCCACTCGGCGCTCCACGAGGCCTGCCACCTGGTCTGCGCCACCGTCGAGGGGCGCGGCCCGATCGACGCCGACGCCGGCGGCGGCTACGCCGAGGAGGACGCCGTCTGCTACCTCCAGATCCTGCTCGCCGCCCGCCTCTACGGCTTCGGCCGCGACCGAGCCCTCGCCGACATGGACGCCTGGGGCTACACCTTCCGCCTCGGCTCGGCGCGCGACTGGTTCGAGCGCGACGCCGAAGACGCGCGAACCTGGCTCGCGGCGCGCGGGCTCGTCGACGTTGCGGGCGAGCCGGTGGTGCGGCGGGTCTTCCCGCTCTAGCCCTCCGGGAACAGCCTTGCGATGCGCTCCTGGATCGCCTCGGCGGCGGCGCGGGGGTCGGGGGCGTCGCGGATCGGGCGGCCGACGACGATGTGGTCGGCGCCGCGGCGGAAGGCCTCCTCGACGTCGACGGTGCGCTTCTGGTCGTCGATGTTGGCGACCGGGCGGATGCCGGGCACGACGATCAGCAGCCGCGGACCCAGCTCGGCGCGCAGGGCGGCCGCCTCGAGGCCGGAGCTGACGACGCCATCGCAGCCGAGCGCGAGGGCGCGGCGGGCGCGGGACAGGACCAGCGCGTCGACGTCGACGGCGAAGCCGAGGTCGTCGAGGTCGCCGCGGTCGAGGCTGGTCAGCGCGGTGACCGCGAGCACCCGGAGCCCGCCCTCGCCCTTCGCCGCGACCGCCGCGCGCAGCATGCCGTCGTTGCCGTGGACGGTGACGAAGTCGGCGCCGCCGCCGGCCAGTCGCGCCACCGCCCGGCCGACGGTCTCCGGAACGTCGAACAGCTTGAGATCGCAGAACACGCACGCGCCGCGTCCGCGCAGCCAGTCGACCAACGGCCAGTA
>Ga0256864_1000575_pt1 | contig 12513 bp, 10 predicted proteins | sample RVTome_11_FD_187336 | JGI IMG/M metagenome (GOLD analysis project Ga0256864, IMG submission 187336) | Soil microbial communities from uranium-contaminated site in the Upper Colorado River Basin, Wyoming, United States - RVT147D111 HiSeq ... | reverse complement strand
GTCCACTTCACCGCCACGCGGGACCGTCGCAGTCGCCGCGATTCAAGTGAACGCCGTCACCGCCGTCGCCGCCCGGCGCCACGAGGGGAGCGGCGCGGGGCGAGGCGAAACAGATGAAGTTGCTCGGGCCGCGCAGGAAGCCGAGGTCGTGCAGCGCCCGGCGCCAGGCGGCGTGCTGCTGGTTGCTGATGATGAGATCGACCCCCGCCGCGGCCAGGTGGCGGATCGCCGCGTGCGCCACCCCCGCCGTATGGCCCGGCAGCGCGAGTCCGTCCGCCAGCAGCCCCACCACCTGCCGTCCGAACCGCGGATGCGGATCGTCGTGCAGGTCCTCCACGGTCACGCACGCCCATCCCACGTCGGCGCCGCCGTGCTGGACGCGCAGACGGATGAGCGACCGCGGCCGCTGGAACATCACGGGCAGGGTACCACCGTCCCGCACGGCCGCGAACGAGCACTCCGCGCGCGCGCCGGCCCAGATCGCATCGACCCACTCGCCGAACCGATCCACGACGTGCGCGGTGTAGCCGCTCGTGCCGCGACGTCGGCGGGCGGCGCGCCACAGCGTGATGGCGCGCGACCCCACCCACCCCGCCCCGCTGGCCCCCGCGACCCACACGGCGGCGCGGCGGACGGGCGTGCGCTCACCGCCCGCAAGCTCGCGCAGCGCGCGTCCCGGCCGCACCAAGGAGAAATAGAACGGCACCGCCCAGCCCTTCCAGCCGATCCGGGCGAGCAACCGGGCGAGCGGCGTGTCCCACCCGCCCATCCCCAGCGCCATGAGCAGCGGCTGCTCCTTCAAGAGCCGGAGGATGAGGCCGCCCGGCACGCCGCCGTAGCGCCGGTCCACGAGGCTTTCCGACACGGGGTACTTCACCCAGCCGGCGGAGATCGGCTTCCCCGCCACCCAGAACTCGTGCTCCTGGAGCCACACGCCCCCGTGGACGCCTTCGTCGTCGCACGCCACGAACAGCCTGGACCGCACCGGGCCCTCGGAGGAGTCCGTGCTGCGACGCTCTGGGTACACGCGGTGGGGTACGTCGGCCGCGCCGAGGCGCTGATTGAGCTGTTCGATCGCGGCGGCATCCTCGGGCTCGTACCGCCGGGTTCGGAGGGGGGTCACGGCGGGGAAGGCGCCTCCGGCCGGGGTTCGGCATCCTCGCGCCGGATCACCGGCGGCCACGCTACGTCGCCGCGGCGGAGATCGAGCCGGTAGCGCTGCGGCTGTCCCGGCTCGGCCTCGAAGCCCAGCTCGGCGTAGAGCTGCTCCACCATGCCGTTCCTGGCGGTCCGGACGTACTCACCGGCCAGCTCGTCGCAGCCGAGCCGCCGCGCGTGCTCGACCAGGAACGCCATCATCGCCTGCTCCACACGGCGATTCATGACGCGGCAGCTCATGAGGAAGGTGTCGACCTCGGCGCGCCGCCCGTCGCGGCGCAGGATGCCCACGGCGACGAGGCCCTGATCGCCGAAGCGGTCGCGCAGCCGCAGCCAGCCGACCACGGCGTCCGGGGCCGCGGCCAGCTCGGCGAGCGCCGCCGCCGAGTGGCGGCGCGTGGTGAGGTTGAACTGGTTGGTCTTGCCCACGAGCTGCGCCACGCGCTCGCGCGTCGTGTCGTCCAGCTCGCCCACCTGGGCCACCATCGCGAGGCTCGCCAGAAACGCCTCCGGCGACGCGAAGCCCTGCTGCAGCGCGCGGCGCTGCCGTTCCCGCCCATACATCTCGGCGCGCCCGCGGTCCTCGTCGGACAACGTCGTCTGGTCGAAGTACGCCGATTCCCACAGCGCCCGCACGTACCCGGTGGGCTGGGGAGGAACCTCGATGACGCCCACCTCGGGCGCGTTGGCCCGCACTTCGGCGCGCTCCACCGGGTTGTCGTCGAACAGCACGAGGGCGTCGGCGCCGAGGTTGAGCTCGGCCGCCACCGCGCGGATGTTGCCGCTCTTGGGCTCCCAGTTGATCCGCACCGCCGCCAGCTGCTCCCACGTGATCAGCATCTCCGGGTGCTCGCGGAACGCCTGCTGCACCACGGCGTGGTCGTTCTTGCTGACGACGGCGAGGAGGATGCCGCGATCGGCGAGGCCGAGCACGCTGCGTTGGAACGACTTGAACACGTTGCCCGGATAGTCGTCGCCCAGCTGGATCCCGGACAGGCCGTCGTCACCGATCACCCCGCCCCAGAGCGTGTTGTCGAGATCGAGCACGAGACACTTGGCCGGCGGGCGGCGCACGGCGGCCAGCGAGCGGGCCAGGTGCCGCGCCGCCGCCGGCTGATGCCGCGCGGCCACGGCGATCCGTGCGAGCGCCCACAGACGCGGATCGGTCCACTCCGCCGCGCCGCACGCGCGCACGAGACCGGCATAGTCCCACACGTAGGCGTTGGCCCGCGCGGCAACCGCGTCGCGCACGGCGCGGTTCAGCCCGTCGAGCGCGTAGCCGAGCGACGCCGCCAGATGCGCGTCGAACGCGCCGAACGGCAGCGCCGCGGGCGGGGCGAAGTTCGCCACGAGCACCGGGGCGTCGGACCGGGCGCGAAACGCCTCGACCAGACGGCCCAACCGTTCCGGCAGGTCGGCGGCGAGCGCGGCGAAGCGCGGACCGCCGGGACCGTGGTAGCGCACCACCGCGTCCGGGTCGACGTCCTCGGGCCGCAGCGCGAGCACGAGGGCGTCCGGCGCAAAGCGGTACAGGGCCGAGTCGTTGGCCAGCAGCTCCTGCTCGAACTGGCCGAACGCCCCGACGTAGCTGGACACGCGAAACCCGATGCGCGCGGCCTCGACCGCCAGGAACGGCTGCACGAAGCCGAGGGAGTGGCTGCTGAGCACCGCCACCTTGAGCGGGACCAGGCCTGTCTCGTCGCCGGCGCGCTCGAGCGCGCGCGCCAACCGGATGTAGTCGGCAGGCCGCAGGTCGACGGCGGGCGGGATCGTGATCGGCGGCGCCGACGCGAGACCCGTCACGTGCCGGCCTCCAGCCGTTGCTGAATGGCGCCGAACGCCGCGAGCCCGGCGATCTCGTCCGGATCGAACTCCGTCCCGAACTCGGCCTCGATGGCGAGGAACAGCTGGATGTGGCTCACCGAGTCCCATTCGGGAATGGACGCCGGCGACGCACCCGCCGACAGCCGGCCCGCGTCGACGCCGAAGACGGACGCGAACACCTCGCGCAGGCGATGCTCGATCGCGCTCACGGCGTCACGGCCCGGGCGTCGAGGAAGCGACGCCGCCACTTGGTGTATCGCGTCGGCCCAAGGGCGCGGCGCATCGCCCCGAGCGCCGAGTCGCGGACGCGGCGCCGCGTCGCGAGCCACCGATCGGCACGCAGCACGCGACCGAACGCCTCGGGGGTCGGGGCACCCCGCACCGTGCAGCGGCGCACGAGCCGCACGCCGTCCGCGCGCACCGCCCCGTTCACCCCCCAGCGCGACGTGGCGACCGTACCGAACCCCGCCGAGCCGAGCAGCCCGCGCAGCGCCCGCCGCGGGAAATCGCCGCCCGGCAGCGCGATCGCGTCGGTGTGCTGCCCGAGGTGCTCGTCGAGCTGCGCCTTCGACACGCGCAGCTCTTCGTGAAGCGCCGCGGCGCTCAGCTCGGACAAGAACGGATGCGTATGTGTGTGCGACTGGATCGACATGCCCGCCGCCTTCATCTCCCGCAGGTGATGCCAGGAAACGTAGCCGGGCCGGCCCACCCAGGAGGTCGTCACGAAGAACGTCGCCGTCATGCCGCGCGCCACGAGCGCCGGGAACGCATGCGCGAACTGGCCGGCCTCGCCGTCGTCGAACGAGATGGCCACCACGGGCCCGGGCGCGGCCACCGCCTCCGCAATGGAGCGTCCCGCCCATCCGAGGCCCGCGATCTGATCCAGCTGTTGCGCGAACGCCGCCGCCGGGACGCGGAAGTGCTCGGGTCCACCGGACGCGGCCACCCGCTCGGCCCCGACGTCGTGATACATGAGGCATACCCAACCGCTCATGCCACCGCCACGGGCGCGCCCGGCGCGGCGACGAGACCCTCGAGAATACGCAGCAGCTCGTCGGCGCGGTGCTCCCAGGTATGCCGGCGAGCTACCGCCTGCCCGCGGTGCCGCGCGGCGTCCTTGTTCTCGCCGGCGGCGGCCACGACCGCGTGGACGAACGCGCCGGCGCTCTCCGCGACGCACGCCGCGTCGCGGTACTTGTGGACCTCGGGAATCGCGGTCGTCACCACCGGGATACCCGCCGCCAGATACTCGAGCAGCTTCAGCGGATCCACCGCCACGGTCCACTCGCTCAGGGTGTACGGGATGATGCCGACGTCGAACGCCTGGACGTACGCTGGAAGCTCGGCGTAGGGGCGCGCGCCGAGCAGGTGTACGTTGGGCCGGTCGAGCGGCGCCGGGTCCACCGACACCGGCCCCACCAGCACCACCGACCCGTGCGGCACGGCATCCGCCACGCGCCGGATGAGGTCCAGGTCGCAGCAGGCGCTCACCCCGCCCGCGAACCCGATGCGGGGGCGCGGGAGGCGTGCCATCTCCGGCGGGATCGGCCGCGCCGCGGCGAAATGCTCGTAGTTCACACCCTGCGGCAGGTAGAACGCGCGCCCCGAGCGCGGACGCTTGGACCGCGTCAAGCTCTCGGCGGTCGCGACCACCGCATCCACCCGCTCCAGCAGCCGCTGCTCGAGCGGCGCGATCATCGCCGCCGACACGCCCGGAAGATGGAGAAAATCGTCCATGCAGAAGTAGACCGCCGCCCGCTCGCCGAGGCGCCCCAACACCTCGACCGACGGGGGCGAGCCGGTGACGACGACCGGCGGCTCGGTGAGCCCGTGCGTGACGAGCGCCCCGCGGATGGCGCGGGTCAACGACCAGCCGTTCACCGCGCGGACCGCGCGCCGCTGGTGCCACGGAAGCACGCGCGGCTCCACGATCACCTGCGGCGCCGGGCCGATCGGACCGGACGCCGGCGGCCGCGGCCGCAGCGCCGCACGCACCTTGCCCCACGCACGGCGCGCGTCGGCGACGCTCAGCCGCGGCGGCCGATGGCCGATCGCGTTCACCCAGACGACCGGCTGGCGCGTGACGATGGCGCGGAAGACGTGCTGCATCGAGGAGACGTGCCGCCCCCAATCGTCACCGAACACGACCAGCGGGACCCGCTCCGACCACGCCGTCACGCGCGCTTCTCGAACACCACCAGAAACTTGTTTGCGCGGAAACGCATCGGCAGGAGGCGGGAGATCCCGTCGTACACCCGCCGCACGAAGCCCATGGAGCTGGAGTCGTCGCGCCACGCGAGATGAACGTAGTGCACATCGCTGCCGCCGAAGCCGTGCCGCTCGAACACCTTCCGCAGCGGCCCGGGCCAGAGTGCGCGCTGATTCCGCGTCGTGGTGCTCAGCCCCACGAGCGGGTTCACGACGTTGAATGCGAACCACGTGAGCAGGTTCTGCGCGTTCGGCTCGAAGGCGATCACGCGGTCCACCGTGACCCGGGCGAGCTCGTCGGGCAGGCGATCGAGCTTGGGAAAATGGTGCAGTAAGAGCGACGACCAGATCACCGCGATCGACCGGTCGCGGAACGGCAGGTGTTCGGCGTCGGCCACCACGAAGCCGCCCGAGAGCCCCTCGCGCTCGAACCGGGTCCGCGCCGCACGCACCCCGGGCAGCGTCAGGTCCGCGGCCACCACCCGGCACCCGCGCTGCGCCAGGCGCACCGCGTGCGCGCCGGTACCGCACCCCAGGTCGAGCACCACGCCGTCCGGCGGCGCCGGCAGCGCGAGCCGGTGTAGGTCGTCATAACCCGCCGTGATGTGCTCGTTCTCCGGGTTGCGCGTGAACAGCTCGTCGTAAAACGCCCGCTCCGCCTTGAGATCTTGCATCCGCTCGAACACTCCCGTGTCGCGTTCGTGGACCGGCTCCGTCCCGCTCCTCCCGCCTCCTACGCCCCTCACGCCTGCTCCGCCTGCACCCGGGCATTCAGCGTGCCACTGTGCGCGGCGAGGTCTCCGGGGCGAAAGGCGTCACCCAGCCAAACTGCTGCATCAACACAACAGTCTCCGCTCGCACCCACGGTTCAGTCAGATTGGCGATTGCAGATTGCAGATTGCAGATCGCAGATTTGCGATTTGCTGGTGACAGAGCAATCGCCGGTCGCCGTCAAGGCTCGGCTTTCCGCAGGCAATCGGCCGCTCGGCGGATGTCTCGTTCCCGGATGCCCACGTGGCAGGGAAGCGCGATCAGGCGGCTGGCGACCGTCTCCGCGTTCGGGGTCAGCGTGCGGTCCCCGCAGTGGCGCCGGTACTCGGGGATCGCACCGAGCGGCGCCGGAAACGAGCGGACGTAGTGGAATCCGCTGCGGGCCAGGACGCGCACCACCTTCTCCCGGCGTGCGGCGTCCGGCGCGAGCACGGGAACGCGCAGGTAGGCAGGTCGCACGCCGTCCTGCTCGGGAACGGTCGCTACGCCCGGCACGCCGGTCAGTCGCCCAAGCCACTGCGAGGCGATACGGCGCCGCGCCGCCACGTGGCGCTCGATGGCGGCCCCGAGGTCGCTGCCCAGCCCTTCGACGCTCCTGGGCGGCGGGCCGGCGTCGAACTCGGGCTCGTACCACGACTCCCCCACACGCACGCCGGGCAGTCGGCTGAGCAGCCCGAACACCCGGGGATCGGTGCTCATGCCGAGCGACGCCGCCACCAGCCACGCGGCGGCGCCCGCCCCCGTGGCGCGGTCGCGCGGCGCGGCTTCGGTGCGCAGCGCCGGGGCGTGGATCAGGAGCGCACCACCCTGCCCCGTGCTCACGCACTTCCCTCGACCGAAGCTGAGGACGCCCAGGTCGCCCCGCCCGCCTACCGCGCGCCCGCCCTCCGTGGCGCCGATCGCCTGCGCGGCGTCGTCGATCAGCAGGACGCCGGCGTCGCGCAGCCAGGCCAGGTCGTCGGTGCGATCCGGATACCCGTACGGATTGCCCAGCACGACCGCCGCCGTCCGGTGATCCACGCACCGCGCGAGCGATGCGCGGTCGAGCGTCAGCCTGACGGGGTCCAAGTCGCACAGGTCGGCGGTGGCCCCGGCCGCCGCCGCGGCGGCCGCCACCGAGTACGACGTGTATGCCGGCAGCACGACCCGGTCGCGGCCCGTGGTCCGGCACGCGATGCGGATGGCGTCCGCGAGCGCCGCCCGACCGAGCCCATAGGTCACGACGGCGCTGTCCGGAAACAGACGGCGCAGCTCGGCGCTGAGCGACGCCCCGCCGGACGGTGGCCGCACGGCGGCGAGCAACCCTCTCGCCAGAGCGGCCCACGACGGCGGCGCCGCGGTGGGGGCAATCCGGCTCCAGCGCCTCACCGATCGCCGTCTCCGCACGGTGCCCCGCGGGGACGAAGCCATTGCGCGCGGGAGCGGGCTTTCGCCACCTTCACGGGGAACGGAACTTGCACCCCGCACCCCGCGTGGAACACACGGACCCGACGCCGCCGATCCGGCCGCACACCGTCCCGCCGTTTCCCGGCGTGAGCCGCCGTGTCGCCGCCCCGCGCGTCCCCCAGCCCGGGATTCCGCGCCGCGGAGGACGCGGCCGGCGCGCCGCGCCGGCCGCTGCGCAGTCCAAGCGCGTCCTGCCGCGGGAGGCCACGCCCCCGAGCGTCAATTACATCTACCTGCTGTGGTTCATCATCTTGATGGACCCCCACCGCTACATCGCCTCGCTGGGCTTCGGGTTCTTCCACCGGATGGGCACGCTGTCGTTCATCCCGCTGGCGGCGATGATCGCGATCGGCGCCGCGAACTTCCTGGATGGGCGCCGCGCGTGGGTGTGGTTCTGGCCGTTCGCGCTGTTCATCGTGTCGGGTTTCTTCTCCATTCCCACGTCGCTGAATCGCGGCGACTCGTTCGATCTGCTGAAGCCGCTGATCATGTACTACATGCTGGCGATCGGGACGGCGATGACCATCAAGACGCCGCGCCAGCTGGTCCCGATCATCGTGATGTTCTGCCTCGGCCAGTTCGTCTGGTGGCATTTGCACGGCGGCTTTCTGCGCGGTCTGGTGCGGTGGCACTCGCTGCTCGCCAACGTCGACGGCTACGGCCCCCTCATGGTGATGGGGATGGGGCTGACCTTCTTCTTCGGATTGGCCGCGCAGTCCAAGAAGATACGCTGGTTCGCGTTCGGCGCGGCGGCGCTGTGCGTCATCGGGGTCGTCGCCTCGTTCGCCCGGGGAGCGTTCCTGGGCGCCGTGGCGGTGGCCGGCATGGTCCTGCTGCGCTCGCCGCATCGCGCCCGCACGCTCGGCGGCTTCGCCGTCGGCGCGGTCATCCTGCTCATCACCGCGAACGTCATGTTCCCCGGCGGCGCCTTCTGGAACGAGATGGCGTCCATCGTCACCGAAGGGAAAGAGGGCGGCACCGGCGAGGACCGCTGGGTCCTCTGGGGCCTGGCCATCCAGGTGTTCACCGAGCGGCCGGTCTTCGGCGTCGGCCTCGGAAACTTCGGGCAGTTCGCGGCGCTCTTCTTCGATGTCGGCGCGGAGGAAGCCGGGCACTACGGCTCGAACCCGGGCATGCTGGTGGGCCGCTCGCTGCACAGCTTGTACTTCCAAATCCTCAGCGAGTTGGGCATCGTCGGCACGTCGGCGTTCGTGTGGATGATCCTCCATTTCCACGTGCGGAACAAGGCGCTGCGCTCGGCGGAAGCGATCGAACGGTGGAACGCCAAGACCGGCGGCAGCTACGACCTTCGCACGATCGCCTACGGGCTCGAAGCCGGCGCGGTGGGGTGCCTCGTCACCGCCGCGTTCTATGCGGCCTACCTCTACGTGCACTGGGTCTACACGCTGTTCACCATCAATATGGTGCTGTACGGCGTAGTCCTGGGCGGCGGCGCGGCGCGGCAGGCCGCGCCACCGAGGCGCCGCGGACGAGGTACCCTCGGCCGCGCGGCCGCTCCCGGCTAGCTCCTTCCGCCGGCGAGTCGCTCGTACAGCTGGCGGTAGCGATCGATCGTCTCATCGAGATCGTACCGTTCCTCGATCCGCTGCCGCGCCGCCACGCCCAATTGCCTGCGCCGCTCCGCCGACTCGACCAAGCGGACCAGCATGTCCGTCAGCGCATCGACGTCGCCGTGCGGCACGATCTGTCCCGCCAGCTTGGGCCCGAGGATCTCCGCGTTGGCGCCGACCGGCGTCACCACCGGCACCGCCTCGCACGCCATCGCCTCGAGCAGGCTGAGGGGTGCACCCTCGGTGATCGACGGCAGGGCGAACACGTCGAACAGCCGGTAGTACTGCACCGTGTTGTCGACCCACCCGGGGAAGCGGACGCGCTCGCCAACGCCCAGCTCGGCCGCCAGCGTTTCCAACGCCTCCCGCCGCGAACCCTGCCCGCAGAGCACCAGGCACGCGTCCGGGGCACCGGCCAGACGCTCCCGCATCCGGGCGAACGCGCGGATCAACACGTCCTGCGCCTTGATCACCTCGAGCCGGCCAACCGAGCCGATCACCACCGTATCGGGCGCGAGGCCCAGGCTCTCGAGTAGCCGGGCATCCCGCGGCCCGCCCGAGAACACCGTGGTGTCGACGCCGTTGTCGATGGTATGGAAGCGCGAGTCGTCGAGCTCCAGCTCGTCGGCCAGTTGGCGCTGTAAGCGGCCGGAAACGGTCACAACGGTGTCCGTCAGCCGCGACGCGAGACGCCGCAGCCGCCCTCCCCAGCGGTGGTCGCCGGGAATCACCCCGTGCTCGGTGTATATCACGCGATCCGCCCGCGCGAGACGTGCCGCGACGGCCCCCTTGTACCAGGCGCCGCTGTGCAGATGCACGACATCCGGCCGGGTGCGCCGGATCCGCCAGGCGAGCCCGAGAGGCACGATCATGGACAGGCTTGGGATGGGGCGTAGGACGTGATACTGCTCGAGATACGGCCGCAGCTGGGCCCCGAAGTGCCCCTCGCGCCCGCTCAACGTCAAGACCGACATCCGCACGGCGGTACCGGCCAGCCGCTTCCCCATCTCCATGACGAAGCGCTCGAGACCGCCTTGATTGAGATCGAACACGACGTGCGTGACCCGCAGCACGTCGCGGTTGTGGGCGTTCACCCTGTCGCTGCCATCCGCTGAGGTTCACACGGCGTGGGGCCGCAAGCCCCCCACCGACACGCGCGAACGTCTGCCCCTATGCACCGATTGTGCCCGCCGCCGGCCCAGCGGACACCCGACTCCCCCAAACACTAGATGTTGCGTAGGCGCAACACAAGCTGGCTGGGGTGCGGGAGCAAAGGCTCGGGACGAAAGATGCTCGGCGCCCGGCGCCGCGATAGCTTTGGAATACAGCTTGCGTCTCCCGCACCCGAATCCCCGGATTGGGAGACCCCGCCGGGGCGCCGCACCCACCGCGTGAAGGAGCAACTCTCGGAGATGGTCGGGCGTGAGGCGAAGGGGAGAGTCCTCCTCGTCGCGTACTTTTTCGGCGACGCCGGCACCGGTGCGTTCCGGTGGAACGAGATGACCCGCCAGCTCGCAGCGTCCGGCTGGGGGTTCGACGTGATCATGCGCGGGGGCGGCGCCGCGGCGGCGCACGGGGAAACGACGGGCGCACCGGGGGTGCGCGTGTTCCCCGTGGCGGAACCCCGCTGGCCCAGCCGCCTGGTGGGCGCTCCGCTCGAATGGGCGCGGGCGGCGAGGCACCGGTTGCGCCGCGCGGGCGGCGCGGCGCGCGCCGCGGCTCCCCAGCGGGCCCGGGCCGAGCCCGTGGTGGCACGGTGGCCGCGCGTGCGCGTCCGCCTCGGGCAGCGTGTGCTGCGCGCCCTCCAGAGCGCGGGGCGCCTCGGGGGCGAGCTGATCTGGACGTGGCGGGCGGCCCGCTTGGGAGCCCGGCTGCTGCGGGCCGGGCCGTACCGGGCCGTGATCGTCTCGACCCCCCCACACGCGGCGCAGCTCGCCGGCGCGAGGCTGGCGCGGCGCTTCGGCGTACCGTTCGTGGCCGACTACCGCGATCCGTGGTACTTCGGCCTACCGCGCAGCGATTACGCGAGCCACCCTACGCAGATCCTCTTGGGACGGATGTACGAAGGCGCGGTGATGCGGCGGGCGCGGCTCGTCCTCTGCTGCGCCGAGGGTGCGCGGCAGGCCGCCGAGCGTCTCTACGACCTCAACGGGCGGACCGTGACGCTCCCCAACGGCTACGACGCCGAGCCGCCGGTGCCCCGGCCGGACCGGGACGTCTTCCGCGTGGTGTATGCGGGCGCGCTGTACCCGTACCACGAGGTGCGCGCGCTGCTCGGCGCGTGCGAGCGCTTTCGCGCCCGCGTCGGCCCCGGCGAGACGCGCTTCCGGCTCGAGTTCATGGGCGCGGGACACGCCTTCCGCGGCATCCCCATCGCGCAGCTGGCGGCCGGCTACGAGCTGGCCGACTGCTTCGTGGACCACGGACCCGGGGAGCGAGCGGAAGCGCTGCGGCTGCAGCAGTCGGCGGCCGTGCTCGTCATGTTCGATCACTTTCACGGCCTATCCGTCCCCACGAAGTTCTACGACTACGCACAGCTCTACGGCGCGCCGCTGGCCATCGGGTCCCCGGAGGGGAACCTCGCCGGCATGGCCGCGCGCGTGCACGTGCGCGTGTACGAGCCAACCGATGCGGCCGGCCTCGACGCCGCAATGGACGCCGCCTACGAGCGGTGGTCGACCTACGCGTACGAGACGCCGACAGATGCGGCTGGGATCTTCGACCGGCGGCACCAGAGCGCGCGGCTGGGGGAGTTGTTGGCGCGCCTCGCGGCACCACAGGCGGCATCGTGACCGAGTCGGCGGGGAAGCGGCTGATGCGCCGCGCGCTCAGCGCGGCCGCGCGGCGGCGCGCCTCGTGCGTGTTCGTGCTCTCGACGGGCCGCGTGGGCACCGTCACGTTGACCCACCTCCTGAATCTCTCGCCAGCGGTGGATGCGGAGCACGAGCCGGGGCCGCAGTTATTGGAGGAAACGCGCCGCGCCTATCAGGCGCACCCGCTGCCGGGGCCGGAGGCGACGGCGTTGATGCGCACGTTCGCGGCCTCCAGGGTGCGGCCGCTCGTGCGCGCCGCGCGGGGTCGGGTGTACGTCGAAAGCTCCAACCGGCTGACGTTCCTGGCGCCGCAGCTAAGCGCGCACCTGCCCCGGTCGCGGTTCATCCACCTGCACCGCGACCCCGCCACCGTCGTCCGCTCGGGCATGCGGCGCGGATGGTACGACAACCACCCTTGGGACCCGTACCGCATTCAGCCCCGGCCGGACGACCCGTGGGCCGGCGACTGGGAGCGCTGGGGGGCGTTCGAGCGCTGCTGCTGGTTCTGGACGGCGGCGAACCAGTTCTGCCTGCACGTCGTGGACCGCCTACCCGCCGACCGCGTGTTCGCGACCGGCATGGAGGCGTTGTTCGCGGCGGACGGCGACGGCGCCCACCGGCTCTTCGCGTGGATGCACGTGCCTCCCGGCGCGCCCGAGGACATCCGGCGGGTGACGGCGACCCGTTACAATGCACAGCAGGGGCGCGATTTCCCGATCTGG